>ENA-OQCS01000132-OQCS01000132.1-human-gut-metagenome-genome-assembly--contig:-NODE-132-length-36708-cov-3.804516_pt1 | contig 36708 bp, 46 predicted proteins | sample MGYA00242757_ERZ504575 | MGnify/ENA primary metagenome ERZ504575 (study PRJEB26092, sample SAMD00036297) | human gut metagenome | host: Homo sapiens | study: EMG produced TPA metagenomics assembly of... | reverse complement strand
GGAGGTAAGCGGTATGAAAATAGGAGAAACAATTTTAAAATTACGAGAAGAAAAAAAGATGTCTCAAGAAGAGTTTGCACAATATTATCATGTGACGAGGCAAACTATTTCAAACTGGGAAAAGGAAAAGAATTATCCGGATTTACAAACATTAGTAAAGATTAGTGACGAATCAGGAGTTCCGTTGGATTCTATGCTTAAGGATAACTTCTCTATGGTACAAGAAATCGATAAAAAAGTAAGACACTTAAAAATATTTAAAATCGGAACAATAGTAGTATTGGCGATAGTTATTTTAGTTTCAGCTTATATAGGAATTCAAAACGGCAAGCAGGACCATCTTGTGCGGACATATGAAGATAAGTTGGAGGAACTTGGATTTGAGCAAGAAGGTAATAATTATTGTCTCACAGATTCCGATTTTAAGTATGATATTTATATGTTTGACAGACCTTCTATATGGAAATGGAATCAGGAAATGAGTGACAGAGAGAAATTTATCGTAGCCACACTTCTCGTAAAGAATAGCGATTTGGAAGAAAATCCGGGTATTACAATTCGGAAAACAGGCGATTTTATAACACTTTATATTTCAAGAGAAAACCATTTGGCAGACGACGGTTCTACAAAACCAAAAGAGTATAGTCTTGATAGAAACGGTCAGATAAAACATAAAGAAAAAATGGAAGCAGATGATTATGAAGTATATGCTAAACTGAAAGAGGAGATAGAGAATGGAGTGAAAAAACTCAATGAAATGTATTCAAACATTTATGAATAAAAATATTTGTATAATGATTGCAAGGTCGAATAATAGGGTGTTGAATGCTTGGCACCCTTCTTTTGATTAAGAATGAAATACCGTATCCAGAAGCTGATCTATCGAGATCAGGTACAGAGTGGAGTGATCAAAGGATCTATAATCTACTGATCACACAGCCAAAAGTTCACCGAGAGGCATATGAACTAAATAAACAGCCTGTGCGGTGGATCAATTTCAAAAATGGATATTATGATCCGGTTATGGGTGAAATGCTGGAACACAATCCTGATTATCTGACAATCAATCAGATTCCGTTTCCCTATTATCCAGAGGATTGTGAGCAGGTGTTACAAGGTGGAGAAAATATCAAAAAGTATCTGGCATCGTCTCTTTCAAATAAAGAAGAACAGCAGACATTCTGGGAGTATTTTGGATACTGCATGAAAATAAACGATTCTATGCGACTGGAATGTATGGAAAGCTGTTAAATGCCTGTGCGGATATTCCCTGCAAAGCAATGGAGAACACAGATGTATTAAAGAAAGCAGTCGGTGAGGACACACTGATTTATGAGAAAAAAGGACAGGATGCAATTCATTTCCACTCTTATGCGAAGCTGCTTTTTTCTACCAATGAAATGCCACAGAATCTTGAGAATAAGTCAGATGCTTTTTACCGTAGACTACTGATTCTTGATATGAACCGGGTAGTAAAAAGTGGTGAAAAAGATTTGCACTTAAAGGAAAAGGTACAGGCAGAATCCGATTATGCAATTCATATGGCGATGATTGCATTGAAAAATCTGTACGAGCAACGACGACTTGAGGAACAGAAACGGTTTGAAGAGCAGGAGAGAGCAAGAGCAGCTCGAAGAAGAAATAAAAGACGTTCAGGACCAGAATTCTAAACTGCAGATACAGGTGAATAAATCATCTGTGCAAGCTGTGGATGAGGCATATAAAAAACAAAGAGAAGCAGAAAAACAATTACGGTCATTAAAGTATCAGGCGGAACAGAACAGAAAGATAGCTGAGAAGGAAGTGCAAAAACTGAAAAAAGAATAAAATTGCAATCAGAGAAAATAAACGAGATAAAATTTTTCTGTGGTATCGGATATATAGTGGCACTTGTATTTTCTGCTTGTCTTATTAAGATGTGCTTTTTGTGATTTTAGATGCGATATTTCAGAATTGAATTACGACTTTTGATAGATTAGATTGTCTGAAACGCATTTTTGTGATATGATGATAAATACCATGTGAACAGATATTTCAAGCAAATAAGATTGAGGTGAAAAAATGGCAGTTAGTTACAAGAAATTGTGGAAATTGTTAATTGATAAAGAAATGATGAAGAAAGATTTGCGTGCAATGACAGGAGTTAGTACAACAACGATGTCTCGATTATCAAAAGATGAAAATGTAAGTACAGAGATTCTGTCAAAGATATGTTCTGCTTTGAATTGTGATGTGGGAGACATCATGGAATTTGTTCCTGATAAAAAAGAGGAGCAGTAAGGAGGTACGGGAACATGGATCATTCTTATCCGTATATTGCATCTTTGACTAGAGAGCCGTTCCTTTTTTATGAAATGCGTTCCACTGCAAAGCTTATGTCAGAAGGAATTTCCGATGATACGATTGTAAAAGAAATTGTAGAGCAGAATCTTTTCCAGTACCCAACGGAAAAATCTATCACACGCATGGCGAAAGCCTGTATAAAACGGCTTCATGCACTGGAAGATGATTCTCTGGTTTCTGCGATTGCGTCACAGCCAACGGATGTAGCAAAACAAGTTTGTCTGTATGCGTTGATGAAGCAGAGCCGACTGGTTTGGGAATTTATGCTGACAGTCATTGGTGAGAAGTACAGATTAAGGGACACGTCTTTTGGTAAGATAGATTTGAATACATTTTTTATGCGTTTACAGGAACAAAATGATACCGTAGCTTCTTGGAGCGATAGTACGATAACAAAGTTAAAACAGATTATTGCCAGAGTGCTTGTCGAAACAGAATATCTCGATAATCTCAAGGCAGATCATTTGAATCCAGTATGGCTGCATCCTGTTTTGGAAAATGCCATCAGAAGCAATGGCGATACGGCGATACTGCCGGCGTTTAATTGCTTTGTGTAGGAGGTAACCCGATGAGTGAAATAAAAGAGCGCCTGGACAAAGTTCGGGCATTGATCCAGGAATCAGAGTTTCTGGAAGGCAAGGGACTGAGCAATGAAGTGAATATCAGAATCTTTTGTTATGAACCTGAAAATGAAATGGTTGTTCGCCATTTTGTAAATCAGTTGGAAACAGATCAGTTCTTAGATTGCCATTTGATCGTTTGTAATTTATATAAAATATTTCTTTCTATCTGTGATGATATGGACATCACAGATGCAATTCCAGATATGGAAGAAGCTGACGGGAGTGCTTATCTTCTGGAGCAGCTTAATTCCGCAATCGGTAACGGAGAGTTCATTGATAAATCCAGTATGAGCCACACGAACCGGGTGATGTGCTGATGTTGACAGGTGTAGGTGAGGTATTTCCGTTTATGAGATCCATACGTTACTAGAAGCCTTGCAACCGTATTTTTCGGATGTTCCGATTTTGGTTATGTATCCGGGTGAGTTCGATGGTCGTCATGTAAAACTGTTCAATCGTCTGACACCAAATGATTATTACCGGGCATTCAATGTCATAGATTAAGGGGGATAAAGCCATGATGATTCGAGATATGTTTGCGGATGACATCAACCGCAAAATCAATGGTGTAATTAAAGTAGATCAGGCTGCTGATGATGTAATCGAGCAGGAGTTAAATGAATATGTCATTACCAGAGAATTGAAGAAACACTTCATTACTTTCTTCAACTATTATGGAGATGCCTTTGACCAGCCTACGGCTGATATGGGTGTTTGGATTTCCGGTTTCTTTGGAAGTGGTAAATCTCACTTTCTGAAAATGCTTTCCTACCTTTTGGAAAATAAAGAGGTAAAAGGCATTCGTAGTGTAGAGCGTTTCCGCAAAAAGTTTGAGGACGATCCGGCAACCTTTATGCTGATTGACCGTGCTACAAAGGGAACAACGGAGACAATTCTGTTTAATATTGATATTGAGGGATTCAGCAATAAAGACAAGACAGCTGTACTTCGTGTTTTTGCGAAGATGTTCTATAACCATCTGGGATTTTACGGAGAAAATCTGAAAGTTGCCATGATGGAGCGTTATATCGACCAACAGGGAAAAACTGAGGAGTTCCGCAGAGTTTTTGAAGAAAAGAAAGGCAAGCCCTGGCTGGAAATGCGTCGTGCCTTTGCTTTCAATGGAAAGTTTATTATTCCGACACTGATGGAAGTTCTGGATATGAGTGAGGACGATGCCAAAGCATGGTTCAATGATAAAACCGCAACAGAAATTTCTATCGCACAGCTTGTGGAAGATATGAAAGCCTATGTGGATACCAAGCCTGCCAACTTCCGTTTGTTGTTTATGATTGATGAGGTTGGACAGTATGTTGGTACAGATACCGATATGCTTTTGAACCTTCAGTCTTTGACAGAGAAAATTGGAAGTGAATGCGAAGGAAAGATTTGGGTGATCTGCACCGGACAGGAAGCCATTGATGAAATCATCAAAGTTCGTGCCGATGAGTTCTCCCGTATTCAGGCTCGTTTTAAAACAAGACTGAGTTTATCATCTTCCTCTGTGGATGAAGTCATCCAGAAACGTATTCTGAAAAAGAAACCAGAAGCAGCTAAAAATCTGGAAGATGTTTATGAGCAGAATGATTCTGTTCTTCGTAACCTGTTCAGCTTTAGCGGCTCTATTCTGGATATTAAAGGCTATTCCGGTCCGAGGGAATTTACCGAGAACTTCCCGTTTGTGCCGTATCAGTTTATTATCATGCAGAAGGTATTTGCTGAAATTCGCAAGCACGGAAATTCTGGCAAGCACCTGTCTGGTGGTGAGCGTTCCATGCTCTCAGGCTTCCAGGAAGCTGCACAGAAAATTCAGGAGAAGGACGAATATGCACTTGTTCCGTTTTTCCGTTTTTATGATACTGTACATACTTTTCTGGATGGTTCGATCCGTCGTGTAATTGAGCGTTGCCAGAAAGCTGTCGACAACGGGGACGGCATTGAACAGCAGGATGTAGATGTACTGAAACTTTTGTACTTAATTCGATATATTGATGATATTCCTTCCAATTTGGACAATATCGTAATCCTTATGGCAGACGATATTCGTGTGGATAAGATTATCATGCGCGAAGCTGTTCGTGGATGTCTTGATCGTCTGATGAGCCAGAACTATATCGGCAGAACCGGAGACACTTATAACTTCCTGACTGACGAAGAACAGGATATTCAGCGTGAAATCAGAGATACAAATGTGGATACCGCTTCTATCGTAGAGCGTATTGCTCAGATGATTTACGGTGATATTTTCACAACTAAGAAGTTCCGTTATGGAAAATATGACTTTGCGTTTGATCAGATGGTGGATGGAATTACCGTTGGTGCGGCAACAGGAGGTATGCGTCTACGCTTCCTAACTGTTGCTACTGATGCCATTGAAAAAACAGATTACCGTCTGATGGCAGAATCCAAAGGTAACGAAGCAATCGTGGTTCTGGCTGATACGCCTTATTATGAATCTCTGGAATCTGTTATGAAGATTCGTAAGTACGTAAAGCAGAGAAATGTAAGCCAGCTTCCAAAAACTGTGCAGAAAATCATCAGCGATCAGCAGGACGAAGCCGGAAAATATGAGCTGAGTGCCATGACTGAATTACAGAACGCTATCGAAGGAGCGCAGTTCTATGTAGATGGGGAGCATCTGGAAATCAAAGCCGGAAATGCTAAGAGTAAGATTGATCAGTCTCTGGAATATCTGGTTGCTCATGTATATAGTAAGCTCGACCTGATTACAGATCATGCAGGCAGTGACGCAGATATTATTGCGATTCTGACAGGTGCAGTAACGGCACTTCCGGGCATGGAGCCAAACCGTGATGCTGCTTCTGCTATGGAAGAATATCTGGAAATGCAGGATGCTAAAAAACTGCCGACATCTATGGCAGACGTGCAAAGCAAATATAGTGCGATTCCGTATGGATGGAAAGAAATCGACATTGCTGCGGTTGCGGCACAGCTGATTTATTCCCAGAAAGTAACCATCAAGTATGCAGCAATGCCATTCAGCCGGATGACCCGAAATTGCCGGATATGCTCCGCAAAAAGAGTGAGATCGGCAAGACTTCCATCAGCAAGCGTAAAACCATTTCAGCTACGATGATGCGTGATGTAAAAGCAATGCTCCGAGAGTATTTTGATGTTATGGATGTGCCAGACGATGAAGATGGTCTGATTCGCTTTGTGACTGAAAAATTCGGTGAACAGCGTGATTACTATGCTTCTCTGGATGCCCGTTATGACGGACATAAATACCCGATCGTGCATTGGTGCAGGAAGCCATTCATCTGATGGAGGATGTACTTTCCCAGAAGAAAGACAATATTGCCCTGATTGAGCGTGTGCTGAAAAAAGAGGATGCTCTCTTTGATAACAAAGAAGCCGTGAGCAACGGTATCGAAAACTTTTTCAAGACCCAGGTAGCAGTATTCGATCAGGCAGTGCAGTTTGAAAAATCTCTGCATGATGACCTTGACCGCATTGCAGAAAATGAGGAAGCACACAAGGCATTGAATACCATTCGTCTGATTACCATGTTCAGACCGGAAGCAAGTTCAACTATAACCGGATTCGTGAACTGAATCCGTTGATGGATACGGTTCGTACTGCTCATGATAAGATGCTGGAAGAAAAACGTGCAGAGGTTCTGGAAACCGTTCGTCAGTGTATGGAAGCAACCCACACTGCCGCAAACGGCGATTCCAAGGCATCCCATCTGATTGAAAAATCAGATCGGTATTTCAGCCAGTGCAAGGAGAAAATCGCAGAGTTAAAGAGCCTTGCCCTTCTGGATGCCATGTTCCTGCCGATGTGCCAGTATAAGGATGATACGGTCAGCAATATTGAGTCTGTTCTGGCTCCGCCTGCACCGAAGCCGCCAGCACAGGCGACACAGCCGGGAAAAGGGCAAGCGATCGCAAAGAAGAAAGTGATTCGTACCTATAACCGTCAGGTTGTATTCCAGGCAAAGACCTTACAGACCGAAGCAGATATTGATGATTATGTAGAGAAGATTCGTTCTCAGCTGAAACAGTTGTTGAAGAATTGCGACGAGATCAAGCTGAATTAAGGAGTGTGCCTATGGAAGAATTACTTGAAAGATTGGTTATTGCAGTTGAACAGCAAAATTCAGCTTTTCCCTGGGATAGTGTGATTTCAATATTAGCACTAATTGCTTCATGGGTTACAATTTTCTTTTTGCTCAAGGAGCGAAGTGAGAAAAATCGTCCTTATATGCAAATATCGTTTGAACTTGTTCGTTCAACGTTGGCGTGCATTGTTTTGAGAAATGTTGGGACAGTTCCATTGGAAGTTAAAAGTTTGATGTTTAATGAAACTTTCACCAAGCAGTTGCAAGCGAAAACGCAGGAACGATTAAAAAAGAAAGAATCGACGAGTATTGTGATTTTTCCAAATCAGAAATGGGTTATTTCATTTGATACAAATGTTTTTAATATCATAAACGATTTTGAAGAAAAAAAAGTAAGGATTGATTACGAATATTATAAGTATGGGAAAAACAAATCTTATAATGAAAAAATTGCAATCGATTTTTCAGAGTACAGTGGATTTTTAAACTATATTTCAGAAGTGGATGAGTTTAAGAATAGTGTTGATAATTTGAAAAAATCAATGGAGAATATTGATAAAGATATTAAAAAACTGGCTGTTCGAATAGAAGATGGAGAAAATTATGGATAAGAATGCGATTAAAAAATTTGCTGTCTGGGCAAGAACAGAACTGATCGCCCGTGTTTCCCTGAAAGGTGTGGAATACGGTATCACTGAGGACAAAATTGAGGATGCCAATGCGGACAGCGTTGGCGGCAAAGTCCTCACTGCCGATGAAAAGAAGCAGCGTCAGGCTTTGATTGCTGAGATTAACGATAAAGGATATAAGCAGGTCATGGAGGAGGTTGCTTACACTTGGTTCAACCGCTTCTCTGCTCTGCGATTCATGGAAGTAAACGGCTATCTTCCTTCTCATGTGCGTGTGTTCACGGACGAGGAAAACAGCTTTAAGCCGCAGATTATAACCGAAGCTATTCATCTCGATTTGGATGGATTGGATGTGGAAAAGGTCTATGAGCTGAAAGACGCAGAAAAGACCGAAGAATTGTATAAATATCTGCTGATCGTGCAGTGTAACGCCCTGAATAAGATTCTGCCGGGAATGTTCCAGAGACTCTCGGACTACACCGAGCTTCTTTTGCCAGACAATCTGCTCCGTGAAGGTAGTGTCATTCAGCAGATGATCGAGCTGATACCAGAAGACGACTGGAAGGATGCTGTCCAGATCATCGGCTGGCTGTATCAGTATTATAACAGTGAGAAAAAAGATGATGTTTTCGCAGCACTGAAAAAGAATGTGAAAATCACAAAAGAGAACATCCCTGCAGCAACTCAGCTTTTCACACCGGACTGGATTGTTCGCTACATGGTAGAAAACAGCCTTGGTCGTTTATGGCTGGAGGGACACCCGGATGTTAAGAGTCAGCTTCTGCCGACAGAGGAAGAACAGTCTGCCTATTCTACCGGAAACCGTGACCCGGAAGATACCAAATGGCACTACTATCTGGAAGAGACCGAGCAGGAGCCGGAAGTGCAGGTACAGCTGGCTGAAATCCGTAAGGAATACGCCGCGCTGACACCGGATCAGCTGAAAGTCATTGACCCATGCTCCGGTTCCGGTCATATCCTTGCGTATATGTTTGATGTCCTGATGAAGATTTATGAATCCTATGGCTATACTACCCGTGAAGCAGTGGCAAGCATTGTGGAGAATAATCTTTACGGATTGGATATTGATGACCGTGCGGCACAGCTGGCTTACTTTGCGGTAATGATGAAAGCCCGTCAGTATGACCGCCGCTTCTTCAGCCGTGGAATTCAGCCCCATGTATATGCTATTGCAGAGAGTAACTATGTAGATAAATTCGCTGTGGACTATTTCTGTAACGGCGATATGAAGCTCACAGCCGCTATGGATACCATTATCAGCGAACTGCATGATGCAAAGGAATATGGCTCGATTCTGACCGTAACACCGCAGGATTGGTCTGCTCTGTATGACCGTTTTGCGGAAATCAAGGAGGATATTCATATCTCTCGTGGAGCGGCACTGAGAGGATTACTGCCATTGGTGCAGACGGCGGAAACACTGGCACAGAAATACGATACTGTTGTGACGAACCCGCCGTATATGGGATCAGCAGGGATGAATTCCAAACTGTATGATTTCGTGAAAGAAGAATATCCTGATGTGAAATCAGATATGAGTACTGTATGCATGAGAAAGACCATTTCCATGTGTAACGAGCATGGATATATGGCGATGATTAACATTCCTGTGTGGATGTTTATTTCCAGCTATGGAAAACTTCGTACCGAAATTATAACCCGGAATTCTCTTGTACAGATGCTACACTTTGGGAGAGGAGTATTTGGTTCAGATTTTGGAACGACAGCTTTTGTTATTGGGAAGCGATTTGTCCCCAATTATTGTGGAACATACAGAAAACTATTTATGAAACAAGGAGCTGTTGATTCGGTTGAAACAAAAGAATTGTGGTTCCATGAAGGCAAAGGTGCTTTTTCCGCTAAGCAATCCTCTTATCTGCGCATACCAGGAAATCCGATTGCATACTGGGTGAGCGAAAGGTTTATTAGCAATTTTGCGGAAAGATTGGTTCAAGATACACATTTTTCGGGTGGTAGAAATAAGACCCATGGAAACGAACAATATACACGAATGTGGTGGGAAATCGCCGACAGAGAAAAGTGGCAACTATATGTGAAAGGTGGCGATTTTAGACGATGGTATGGAAATCAGGAGGTTGTTGTTGATTGGTCTACTGGAGCTAAAGAATCTTACGCATCTCATGGAGGCTTATACAATCAGGACTATGCAAATAAGCCTGGTATATGCTGGACTCTAATCACTTCAGCTAAAACAGCTTTCAGATATAAGATACCAGAAGCGCACTATGATTCAGGCGCACCAACGATTTTTAACGATAAATTTTCTCTTGATTTGACCTTGCTCGGTTTTTTGAACTCAAATATAGCAACAGAGTATCTTCAGTTGTTGAATCCTACCATCAATATGGGCAATACTTATGTGTTATCGCTTCCATATATAGATGTTGGTATAAGGAAAGCAGAAATTGATACCTTGGTCAAAAAAAATATCGATGCAGCAAAAGACGACTGGGATTCTTTTGAAAATTCGATGCAATTTAGGTCTCATCCGCTTGTTAGATTTATGGAAACAGACGGTAAAATTGCAACAGCATATAATTTGTGGAGTATGCATGCAGCGTGTGCATTTAATGAAATGAAGCAAGTAGAGAACCGCTTAAACGAACTCTATGCGGAAGTGTATGGGTTGTCTGACGAAATAAGTACAGAAGTTCCAGATAGAGATATATCCATAAGAAAGGGTGACTTGCAACGTGACATCAAAAGCCTGATTTCCTATGCCGTTGGATGTATGTTTGGTCGCTATTCTCTTGATGTAGATGGACTTGCGTATGCAGGAGGCGAATGGGATGCCAGTAAGTATGCTTCTTTTGCTGCTGATAAGGATAACATTATCCCGATTTGCGACGATGAATACTTCGAGGATGATATTGTTGGTTTGTTTGTGGAATTTGTGAAAACTGTTTACGGTGAAGATACATTGGATGAAAACCTGAGATTCATTGCCGATGCACTGGGCGGCAAAGGTCAACCGAAAGATGTAATTAGGAATTATTTCCTGAATGATTTTTATAAAGATCATTGCAAGATTTATCAGAAACGCCCGATCTACTGGCTGCTTGACAGTGGCAAGAAGAACGGCTTTAAGGCTCTGATTTATATGCACCGCTATCAGCCAGACACCATTGCCCGTATCCGTACCGATTATGTGCATGAACAGCAGGCTCGTTATCGCACTGCCATTGCTGATCTGGAACAGCGGATTGCCAATGCTTCCACCGGCGAGCGTGTGAAGCTGAACAAAAAGCTGACCACTTTGCAGGCACAGGAAACCGAAATCAGAGCCTACGAGGAAAAGATTCATCATCTTGCTGATCAGATGATTTCGATTGACCTGGACGATGGTGTGAAGAAGAATTATGCAATTTTCCAGGATGTTTTGGCTAAAATAAAGTAAGGAGGGCGGACAATGTTATATACTGTATTTTGTGATGAGAGTTGCCATTTACAAAAGGATAATTCTTCAGTTATGGTTCTTGGGGCAATGTATTGTTTAAGTGAAAAAAGGAAACAAATTTATTCGGATATTCGTGCAATTAAAGAAAAACATGGTCTGAATAGTCATTTTGAAATTAAATGGACAAAAGTTTCGGAGTCAAAGATTGAGTTTTATCTGGAATTGCTTGATTATTTCTGGGAAAATAGTGATTTACATTATCGTGGATTAGTAGCAACAGGAAAAGATAAATTGAATCATGCAAAATATAATAACGATGATTATGATCTGTGGTATTATAAAATGTACTTTAGAACGCTTGATCCGATTATTCGACAAGAAAATGAGTATCACATTTTGGTGGATATAAAAGATACAAAGGGTGGTAAGCGTATCCAGAAATTAAAGGAAGTTATGTGTAATAATATTTATGATTTTAATGGAGAAGTAATTACACATATTGGACAGATTAACTCTGCGGAATCAGAAATTTTGCAATTAGCAGATTTGTTAAATGGAGCGTTGGCGTATCATTATAGAAATTTGGAAATGAAAGATATGGCGAACAAAGGGAAAATTGAATTTGTAAAAGCATTACAGAAAAAACGGAATATTGATAAATCAACAGCTCGTTATGAATCAAAATTTAATTTATTTGTTTGGGAACCAAGAAAATAGGAGGAAAATACAAATGAAACAAAAATTAACTCCTATTGCTTTTGATAAAACAATGGAACTATCTGCAATTTTCGATATTTGTCATAACAGATTTAAAGAGACTATTACGACGAAAGATAGACCACTGTTTCAGGGGATGGAAATATATGTGCCTTTAAAATGGATAGAAGTAAGGCAGAAATATTTTGGCATTCTGCAAGCATAGAACAGAAAGCAAAACTTGATATAAAACCTTGTATAAATGATCTCTCGTCTGCATTTTGTCCAGAAAATTGTATTTTAGGAACAGATTTAATTACAATGAATAATGGAGATGTTCGCACAAAATGTTTGTATCGTGCATTACGTGTAGGCTGGATCAGAGAAATTATTGAATTGTATAACGAAAATGATGTGCGGGTAAAATATTGGGAAAAAGTAAATTCGAAGAAGAAAAATCGTTTGTATTTACGTTATCAGGAAGAAGAATTAGATTATCTGATTGTGTTTGAAAAGAAAAGTGAAAAGAGAGTGCAGTTAATAACCGCTTATCCAGTATTTTTTGTAAGTGCCAAGAAAGATTATGAAAAAGATTATCAGAATTACATAAAAGAGATAGAAAAAGAAACAAAATAAAAACCGGTAATCGCAATGCGAAAACCGGATTCTCCTTCTAAACGTGTTAGATGAGTTATTGTTATTATATGTGTTGAAGAGAAAAAAGTCAATGTGAAAAGGAAAAATAGTTCTGGTAAAATAAAGAAAAGGATTATACATGATGATAGACGAAAAAAACAAAAATCCGACTATGACGGCAAACCCGATTTTGCTTCAGAAAAAATATGCCCGTGTCATTGAGTGTTTTGCCAAACAACAGGGACTTTCACTGGATGAGGCATTGGCTTATTTTATCATTCCGAAGTCCATCAGCTAATGCGTGACGGTGTTTCCGATATGCACTGCATGAGTGATCTGTACTTGGCAGAAGAATTAAGACTGGAATATCAGATGAAATAATAAAAAGGCTATGTATTGTATAGTGAATTGAAAGCGAGGTGTTATGATGACCATAGAAGAAATTCTTGCAGGAGAATCGAAGAATGTGGAGTTCAAAGAGAACCTGCCGGAGAAAAGCATCAAATATATGAAGTCTGTGGTTGCCTTTGCAAATGGAACCGGAGGGAAGATTATTTTCGGAATTGCCGATAAAACCAGAGAGGTTGTCGGCTTTGACAAGGAAGATGTGTTCAAGAAAATGGATGCTATTGCCAATGCCGTATCAGACAGCTGTGAACCGGCAATTATCCCGGATATTACTTTACAGACGGTTGATGGTAAGACGATTATTGTGGTAGAGGTTTCAGAAGGCAGACAACGCCCATATTATATCAAAGCTCTTGGCAGAGATGGAGGTGTATATGTCCGTGTTGCCGGAACTACACGTCTTGCCGATGAGTATATGATAAAAGAATTATTGTTTGAGGGCAGTAATCGTTACTACGATCAGGCTTTATGTACTGGGTTAAATGTTACAGATGAAGATATTGATGCCCTTTGCAGAGCTATGAGGGAGCAGGCTGTCAAAAATGCCCGTACAGAGGAACAGAAAACAGCGATTAAAGATGTAGGCAGACAGCAGTTGCGTTCCTGGGGTGTTTTGATTGAGCGTGATGGAAAAGATTATCCGTCCAATGCCTTTGCTATTTTGACTGGTAACGGAGGACTTCATGTTGCAACCCAATGTGGTGTGTTCAAAGGGACAACGAAAGCAGTATTTGTTGACCGTAGAGAATATACAGGTCCGCTTTGGGAGCAGATCGACGAAGCATTTCAGTTTGTTCTGAGAAATATTCATTTAGGCGCTACTATTGTGGGAATTTATCGGCAGGATGTTTATGAGATTCCACCAGATGCCATTCGTGAGTTGATTATCAATGCTATGGTACATCGTAGTTATCTGGATCATGGTACGATACAGGTGGCGGTATATGACAACCGATTAGAGATTACTTCCCCAGGAAAGCTGCCAATGGGACAAACGATGGAGCGCATGAAAGAAGGCTATTCTAAAATCAGAAATGAAGCTCTTGCGCATGCGTTTGCTTACATGAACCTGATCGAGCATTGGGGAAGCGGCATTCCGAGAATTATAGACAAAGTAAAAGCTGCCGGACTGCAGGAGCCGGAGTTTATTGGTGGCGAGGTTGATTTGCGTATCAATATTTATCGAGGTCAGCTTGATACCAATAACGCCATAATTAACGCCAGTGGCGTTGAAAATGGCACTATTGGCGGTGATTGTGGCGTCAATGATGGCACTAATGGTGATGAAGTGCCGTTTAATAAGGAACAGACGCAGCTTGAAAAGTTGTTGCAGATTATAGAGAAAAATCCATCTGCAACACAGGCGTATTATGCGGAAGAAATAGGTGTGTCAAAAAGAACGGTTTCTCGAATGTTCGCTTCTTTACAGGAAAAAGGTAGATTGGTACAGAGCGGAACAAAACGAAAATCAAATTGGAAAATTATAAGGTAGGAGGACAGCATGGATACAGATAAAATAATACAAGATTTAAATCGCAGATTTGCTGCACCTCTGCCTGAGTTTTATCAGCGTCGTATCATTTTCTGGTACGATGAAGATAAGGAATTTGAGGATAAACTGGATGAAGTGGTTTTGGAAAATGCAAAGGTGATTGCGCTGACAGAAAATAATGCGTTTTCTGTAAAAAAATTACTTTCAGTAGATGATTTGACTACAAATTATCTGGTTTATAGTCCATGTGTCTATAACTGCCCTGATGATAACTGGCTTCTGGATGTGGAGCTTTACAGCGAGGAGTTTCGGGCAGATTTGATTTCTATCTGGATGGATGAGATGGGACTTATATCAAATCCGGCAATGAGGAAACAGGTTAAAAATTATCGTGCTTATTTCAATGCGAAAGACCGTCGTTTGAAAGTCAGTACACAGAATAAAAGTTCCGGAAACACCGGCACAGTTACACATGGCTGTCATGGCGGCAATCTGTGGATTGAAAGATGCACAGCCCAATATGATTCTCCGTAGTGTGTTTCAGGCGGGACTTGATTTGAATAATAATACGGTTTATCAGGATTTTGTAAAATATCATGCAGACGCAGCATTTTGGGCGATGGTTCGTCAGGGATGTGGATTTGTGGAGGAAGAACCAGACCTTGGGCGGTTGGCAATTCATCTGCTTTTAACTGCAGCGACCCGTACCATGCGGCAGGAATATCTTGCCGGACTGGACGGTTTTATTTCCATGCCACATCAGGCATATTGCTATGATTTTATTGCTGAATGGTTCATAGTGACAACATTCAGCAATTATATGATGTGGCACGTTATGTTGAGGATGAAGCCCGTCTGCATCAGCGTTTTGAAAAGCTGACGGTAGAGGCTTTGGTAGGAACAGAATGCTTCCCGTGTATTAATGAAGTGATTCTGACAAAGCTAATGACAGAGATTAGTGACCATATCATTGATGTGGATACCATTACGAATACCGTTGAAAAACGGAGAACATGTGTATGGTATGAGCCATTTGAAAATTTTTATGACGGTATCTTACAAGTGGCGAATATGCAAAGTTTCTTTAAGGAACATTCTGCCGGATTCCATACCGCAGAAGCAAAAAGTATCTGGAAAGAATATACAGAAAGTTACTATCAGATGGACACTTATTACCGCTTGTTTCATCTTAGTTTTCAAAAGAGTTTGGAGACTTCCAATATTCTGCTGGATGATTTGTTCAAGCACGTTGTCGATAAAGTGGAAGGACTCTATAATCATTGGTTCTTAGGTGAGTTGGGCAACAACTGGTCGGATGTATGTGCGGATGAACTGGCAACTTACGGTAAAGTTCTGGAAGTACCGCAACAGGAGGATTTTTACCGTTCCCGTATCCAGACCTCAGATACGAAAGTATTTGTAATTATCTCAGATGCCATGCGTTATGAAGTGGCGGCTACGATGGCTGATCAGCTCCAGCGAGAAACGCAAAGTAAGGTTTCTATCAGCAGTATGCAGAGTATCTTCCCTTCTACTACAAAGTTTGGTATGGCAGCTTTGTTGCCGCACAAAGAACTGACAGTAGAGGTTCGGAACGATATTTTGACGGTTTTGGCAGATGGTCAGTCTACGGCAAGTACTTATAGGGATAAGGTTCTGAAAACAGAAGATTCGGCAAGCGTGGCTTTAAAGTATAATGACATCATTGCTATGAAACGAGCGGAAAGAAGTGCTTTGGTAAAAGGTATGGATGTGATCTATATTTACCACGATACCATAGATGAAGCCAGCCACACTTCGGATACTGCTGTTTTTGCTGCGTGTGACAAGGCGATTTCAGAATTAAAGAACCTTGTGCGTATTATCGTAAATGAATTTGGTGGAACGAATATTCTAATTACGGCAGATCATGGATTTCTTTATACATACAGTCCTTTGAAGGAAGAGGACAAAGTAGATAAAAGAGGCTTTTTTGATGTGGATGTAACAAACTCTGACATTACAAAAAAAGAAAGTATCAAGCGATGTGTGGAGTATGGCAGAAGATATGCAATTATGCAGAAGGGTGTGCAACCAGATTACTTGATGCCTGTAAAATTTCTGGGAGGAAATACAGAATTTGATGGATTTGCACCGAGAGAAAGTATTCGTATCAAAATGAATGGTGGCGGTATGAATTTTGTGCATGGTGGTATCAGTTTGCAGGAAATGGTTGTTCCGGTGATTGAGTATCATTATCTCCGCAACGATTCTATGGAATATAAGCGAAATAAGCAGAAATATGATACTAAGCCGGTAACGGTCAATTTACTGTCTGCAAACCGTAAAATCAGCAATATGATTTTTTCATTGAACTTCTATCAAAAAGATGCGGTCAGTACAAACCGTGAAGCAGCAACCTATCAGGTTTACTTTACGGATGAGTATGGCAAGCAGATTAGCGATGTTCAGAAGATTATTGCAGATAAGACCAGCGATAACGGTGCAGAAAGAACTTTCCGTTGTCAGTTTAATTTGAAATCTCTGAAATACAGCAATACAGCTACTTATTATCTGGTGATTGCAGATGAACAGGGATTACAGCTACCACAGCGGGAGCCATTCCAGATTGACATCGCCTTTGCGGTGGACGAGTTTGATTTTTTTAGTTAATACCGCAGGAGGAGAGAAAGGTGGAGCAATTTACAGAGGGTGAAAGTACCCGTGAAGAAATAAAGAACAAGCTCCGTCAGAATTTTGACGGTAAAATTGTTCGGAAAGACCTGACAAAGAAAATTAAAGAAGGGGCGAATGTCCCAGTATATGTTTCATCCGTTTGATGGCGGCATGGGAACATCTTTTGAACGGATCAGTGATGTGCCTGAATTTCAAAATTGGCTTCAAGAAATAAAATTGGAATTACAGGGAATTTATGATCGAACTCATGACACTTTTGTATGGGAAACTATTAATTTGTGTGGCAAGCGCCTGGATGGTTTTACAGAGAAAAAGTATTTTATTGAGCTTGTTGGAAAACTTCAGGCTATTAGAAAAAATATTGATAGATATTATCCAGACGAAAAAAAGAGTCAGAATTGTCACACTTACAAGGAGGTGCTTCTGGTATGAAAAAGAAACCGCTTATATTTATAAGTCATTCTTCCAAGAATAAGGATCAAGTTGCAAAAATTGCGGATTTACTTCGTTCAATCAATTTAAGTCCTCGCAGAGATATTTTTTGTAGTTCCCTTCCGGGATATGGAATACCAAATGGCGCCAATATTTTTGACTTTTTAAGGGAACGGTTTCTTAATTATGACTTACATATTATTTTCGTACATTCGCCAGAATATTACGAAAGTCCAGTCAGCTTAAATGAAATGGGCGCAGCATGGGTACTAAGAGCAAATGCAACGTCACTTCTTCTTCCAGGCTTTGATTTTTCAGGAATGAAAGGTGTAATTGGAAGTGCCTGTATTGCTATTAAGTTAGATGGTGATCGTCCAGAAGTAAAAGATCGTCTGAATCAGTTAAGACGGGAATTAGAATCAGAATTTGATATTTCAGATAATGAAGATATTATTTGGGAAGAAGCAAGGGACAAGTTTATTCGTGAAATAAACGGCGATGTATCAACCCCAAAGGAGAATGTCGGCATTGTATCTGTCTCAATTACAGAGGAAATGAAGCAACTCCTTAAAAAAGTGGCTGCTGTACCAGAAGGACAGATTTTGATAGACTCTGATTTGGAATCAGGCACATATATTCAGATAGGCAGCGAAGTAGTTGCTAAGGAGTATCCAGATAGACGTGAATATGCTGTTTGGGAAGAAGCACTTAATGCTTGTTTACAAGCAAAATATATTGAAAGAAAAAGCGAAGCAATTTGTGTAATTACGAATGCTGGATATAAAGCGGCAGAGTGATGAAAATACATATAGCAGGAGTATAGAAGGAAAGCTTTAGATAAAAAATAGTAACTCCCCATTAGTGGAATATTTTCCAGTTTTGGGGAGCATTCTATTTGCTATATTCTCCATTGCTTCTTAGGCTTATATTTTCCACAACCATCACAGGTCTGTGGCCAGTTGATTTTCCATTCAAAATACTCATCTCTGGTAATCACACCGGATTTCAGTTCATCCATCCGAACTACCCATTCTTTCAGAAAATCATTCAGAACTCCATAGTCAAACCACATACAGACAGGAGCATGAGCCGGCCAGCTATCATTGTATGGTAGTAAACGGAAGTGTCTGCTACTTCATTGCATTTTCACCAGGAATTGAGGTAGAAACAGATGCAGGGCAGATGGATTAAATTCATCCAGCCAGAAAAGCAGTTCCATCATTTGGAAATCATAAAATATTATGTTAATCTGTGAGCAGATATCAGGCAGTAAATGACTGATACCGACAGGACAAAAATCATTCCGAATAACGAAAAATGAAGTGAAAGGAATGATTGATATGGCAAGAAAAGATAATAAAGGCAGAAATTTAAAAACAGGTGAATACCAGCGCCCGGATGGACGTTATGAGTATCGCTACAAGGATGAAATTACCAGAAAGCGTAATTCGGTTTATGCAGCTGATCTGGCGAGCTGCGAGAAATGGAAAAGAAGATCAATAAGGATATGGATGATCTGCTTATTACAGACGCATCAGTCAAGAAGCTGACTATAAATACGTTGTTTGAGCGATACATGGCAACAAAGAATATCAAGGAAAGAACGAAAAAGAATTATATCCGTATGTGGGACTACCGGATACGAAATATTTTGGGAAACATTCGTGTTGTGGATTTTAAGACATCTCACGTAAGGACGTTCTTTTCCGCATTGTCAGATGAAGGACTGGCACACAGTACGATCAAAGGTCTTTATGGCTTATTGAATCCCAGTTTTGAACTGGCAGTGGAAGATGGGATTATCCGCAAGAATCCGGTAACAGGAACACTTGGAGATTACGGGGCTCCGGCAAAGGAGAAAGAAGCACTGACACTGGAACAGCAGGAAAAACTTCTGAAGTTTGTGGAACAGAGTAATGTGTATAAGCCTCATCTTCCCATGGTGCAGGTTATGTTTGGGGCTTGCCTGAGAGTGAGTGAGACTATCGGCTTAACCTGGTCAGATGTGGATATGAAGAACCGGGAGATTCATGTAGGTGGACAGCTTGTGTATTATGAAGGTGATGAAGGATATTGTTTCCATGATTCAGAAACCAAAACGGATGCAGGAATCAGAGATATTCCTATGACACAGATGGTATATGATGCGTTCCGTAAGCAGAGAGAACTGAATCTGATGCTTGGTTTGCAGAGTAATGTGGAGATCGGTGGACGTAGTGGATTCATCTTCAATACAAAACATGGGCGTCCGATCATGCCGGCGGGAGTGAACAGCTTTCTGAAAAATATTGTTAATGCCTATAATAAGAAAGAAAGCAAACTGGCAGAAGAAGAGAAGCGAGAGCCGGAGCTGATGCCTCCTATTTCATCGCATACCTTCGTCATACGGGATGTACCAGATTGGGTGAGAACAATGTCAATCCCAAAGTTATGCAGTATGTGATGGGCCATTCAGATGCACAGATCACAATGAATGTCTATAATCATATTGCTGAGAAGTCTCACGTGGAGAATGAGATGTCTAAAATGAACCTGCCAGAAACCGTACCTGCTGTGGTATAAACCATAAGTTGTTGTCGTAAAATGTGGTAAGAAATTCAGAAGAATGTTTTTTTCAAATATTTGTGGTAAAAATGTGGTCAAATCAAGAAAATCGAGTGTGAAAGCAAGTGTGAATCCCCTGTGAAGCCCGTAAATAAGGGATTCACAAAATTTAGGTTGAATGAAAAAGTAACTTCCACCATACATTGGCACAGGTAAAATAAGACCTTTTTGCAGGACTAACATCCATATAGTTCTGGATTATTCGTAAAAATTAACATATAATAAGGGCAGAAAACAAAGCTTTTTCTGGAAGATGGGCATGATTTTGGGACCACTGAAAGTACTTTTGAAAAATTAACTTCCACCGGCCTGATTATGAAACCAGCACCGGAAATGGATCTTGCAGTTACTTTTTCAAGAGTGATGGCTTAAGGATCACCTGGTTGGCGGGAATCCTTTCCAGCTGGCAGAGGTCCAGCAGTTTTCTGTCTATCAGCAGCAGAGCCAGTTCAAACGGGGTGCAGCCGTTTAAACTGGCTCTTGCTACGCTATTGATGTGGTTGGTGATCAGAGTTACCTGCTCCTGGTCCAAGCCTGCGAATGTCGTACCTTTGGGGATAATATAACGGATGAATTCATGATTTTTTCCAGACGTCCCTTCTGCCAGGAAGCCATGGGATCGCAGTAAAAGACACGGGATAGAAGTTCACCTTCAGCCGTTCAAAATAAGCTGGATCTTTGAATGAGGCACCATTGTCTGTAAGAATGACCGGAAAGAGTTTTCGATATAGCTCTGCTCCCAGATGGGTATATATTCGCTGAAACACATCTTGTACGTTGTCCTTCCTGTCAGCCTCCATAAGAAAAATAGCATAAGGCTACAATTACGGAAAAGCATGGTCAACAGTACTTGTTCTGATTTTCCCCCGGCACCTTCCACCACATCTAATTCCACCACATTTGTATCTGGAAACTTTTCCAGATATCTCTCAAAATCCTGATAGGATCTGTCTTTTCTATATCCAGTGTTGTCAGGTTCTCTGCGGACCTGCCGACGTTTTTTGTAGCGGACCTTCCGGGGAAGGTCGAGGTTGATTGCAGTGAAGTATCCCTGGTCTATATAGTTGTAGAGGGTCCTTATAGAACAAGGGACGGATTCCTGATTAGAAGCAAAGATATGGGACAAAGGCTGTCCCTGCAGAAGCAGAGGGGAAACCAGACGGTCCAGCTGTTCCAGGGACTCAGGAGTCTGGTTAATCCCAGACCGTGAAGAAGATTTTGTTTCACTGTAAATATCGTTGGCATAATTGGCCCTGTAGAAATAGAAGTCGTGGGAACAGTTGCGTATTTGAGGGCAGTCATTACACACGTAGGGGGGCTTTTTTAACTTTTCGCAGAGTCTGGGAGTAAAGTCAGGACAATACATGGAACAGCGCTTAGGGCGGCATTTCCAGCATAAGGAATTACAAGTCTGATTCCCGCAGATATGCTGCTTTACACAGTTCTGAAAATGCTCGCATTCTGAGCGCTTCCGCTGGGTTTCGTTTTGAAAATGAGGAACCCGGAAAAGGTGACGCCGAATCTCCTTGGAATGGTAGAAGAATCCTTGTTGATTCTGCAGGCAATCTGCGTGAAATTTTCCCCACGGCTGATACCATGTTCAATGGCAGCACGATCAGCAAGGTAAGGTGTTTTTTGTTTCCAGTAGCTTTAGTAGACATAAATGAATCCTCCTATACAATAAAAATATCCCATTTCCGGTAGTTGGAGGATATGACCAGGGAGGAGCCCTGGTATTTCTTATAGAATAAACGATTGCAAGACTAACTTCCACCCCCAGTTCCTAATGTAGAGCAAAACAGACTAAAGGTGGAAGTTAGTTTTTCATTTAAGGTTTGCAAAAAAATAACAAAAATATTAGCACTCAACCCTTGACAGTGCTAACAACAGATGCTATATTCCTAGTAGAACACGAAAATAAAGGAGGGATTAGCATGAATATAAACAGATTTACACAGAATTCCATTCAGGCGGTGCAAAATTGTGAGAAGATCGCCGCAGATAACGGAAATCAGGAATTGGCGCAGGAACATTTATTGTATGCGCTGCTTACACAAGATGACAGTCTGATCTTAAAATTGTTTGAAAAGATGAATATACAAGGTCAGCTTTTGATAAACCGGGTAGATCAGGCGATCGGAAAGCGTCCGAAAGTTCAGGCGGTCAGCTTTTCGTAGGGCAGGATCTGAACAATGTGTTGATCCATGCCGAGGACGAGGCGAAACAGATGGGAGACGAATATGTTTCCGTAGAGCACCTTTTCCTTTCCCTGTTAAAATATGCAAGCAAAGAGATGAAACAGATTTATCGTGAATTCGGCATCAGCCGGGAAGGATTTTTACATGCGCTGTCTACTGTCAGAGGCAATCAGAGAGTGACAAGCGACCATCCGGAAGCGACTTATGATACGCTGAATAAGTACGGTCAGGATCTGGTAGAGCGGGCGAGGGATCAAAAACTTGATCCGGTGATCGGCCGTGACGAGGAAATCAGAAATGTGATCCGGATTCTTTCCCGTAAGACGAAAAACAATCCGGTGCTTATCGGTGAACCGGGAGTCGGAAAAACTGCGGTTGTAGAAGGTCTTGCGCAGAGGATCGTCAACGGTGATGTCCCCGAAGGACTGAAAGATAAAACGATATTTTCTCTTGATATGGGTGCTCTTGTCGCAGGAGCAAAGTACCGGGGCGAGTTTGAAGAACGACTGAAAGCAGTTCTCGAAGAAGTGAAAAACAGTGACGGAAAGATCATTCTGTTTATTGATGAGCTGCATACGATTGTCGGAGCGGGAAAGACAGACGGTGCTATGGATGCGGGCAATATGTTGAAACCGATGCTTGCAAGAGGAGAACTTCACTGTATCGGCGCAACGACGCTTGATGAGTACCGTCAGTACATTGAGAAAGATGCGGCTTTGGAACGCCGTTTCCAGCCGGTTTTAGTTGACGAGCCTACAGTAGAAGACGCCATTTCGATTCTGCGTGGTCTGAAAGAACGTTATGAAGTATTTCATGGAGTGAAGATTACAGACAGCGCTCTTGTCGCAGCGGCAATGTTGTCGAACAGATATATTTCGGATCGTTTTTTGCCGGACAAAGCGATAGACCTTGTAGATGAAGCTTGTGCGCTCATTAAGACAGAACTTGATTCGATGCCGACAGAGTTGGACGAATTAAGAAGAAGGATTATGCAGCTTGAGATTGAAGAAGAGGCGCTGAAAAAAGAAGAAGACAGATTAAGCCGTGAACGTCTGGAACATTTACAGGAAGAACTGGCGGGTCTGAAAGAAGAATATGCCGGTGAAAAGGTACAGTGGAGAATGAAAAGCATTCTGTTGAGCGGGTACAGAAATTCGTGAAGAGATCGAACATGTGAATAAGGAGATCAGCAAAGCGCAAAGAGAGTATGATCTGAATAAAGCCGCGCAGCTGCAGTATGGTGAACTGCCTCAGCTGCAAAAACAGCTTGAAGAAGAGGAAGAAAAAGTAAGAGAAAAAGAATTGTCTCTTGTTCATGAAGCGGTAACAGACGAAGAAATCGCAAGGATTGTTTCAAGATGGACGGGAATTCCCGTAGCGAAATTAAATGAAAGCGAAAGAAACAAAACACTTCATCTTGCTGATGAACTTCATAAAAGAGTCATAGGTCAGGATGAAGGAGTCGAACTTGTAACAGAGGCGATCATCCGTTCCAAAGCCGGAATCAAAGACCCGAGCAAGCCGATCGGATCGTTCCTCTTCCTCGGACCTACAGGCGTGGGAAAACAGAACTTGCGAAGGCGTTGGCGCAGAGCCTGTTTGACGATGAGAATAATATGGTGCGGATTGATATGAGCGAATACATGGAGAAATATTCCGTGTCGAGACTGATCGGAGCGCCTCCGGGATATGTAGGATATGACGAAGGCGGTCAACTGACAGAGGCAGTCAGAAGAAAACCGTATTCAGTCGTATTATTTGACGAAGTAGAGAAGGCGCATCCGGATGTATTTAACGTGCTTTTGCAAGTGCTTGACGATGGAAGGATTACAGATTCTCAGGGCCGTACCGTTGATTTCAAAAATACGATTCTGATCATGACGTCCAATATCGGAGCAGGTTATCTTTTAGACGATATAAAAGAAGACGGTTCGATCTCGAAAGAGGCGCAGGATATGGCGATGAATGATTTAAGAGCTCACTTCAGACCGGAATTTTTGAACCGTCTTGACGAGATCATTATGTTTAAACCATTGACGAAAGAAAATATTCGTGCCATTATTGACTTGTTAGTGGCAGATGTAAACAGACGGCTGGAGGAAAAAGAACTGACGATCGAACTGACGGAAGCGGCGAAAGACTGTATCGTAGAAGGCGGATATGATCCGATGTACGGAGCAAGACCGTTAAAGAGATATCTGCAGAAAAACGTAGAGACACTGGCTGCACGGTTGATTCTTGCCGGAAATGTCGGAAGAGAAGACACGATACTGATCGATGCGAAAGACGGCAAACTGAAAGCAGATGTGAAGCGGGTAAACAGCTTGGAAAGACAGGAAGCATAAGTAAGATATGCAAAAAAGCGAGAAGAAAAGAGTCTGCATGAAGCCGGTGTGTGAAAGGATGGCGCAAGTGACACCGATAATCTTTCATATTGATGTAAACTCAGCTTATTTGAGCTGGACGGCTGTAGAACAATTAAAAAACGGGGCGAAAGTGGATATTCGGGAGATCCCGGCAATTATCGGCGGGGATCAGACATCCCGGCACGGTGTTGTTCTCGCAAAATCCACTTTTGCCAAAAATATGGCATCCGCACGGGAGAACCTGTTGCGAATGCCTTTCGTAAGTGTCCGAATCTCGTAATGTATCCGCCTGATCATCGGATGTACCGCGAGAAGAGCAGACAGATGATGGAATATTTAAAGACATTCACGAAAGAGATAGAGCAGGTCAGCGTAGACGAGTGTTATATGGATTTTACGAAGATCGCCGCGCGGTACAGTTCTCCGATCGACGGAGCGCTTGAGATTAAGGAAGGGATTAAAAAGAAGTTTGGATTTACGGTAAATGTCGGAATCTCAACGAATAAATTACTGGCGAAAATGGCGTCAGATTTTGAAAAGCCGGACCGGATACACACATTATTTCCGGAAGAGATTGAAGTGAAAATGTGGCCGCTTCCGATCAAAGATCTGTATATGGCAGGAAAATCCAGTGTGCAGGTATTGAAAAAACTGGAGATTAATACAATCGGAGCATTGGCGCAGGCAGATCCCGATCTGATCTCACTTCATTTGAAAAGTCATGGACGGATGTTGTGGGAGTTTGCCAACGGAATCGGTACGTCGACCGTTCAGTCTGAGCCGGAAGAAGCGAAAGGGATCGGGAATTCCACAACGCTTAGGGAAGATGCACGGACAATGGAGGAAGTTTGTCCGGTGTTTGAAGAATTGGCTCAAAGCGTCGGAAGACGTCTGAAAAAAGCCGGGAAAAAGGCAGGAATGGTAAGTGCGGAAATTAAATACTATGATTTTCGTACATTATCTCATCAGATGCAGTTGGAAAAGCCGTCAAACGAAAGCGATATAATATGCAAGGCGGCAGTCAATCTGTTTCGGGAAGTGTGGACCGGAGAACCGGTGCGTCTGCTGGGAATCAGAACGTCAAAATTGTCGGATGAAAACGAACCGGAGCAGTTGAGATCTTCGATATGAAACCGGAAGCAGAGCCGGACGAAAAACATAAACGGCTTAGAAAGGCGATGGACGAACTGAATAAAAAATACGGAGAAGGAGCAGTTATTAAAGCGAGTCTTATGCCGAAGAAAAAATAAATATCAAAATCTTGTTCAAAAAATCTTTAGAATTTCTTTTGAATCTTATGTCAGCCCCCTTTAGATTTACAGGATATCCTGTAGATAGTTAAAGGAGCTGATTTTTTTATGAGCATATCTGAACTTACCGATTATTTTTTACGATACGGAGCATTTTTTATTTATTTGATCGTGCTTTTAGAATATTTGAATCTCCCCGGATTTCCGGCAGGAGTTATTATGCCGCTGGCGGGAATATGGGCGGCGAAAGGTGAAATAAGTTTTCCTATGGTCATGGTTCTGACTGTATTTGCGGGACTTACCGGAAGCTGGGCGCTGTATCTTCTCGGAAGATTCGGCGGCGGGAAGGTGATGGAATTTTATTTTAAGAAATTCCCGAAACATCGGCCGGTGATTGAAGAAAAAATGGCGTTTTTAAGAGAAAAAGGAGGAACAGGGGTATTTGTAAGCAAGCTTCTTCCGATGGTGCGCACGCTGATCTCTATTCCGGCAGGAATGGTAAAAATGAATTTTACAAAATATACGGTTAGCTCGCATGCGGAATCTTCCTGTGGAATCTGGCGTTTGTAGGCGCGGGATATTTCTTCGGAGATGCGGCGATCAATTTCTTTACATAAATTTATGCATAATTTTTTCACATAATTTTTTTATATCATTTGAAAAATGAGAGTTTATTTAATAATTGTTATCCGAAAAAGTTATTAAAAATAAGGCGAGAGAATTCAGACAAGGGGGAAAAGACATGAGAATCGCAATGTTGACAAACAATTACAGACCATTTGTAGGAGGAGTGCCGATCTCGGTAGAGCGTCAGGCAGAAGAATTGATAAAATTAGGGCATCAGGTAACGGTGTTTGCACCGATGTACGGGGAAACACAAGAAGAAAGAGAGGCAGTTCTGGCAGCCGATGTTTCTGCTCCCGAGCAGGTTGTACGCTACGGAACGCAGAAACGTAAGATGGATAATGGGATGGTATATCCGAGTTTTTATCCGTCTGAGATCATGGAAGCATTTGAAAGAGACGAATTTGACTGTATCCATGTACATCATCCGATGTTCGTAGGACCGTGCGCTCTCTATCTGAAACGAAAATACAGACTGCCGCTTATCTATACATATCATACGAGATATGAAGATTATCTGCACTATATACCGGGACTGCGAGTTGATGAGAAGAGCTTTGTATTAAAAAAGAAGGCGATCGGACTGATCAGGACAAAGATCATACCAACTTATATGAGCTGGTTTGCAAATCAGTGCGATCTCGTACTTGCTCCGTCGGCAGGAATGCAGAAGATATTGTGGGAATATGGTATGAGAAGCAGATCCGCCGTATTTCCGACCGGACTTGAAAAGTCGTTTTTTGCGATGGATGAGCAGAAGGCAAAAGAGATCAGGAAGACGTATAAGGGAGATAAAAAACATTTATTTGTCACTGTATCCAGACTTGAGAAAGAGAAAAATTATGAATTTATCCTTCGGGGAATCGCGAAGATCAAAGAAGAAGCCGGGGATGACTTTCATGTGATGATACTTGGAGACGGAAGTCAGAAGGGAGAATTAAAAACGAAAGCCGCTCTTTTAGGGATCGGAAATCTTGTGACTTTTGTAGGAAACGTGAAGAATGAAGATGTAAAACATTATGTACATGCGGCAGATCTGTTTTTATTTGCATCAAAATCAGAGACACAGGGAATCGTTCTGGCAGAAGCGATGGCAGCAGGAACTCCGGTAGTTGCGGTTCACGCGGTCGGATCGGACGATATTGTCAAAGACGGAGTAAACGGATTTTTGACAGAAGAAGAGGAAAGCAGGTGGGCGGAGAAAGTCATCGAAGCAGCACAGCCGGAGAACCGGTTTAAAATGAAAAAAGCGGCTTTGAAAGAAGCACAAAATTATCGTTCCGACACACTTGCCTTATATGAAGAGATGCTCTACAATCAATGTATCTGCGGAAAAGCAATGGATCGGCAAAAAGACGGAAAAGGAGAATATTCTTATGAAAACGGAGAAGCTCACGGAGAAGGCGCTGCGATGGCTGTTCACAAAATATCTCACATTGCTTGAAAAGACAGTAAAAATAAACTGGCATGAAGAAAATGAATACGGTGAAAGTCAGATATTCGGATTTTGGCATGAGGACAGCTTTTTTATGAATCTCGTGCTTGAGCGTCTGGCGGATAAGACAACACCTGTAGATGTGATTGTTACAGCGATACACGGGGAAATTATATTGAACATATGATAAAGCGATGCGGCGGAAACGCGCTTCGCGTTCCTGACGGGTATAAGGCGTTCGGGGCGTTAAAAAACATCGTCCGCGATTCTTATGAGAAGGCACATTCGATCGCCGTTGCGTTAGACGGACCGCTCGGTCCGCGGCACGAGCCGAAAAAACTGGCATTTTACTTGTCGGAACATGCAGAAGAAGCATTTGTAGGCATCAGCCTTTCTTATTCTTCATGTATCAGGCTGACTCGCAGATGGGATAAATATGTAATTCCGCTTCCGTTTACAACAGTGGACGTTGCGGTAAAAGATTATGGGATCGTTCAGAAGAAGGCGATTCCGAATCTTCCGGTCAATGCAGATGCAGCGTCGGAAGAAATATATGTTGCGCAGACAATATAAACATTTCTCTTTTGCAAAAAGAAGAGATAGGATAAAAAATACGGGGAATGACGGAAAAGGAGAGGGCATAAGCAATGGAAATCAATCATGTTTTGATCGTAGAGGATGATAAGGAAATCAGGGAAGGCGTACAGATCTATCTGCAAAGTCAGGGGTATGTCGTATTTCAGGCAGCAGATGGAATTGAAGGTTTAGAAATACTTGAAAAAGAGGAGATCCATCTGGCGATCATAGATATTATGATGCCGCGTATGGACGGGATACGCATGACGATGAAACTAAGGGAGAAATACGATTTTCCGGTTATCATGTTATCTGCCAAATCCGAGGAGGTCGATAAGATCACAGGTCTTAATATCGGGGCGGATGATTATGTGACGAAACCGTTTACTCCGATGGAACTGATGGCGCGAGTGAATTCCCAGTTACGAAGATACCGGAAGTTTCTTGAAAAATTAGCACCTCAGGAAAATACGCATGTGATCGGCGGGCTTGAGATCAATGAAGATATGGTAGAAGTGTCTATGGACGGAAATCCTGTGAAGCTGACGCCGATCGAGTACAAGATCCTTTTATTGCTTGCCAAGAATCCGGGAAGAGTTTTTTCGGCAGAAGAGATTTATGAGCGGGTTTGGCAGGAAAAAGCGATCAATACAGATACGATTATGGTGCATGTAAGAAATATTCGGGAGAAGATCGAGATCGACCCGAAAAATCCAAAATATTTGAAGGTGGTGTGGGGCGTTGGATACAAAATCGAAAAACAGCCGTAAATTTGGAATTCTTATTCTGATCTTGCTTTTGGCGGCAAGTTCCGCAGTTATGATGCTGCAATACGGAACGATCAGACGGCAGATAGAATCGGTGCAGGAGGAGGGCTCCGATCGGGAGAAACGGCGGCGGATATGGCGAATACGCTGGCGGAAGGCAATTATCTTCTTTATAATCGGTATGTACGGGACACTGATCCGGCGGAAGTACTTTCTCTTTACGGACAGCAAAGGTTTGATCTGGCAGAAAAAATATTTAGATTATGAGCTGATCGACAGTAAAGATGAGGTGATAGCTTCTGATCTGCCGGAAGAAGAACAGGAGAAGCTGCATGAAGACGGAAAAGAGTATGCCTTCCGTGTGAAATATATTTTTCCGAAAACGGAGATTTGGAGGATATCCAGATCGGCGGAACGGCATTCGGAGCAGAAGAGGCATACAATATGGAATCGATCTATATTAACGAGGTTGAAAGCGTCGAGTCTTACGGGCAGATATCAAGCATTACAACGCTTACGGATGTTACGTTCATTTACGGGATAACAGAAGAAAATCTGGAAGCTTATGGGAATATCATTGCTTCGGAAAACGGAGAATATCTCGAGTATTACAATATCAGCTATACAACGGCTTTCAGAGATACGCTTGAAATGTTGAGCGTGCTGCTGATCGCGGCGGCGATTCTTATGCCGTTTGTAAAATGTCTCGACTTAAGCGAGATGAAAGTATTCCGTGCATCCTTTGAAGTGGCAGGTGCGGGAGCTTTATTTTTCGCTTTCGGCGGTTTTGATATAATGGCTTATGTTGTTTATCATACGGTGAAAGGAAGATCTCTTCCGGCAGGATTCGAGCCGGCTTTGCTTGTGGCGAATTTCCTGCTTTGGATGTTTATGTTCGGGATACTTTTCTGGTGCGTTACATCGCTTCGGGCAATGTTCCGCATGAAGAAAGCGTATTGGACGGAAAGGACGCTGACGGCAAAGATGTTAAGAAAGATGAAGAATAAAGGAGAAGAAAGCGGAGGAAAGATACAAAAGAAAGTGAAAAGTATCGGGAGAAAGATCAGAAACTTTTTTGCCCGGCAGTATGACGCTTTGCTTCATCTTGATTTTCAGGATAAAACGAACCGGACGATCCTTCGCGTAGTCTGATCAACTTTGCGATTCTGTTTGTCGTATGTCTTTTTGGTGGTACGGTACGGTCGCGTTGATCGTTTATTCGGTGATGCTGTTTATGTTTTTGAAAAAATATACGCAGGATCTTTCTGAAAAATATGCTCTTTTGCTCAAGTCAACGAATCAGCTTGCAGAAGGTCATTTGGATATTCCGATCGAAGGCGATGTCGGTCTGTTCAATCCGATCCAGGAAGAATTAAAGCGGATTCAAAAAGGATTTAAAAAAGCAGTAGATGAAGAAGTGAAAAACGAGCGGATGAAGACAGAACTCGTCACGAACGTCTCCCATGATCTTAGGACGCCGCTGACAGCGATCATCACATATACAGATCTGTTGAAAAATGAGAAAGACGAAGAAAAGAGAAAAGAATATATCAGCGTTCTGGAAAGAAAGTCTCTTCGTTTGAAAGTGTTGATCGAAGATTTATTCGAGATCAGCAAGGCGGCAAGCAAAAGTGTCGTTATGCATTTTATGAAAGTTGATATCGTAGGATTATTTAAGCAGGTTGAGCTGGAAAATGTTGAAAAAATCAAAGCGGCGAATTTGGAATTCAGAACAAAGATTCCGGAACAAAAAGTTGTCATGTGGCTTGACAGTGAGAAAACATATCGGATTTTTGAGAATCTTATCGTGAATATCACGAAGTATGCAATGCCTCATACGAGAGTTTATATTGATATGACAGAGACGGAAGACGGAGTGCATATTACAATGAAGAATGTTTCTGCGGCAGAATTGAACTTTAACGCAGATGAGATTACGGATCGGTTTGTCCGCGGAGATTCGGCAAGAAACACCGAAGGATCGGGACTTGGTCTGGCGATTGCAAAGAGCTTTGCCGAATTGCAGCACGGTTCTTGAAGATTTCGACAGAGGCAGATCTCTTTAAAGCAGACTTGTATTTACCGAAATCAAAGGAAATGCCCGAAAAACCCGGGGGGGGGTATCCTGAAAATTTATAAATGTAACGGATATGTAAATAATGCCGGGAGAGTAGTGACTCTTCCGGTATTTTATGATAATCTGTGGATAGAAAACAGAGTCGGTATAAAGAGAGACAGAATAAGAAAAATATGCTGGCATAAAGAATGGGAAAAGGGAGGAAAAGAAGATGAAATATGAGATTAAAGGCGGAGAACTTCCGGTAGTAGTCTGCTTTATGGACGCAGGAGAAACGATGATTACAGAAAAGGCTCTATGAGCTGGATGTCACCGAACATGAAGATGGAAACGACGTCAAACGGCGGGGTCGGAAAAGCGCTCGGAAGAATGTTCGCAGGAGAGGCGATTTTCCAGAACCGTTATACAGCGGAAGGCGGTCCGGGGATGATCGCGTTTGCATCCAGTTTTCCGGGACAGATCAGACCTTGGGAGATCGCTCCGGGAAAAGAGATAGTTGTGCAAAAAGCAGGTTTTCTGGCGGCGCAGGAAAGCGTTGAATTATCGATCTTTTTCCAGAAAAATTAGGTTCCGGTCTGTTCGGCGGAGAAGGATTTATCATGCAGAAAATTTCGGGACATGGTCTGGCGTTTCTTGAATTTGACGGATCTGTCATAGAGTATGTACTCCAGCCGGGACAACAGATCGTAGTCGATACAGGTTACCTTGCCGCTATGGAGGCGACATGCAATATGGAGATTCGCACAGTGCCCGGAATCAAAAACATGATGTTCGGAGGCGAAGGTCTGTTTAATACGGTAATTACAGGACCGGGACGGGTATGGCTTCAGACAATGCCGATTTCAAATGTGGCAGGCGCTATCATGAAAGTTTTCCCGGCAAGATAAATATAATAGCATGCTATATAATAAAAACAGCAGTCTGGCAGGATCGGATATTGATACCGATCTGCCAGACTGCTAAAAAGAAGAATTTTTTTGCAGATCGTATTGCACGTCACGTTTAATCTAAAAACATCTTTGACCCCATCCATTGTCTCATATGTTCGATCATTTTCCTGTCAGGTTCGATATATACGCATGAGTTTTTCTGATCGAGAGAAATCATAACGGCATAGACGTCGGCATTTTCATTTCCTGAAGTGAAATCATATGTTTTGTCAGGATGGAAAGCGTTCAGCCGCGGAGATTTTTTCGGAGCAATGATCTCGGCAGACTGAATATCAAAACTGAGCATATGTTTTCTTTTGGACTTGTTGTAAATGGCATCGATCTGAAGATCATGGTTTAAGATCATATATTCATATTCCACATTGAGCTTTGGAAAGATAAAATAAAAAGCGATCATCAGGATCAAAACTGCGATAAGAAATGACAGAAAACCGACCAGAGGCATTCCTAAAACAGCAACAGCGACTGCAAGAACGATGATAAGTATGCTGATGAGAATGCCGGAAGTTTTTTGTTTGCGGGGTACGAGTTGTTCATATAATGCGTCATTCATAGTTATTTGTTTCCTTTCAAGTAATTTATGACCATCATAGCGATCTTAAATGTCATGGCGTCGTCAAAGAGACGAAGATCCAGACCTGTCTGTTTTTCAATCTGTTCCAGACGGTAGATAAGAGTGTTTCTGTGCATATGGAGTTGTCTGGCGGTTTCGGCAATGTTTAAGTTGTTTAAAAAGAAACGGTTGACTGTTGCCATAAGTTCGGGGTCAAGCGTTTTCGGTATAGGAGAACCGAATATTTCAGACAGAAGTTCTCGCACAGTGAAACAGGAAGACGATAGATCAGTCTGCCGATCCCGAGTTCGTTATACGGGAAAATATTTTGTTCTGAATAAAAGAGCCTTCCGACTTTCAACGCAAGATTCGTTTCCTGAAAAGCTTTTTGAATATCGGCAAGCGTGTTCATTACAGAACTGTATGAGAGGCGGACACGGATAAGCGCCTCGGTATTGAGCGTATCAACGATCGTCTCCGCAATATGTCTCATATCTTCAAACGTCTCGTTTTGGCAAAGCGGACGTATGACTGCAAGCAGCGTTTCCGTAAGGGGAACGATATAAGTTTTTGAACGGCAGGACAGTAGATTTTTCAATATTGCGCCTGAAGTTTCATCAAAGTGTTTCCTTCTATAAGGAAAAGAATTCGTTTTTCCTCCGGATCAATGTGAAGTCTCGATGCCCGATCGGAAATTTCATAGTGCGGGATATTCCCGGTCATCAGTCCCTGCAGAAAATCAGTGCGGTTATATTTTTCTTTGTAAGCTGTGCAAAGACAGTGGATCTGTGTCAGCGCAGGTTCGATCTGTTCAGGCGCTGCACCGGATACCTCAAGCGAGATTCCGGTAATTTTTTTTAATTCAAGCAGAGCTTTGTTTAGTTCATTCATCTGTGCTGTAGTTTCTGTTTTGCGGTTTGTAGTCTGTTCAGTATTTTCTCCCATAGATTAACCTCGTTTTGAATAAAGAGGCCGCACCTGTAATAAGTGCAGCCCCCTTTAAATTCTTATTATAAGCAGTATTGTCAGAAATGAGATCCTGATCAAACCGGGCGTTCTGACACTATGTAACTGCTGTTTTGATTTTAAATCATTAGTTTGTAATCGTCAACTCGGTTTCTTTGTCAAATACGTGAATTTTTTCCATATCAAGCGCGAATACGGCTTTATCGCCTGTACGCAGTGTCGTACGAGGATTTACACGAGCTGTCATCTGTGTTCCTTCCACGTCAAAGTAAAGGAATACTTCAGCGCCGAGCAATTCGTATACTTTGATCTCAGATTCAATAATGCTGTCCGGTGAATTGCTGATAAATGCCTGAGAATCATGTACGTCTTCAGGACGGATGCCGAGAACAACTGTTTTTCCGTCATAGTTTCCGTTGATAAGAGCCTGTTTCTTGGAAGCAGGAACTTTTAATACATGTTTTCCTACAGTCAATGTTACATCATCACCTTTTACAGAGCATACGGCATCCATAAAGTTCATCTGAGGAGATCCGATAAATCCTGCAACGAACAGGTTGCACGGTGTATTGTAAAGGTTCTGCGGTGTATCGACCTGCTGAACGACTCCGTCTTTCATAACGACGATTCTCGTTCCGAGAGTCATGGCTTCTGTCTGGTCATGTGTTACATAGATGATCGTTGCGCCGAGGTTTTCGTGAAGTTTTGAAATCTCGATACGCATCTGGACTCTCAGTTTTGCGTCAAGGTTGGAAAGAGGTTCGTCCATAAGGAATACTTTCGGATTACGAACAATGGCACGTCCCATGGCAACACGCTGTCTTTGTCCTCCCGAAAGAGCCTTCGGCTTCCGGTCGAGCAGTTTGTCAAGGTCAAGGATTCTTGCCGCTTCACGGACTTTTTTGTCGATTTCTGCTTTCGGTACTTTACGAAGTTTCAGACCAAACGCCATATTATCATATACTGTCATGTGCGGATACAATGCGTAGTTCTGGAATACCATTGCGATATCACGGTCTTTCGGTTCTACGTCGTTCATAACTTTTCCGTCGATTTTGAATACTCCGTCGGAAATATCTTCCAAACCTGCGATCATACGAAGTGTTGTAGATTTACCGCATCCGGACGGACCGACGAAGATGATGAATTCTTTATCTGCGATTTCGAGGTTGAAATCTTTTACTGCATGGAATCCGTTCGGATAAATTTTCTGAACGCCTTTAAGTGATAAACTTGCCATTTTATGTTCCTCCTAAAAATAAACTTGTTTTTCTGGATTTTTCTTATGAGATAAGTATAACCGTAAGCCAGAAACAGAACAATGTCATGAGTGACTAAAAAAAGCGGCGGAAAGTGTACATGTTGACGAAAAATGAGAAATCAGATACAATAGCACTGTTATAAGCGATGAAAACAGTAAAGAAAAGAGGAATAAAATTATGGCAAATCCAATCGTTACATTTGAGATGGAAAACGGCGATATCATGAAAGCGGAGCTTTATCCCGAGATTGCGCCGAATACGGTAAATAACTTTATTTCATTGATTAATAAAGGATTTTACGACGGTCTGATCTTTCACCGTGTGATCCGCGGATTTATGATCCAGGGCGGATGTCCGAACGGAAACGGAATGGGTGGTCCGGGATACGCGATCAAAGGCGAGTTTGCACAGAACGGTTTCCAAAACGATCTTGCACATGATCCGGGAGTTCTTTCCATGGCTCGTGCAATGCATCCTGATTCTGCGGGAAGCCAGTTTTTTATCATGCATGAAAAATCACCGCATCTGGACGGCGCTTATGCGGCGTTTGGAAAGATCACGGAAGGAATGGATATTGTAAATAAGATCGCAGAAACCGCAACAGATTACAGCGATCGTCCGCTTGAAGAGCAGAGAATGAAAAAGGTGACTGTAGAATTGTTCGGAGAAACATATGACGAACCGGAGACAGTATAAGCTGTAAAGGCAAAAAAGAAAAGTAAAGATGCTGACATATTCCCCTTAGGCAGGCAAGGAAACGAAAACCTGTTTAAGGGGATTGTTATGTCACAGTATTTACAGCCGATATTCCATAATGTAATCATCCATGAAAAAGCCGTTTCCGATATCATTTTTCTGAGCGTCGATCGTCTGAAAACCAAAGTGACGGTATACGTTCAGAGAGTGATCGTTGTGCTTATTACATGTCAGCCAAATGGCGGAACAATTTCGCTGCCGACATAAATTTTTTAGAAAATCAAACAAAAATGCGGCTAAATGTCTGCCGCGGTATTGTTTGGCAATGTACAGTTTGCTCAAAAACATCCTTCCGTCCTGATCCTGCCTGATCGCCATATATCCGCACAGTTTTCGGTTGCCGAGAAGCCGGTAGTATTCGTATCCGGTAAGAACCTGATCTTGTAAAGCCGGATAAGACTGAAAACGTGACAGCATATATTCTACCTGCTCTTTGCCGATGATCGGCGTGAAATGTTCATGCCAGATCACATCTGCCAAAGCGGCGATCTCTTGAAGATCCTCGTTAGTTTCTGCCTTGCGGATTGTAAACGGTTGATCCGTTCGATTGTCTGAAGATGTCTGATCCATGAGAAATATTCCCCCTTCTTTTTTTATCAAATATTATAGTACAAATAACATATTTTCCGCAACTTTCTAAAAATAATATTAATTATTAGCACTCAACACAAAAGAGTGCTGATTTTCTATTGACTTTTAAATATTGCCGTACTAGAATGTCTGTTAGACATAAAAACAGATCGCATGAAGCCGATGTATATAAAGTATACCGGGAGATGCGTAAGTCATAAAATCAAAAAGATAAGGAGTGTTTACAATGGCAGTGAAAAAGGAACATTATCGATCGACAGCGAAAATATATTTCC
>ENA-OQCS01000131-OQCS01000131.1-human-gut-metagenome-genome-assembly--contig:-NODE-131-length-36757-cov-5.223069_pt1 | contig 36757 bp, 40 predicted proteins | sample MGYA00242757_ERZ504575 | MGnify/ENA primary metagenome ERZ504575 (study PRJEB26092, sample SAMD00036297) | human gut metagenome | host: Homo sapiens | study: EMG produced TPA metagenomics assembly of... | reverse complement strand
AAAATCTGTGTTTTTAGACAGGTTTATTTGACATGCCTAAAATCTTTTGTATAATGCAGATAAGGGCTATGAGTCAAAATTTGACTCATAACCCTCATAACTATTGATTAATCTTATATCAGTTTTTTGTGTTTACACAAACTTGAAACAGTCTCTTCTCCATATTTCATACATAATAAATTATTTAATGTTTTCAAGATACTTCTGAACCATTTCATCCTCGCCCAAATCTATATGCTTCAATACAAAATCATACAAAGGCTGCACAACATCTGAATCTTCTTCCAATTCATCTACAATTTGGTCAAAAGATTTATTTTTATGAACTTTTTTTAGGATTAATTTAAGTTTAGTGACTATTTGTCCTTGTAATCTACCCTCTAATCTGCCTTCCTGACGACCTCTTTCCTCTAATTTTTCGAGTGCCTTACACATATTCACGCTACCTCCTTTTTCTTCTGATTCCACAGCATCATTGATCAATTTTTGTGATTCTGTAATACAGCCAATAACCATAGCTAATTCTGAAGATATATTTTCATCTTTAAATATATCAGTGATTTTATCATATTTTTCGTCGAAAATAAACCTACTGATATTAAATATTTTATCAACATCATTATTATGAAATTTTAAATGCTCACTCTTCCTAAGTTCGATCAAGTTGAATTTATAATCGGAAATCAAAGGCTTAAAAGCATCAGGAATTTCTAACATATCAATTAAGGAACGAGGACCATCCCACGGAGTTTCACCATAATAAATACAAATGGTAAGTACGCTATGTAATCGGTCAGTTTTCTTCATTTTAGATAGAAATTCGTCTGGTGTTCCATGAGGTTTTTCATCTTTATATTTTTTTGCAATTTCATTATATTCTTTGAGATATGAAAAAGCATCTCCAAGCATATGTCGAAGTGGCATTGCATAGTGGATCTTTGCTTGATTTTCAATTCCAAGGATTACAAAATCAACGCCATAAGCAGATTTTTTGACAACATCAACAATCTTTTTTACAGTCTCAGCATAACCATGAAATTGTAATAAAGAAGAAATATCAGTATCGACTTCTGTAAGATCATCTGGATTCAATTCTGGATTTCCATCAAAGAAACATGCATTGAAAAGATCTGCAAAGCGATTATTATCTTTCCAGAAGTTTTTCAGAATGGTATCGGGTGTTATTTTGCTCTTTACTTTTGTCATATGTGTATTGTGCCTCCTTTAAGTGATACAAATGGACAGGTATTGATCTGATTATGTGGAAATGAAAAATTAGAATTGCAATATAGAATATACATGCCCAATGATAGATAGTTTGTAAAATGATATTAACAAGAATAATCTGCAATGTCAATATATGGAAAACAAAAACGTAAATAAAAACTTTCTTTTTCTGCGATCTCATCATATAATAAAACAGAATGTACAAGAAAGAAGGGAGCCAAATGAAAGACCTAGACGCAATGGATTCCATGGAAAAGATGCTGGTCCAGAAAGCATATCAAAGACAAGCTCCAGTGAATGGTAGTCTGGAATTATTACCACTTTGTAATATGAACTGCGATATGTGTTATGTTCGTTTATCCAAGGCAGAGATGGAACAAAAAGGCCGTTTAAGAACCAAAGAAGAATGGATCAGACTGGCTCATCAGATGAAGGAGGCAGGAACGTTATTTCTGTTATTGACAGGAGGAGAGCCGTTATTATTTCCGGGATTTAAGGAAGTATATATCGAACTGCAGAAGATGGGAATGATTCTTACGATCAATACAAATGGAACGCTGATCAATGAAGAATGGGCAGATTTCTTCCAGAAATATAAGCAAGAAGAATGAATATTACTTTATATGGAGCAGATGACCAGGCGTATGAGCAGTTATGTCATTATCCAGGTGGATTTCAGAAGACGGTCAATGCAGTCAGGCTGCTAAGGGACAGGGAGATTGATGTAAAGATTAATGGAAGCATCACTCAAAGAATGAAGAGGATATTAGGAAGATTTTAGATATTGCAGATGATTTGGATACAGCCGTGAACCTTGATACCTATATGTATCCGGCAAGCAGAGAAAGAAATAAACCATTTGATGAACAAAGCCGAATGAATCCAAAGGATGCAGCGATGGCGAAGAAGTTGATCTTTCAACATCAATGGGGTGAAGAAGCTCTTAGAGAATATCAGGATCATGTGATCAGCATGGTTGAAGATCATCCGCAAAATATGCAATACAGCAGGCACATTTTATGCCTGGCAGGCAATTGCTCTTTTACGATCAATTGGCAGGGGATGATACGTCCATGTGTGATGCAAAGTCAACCAGAAGTGAATGTATTTGCAGAAGGTTTTCAAAGAAGCTGGGAAATGATATCAGCACAGACGAAAGAGATCTTGATCAATGAAAGGTGTACAGAATGCAAATATCGTCCAATCTGTAATACATGTGCGGCGGCAGCTTTATTAGAAACAGGAGATTATGAAGGAATTCCGGAATATATCTGTGAGTATACAAAAGAATTTTACAAAATTATGAAGGAAAGAAGGTGATGATCACATGATGGACAATGAAAATCAAAATCAACCAAATCAGAAGATATCGTTTGAATCATTAGATATACTGATCGGGAAATGGCGAGATGGAACATTTTCAGAGATCATTGACGACTGGAAATGGATCTTTTCCTACAGCAAACGATATAAAGGAGCGATCGCTTTCTACACGATCCTTGGTATTTTCAGCACATCCATGGGATTGGTTGGAAGTGTGGCAAGTAAATATATGATCGATATCATCACAGGATATCAGATGAGTAAGTTGTGGATCATGGTCTTGATCACACTTGGAAGTGCATTTTTTAGTCTGACGATCGGAAATGTGATCGGGCGTATTTCTACAAAATTAAGTATTTATATCAATAACGATATTCAGGCAGACATTTTTGATAAGATCATTGATGCAGACTGGATGGAAATCAATCAATATAGTAATGGAGATGTGTTGAATCGGTTTAACAGTGATGTCAGTACGATCAGCGGAAATGCGATCAGCTGGCTGCCGACGATCATCATAGCAATTTACGATTTTGTTGCAACATTTGCGGTTATCTGGCATTACGATAAGATCATGTCATTACTGGCATTTGCAAGTGCACCATTTATGCTTTTGATGTCGAAGTTCCTTATTTCCAAGCAGAGAGAATATGGGAAGAAAGTGCGGGAAATGAGTAGTGAGATGATGACATTTGAAGTCGAGACATTCTATAATTTTGATACGATCAAGTCCTTTGGGATCTCTTCTTTATATGGAAAGAAGATGAGAAACTGGCAGGAGAAGTTTAAAGATATCAGTTTAAAGTATAACATGTTTACGATCAAGACGAATATCGTTATGTCGATCATAGGAATGGTTGTTCAGTATGCAGCATTTGGATATTGTCTGTTCCGGCTTTGGACAAGAGATATTTCTTATGGAACGATGACTTTATTTTTACAACAGAGAAGTAACTTAAATGGGGCATTTAACAATCTGGTATCGATCATACCAAACTTTTTGAACAGTTCAATCTCTGCACATCGTATCAGAGAGCTTGCACAGCTTAAGAAAGAAGTTCATATTCCAGAAAGTTCTGAGATGGATGCTTATGTGGAAGATGGGTTCGAGGTGAAGATGCGGGATGTGGATTTTTCTTATATCGAAGGAAACCGTGTTATTACAGATTCTGCATTTATGGCTAATCCGGGCGAGATCGTTGCGTTGGTTGGTCCTTCTGGAGAGGGAAAGACAACGATGATCCGTTTGATCTTAGGTTTGATCCATCCGGAAAAAGGAGAAGCATATTTAAGGGCTTCAAATGGGAAGCAGGTGGAGATGAATGCAGATACCAGACATTTATTTGCCTATGTACCACAGGGAAATACAATTCTTTCTGGCACGATCGCGGAAAATTTAAGAATGGTGAAACAAGATGCAACAGAAGAAGAGATGATCGAGGCATTGAAGATTTCCTGTGCGTGGGATTTCGTAAAGAATATGGAAGAAACGATTTATACCAAGATTGGAGAGCGAGGACGAGGATTTTCGGAAGGACAGGCACAAAGAATTGCGATTGCAAGGGCTGTTTTAAGAGATGCACCGATCTTATTGTTAGATGAAGCAACATCGGCACTTGATGTAACAACGGAACGTAAAGTTTTAAGAAATATCATAAAACAACGCCCAAATAAAACATGCATCGTGACAACCCATCGTCCGAGTGTTTTAAATATGTGTCAGAGAGTTTATCGTGTTATGGAAACACAGGTTACAGAATTGTCAGAAGAAGAGTCAAGCAAAATGGCGATGGATTTTTAGGGCACAGGTTGTCCGAAGATGCAGGATTCATTGACCGCAGATAGAAAAAAAGATATAATAAGACAAGAATAACGGCATAAGGGGGAAGCTGAATGAAGAAGAGTGGATGGAAGATCATTCTTGGAGTTGCAGTACTAGTCTGTGTGATTTGTCTTGGAAGATTCGGATGGGTCAAGTATCAGGACTATAAGACAGAACAGGCAAGAAAAGCAACATTAAAAGAGATCGCAAGCACAGAATTTACTGGTGAGAACGAAGGAAAAGAGCCGGAGAAGTTCCAGCTGGAGTCAAACATGGACAGAAGATCAACTTTAAGAAGCTGATCAAGATCAACAGTGATATCTATGCATGGATCTACGTTCCAGGAACAAGAATTGATTATCCGGTAGCACAAAGTCAGGAATCAGACGATCATTATTTAAAATATAACTTTAAAAATGAGCCAGAGTTTGCAGGATGTATTTATACAGAGAAAGCGAATAAGAAGGATTTTTCAGATCCAAACACAGTATTTTATGGACATAATATGAGAAATGGATCTATGTTCCAGAATCTTCACAAGTTTGAAGATGAAGCATTTTTTAAGAAACACAAAGAAGTATATGTTTACACACCAAAGAAAACATACACATACACGATCTTTGCGGCATATAAGTTTGACGACAGGCATTTACTTAAGACATTTAATTTTAAGAATAAGAAGAAGTTTGAGAATTATTTAAGAAATGTCAAGAACATAAGAGACATGGGAAGTCATGTAAGGAAAGATCAGGAAGTTACAAGCAACGATAAGATTATCACGCTGAGTACCTGCGTAGGAGGACAGCCAAATAATCGTTATTTAGTACAGGCGGTGTTGACGGATGAAAGAAGTACAAAATAAGAACCATACGGATGAGGCTAAGAGATTAAATGAAGAATTGGATCAGAATCTGAAGGATCTCCAGCCAGAATCCAAGGAAGCATTTCAAGGCTTTGAAGTAAAAGAAGAAAAGAACGAGAAAAAGAAGAAAGTAAAGAAGAAAAAGACACCAAAACAGATCATAAAAAGAGTTATAATCGTATTAGCGGTGATCATTTTGCTTCCATGTGCAGCCATTGCTGGAATGTGGGCACTTGGAAAAGGCTCATTATTTGGAGGCAAGATGAAGATGTCAAAGAACGTAGATGGCGTAAAAGTCCAGAATCAGGGAGATTTGGTTATTTACAATGGACATAAATATCAGTATAATAAAGATATAACGAGTATCTTATTTATGGGTGTTGACCGAGATAAGATCAATACAGATGAAGAATACTTAAAGAAACACGGAGCAGGACAGTCAGATACCTTGTTTCTAGCAGCTGTGAATACTTCTACAGGGAAGATTTCACTGATCAATGTTCCTCGAGATATCATGGCGAACGTTAAGACATATGATGAGAATGGAAAGTATTCAGGAAGGAAACTTCGACAGTTATGTTTAGCCTATGCCTATGGGGATGGGAAAGCCAAGAGCTGTAAGAATGCTGTGGATGCAGTTTCCAAAGTGTTATATGGAATTCCTATCGATTCATATATGTCGATCAACCTCTCTGCAATCAGTGTATTGAATGATGCAGTAGGTGGAGTGAACGTTCAAGTGATCGGAGATCTGACAAGCGTTGATCCAACTCTGAAGGAAGGTGCGAATGTGACATTGCTGGGTGGTCAGGCAGAGACTTATGTAAGATCCAGAGAATTTGATCCACTGGATGCGAACATGGCACGTATGCAGAGACAACAGCAGTATATTACAGCATTTGCCCAGAAAGCATTACAGGAGATGAAGGGAGATCTTACATTGCCATTAGATCTTCTGAATCTTGTATCAGAGAATTCAGTAACGAATCTTTCAGCACCGAAGATCACATATCTTGCAACGAAAGTTTCAGGAAGCAGTTTTTCATCTGACAATATCTACAGCATTGACTGTGACATCAAAGAAGGTGTGACAGGATATGCAGAATATTATCCGGATGAGACAAAATTATTTGAGATGATATTGAAGGTATTTTATACACAAATCAGTTAGAATCCAGTAAGGGGGGATTTAGCATGAAAAAGTTGATTATGATGGCAGCAACATTGATTATGTGTTTTGCTTTTTCACTAAGTGTTATGGCAGCACCAAGTCCTGAAGATGAGTATTATAATACGAGTACAGAACAGGAGAAGGTTGATGAGAAAACCCAGATTGATGATGATGAATTCGACAAGGATGAAAAACCAGCTAAGACGAAAACAACAACGACATCAACATCATCAACATCAACAACATCTGCATCACCAAAGACTAGTGATCAGGGAGCGCCAGTTACATTAGTATATGTATCACTCGCTGCAGCAGCATTAGCTGTATATGCAGCAAAACACGTCAAAGAACAGTATTAATCAAAAAACAAGGTGGATTCCTCCAGTCTTGATGGACTGGAGGAATTCTTTTTGCATATGGGATTTCTGAAAGGAAAATAAAATAGATGATCGATATACATACGCATATTTTGCCAGGATTGGATGATGGAGCGAGAGATATGGAAGATTCTCTATCTATGGCAGCATTGGCATTGAAAAGTGGTGTTCATACATTAGTTGCAACATCGCATGCCAATACAGGGGGATTTTTCAAAGAATATTCGATCGAAGAATATCTGCAAAGATTAGAAGCGTTTAGAAAAGCACTGGATGAAGTAAAGCTGCCATTAAGAGTATTCTCTGGAATGGAAATTTATATGACAAGAGAAGTTCCTCGGATGATCCGTGAAGGCAGATTGCTTTCATTGAATCAGACGGGATATTTTTTGACTGAATTTTCGTTTGGAATCGAGCAGGAAGAGATGGATGAGATGCTTCATGATCTGATGGAACTTGGAGTTACGCCAGTGATCGCACACCCAGAGAGATACCGGTGTGTACAGGAATCAGAAAGCGGTATCGCAAAGTGGAAAAACAGGGGATGTTTGTTGCAGGTAAACAGAGGGAGCATCTTTGGCAGATTTGGATCAGGAGCAAAACAATGTGTAGATCGTCTGCTGGATCAACATATGGTAACTTGTATCGCAAGTGATGCACACAAACCATATGAGCGGACAACCTATATGGCAGATATCAAAGAATATATGGAACAAGAATATTCTTTTGAATATTCAAAGAAATTGTTATATGATAATCCTAAGAGAATTCTTGAAGGAGAAAAGGTGGTACAATGAAGAAATTAAAATTGGTAAGTTTTGTGATATTTTGTATATCACTGGCAGCAAGTCTGATCTTCTGGTTTACACAGGTCAGAAAAGGAGACCGGATCGGACCGGTCATTACAATGGATCAGCAGGAATTGACAGTAGGGCTCAATGCTACCGATGAAGATTTTTTGCAAGGAGTAAAAGCAGTTGATGAGAATGATGGGGATGTTACGGATTCTCTTGTAGTAGAAAGTGTTTCAAACTTTCTGGGAGGTGGACGGCGTCTGGTTGTATATGCAGCAGTGGACAGACATAATAACGTCAGTCGTGCAAACCGTATTGTACAGTATGAGGGTTATACATCACCAAAGTTTTATTTGAAGGAACCATTATGTTTTGAATCTGGAGGAGCTTCTAAGAATGAAGAATTATTAAAGAATCTTACGGTGAAAGATAAGATTGATGGTGATTTATCAAATCAGATAAAGATTTTGACAAACTCAGTAGTTGATCTGTATACACCAGGAGAATATCCGGTCAAACTTCAGGTAAGCAATAGTGCAGGAGACACGGTATCATTTCAGGCAACGATACAGGTTTATGATGCAACGGACAGATCAGAGATTCCTTTTATTCATTTGAAGAAGTATCTGGTTTATACGAAGAAAGGTGACAAACTAGATGCAGCATCTTACATATCTAAAGTGTGCATGGGAGGAGATTATGACTCGGATGTACCAGGAGATATTGGTAAGAGCAAAGTGAAGATCAAAGATGAAGTAGATTACGATACCCCAGGTTCTTATGAGATCACTTATTCAGTAAAAAGTGGAAAGAGCCGTACAGGAACGGTAAGACTGATCGTGATCGTTACAGAATAGGAGGCCGGCAAATGAGCAGTGATAAACGAAATATATCAGTCAACGATTATGAAATGAATATTGATTTGTATAGTATCTTAAGAGATATCTGGAAATATGCAATAGTGATCCTGCTTCTGGCAGCATCTATGAGCTTGCTCTCTTATGTTTATGTCGGACGAAACTATCACAAACAGTATGAATCAACAAGTACATTTATCGTAAGCAGCAAAGGAAGCAACAATAGTGTATATTCAGATTTGAGTGCAACGTCTGAGATGGCGACAAAGTTTTCTGAGATTCTAAACAGTTCGATTTTACAAAAGAAAGTCGCAAAAGAGATGGATATGGATTATTTTCCAGGAAGTGCATCTGCAGAGGTAGTAAATGAAACCAATCTTTTAGTTTTGAAAGTTCAGGCAGATTCCCCAGAGATGGCGTTTCGTTTGAATAAGGCAATCATGAATAATTATTCTGTTGTGACAGATCAGCTGATCGGAAATGTTGTGCTGGATGTATTGCAGAAACCAACAGTGCCAAGTGGTCCGGTAAATAAATTTCAGCCAACAGCACTTATGAAGAAAACATTTTTAATGACGATCGTTGCGTTATGTGGATTGATCGCAATTTTGTCATTCTTAAAGGATACAGTGAGAAAACCAAAAGAAGTTTCAAGGAAATTGATGCAAAGCTTTTGCAGACGTTATATCATGAGAAGATCTATAAGACATGGAAAGCAAGAATCCACCGCAAAAAGAGTCCGGTATTGTTGACAAATCCAGGAACAAGCTTTCAATATGTGGAGGATATGAAGAAACTTGCTCGTAAAGTCAGCAGTAAGATGAAAGAGAAGAATGCAAAAACACTTCTGGTTGCAAGTGTGGAAGAAAATGAAGGTAAATCAACAGTTGCAGCCAATTTAGCATTGGCACTTGCGGAAGAATCAGAGAAAGTATTGTTGATCGATGCGGATCTTCGCAAACCTTCACAATACAAGATTTTTGGATTGGATCAGGAAGAAATACAGCAGTTTGGAGAAGTATTGAATGGAAATGAACAGATAGATAATCTGGTAACAGATCTTCCAAAATCAGAATTGTTATTGATCGCAGGTTCTATGATCTATCCAAATTCTACAGAGATGATCGCATCACCAATCTTCCAGAAGATCGTAGAGTTTTTTAAGACAAAGCTGGATTACATTATTATTGATACACCACCAATGTCACAGGCGGCCGATGCAGAAGAGTTAGTTGACCTTGCAGATGCATCGATCCTTGTTGTAAGACAACATACAGCATTAGTAAAAGATATCAATGAGACGATCGGTATTCTAAATTCAGCAGAAGGAACGATGCTTGGATGCGTTTATAACGATGTATTCCATGGAGTTGCTCAGACAGCAAGAAATTACGGATACAAATATGCATATGGAAGCGGTTATGGTTACGGAAGTAAATACGGTTATGGAAACCATGGATATGGCTATGGTTACGGTTACGGCTATGGCTATGGTTATGGAAGCAGAACGAAAAAGGGCAATGAAGATAAAACACAAGAATCAAAAACAGAACGGCAGGTGAAGAAAGATCATGAGTAAAGAATATGAATCAAAAACAGAACATAAAGAGAATCTGATCGATATTGCTGGATTGTTTGATGACTTGATCAAAGGAATCATTCAAATGAAATGGAGATTTTTGATCATTCTTGTGATTTGTGGTGCAGTGTTCTGTGGATACAAGAGACTTACCTATTCCCCATACTATGTAGCATCTTCCACATTTACGATCAATTCCAGTATTACATCAGAGAATTCTAATACATATATTGAGAATGCAACAGCCAACCAAATGGCAAAATCTTTTCCATATATTTTGAAAAGTGGAGCATTTAAAGAAGTATTGGCACAGGATCTTGGCCTTCAGTCTGTTCCTGGAACGATCGAAGCAGAAGTCATGGAGAATACAAATCTGTTTACGTTGAAAGTGACTGCAAATAATCCGAAGATGGCTGAGAAGATTTTAAAAGCAGTCGTTAAAAATTACCCATCGGTAGCAGAGTTTGTCATTGGAAGCTCACAGCTGACACTCATGGATGAAAGCGGGGTTCCGACTACACCTGCTAATCCATTTAGTTATAGACATGAGATACAGATCGGCGTTTTGATCGGAATCTTACTATGTATCTTGCTCGATGTCCTGTTAGCACTTGGTAAGAATACAGTTAAGAAAGAAGAAGATTTCAAACGACTCTTCCATGCAAAAAGTCTTGGAATCATGCCTCGTGCCAAATTCCATAAGAAACGTACGCAAACACAGGAATTGATCGTGCTAGATAATCCAAGAATTCCAAGAAGCTTCCTGGAAGCAGCAAGAACGGTACGACGAAGGATCGAGCGTGCACAAAAAGAGACAGGCATGAAATCTTTTCTTGTAACAAGTGCTATGCCAGGAGAAGGAAAATCAACAGTTTCAGCCAACATTGCAATATCACTTGCGATGAAAGGGTATAAAGTAATTCTGGTAGATGCGGATTTAAGAAACCCATCCACCGCCAAAGTACTTGGAATGAATGAACAAGAATTAGGAACTCTGGAAGTAATGAAAGGCGAAGTTAACATAGACGATGCAGTACAGCAGTACAAAAATACAAGTGTTAAAGTACTTGCAGGTTCTACACCGATCCAGGATACATCTACCGTTTTAAGTGGTAAGAATATGAGACAGTTTGTAAAAGAACTGGAGCAGAAGCCGATTTCGTGATCATAGATACACCACCAAGTGGACTATTATCAGATGCAGCGATTGTCGCCCAGTATGTAGACGGAGCAGTATTTGTGATCCGTCAGGACTATACAGATGTAGATCGAATTCTGGAAGGTATGGAAATTCTTTCAGGGTCAGGAGCTGAAATTACAGGATGCATCTTAAATGATGTGAATGTACGAACTAGTGAATCACAGCACTATATGAACAGCTATCGTACAAAAGGAGAGACATTATAGAATCCGATTTGAAGGTAGCTTGCATGTATGTGAGAGAAATAAAAGAAAGATAGAGGTACGAAATGATAGAATTCCATAGGATTCTTTGCAAAATCGCAGCCAACACGGGCACTGTTTGAACGCAGTGAGTTGTGCAGGAGTGTTGGCGAATCAGCGTTTTGCAAAAAATCCGTCAATGGAATTCGTTTTTCGTACCTCTATCTTTCTTTATGTTTTTATGAATACTCGATACATTTCCGTGATACAACTTAAAACTTCGCCCTCCCAGTGCTTTTTCGTTTCACGATAAATGGTTCAAATTCCAACTTGTAACAAAGCTTCGAGGCTGGTTCTTGGTCTTTGAGTCGCGGATGCGTACAATGATATCAACGGCTTCTCTTCCTTTTGCTTCGATAGAATGTTCCACTGTTGTAAGTGAAATACGATTCATATCGGCCATTGGGATATTATCGAAACCACAGACAGAGAAGTCATTTGGTACTTTGTATTTTAATTCATATAATGCATCTAAGATTCCAAATGCAACCATATCATTGTACCCAACGAAGGCGGTAGAATCAGTTCCCTCTTCGAGAATCTGTTTTGTCAGATTGTATCCGGAAGAATATTCCAGCATATTTGGAGACAGCAGATTATACTCTCCGGGTGAGAGGGAACGAATACTGACGCAGTCATCTCCAAAGCCGTGTTCTTTGAAGGTTGCAACAAGTGCATCGTAACGTTTGATCTGGAACGTTCAATATCACTGATCGGTGTTGATATATAAGTGATCTTGCGGTGTCCAAGGGAGATCAAATGTTCTGCGACGAGTCTGGCAGGTTTGGAGCTGCTGACATGGATCGAGTCAAAAGTGATCTCGTCATTTTTATCCCCGATATTGACGATTGAATCTGTTTTGACATATCATTAACTTCTGGAAGAAAAGAAGTTGGATACAGATAAACGATTCCAGCAGTATCCAGATCATTTTTCATAAGATCCAGATAATATTGTTCGGTGCTCGGGTTTCGCAGTGTTGGTGCAACAAAGGTAAGATATCCATAATCATGTGCTCGTTCTGTGATCGAATGAACCAGAGTTGTATAATAATGGTTAGATAAGAACGGACACATGATCAGAATGATTTTCGATAAAGGCTTCGATGTCTGCTCAATGGATTTTTCTTTTTTTGATAGCCAAGTTCTTTTGCAGCGTCCAAAACTTTCTGTCTGGTGCTGTCTGAAAAAGAGACATTAGTCTTATTATTTAAGATCATGGAGACTGCAGACTGGGAAAGACCGACGTAATCTGCAATGTCTTTGGTCGTTACTTTCTTCTTTAAACCCATAAAATCCTCCTTAATCAAAATTATTTTAATTAATTAATAACAATTAATAAAAACAGAAATATTAGTAATAAAATAATAATTATTAATTAAAACTACATTTATCATAGCATATTTTTTTACGGAAAAACAAGGAAAAACGAGGTTTTTTTTAATTGAAAAAAATTGAAGAAAGCATCTTGAAAAAAAACGAAAAACCATGTACTATTAATAAAGTTGAAAAATATTAATAAATTCAATGAATATTGCTGAAATCTGACAGTTTTTCGAGTTTGACAAGACATTTTATCCATGTTTAAATAAAGCCATAAACAAAACAACGAACAAAACAACAAACAATGTTTTAGGAGGAAGTAAGTTATGAGATTTTTCGTGGATACAGCAGATGTAGATCAGATTCGTAAAGCAAATGATATGGGAGTTATCTGTGGAGTTACAACAAACCCTTCACTGATCGCTAAATCAGGAAGACAGTTTGAAGATGTGATCAAAGAGATCACTTCTATTGTAGATGGAGCTATCAGTGGTGAAGTAAAAGCTACAACAACTGATGCAGAAGGAATGATCAAAGAAGGAAGAGAAATTGCTAAGATTCATCCAAACATGGTAGTTAAGATTCCTACAACGATCGAAGGATTAAAAGCTACAAAGGTATTATCTTCTGAAGGGATCAAAACAAATCTGACATTGATCTTCAATCCAAACCAGGCTTTATTAGCAGCAAGAGCTGGAGCAACATATGTATCTCCATTCTTAGGAAGACTGGATGACATTTCTCAGAACGGATTAGATTTAATTGCAGACATCAGAGAGATCTTTGATGCAGCAGGAGATATCGATACACAGATCATTTGTGCAAGTGTACGTAACCCAATCCACGTAACAGAATGTGCTAAGATGGGAGCAGACATTGCAACAGTACCTTACAACGTATTTGAACAGATGATGAAACACCCATTAACAGATCAGGAATCGAAAAATTCCAGGCAGATTACAAAGCAGTATTCGGAGAATAAGAAAGGGTGGTAGATACAATGACAACCGCAGAATTAAAGAAAACAGCAAATGAGGTTCGCAAAGGTATCATTAAGTCAACACATGCTGCCAAATCCGGACATCCGGGTGGATCTTTATCAGCAGCTGATGTATTTACATATTTATATTTCGTTGAGTTAAACGTTGATCCTAAGAATCCAAAAGATGAAAACAGAGATCGTTTCGTATTATCTAAAGGACATGTAGCTCCTGGATATTACTCAACATTAGCAGAAAGAGGATTTTTCCCAAAAGAAGATCTGTTAACATTAAGACATGTAGGATCTTACTTACAGGGACATCCTGATATGAAGAAGATTCCAGGCGTAGATATGTCTAGTGGATCATTAGGACAGGGAATCTCTGCCGCAGTTGGTATGGCACTTGCTGCAAAACTTCAGAATAAAGACTATCGTACATATACACTTCTTGGTGATGGTGAGATCCAGGAAGGACAGGTATGGGAAGCTGCAATGTTTGCAGGATCCAGAAAACTTGATAATTTAGTAGTTATCGTTGATAACAACGGATTACAGATTGATGGACCAATTGATGAAGTAAACTCTCCATATCCGATCGGAGCTAAATTCGAAGCATTTAACTTAATGTGGTTGAAATTGATGGTCACGACTTGATCAGATCGCTGATGCGTTCAAACAGGCAAAAGAATGCAAAGGAAAACCAACAGCGATCATTATGAAGACGATCAAAGGTAAAGGTGTATCCTTTATGGAGAATCAGGTTTCATGGCATGGTTCTGCACCAAATGATGAACAATGTAAACAGGCACTGGAAGAATTAGAAAAGGTGGGCGAGTAAGATGGCAGAAGTAAAGAAGATTGCGACAAGAGAAAGCTATGGTAATGCTTTAGTTGAATTAGGACAGGAAAACCCTAATGTTGTAGTTTTAGATGCTGACTTAGCCGCTGCAACAAAAACAGGAATGTTTAAGAAAGCTTTTCCAGAAAGACATATTGATTGTGGTATCGCAGAATGTAATATGATCGGTATCGCTGCTGGACTTGCAGCAGCAGGAATGACTCCATTTGCAAGTAGTTTTGCGATGTTTGCAGCAGGACGTGCATTCGAGCAGGTAAGAAACTCTGTTGGATATCCACATTTAAATGTTAAGATCGGAGCTACTCATGGTGGTATTTCCGTAGGTGAAGATGGAGCTACACATCAGTGTTGTGAAGATATCGCATTAATGCGTACAATTCCTGGAATGACAGTGATCGTTCCATCTGATGATATTGAAGCAAAAGCAGCAGTAAAAGCTGCAGCAGCGATGGAAGGACCTGTTTATATGAGATTCGGACGTCTGGCTGTACCAGTGATCAACGATGAAGATTACAAATTCGAGATCGGAAAAGGTAAAGTCTTAAGAGAAGGAACAGACGTAGCGATCATTGCTAATGGATTATGTGTTGCTGAATCCTTAGATGCAGCTGAGAAATTAGCAGCAGAAGGAATTAATGCTCAGGTGATCAATATGGCAACTGTAAAACCATTAGATACAGAACTTGTATTAGAAGCAGCGAAAGCAACTGGTAAAGTTGTTACAGTAGAAGAACATTCTGTGATCGGTGGATTAGGAAGTGCTGTATGTGATGTATTATCTGAACAGCTTCCAACACCAGTATTAAAGATCGGTGTGAATGACGTATTCGGACATTCAGGACCAGCAGTAGAACTGATCAAAGAATTCGGATTAGATGGTGACAGTATCGCTGCCAAGGTAAAAGAATTTGTAAAATAGATTTTCTTTTAAGCATAATAAACCAAGAATAAAAAGCAGTACACTTGTTTTTGTAGCAGGTGTACTGCTTTTGTGTTATGATGAAAATGATTTTAGAATCAAAACAATTTACAAAAAGGAGAGGTGAATGAATATGTGGACAAGAAGTGAATTGAAGGAACGAGGGAAGGCAGCACTGCATCGCAATTATTGGATCGTTGTGCTTGCAACACTTGTAGTGACAGCATTAACGGGAGGAACTGGTAATGCAGTAGGGAATGGTTCCCTGCAGGAAGGAAGTAATATAGCAGCAGGAAATGGTGATGCGGCATCAAGTTTGATACAAAGATTATTTTCGTTTTTGGGAGTTGCAGGTGATATGATCTATAAAAATCTGATAAGTCCGATGTATGGTGGGATGTATGCGTCATTTATTCTGATTTTGATCATAACAGCCTTTAGTGTAGGTTTCTTGTTTAAGATTTTTGTTGGAAACCTATTTGAAGTTGGAGGCTGTCGTTTTTATGAGGAGAACAGCGAACATAAGACAAGGATCGCATTGATCGTTGATGGATTCCTCAATGGCGCATACTTAAGAAATGTCGCTACGATCTTTTGCAGGGATCTTTATACAGTGCTGTGGACGTTGTGTTTAATTATACCAGGAATCGTGAAAAGTTATGAATATAAGATGATCCCTTACATTCTTGCGGAAAACCCACGGATATCAAGGAAGAGAGCGTTTGAGATCAGTAAAAATATGATGGATGGAGAAAAATGGAATGCATTCGTACTTGATCTGTCATTTATCGGATGGAATCTGTTATCAACGATCACATTTGGGATTGTAGGAGTTTTATATGTGAATCCGTATGTTAATACAACATGGGCAGAATTTTATAAAGTTATGAGGAAAAATGCATTGGAAACAGGAAATGCAACAAGAGAAGAACTGATCGGGCTTAGAAAAGAAGCAGATATTTAAGAAAAACTTCATTGATTCTATATTTGATAGACGATCGTAATCATGGTATAATGTCAGGTGGTAAAAACAAAAACAATACGATGCAAGGAGTATTAAGATGGGAAAATATTTTGGAACAGATGGGTTCCGTGGAGAAGCAAATATAAATTTAACTGTAGAACATGCATATAAAGTCGGACGTTATATTGGATGGTATTTTAACCAGAAGTCAAGTAGCAGAGCAAAGATTGTCATCGGTAAGGATACAAGAAGAAGCAGCTATATGTTTGAGAATGCTTTAGTAGCAGGATTGACAGCATCTGGAGCAGATGCATATATGCTTTATGTAACAACGACACCAAGTGTGGCTTATGTCGTAAGAACAGAACAGTTTGACTGCGGGATCATGATCTCAGCAAGCCACAATCCATACTATGATAATGGAATCAAATTGATCAATGCCAAAGGGCATAAGATGGAAGCAGAAGTTGAAAATGAGATCGAAGCATATATTGATGGGGAGATCCATGAAATCCCATTTGCAACAAAGAAAGAGATTGGACGAGCAAAAGACTATGCAGCCGGAAGAAATCATTATATCGGGTATCTGATCTCTACAGCAACAAGATCATTTAAAGGTGTCAAAGTCGGATTAGACTGCTCTAACGGAAGCTCATTTGCGATCGCAGAGAATGTATTTAAAGCACTTGGTGCAGAGACACATGTGATCAATAATGAACCAGATGGAACAAATATCAATACAAACTGTGGATCTACACATATCGAGATCTTACAGGGATATGTAAAAGAAAACCACTTAGATGTTGGATTTGCATATGATGGAGATGCAGACCGTTGTATCGCAGTCGATGAGAATGGACAGGTTGTCGATGGAGATCTGATCCTTTATGTATGTGGACAGTATCTGAAGAAACACGGAGACTTGAACAATAATACAGTTGTTACAACTGTAATGTCCAATCTTGGATTATATAAAGCGTTTGATGCAGCAGGAATTGCTTATGAGAAGACTGCTGTTGGAGATAAATATGTTAATGAGAATATGGTGAAGAATGGTCACGCATTAGGTGGAGAACAGTCTGGACATATCATTTTCAGCAAGTTTGCAACAACAGGAGATGGTATTTTAACATCCTTAAAGATCATGGAAGCAATGATCGAGCAGAAACAAAGCCTTGCACAGTTAGCAGAACCCGTTGAGATCTTCCCACAGATTCTTGAAAATGTCCGTGTATATGACAAAGCAGTTGCACAGGCAGATGAAGACGTACAGAAAGCAGTTAAGGAAGTAGAAGCAGAACTTGGAGATGAAGGAAGAATTCTTGTACGTGAGAGTGGAACAGAACCATTAGTACGTGTTATGGTTGAGGCAAGAAGCCATGAGATCTGCCGTGAGAAAGTAGATAAAGTGGTCAAAGTTTTAAGAGAGAAAGGTCACGTAATCAAATAATCTATGGAAAAATTATATGCGGATATAATTATTAATATTTCACATGAGGCACTGGATAAGGTGTTTGCCTATAAGGTGCCTTTTTCCATGATCAAGGATATTCGGGTGGGACAGCAAGTCGTTGTCCCATTTGGACGTTCTAATAAGGAACAGACGGGATATGTAGTCAACCTTTCACGGACAGTTGACTATGATGAGAGTAAAGTCAAAGAAATCTTAAGGATTGAGACGGATCATGTTGGTGTGGAGTCAAATATGATCGAGTTAGCTGCGTGGATCAGAGAGAATTATGGATCAACAATGATCCAGGCATTAAAAACAGTACTTCCAGTGCAGGAAAAAGTTGCACGAAAAGCGAGAAAATACATTGAGCTATGCATTGAGAAAGTGCATGGACCAGCGATGCTTGATGAATATTTCAGTAAGCATTATGTGGCGAAAGCAAGACTTCTTGCAGCTTTATTAGACCATGGGAAGATCTCATGGGAAATGGCATCGAAAGATCTAAAGATTTCAAAAAGTACAGTAGACAGCATGGAAAGAGAAGGAATTCTTCATGTTGTGACAGAATATTATTACCGGAATCCTGGAGAGTTCAGTATAGCAAAAGCAGAAGCGCATGTGTTAAATGAACAGCAACAGGAACTGATCGATGAATTTCGGGAAGATTTTTTAAGAGAAGACCACAAAACCTATCTTTTACATGGAATCACAGGAAGTGGGAAGACAGAAGTTTATCTCGCAGCGATCGAAGAAGTGATCAAACAAGGAAAACAGGCAATCGTCCTGATCCCAGAGATCGCATTGACTTATCAGACGGTTACAAGGTTTACCAAACGATTTGGAGAGCGTGTATCAATTCTGAATTCACGATTATCCAAAGGTGAGAGATACGATCAGTGGCTTCGTGCACAGAGGGGAGACGTGGATGTGATCATTGGACCACGATCTGCATTGTTTGTTCCATTTTCGAATCTTGGGCTGATTGTGATCGATGAGGAACATGAAGGCAGTTACAAGAGTGAACAAACTCCCAAATACCATGCAAGAGAAGTTGCAATCAAAAAAGCACAGATGGAAGGTGCATCGGTGATCTTAGGTTCGGCGACACCATCAGTTGAGAGTTATAAACATGCACTGGATGGAACTTATCGGCTGTGGGAGTTGACAAAACGAGCCAAAGAAGCAGTGTTACCGCAAGTCTATATTGAAGATCTAAGAGAAGAATTAAAAGCGGGAAACCGTAGCATGTTCAGTCGAAGACTGAAAGAACTGATAAAGGATCGTTTGAATAAAGGCGAACAGATCATGTTGTTCTTAAACCGGCGTGGTTATGCGGGATTCGTTTCATGCAGAAGCTGTGGTCATGTCATGGAATGCCCTCATTGTGATATTTCTATGACATATCACAGAGATGGAAGACTGCGCTGCCATTATTGCGGATATGAACAGCCGATGCTGAAGGTTTGTCCAGAGTGTGGAAGCCCGTATATTGGAACATTCGGTCTTGGAACCCAGAAAGTGGAAGCTGCATTATACAAAGAATTTCCACAAGCAAAAGTGCTTCGTATGGATATGGATACAACGAAGAGAAAGAATAGTCATGAACAGATCTTATCGGCATTTTCTGATGGAGAAGCAGATATTTTAGTGGGAACACAGATGATCGTCAAAGGACATGATTTTGCGAATGTAACATTGGTAGGAGTTTTGGCAGCAGATCTTTCCCTGCATGCCAATGATTACCGGGCAGGAGAAAGAACATTCCAGTTATTGACACAGGCTGCGGGAAGAGCAGGAAGAGGCGACAAACCAGGAGAAGTAGTGATCCAGACATATTCCCCAGAACATTACAGTATCCAGACTGCAGCCAAACAGGATTATCACGCATTTTACAAAGAAGAGATCAGCTACCGAAGCTTGATGAGATATCCACCAGAATGGCAGATGTTGGTCGTATTTGCATCAGGAGAAGATAAAGCATGGCTTGATAAAGTAATGGATGCGATGGCAAATGTGGTAAAACATATGGATCTGATGGTGATCGGGCCGAGCGAGGCAGGATTTGGCAAGATCAATGATCAATACCGCAAAGTGATATATATTAAGAATAAAGATTACGAGACACTGGTGAAAGCAAAGAACCGTCTGGAACAGTGGATCGATTTAAATAAGATCAGGAAAAATTTACTGGTCAATTTTGATTTTAACCCAATGAATAGTTATTAAAAGAAAGGGAGAACAATTATGGCAATTCGACAGATTCGAGTATTAGGAGACGATGTTTTAAGAAAAAAATGTAAAGAAGTAAAAGAAATGACACCAAGAATGCATACATTAGTAGAAGATATGTATGATACAATGTATGAAGCAATGGGTGTTGGTCTTGCAGCACCTCAGGTGGGAATCTTAAAAAGAATCGTAGTCATTGATACTGGAGAAGAGGGAGAATGTGTAACTCTTGTCAATCCAGTGATCACACTGAAAGAAGGAGAGCAGGTAGGAGAAGAAGGATGTTTAAGCCTTCCAGGAAAAGTAGCAGTTGTGAAACGTCCAGATCATGTGATCTGTGAAGCATTTGATGAAGATATGAATCCGATCACAGTAGAAGGATTTGGATTATTTGCAAGAGCGCTCTGTCATGAAACAGATCATTTGGATGGAATTTTATATCCAGATGTAGCAGAAGAACCAGCAAGAGACGTCACGATGGAAGAGGTAGAATAAGATGAAAGCAGTATTTATGGGAACACCGGAGTTCGCAGTACCAACACTGCAGGCACTGATCGATCACCATGAAGTGCTTGCTGTTGTGACACAGCCGGATAAACAAAGAGGTAGAGGAAAGAAGATGCAGTTTCCTCCAGTCAAAGAAAAAGCAGTGGAATATGATATCCCAGTATATCAGCCACAGAGAGCCAGAGATGAGGAATTCATTGAAGAGTTAAAAAACCTCAACCCAGATGTGATCGTTGTTGTTGCTTATGGACAGATCTTACCAGAAGTATCTTAAATATTCCAAAGTATGGATGTATCAATGTTCATGGATCACTCCTTCCAAAATACAGAGGAGCAGCACCAATCCAGTGGGCAGTTCTTGATGGAGAAGAAAAGACAGGAATCACAACCATGTATATGGAAAAAGGATTAGATACCGGAGATATGATCGATAAAGCAGAAGTTGTTTTAGATAAGAAAGAAACAGCTGGTTCTCTGCATGATAAATTGATGGTATTAGGAGCAGATTTATTATTAGAAACATTAAAGAAATTAGAAGATGGAACAGCCGTCAGAGAAAAACAAAATGACGAAGAAAGCTGTTATGCAAAAATGCTAAGTAAAGATATGGGACAGATTGATTTCACAAAATCAGCAAGAGAAATCGAATGTCTGATCCGTGGAATGAATCCATGGCCAAGTGCTTATACATCCTTAGATGGAAAGACAATGAAAGTCTGGGAAGCAGATGTGCTTGATGCACAGAGTAAAGAAGAACCAGGAACGATCGTAGAAGTCAACAAAAAAGAGATCATCGTAGCAACAGGAAGCAATGATCTTGCACTTCATGAGATTCAGCTGGCAGGAAAGAAACGTATGCAGGTACAGGCATTTTTACTTGGATATCAAGTAGAAGCCGGAACAAAATTAGGAGAATGATACGATGCAAAATCCGAGAGAATGTGCATTGGATGTACTGATCAAAGTAGATAAAAAAGAAGAATTATCACACATCGCAATTTCAAATGTATTAGAAAAATACCAGTTTTCTGAAAAAAGAGACCGTGCATTTTTTACAAGACTGGTGGAAGGAACTTTAGAGCGTCAGATCACGATCGACTATGTTGCAGATCAGTTCTCAAAGACGAAGATCAGAAAATGTAAACCACTGATCCGTGCATTGCTTCGTATGGGAATCTATCAGATTCTTTATATGGATCAGGTTCCAGATTCTGCTGCATGTAATGAGGCAGTGAAACTTGCAAAGAAACGAGGATTTTCTCGATTATCAGGTTTTGTGAACGGTGTACTTCGTAATATTTCAAGGAAGAAAGATGAGATCCAATATCCATCAAGAGAGAAGAATCTTGAGACATATTTATCAGTTGCTTATTCTATTCCAGAATGGATCATAAAATTCTTTCAGAAGACATATGATAACGAAACAGTAGAGAAGATCATAGCTTCTTATCTGGAAGAGAGAAAAACAACATTATGTTGTCTGATCTCCAAGGGTGGGAAAGAAGCTGTCAGAAAAGAACTGGAAGCAGAAGGCGTTACAGTAGAAGATGGGAGTTTGATCGAAAATGCAGTGCAGATCTCAGATTATGATTTTTTGTATCGTTTGAAAGCATTTCGTGAAGGAAGTTGTTATGTACAGGATGAAGTTCTATGTTGTGTGCCAAACTTGCCAGTGTCCAGAAAGAGCAGTTTGTGATGGATCTTTGCAGTGCACCAGGTGGTAAATCCTTATATGTTGCAGATCAGCTGAAGGGAAGCGGGCGAGTGTTATCAAGGGATCTTACGGAATACAAGACAGATCTGATCGAAGATAATATTGATCGTGTTGGATTTACGAATATGGAATCCGAAGTATTTGATGCGAGAGTGTTGGATGAAGAACATATTGAGGCTGCGGATGTTGTGATCGCAGATGTACCATGTTCAGGACTTGGAATCATGGGAAAGAAAAATGATATTAAATACCACATTTCAGAAGAAGGCATGAAGGATCTTGTGAAGTTGCAGCGAGAGATTCTTGCAAATGCAGTGCAATATGTCAAGCATGGAGGTACATTGATCTATAGTACCTGCACGATCAATCCAGCAGAGAATGAAGAAAATTTCCGATGGATTCTTGATCACTTCGATTTTGAAGCAGTTGATATTACAAAAGAACTGCCAAAGGATCTAAAGATTGAAACTGCCCAAGAAGGATTTATTCAGTTGTTGCCAGGAATACATCCATGTGATGGATTCTTTATTGGTAAATTAAGGAGAAAATAAAGTTATGGATTTAAAATCAATGACACTTCAGGAGATGCAGGAATATATGGAATCCATTGGTGAGAAGAAATTCCGTGCAAAACAGATTTATGAATGGTTTCACAAACATCTTGCTCTGTCTCTTGATGAGGTGAATAATGTACCAAAAAAATTAAAAGAAAAGATCGAACAGACGCAGGAGATTTATGGTGTAAAACCTGTAGACTGCTTTATTTCAAAAATCGATGGTACAAGAAAATACTTATTTGAGTTATATGATGGGAATATTATCGAAAGTGTTTTGATGAAGTATAAACATGGAAATTCTGTCTGCATTTCATCTCAGGCAGGGTGCCGTATGGGATGTAAGTTTTGTGCATCTACGCTTGGAGGATTAGATCGTAATCTGACGCCATCTGAAATGCTTTCACAGATTTATTATATTCAAAGAGATACAGAAGAAAGAGTATCCAATGTTGTCATGATGGGAACAGGGGAACCGATGGATAATTATGATAACGTATTGAGATTTTTAGAACTGATCACATCAGAGGATGGATTAAATATCAGTCAGAGAAATATTACGATCTCAACGTGCGGAATCGTGCCAAAGATCAAAGAACTTGCTCAGAAACATTTACAGATCACATTGGCCATTTCTCTTCACTCACCAAATGATGAGATGAGAAGAGGACTGATGCCGATCGCAATGAAATATTCAATCGATGAGCTGCTAGATGCATGTCATTATTATTTTAAAGAGACAAACCGTAGGATGACATTTGAATACAGCCTTGTGGCAGGGGTTAATGACCAGCCAGTTCATGCAGAAGAATTAGCAGGCAGATTGAAAGGGTTTCCATGTCATGTAAACCTGATTCCAGTTAATCCGATCAAAGAGCGTGATTTTAAGCAATCTATGCCGAAATCCGTTATGGAATTTAAAAAGATACTTGAAAAAAATCGTGTAAATGTTACCATAAGAAGAGAAATGGGCGCAGATATCAATGCGGCCTGTGGACAGCTTAGAAGAAAAAAACTGCAGTCAAGATTGTAAAGGAGAACGATATGCGATCCGTAGGGGCTTCACATATAGGCAAGGTAAGGACAGAGAATCAAGATAGGATTTTCTTTCATGACCAGCCTGTTGGAAACTTAAAAAATCTTTATATCGTGGCAGATGGAATGGGAGGACACCGTGCCGGTGGGCATGCCTCCTCTTTTGCAGTGGAACGATTTGTACAGCTGATCGAGGAATCGAAACAGACCGATCCGATCGAATTAATGAAATCATCCATTGCGTCTGTGAATCAGGAAATGATCGCAGAAAGCCAGAGTAATGAAGAATATAGGGGAATGGGAACAACATTCGTTGCAGCAACCATCTCTGATGGCAAAGTAACGGTTATGAATATTGGTGATAGTAGATTATATTATGGAAATCAAGAATTAACACAGATTACAGTGGATCATTCTTATGTGGAAGAACTGATTCATGCAGGAATCATGGAAAGAGAGGAAGGAAGATTCCATCCAAAGAAGAATGTCATCACAAGAGCACTAGGTACCGTAATGGCGACACCAGATTTCTTTGAGTTTGATGCCAAAGATGGATATTTGCTTTTGTGCAGTGATGGACTTTCCAATATGATATCCGACGAAGAATTGAAGGAACTTCTTCTTGAGCACAGTCAGATTGCCAATAAGGTCAACCAGATGATCACCCGTGCGAACGAGTACGGAGGAAAAGACAATATTTCATTGGTAATTGTGGATTTAAAGAGATGAGGTGAATGATAGATGTTAGAGATTGGCACGATGCTGTCAGGCCGTTATGAAGTGCTAAAGCGCGTTGGAAGCGGTGGAATGGCAGACGTTTATATGGCGAAAGATCATAAATTAAACCGGAACGTCGCAGTGAAGGTTTTAAAAAGTGAATACGTAGAAGATGAGAAATTTTTAAAGAAATTCGAGACAGAGGCACAGGCAGTTGCAAGGCTGTCTCATCCTAATATCGTGAATGTATACGATGTTGGAATTGAAGATGGGATCAATTATATTGTTATGGAGCTTGCAGAAGGGATGACTCTGAAAGAATATATCCGAAGAAAAGGGTATTTATCTCCGAAGGAGACGGTAGAGATTTCCCTGCAGATCGCGTCAGCGATCTCACATGCCCATAAGAATCATATTATTCATAGAGATATTAAACCACAGAATATTTTAGTTTCAGAGATTGGAAATGTAAAGGTCACAGACTTTGGAATTGCGAAGGCAACAAGCAGCAATACCGTTACATCAACAGCAACAGCGATGGGATCTGTGCATTACATTTCTCCAGAACAAGCAAAAGGAAGATTCTGTGATGAAAAAGTGATATTTATTCTTTAGGTATCACGATGTATGAGATGGTAACAGGACATGTGCCATTTGATCATGAAAATGGTGTAACGATCGCATTGATGCATCTGCAGAATGAGATCACACCGCCAAGTCAGGTCAGAGATGATTCCAGACAGTTTAGAGAAGATCATTTAAAATGTACAATGAAGAAGCCAGAAGACCGCTATCAGACAGCAGATGAATTGATCGCAGATCTGAAACTCGTGTTTGAAGATACTTCTGGTGAATATGTGGGAATTGTTCCAACGATCGATGATTCTCCAACGATCATGATCGATCAGAACGAACTGACACAGAGAATCCAGACAAATGATGACACACAGCCTGTGGAAGATTCAGATAGCAATGCATATCTGGAAGAGGATGATGAGGAAGAAGAAACAGGAATGAACTCAAAGATCGAGAAACTTGTCATTGTTCTTGCAGCAGTGGTAGGTGCGATCATTTGATTTCTATTGTCGTATTTGTTGTCAAAAGTTCTGGATTATTCAAATCAGGAAAATCAACAACACAAAGTACGATCGCAGCAACAACAGAAGCCAAACATCACAATACTACAGAAAAATACACAGTTGATAATTATATCGGATTGTCTTTAGAAGCAGCTAGAGAGGCGATTGATAACAAGTTCAAGATCAACGTGACAGAAGAATATTCCGATACGTATGCAAAAGGACTGGTCATGCAGCAAGATCCAGAAAGCGATACGGAATTAGAAGAAGGAAAAACGATCAAGTTAGTTGTGAGCAAAGGACAGAAGATCGAAGATAAAGTTTCAGTACCTGATGTGCGAAGTAAGACGAAGTCTGGTGCACAGAGTGAATTAAAAGCAGCAGGACTCAAAGTCTCAATAAAAGAAGCTTACAGTGATGATGTTGCGAAAGGAGAAGTTATCTCTCAGACTCCATCACATGGAAGTAAAGTTTCGAAAAATACAACTGTTGTGATCACAGTCAGCAAAGGCAAGAAGGAAGATCAGACGGTCAGCGTTCCAAATCTTCGTTATTACACGGAATCTGAAGCAAGTCAGGAACTGCAAAGATTCGGATTATCATTGGGAAGTGTTTTAACAGAATATAGTGACAGTGTGGAAAAAGGACTTGTCATTCGTCAGAGGATCAGTTCTGGAAGCAAGGTTAAGAAGGGAACAGCCGTTGGGATCTATGTCAGTCTTGGACCTCGTCAGACAGCGACAACAGCGGATGAAGAATCAACAACAACAGATGAAGAATAAAGGAAAAGCAGGTGCAGGAGATATTTCATGCAAGGAAAGATCATAAAAGGAATCGCAGGATTTTATTACGTACAGACAGAAGATAAATTATATGAATGTAAGGCAAAAGGAATCTTCCGAAACAAGAAGATGAAACCGTTAGTCGGAGACAATGTAGAAATCGATATTTTAGATGAGGCAGAGCAGGAAGGAAATATTACAAAGATCTATGAGAGACATAACGAGCTGATCCGTCCAGCTGTGTCAAATGTAGATCAGGCACTGATCATATTTGCAGCAAAGAATCCAAAGCCAAATTATAATCTGTTAGATCGTTTTCTGATGATGATGGAGAAACAGGATGTTCCTGTGATCGTCTGCTTTAACAAGGTAGATCTTGCAAAAGAAAAAGAACTGAAATTATTAGAGAAAGTCTACGAAAACTGTGGACATATCGTTCGTTTTATCAGCGTTAAGGAAGAAGAAGGAATTGATGAGATCAGGGAACTGATCCACGGTAAGACGACGGTTCTTGCTGGACCATCGGGGGTCGGAAAATCATCTTTGATGAACCTTCTGCAGCCAGAGGCACAGATGGAAACAGGGGAAGTCAGTGAGAAGATCAAGCGAGGGCGTCATACAACAAGACATTCAGAGCTGATACGTATCGAGAAAGATACGTATGTCCTAGACACCCCAGGGTTTAGTTCTTTATTCATTCATATGTTTGAAGAAGATGAGATCAAAGACTATTTTCAGGAATTCGCACCATATGAAGATGAATGCCGATTCCAGGGATGCAGTCATACACATGAACCAGACTGTGGAGTGAAAAAGGCATTGGAAGAAGGAAAGATCTCAAAGATCCGTTATGATAATTATGTAAATATTTATACAGAACTAAAAGAAAAGAGAAAATGGTAATGCGAGTATTGATTTTAACAGGCGGAACAGTCGAAGAAAATTCGCGAAAGACTATATCAGTAAATGGAACCCAGATCAGGTTATTACAGCTGATAAAGGACTGCTTTATGCTAAGAGACTGAATATAAAACCAGATATTATTTTAGGTGATTTTGACAGTTGCAGTAAGGATATAATGCAAGAATTTTCAACAGACAAGAAGATTATCGTACCATGTGAAAAAGACGATACTGATACAGGACTTGCAATACAAAAAGCAATTGAGACAGGTGCAGATGAAATCCTTATGATAGGTGGAACTGGAACAAGACTCGATCATGTTATGGGCAATTTCGGACAGTTGTTTTACGCACACAGCAAAGGTGTGAAGGCAGAACTTGTTGATGCAAACAATCGTATCAGGGTTTTAAATCATGAAGATACAATATCAAAGAAAGACCAGTTTGGTAAATATGTATCCTTGATACCAATATATGAGGCACGAGGTGTCACACTAACAGGATTTAAATATCCATTAAAAGACCATACATTAGTGTTTGAGCAATCGCTCGCGATCAGTAATGAATTAGAAGCAGAAGAAGGAATCATTCATTTAGTGAAGGAAAACTGCTTCTGATAGAAAGTAGAGATTGAGGTTATACAAGATGAAGAAAGAAAAAGTAACAACAAACAAAGTAACAAGTAAGCTTGAAAAGGTTCTCTGGGCTGTTCTGATCCTGATGTTTATCGTATCATTGATCGGAATGTTTTTAGGACAATATATGGATGGTAACGTATTCTATAAAATGTGTGTGATCATGACAGTATTAGCTGCCGCCATTTTATCAGCAGAACGTTTTTATTTTGGAAAAGAAATGGGAAGAGATATGCCAGAAGCATTTAAGATCGGTTACTGGCTGATCATCGCATGGGCAGTGATCTTACTGATCCACGCAGCAGGACTGGCATTTTTACCATTTTTAATGGAACTTGAATACAGAGTATTATGGGTAGTGGTTCCAACGGTCAGCTTATTATGGATGACAAGATATATCTTCGGAGACAACCTAGACTGGGATAAGACAGACAAGAAGGGTTGGAAAGAAGGAAGAATGAACTACTCTCAGAAGAGCAATAAGAAGAATATCGGGAGATAGAACATGAATTACAAACAGGCAAAGATCGCTGATTCAGCAAAAGTAGCAAAAGAAACTGTTTTAGTTGGGAATATTACTATAGGAGAAGAATCTACGGTACTGTTCTTTACAGCAATGCGCTGTGAAGGAGAAGAGTCTATTGTGATCGGAAATCAGAGTAATATACAGGAAAATTGTACGATCCATGTAGATGAAGGGAATAGTGTAAAAATCGGCGATGGAGTGACAGTTGGACATAACAGCGTGATCCATGGATGCCAGATCGGAGATAATTCCATGATCGGGATGGGATCTGTTGTTATGAATGGAGCAAAGATCGGTAATCACTGCTTGATCGGGGCAGGAAGTCTTGTAACACAAAATACAGTGATCCCAGATAGATCTTTAGTTATGGGAAGTCCAGCAAGAGTCAAACGTACATTGACAGAGGACGAGATCAAATATCTTGAGGGAAGCAGAGAAGAATATGTAGAAGTAGGAAAGCTGCTTCGAGAAGATGGGATACTTTAAGAATAAGTTAGAAATGGAAGGTATGGAATGAAACCTGGAATAAAAGATGTGGCAAAAGTAGCGGGAGTTTCTCCCACAACAGTATCCAGGGTATTAAATAACCGAGGATACATCAGCGAAGAAACAAGAAAAAAAGTATATGATGCTATGGAAGAGATCAATTATTATCCAAATGAGATTGCCAGAGCGTTGTTAAATAACAGAACGTATTTTGTCGGGGTTATCGTTCCTACTGTAACATCACCATTTCATGGAGAAGTTGTAGAACAGATAGAATATTATTTATCACAGAAAAATTATAAGATGCTTCTGTGTAACAGCAAAAATCAGATGGATACAGAGAAAGCCTATATTGATATGCTAAGACGCAATCAGGTAGATGGAATGATCGTTGGAACACATAACGCAGTCGTAGAGACATACTCCAAGTTAAAGATGCCAGTCGTAGGAATTGACCGTTATCTTGGAGAACATATTCCAGTCGTTTCATGTGATAACTATGCAGCAGGCAGATGGCAACTAGACATTTGATCGATAAAGGATGTCAGCACATTTTATGTATCCGAGGAAACAGTAAATTAAAGATGCCAGGTAACAATCGAAGTCAGGCTTATATTCAAGAGATGGAGAAAGTAGGGCTTCCTCAGATGATTTTAGAAGTACCGTTCATCATGGAGAATGTGGAGAAGCAAAAACTTATTTATGATATGTTAAATGCACACCCTGAGATTGACGGTATTTTTGCAGGAGATGATTCGCTTGCAGTGATTGCACTTCATGTTGCAAGGCAAAAAGGAATCAATATTCCGAAAGATCTAAAGATCATCGGAGTAGATGGAACAAAGCAGATTTTAGGATTTGTTCCAGAACTGACAACGATCCAGCAGCCAGTTAAACAGATTGCAAAGGTAGCGGTGGATAAGCTGATCGATCTGATTGAAGGAAAAACAGCAGAAAGCTGCATGGATCTTCCAGTAAAATTACTGGAAGGACAGACAACATAACAGAGAATAAAAAAGGAAGAGAAAATACTACTCTTCCTTTCAGACTGTAGACAAACTAGGTGCTGGGATCATCCCAGCACCATTTTTTCCTTTAAAGTTAAATTGTATCCAAAAATTTCTTAGAAATCTTCGCTTTTGTCCATTTAGCAATCCGTTCTTACCAAGAAATCTTGCCAGTTTTTTTAGATTCATACATGCAAAAGTAAGCCCGGCTTTCATTTCCATCCGTGCTTTTCCTATGTATTGTGTATATCGAAATCCATGGTGTTCTTTTGCTGTTCCAAAGATTCTTTCTATCGTTTCTTTTCGTTTCTGATAGATTGCTTTATTCCCTCTTACATGTCGGATATCTTCTGCTTTTTCTATATATTTTTCCCAAACATGACGTGTTATCACTTTTACATGATTCTTGCTTTCTGTACATTTGGATATCTGTGGACATTTTTCACATTGATATCCACAGCTTTTATATTCTCTGTATCCATCCCTGTTTGTTGTACTGTATCTTAGAATCTGATTTTCTGGACAGATGTAACAATCATAGTATTCATCATAAACATATTCATATTTCTTAAAAAATCCCTCTTTTGTCATAGGACGTTTATATGGAAACAATGGTTCAATCCTATCTTTCAGAAGTTGTCTGGCAATCGCTGGTGTCTTGTATCCTGCATCTGCCACGATCATTTCTGGTTCAAAACTTTTCACCTTTTCATAGATTGTTTGAAATGTTCGGCTGTCATGTTCATTTCCAGGATGAACACTATATCCAAGGACCCATCCGTGTTCATCACATGCCGTTTCTACTGCATATGCAAAAACATGTTTATGTTCTCCTTTGCGAAACCATCCGCTTTCTGGATCTGTAATACTGCTCTTTTTGGTTTTTATATCGTCTGGTATCTGTTCAAGCTCATTATGTTGATCATTCCCAGATGTGGGAGGTGTTGGCGGATTCTTCTTATTTTTATCTTTTAGAGGTTTTTTCCCATGTGCCTGTCGGTCTTCATTGATCTCTTTTTGTAATTCATCTTCATACCAGAGTGCCTGTTCATGAGCAACTCTTTTTCGCATTTTTTTACTGTTGGCACATGCTTTTACATGAGTTGCATCAACAAAGATCTCGTCCGTATTGATCAACTTATACTTCATACATTCTTCCAGAATCTTTGAAAATATCTGTTCAAAAAGATCCGTGTCTTTAAATCGGCGGGAATAGTTCTTTCCAAACGTTGAAAAATGCGGTACAGGATCCAGCATATCCAGACCAAGAAACCAACGGTAGGCAACATTTACTTCAATCTCTCGGATCGTCTGACGCATACTTTTGATTCCATAAAGATATTGAATAAATGGAATTTTAATGAGCATAACAGGATCCATACTTGGACGACCATTGTTTTGACAATATTTATCTTCTACAAGATCGTAAATAAAGTTCCAGTTGATTGCTTTATCAATCAATCTTAGCATATGATCCTGCGGAACCATGGAATCCATTGAGAACATCATCATCTGTTCTCGTTTCTTGTCTGCATTTTTCGTCATCATAAAAAACACCGCCTTTCTGATAATTCTATTATACCAGAAGACAGTGCTCATAGTAAAAGTCCCGGCAAATACCGGGACTTTGTCTACAGTCTGAGACAGATCTAAGTCTGTCTAAAATTGGTTTTCAATTTCCAATTATTATGCTACTCTATATAGGAAGCCACAAAATCCCTTTTCTTACCGTTTCCGTGTATAATGTTTTTCTTTTTGCTAATGGCTACGTGTGAGGTAATCATTTCAGAAAAGTTATATATGATTAAATGTGCGTAGATTTCCTGATGAATGCACATCACCTTTTTTGAATGAAAATTCAACATTCCAACCGTATATTTCAAGTCTCTGAAAGATGTTTCTATTCCCCGACGCAGCGCATACAGTCGTTTCAATTCTTTCGGAGGATATTTATTCACATCCAGACTTGTGAGTATCGTTTCATAATTTCCCGGTGTCATTTCAAACCTTACAATTCTGAAGTTTATCTCATAAAACCTTGGCTGTTCAGATTTTTGGAGTGTGAAGGCAGAAAATCAAATGTCGCTGAACTTGCAATATAACGATAATGATTTTTATCCTTAAGCAATTTCTTTACATCATTTGTCTGTTTTCTGGTAAGCTTCAATGACACGTCAAGATCAAATTCATTTCTCCTCGGAAGCTCAAGTCCCATTTTTATGCCATTATGTCCATCTTTTATGCGAATGAGAAAAAACCATTCTTTTTCCTGTATATGAGCCATGTCATTGTAAGATTCATATCCTCTGTCAGCAATCACAAGAGCCTTCGGGATTTCAGACCTGTCAACCATTTCATTCAGAGCTCCATGTTCGTTTTGGCTTTTTGCAGCCTGAATTATTGCGTCAGTGTAAACATGTTCCTCCAAATCGTACAATGCATTTAAATGTAAAAGATTAAAGGATTTTTTGTCTATGGAAGTGGAAATGTGTGACGTCTTGTCTTTGGGATTTCTTTCAATCTGAATATCAGAGCCATCAACTGCCAGAATTCTCATTTTGTCCGCCGATGCCAGTATCCTGCTCATGAATCCATCAAACACGGCTTTTAGTGCCTCTGGTTTGATTTTTGTGCGTTGCTGTACAAATGCCGATGTAGACGGCATTTCACCGGAAGCCTGAAAGATGTCAATCAATTCATTTGTAATACTTTTGCTTACCATTCCTATGATGTTTTTCAGCATTAGTTCAAATGGTAGTTTGCGTTTTCTGGAAAAATCATGTTTGGGATCATTGCAGTATTTTTCATAGTTGATAGACACCTCGTGAATTTCAGATAATAAAATTTCTTTAATTTGTTGTGAATTCATTTGTTACCTCCTTGCAATTAATTTCTTACTTAATTACAAGGGCCGCTTTCGCAATCTTATTTTCATTCAATAGCGAAAGCGGCCGCACATTTTTGAATCTGTGTCAAGTATTTTTTGTAAAAAAAGGTGCAAAAAAGGAACCCCCACCATATCATTTCTGATATAGCGATTCCTATTATATCATCTTAACTTAATGACATTGGGCAAGAATACAGATTGCCTTTTCGCCTTTATTAACGTGTCTTTCAAAATTCTTTTGCCATGCCTTATATCCGGCTACAAGTGTTGCTTCCGGCCTTTGCATGGCGATAAGTAAAGTGTTGTTAAAGCTGTAATTATGAAATTTTGACATAGTAGAAAGATAAGTCTTGTACTTTTCGCTCTCAAAAAGCTCCTTTAATCCTTCCTCTAGCTTGTCTGTGATTTCCTGTACTTTTTGTTTTTCTGTTCTTTCGTCTGCCATAATAAACCTCCATATTTTCATTTTTTGCACGACAAAAGGCAGCCCGCTCTGGACTGCCTTCTGCATAATATATGCTATTTACTTCTTGTTACAAAATTACTATCTAATTCGATTTCACTTATTGCAATTTACTCCTGTCTCCTTTCTATTATTGATAATTATCATGAATATATTTGTCTTTGATAGATTATATAAACTATCAAAGGTTATAATTTTAGGAAATTTTGCTGCACTCTATATGCATTATCTAATTCTTCCCATGTTGAAATACTTAATGAATGGATCTTTAAACAATAATCCATTATAGTCTTTCGCAAATATGTATCCACCTTTTTTATTTCATTAATATCTGGTTCAATTTCAAATATAGATTTTCCTCCATGAAGTATCGGATTTCTATATTTGTTTTTCAGTTGCTCATACTTTTGTTTGTTCCGTAAATAATCCGCCTTATCAATAGCTAATATTGTAAAACTAACTTTATTACCTTTTCTTTATTATAATTTCGTGGATCGATTCCATCAAAAGTATCAAATAAGTAACTAATTCGTTGTGTCCAATCTCTGACATATTCTGACTCACAAATATTCACCAAAGAACGCTTACACAAATTATCAATATAATTTGCATTACCAAACAATATTTCATATATATCATCTTTATAAAGTTTGATACAATTATATGCCTCGCTAGGAATCTGATACTCACTGAATACCCTTCCTGGTACAAATTGTAAGAACAATTCTTCCTTATCTTCTACAAACTCATAAATTGCCCTAATGCCTGTTCTTAACCCAACTCTGGGAGGTAATACTTCTCCGTTTAGAATATCACCCCCTGATAGCATATCATAATACAAACATTCATTGAGCTCATTGCAAATGTAATCCACAAATTGCTCCCTTATTATTGGTGAACGCATGTATTCATCACTGATTTTAGGCAGATTTAAACCTATAACACGCGGATATCCATCATCAGCTCTTTCACAGCGATATAATATTTCTATAATATATTCAAAGTCTTCTATTGAAAAATCATTAAAAATAGATTCATAATCTTCCCCCAAATCTTTTGATACATAATTTTTATAGTATCTATCATATTCGAACTGATTGAAACTTGGAAGAAGTAAATAGTTTCCCCTTTTCTCTGGATAGCTAATCTGTAATCCTTCCAACGTTGCAACATATGTTGTCCTTTGAGAATAAACGACTGGTAATCCCGCAAGTGATTGCTCTTGTGGCATTTTGTATGAATACTTGCTTACTTCATTTAAAATATATTCTTTTAGCGATTCAATACTAGTTATTTCACTATCAATTACCTTTGTACAAAACCGTATTATTATATTAAATAGCTCCTGATTTATCTCATGTGCTTTTCTAATCGATACTAATTCATCTATTCTTTTCCCCTTATGAACAACCTCAGTTCTTATTTCTTTCGAGTAAAAATATAACTGCGAACTAATAACATCAAAATTTGATTGATTTTCAGCAACAATTGATAAAATTATTTTCTTGTTATCAGTAAAACTGTATGTATCACAAAGTCCCATTCCATCTATTTTTGAAAACAAAAAAAATAAAACATCTTGTCTCATCAATAATCTGCAATGCCTCGCATGCCTCGCCTATATATCGCCTATATAAGTTATATACTTCGTCATTTCTGTGTGAATAAATCACTCTATATAATCTTGTATCATTATTCTCTGTCACACCCAGATCAAGTCCAATTCCTTTTTGCATTAAATAGAACTCTTCTTCTCCATTTATATATGCCCCGATTGAATAATCGTCATTGATTGAAAATAGCATTCTTTTACCATCTATAAGCCCAGGGATTCCTATAGTATATTCCGGTCTATTAAATGGGCATTCTAATATTCTAATGTAATCAAACCGTCTATTTGCATCATTTAGAATTTTCTCAAAAATAGTAATATCATTATTTATCTCACTAATATCATATTTAGATGATAATAAAAGAAAAGGTAAACCTGTTAGTTGTTCTGTAAAGAAACTTCGATTGTGTTCTACAATTAATCTTAATTTCTCCTTTTCATCATCTAAAAGATTACTATATTCAATAGCCTCATTTGATACATCTCCTGGGAAAAAAATCATATCTCCAAGTTTTAATACGTACTCTAACAGTACACGTTGTACAGGCAAAATATATAAATTCACTTTTTCATAACCCCTTTCTTTACTTTAATGAAACAAGACTACACAATTTTCAGATTCCATCCCTTCTGTTGTAACTTCATCTGCATTTTTTCATCCACAAAATCAATAGGAATAGCAAGGCAAATCAACGCTCTTGCTCTTGTCATTGCAACATACTGGCATTTTAATCTTTTCTCTGAAGAACTCTTCATCCTTTTGGGTGGTTCTCCACACAGATAATCAAGTATTGATTTCATATTATGTGATTTCATAAAAGTCTCTAACACCAAAGTAGCTAAATGTGTTCTTCCTTTAACAGAATGGATACTACCAAATTCCATATCAACCTCGAGTTTTGTCTCTTCGTCACAGTACACATAATAATTTGGCAATAGTTTTTTATCATCACTATTTTCATTGCTCTTTTCTTGATCTTCCACCCATTTTCCAAATTTTTTGCATCCTCATTGGGTTCAGTTTCAAATAGAGACAATATTTTTTTCATAATAATAACCATAGACTTCCAATCTTCTTTAGAAATTAGATTACCAAAATCAGCAAGTAACATAAGTAACTTTCTGAAATCCTTTTTTTGTTCATCTGATAATAGTTTCATAATAGCATTGATTGAATTTCCCGTAGCAGGTATATAATTACATTCCTTAGCTTTATTAACTAATCGTCTAAGACCTTTACAAATCCATTCAATCTGCTCTGATTTTTCTCCATTATTCTGAAATTCTTCAATTCCTTTCCTAAAATAATCAATCAAATTTTTAGGAGTGGTTCTCTTGTTTGCTTTTCTAGCTTCATAAGCATTCCAATAATCATATATCCTTTGGGAAATTGATTATCTTTTGTCTCTTCTTTTTTATCATGAATCATCCCAATTACATGAACGCCTTCTTTTTCATAAGTTTTCAGTTCCTCATCACTAAACGTATCCAATATAAGTTGTCCAAATTCATCTATTACCTGAGCTGCATTCTCCTTTTCAAATAAAAAGATTGTATGTTTGATTCCCTTTTGCGTAAATTCATTGTCTGTACCATCCATTTGAGCTTTTGAAAGAGCAACAGTATTGGCTAAACTTGATATGGATGAATCAAATCTTCTGCTTTCAC
>ENA-OQCS01000129-OQCS01000129.1-human-gut-metagenome-genome-assembly--contig:-NODE-129-length-36903-cov-3.437840_pt1 | contig 36903 bp, 47 predicted proteins | sample MGYA00242757_ERZ504575 | MGnify/ENA primary metagenome ERZ504575 (study PRJEB26092, sample SAMD00036297) | human gut metagenome | host: Homo sapiens | study: EMG produced TPA metagenomics assembly of... | reverse complement strand
CATCCTGTTCCGCACCGTTCAACAGTTCGGCAACGGTTCGCCTTGACTTGATCTCACGGCCGTCAGCAGACGGAATGCGACGGCAGGCAACGTAGTGACCGGTCGCGCCTGCGACACGGCCGACAATTCGCGGATCGCCCGATCGCCCAACGCATCGGCGATCTGCCTGCCAGACACCGTCATCACGGCATTCCCGTCACCATACCGCCTCATTGCGGCAACCAGCATGCCCAGCGCAAACTCGGTTTTTCCACTGCTCGGCGCGCCCGCAACCAACGTGACGCGGCCAAGGTCTTCCAAATTCATCATGCCTCCCAACACTACTAGTCTCGTCCTCCTTTACCTGACAAATCCGGAACCTGCAAAGTTGTCTCGAAGCCAACCTTTATCCAACACGATCTGCGGTGCAACCACTCCTTCGTGGCATCTGCAGCAACGCCGACAACACATCAATGGTCATTTCCATTTGAGCCAGATGCCCGTCATCCAGCAACTGAATGTATGTACCCTCATCGTCGCCACGAAGGCCGTCTCTTAAGGTTCGCACGTTCTTTCTATCACTACGACTTCTATTATTCAGCCACAACATGTCTCAGATGCTCGTCTTTGTATATGGACATTTTGACCCCTTGCTGATAGGTTTCTGGGTTGGTCTTCAGTTAGGATAGGATCCAGAGAGAGCGGCCGAAAAGCATACGCACCACGAGGAAAGAGAGCATATGGAAGCCATGAACGGCATTCCCCCTCAAATCCCTGGGTATACATTCGCCCAAAAGTTGGGTTCAGGTTCCGAAGCGAACGTGTATTTGTACCAGCAGCTTTCCCCCAGCCGACAAGTGGCCATCAAGGTCAGCAAGGAACGCTCGATCCACGCGCGGCGGCGCGGTTCCGTTCCGAAGCGAACTTCATGGGCAGGATCTCCTCGCATCCCTACATTCTTTCGGTGTACGAAAGCGGCGTCACCACCACGGGCAACGGCTACACCGTGTTCGAATACGCTCCGGGAGGCAATTACAAGACCTTCCTGGAATCCAACAGGCTCAACGCAGACCAGATGCTCACCGTCGGCATCAATCTGGCGAGCGCCCTTTCCACGGCGCACCGCGAAGGCATCATCCACCGCGACATCAAGCCCAGCAATATTCTCATCAACACGCATGGCATGCCCATGCTTTCCGATTTCGGCATCGCGGGAACGATCTACGGGCGTCCCGGCATCGGCTACACCATCGCGTGGCTCCGCCGGAAGTGCTTGCAAAGAACGGCGGAGGCAACGAATCCTCCGATATTTATTCGCTGGGAGCAACGCTGTTCGCCATGCTGACGGGCCAGTCGCCATATGAATACGGCTATTCCGCGGCCCTCGGCTCGACCAGGGGCAAAGAACGCGGTGCTCTGCTGAGAAACATCATTCTCACCGATCCGCTCCCTAAGCTCAATAGGCCGGATATTCCCCCGCAAGTGGAGCGGATCTTGCGCAAGGCGTTGAATAAAACGCCGGAAGACCGGTATTATTCCGCATATGATTTCGCGCGTGACATGCAGCGTGCGCAGCAGGAATTGTATGGCCATGCCACGCCGACCACGGTCGAAGGCGAACCGCCGTTCCCGCAAAATCTGTACGCACAGTCCCAGGCGAACATTCAGGTTTCACCGACCGTCCCAAAGCAGCGCAGCACTTGGGCCAAGCCTCTTGCGATCGTCGTTTCGGCGGTTGCCGCGATCACGGCCGTCGCGTTGGTGTTCGCGTATGTGATCTTGCCGAATATGGATTCGGCTTCCGACAATAGCAGCGTGCAGATCGAGAATCCGGGAACGCACGATCAGGACAACGATTCGCCTGATTCGGCCATCACCACAAGTAGCGTGCCAGTGTCGAGAATCTGGCCGGCTCATATTCCGCCGATGGCGGCAGCGTGCAGTTCACATGGGTGAACCCCGACCCTCAGGACGGCGATTCGTACGCATGGTCGCTGGTAGGCGATGCAGGAGTAGACCCGAACGCCCAAGGAACCACCACCACCGACACGCACATCAGCATCAAACCCGCCGACGGCTCGCAGACCTGCATCCAGGTGAGCCTCATCCGAGCGGACCGGCAGATGTCGCAGAATCCTGCGATCGCGTGCGCGGCCAAACCATAAGCATCACAGCACTTCCCAACAGGGTCGGCCGACGGCATTATTCCATCGCAGGCGATGTCCGGAACGAACACAACGACCATCGGAACACTCAAGGAAGAACCGAAAATGGACAAACGCAAGAACGCAGCCGATCAGCCGGCACAATCGCACGAACGTCAATTGCGCTTCGGATCGATGATGCGCAAACTGCTGTTGCCGTCGGGAAGCAGACGGTGGATCACGCCGATCGTCATGCTGCTTCTGCTGCTGGGTATCATCGCAGGCGCGTTCATCGTCAGTTCGGTGACGCAACGGCATGTGCAACTTGACGACGGCACCGTGTGGATCACGTCGCTGAAGGACCGCAAAGCCGCACGATTCAATGCGAAGAACAAGGATGTGGACGCCGGAGTCTCATCCGCAGCCTCCCGTTTCGACGTGGCACAGCATGATGGCGACACAGTGATCTCCGAAGCACCAAAGCCAGCAATATCGCGGCTTCCACCATTAGCGAAACCGGCAACACCGCCATCAAAACGGATATCGAAACCATTATCGGAGGCAATACCGCAGCGTTCATCAACACCAAAACCGGCAATGTGTGGGTGGGATCCGCTGCCGATGTGAAATCCGTCAACCCCACCACCGACAAGCCGAACATGAAACTGGGATCCGGCGGAAAGATCGCGGTGACGCATGACGGAACCGTATACGGATACCGAACTTCCGATGGCGCGGTGCTGAGCATCAAAGGGCCGCAAGACACGCGCGAGCAAGTTGGCACGATAGGAGCGCACCGCATGCCGAATCGTTCACCGTCATCGGCGAAACCCCGGTCGTGGCGGCAAAAGGCACCGTGTATTGGCCGCAGGGAAGCGCAGCCATCAATCTGCAGGGCGATATGACGCTGCAGGCCCCCTCCACGGACGGCAAACAGAACGGATGGGTGGCCGTGGCGACGCCGCGCGGGCTCGCAACGGTGGATCTCAACACCAAAAAGACCGCGGAAACAACGAATTCCGGCAAGGGCGAGCCCGCCCAGCCGGTATCCACAGGCGGATGCGTATTCGCCGCATGGGCGCAGAAAGCCAACAATTACGCCAAAGTATGCTCCGTCGACAGTTCGGATACGGCATTCGACACCCTGACCAACATCAACGCCACTTCGGAACTGATATTCCGCACCAACCATCGTCTGGTCATACTCAACGACGTGGTCAACGGCAACGTCTGGAATCCGCAGGAATCCACCAAAGTCATCAAAATCCAATGGAACAAGGTGGAAACCAAACAGTCGAAGCAACAGGAACAGAACAACGACAGCGCCAACAACCAGCATAATTTCAGCAAGACCTGCTCGTCGCAATCCGGCCAGATCAAAGCCGAAGATGATTCGTTCGGCGCGAGAACAGGATCGCAGCAGATCCTCGACGTGCTCCGCAACGACGAACAGACCGACTGCTCCGTACTGCGCATCACCTCGGTAAGCGCCCCCGACGGCGCCAACATCAGCGTTTCCCCCGTATACGACGGACGATATCTGCAGCTCGACGCTTCCGCGGCATCCGAAGGATCCGTATCGTTCAGCTATGAAATCTCCGACGGACGCGGGCAAACCTCCAACGCCAACGTAAGCCTCACACTGGTAGGCGGGGACGACAACGCGCCCCAGCAAACCGATACGCCACCGGAAATCGACGTGGAACAAGGAGCGACCTACACCACCAACGCGCTGGGCAGCTTCTCCGATCCCGACGCGACCCGCTCACCCTCGTATCCGCAACCCCGCAGAACACCGACCAGGTGACCGTTTCCACGCGAGCCGACGGGCAGCTCGTGTTCAACGCGGGATCCATGTCTTCCGGACGCGCCGGCATCGAAGTGACCGTTTCCGACGGCCAGCAGACCGGCACCGGCATGGTGTATTTCTCAGTGAAACCGGCCAACACGCTGGCCGCGGTGATCGATCCGGCCGTCAAGCAGACCACGCCAGACACCCGCACCACCATCGCGCTCAAACAATACGTGCATGGCACCTCGGCCGAACCCGCGCAGCTGACCGCCGTGGAAACCCCATCCGGCGCATCCACCACCATGAACGCCACCGATATGTCGTTCACCTTCAGCGCATCCAACCCCGGCACCTACTACGTGCCCTACACCATCACACAAGGATCCATCCCCTCGACCGGCCTGGCCCGCATCGAAGTGCAGGCGGTGACCGGAGACTCCGCCAAGCCCATCGCAGCCAACGACGTGGCACTGCTCGGCGCCGACAACACCGCAATCGTGGAACCACTGTCTAACGACGTCGACCCGATGGGTGGTGTGCTATCCGTGACCAGCGTGACCGCCGATGCGGCGAGCGGCATCAAAACCGGCGTCGTAGGCAACAAGCGCGTCTACATCACCGCACGGCAGGTACCGACCGAGCCCGTGCAGATCAAATACAGCGTCGCCAACGCGGCAGGCACGTCAACCGGCGTGATCGTACTGCAGCCACCGGCACTGACCACCTCCAACTCCGTGCCGAAAGCCGACAACATCACCACGCAGGTACGCACCGACGGCATCGTCTCCATCGACGTGCTCGACCACGTGACCTACTCCGACGGCACCACGGTAAGCCTGCAAAACGACCTGCAATACGACAAAAACACGTTCAAAGGACTCGTATTCGTATCAGGCAACACCGTACGATACCAAGCATCCGACCAAACCGGATCCTTCCCCGTAACGTACACCGTCAAAGACAATCTCGGCAACGCGGCATCCGCCACAATCACCATCAACGTGCATCAAAAAGACGCTTCCAACAAGCTGCGCCAACACCATCCGACGTCGAGGCGCAAGTCGCGGCCGGCCAAAAAGTCCAGATCCCGATCACCTTGACCGGCATCGACGCCGACGGCGACGACGTGCAGCTGCTCGGTCTCGGCAACAAGGCGCCGACACTCGGACGCATCAGCGAAGTCGGCGCCACCTACCTGGTATACGAAGCCTATGCCGACTCCACAGGAACGGACACCTTCTCATACGCCGTCGAAGACTGGACCGGCCAACGATCCCAAGCGCAAATCCGCGTAGGCGTATTCACATCCGGCACCGACTCGGGCGTATACGCGCGCGACGACGAAATCACATTGCGCCCCAACACCGCAGCAACCGTGCCCGTGGCGCAAAACGACATCTCCGGAGACAACACCGACCTGGCCGTCAGCGAAAACGTCGAATCGCAAGACATCAGCAATGTGACCGTGGCGGACAATACGCTCGCCTTCACCACTCCTCAGCAGGCGGGCACCTATTACGTGGTGTATACGGTCAAAGACAAGGCAGGATTGTCCGACACCGCGACATTGACGGTGAACGTGGACGACAACGCCACCATCGAACCGCCGACAGCATACGACTACCGTGTGCCATCTTCCGCGACGATCGATAAGAAATCCATCGACGTGGACGTTTCGCAATGGATCGCGAACCCTTCCGGCAGCGCGACGAACTGCAGGTGGCCGTGGATGATTCCGCCACCGACCATGCGCATGTCAAGGGCGGTGACAAGTCCACGACCATTAGCGTGGACTTGACGGATGAGGCGCGAGCCGTGCCGTACACCGTGACCAACACGACGTATAACATCACGTCCACGGCGTTCATCCAAGTGCCCGCGTACGGCGTGTTCCCGCCGACCCTTCGACGAAGGCGCCGGCATTGAAGGTGAACGCACGCGAGACGATCACCATCAATATCGCCGATTATGTGCGCGTGGGCGCAGGCAAGATCGCGTATGTGGACGGCGCCGATTCGGTGAGCGCCACGAAGGCCGCGGACGGCGACCTGTATGTGAACGACCAGACGTTGAAGTTCACCGCATCAAAGGATTATTCCGGTCCAGCGTCCATCACCTTCACCGCGGTGGATGGCAAACGCGACAAGAACGATAATGTGAAAATCATCAATTCGGCGGTGTTGACGTTGCCGATCACCGTGATCGGACGTGACATGCCCGCGCCGACGTCTCCTCGTCCACCATTGACGTGGTCGCAGGAGAAAGCGCCACCACCATCGATCTGACCGCGTTGACCCATTCGGCGTCCGACCTGTATGACGATGAGAAGCAGTACACGTATTCGGGTGGCACCGATTCCGACCAGGTGAGCGCCAAAGTGAGTTCGAACGCAAGCTGACCGTGTCCGCCGACAAGACCGCTTCGCCGGGAACAACGGTGAGCGTGCCGATTTCGATTCAATATTCGAAGGGCACGGTGAGTGCGGGCGTCACGGTTCGTGTGACGGCCTCCAACAGGCCTTTGGCACGCATCAACGCGAAAACCGTGAAGGTCAAGGCAGGATCCAGTGAGGAAGTGAACCTGCTGTCCGATGCGTATAATCCGTTCCCCGATTCCGCATTGACCGTGACCGGATGCACGTCCGATGGCGCGTCGAAGCTGACCGTGGACTGCCCGTCCAACGGTGTGGTGTCGATCAGCGCCTCGTCCGATATCGGCGCGAGCACCAACAAGGTGATCGTCAACGTGCGCGATGCCACCAATACGAAGGAACGTGAGGTGACGGGCACCATCAACGTTTCGGTGATGGACAAGCCGGATGCGCCGCTGCTCTCCCCCATCGCCGGAGACCCGCAGATGGCGCGGTGAATCTGAGTTGGACGGCCGGCTCTTCGAACGGCAGTCCGATCAGCGAATACAAGGTGTCGTGGGGCGGCGACGGTTCCGGCGGAGAAATCGTGCGGATCCGTGACCTCCTGCCAAATCACCGGCTTGAAGAACGGCAAGACGTACTCGTTCAAGGTGCAGGCCAAGAATGAGGTCGGCTGGTCGAAGGAGTCGAATGGCGTGGAAGGCACGCCTGACAAGCTTCCGGACACGCCGACCGATGTGAAGGCCGAAGCTAGCAAGAACACCATCACTGTCACATGGAAGGCTTTGGAGGGTAATTTCTCCGCCGTCGACAAGTATCAGGTGACGTTGAGCGGTCCGAATGTGGCGAATCCGGTCCAGGAAGTCACTGGCACCAGCATCACGTTCAAATTCGACGACAATGCGATCACCGACGGTGCATCCTATACCGCCACGGTCAAGGCGCATAACAAAGTGAACTGGAGCCAGCCCTCCACGCATCCAATGCCGTTTCGCCTTGGGGTACGCCTGACAATCCGACTATTTCCGCCGATCAATCAGGCGACAAGATCGTGGTGAGAGGGCGGATCAATGACGCACGTAACTCGAAATACCAGTCGATTACGGTAAGCATCGAGGGCGAAGACAAATCCGTGGAGACAAGCGCCAAGGATTATTCCGTCGAATTCGACATTAAGAACGAGTGGTACTACAGAAAACTTAAGCCGACGATTACCGTGGTTACGGAACGCAGTGGCTCATTGCGCAACGAAGCGTCCGTTTCGACTTTCACAGCAGTCGATCCTCCAACCAATGTGAAGCTGGAACTCAACAACAACACATGTGTGGCGACCTGGTCCAGAAAAGGTGGACGCGTCACAGGTTTCGTTGTAAAGGCCAAGGTTATTACGATGATGATGTTCATGAGAGCAGAGCCGAATGGCCGCTTTCCGGTGATTGGAGCACCTGCGATACGGTAAGCGTGCAACAGTACTTCATCGACACCTCACATCTCAGCGACCCAGCAATCGCTACCGATAATACCGTCGGCAACAAAAAGCCAGCGGAAATCACACTGCCATCCTCATTGACGTGGGATACACAGAACGCCAACATCATTCATGTCAATGGCGGTAGTTGGGAGGCCCACGGGCGAAGTGTCAAAGGCAGATCGTCATCACTCCGGCAGGGGAAAGCTCGCATACCTACGATTGGCCAGCTAACGGCACACTGGATGTTTCCGACATCACCAGTCCTTCCGGTACCAGATGCGATTGGGAGGTTCGCGTGATCACCACTGCCGGGGAACCAGAAATCAATGCGACCAAGAAAAGCTCTGATCCCGTGACCGGAGTCCGATACGAGGAGAAAACCCCCGATCCGGAACCGGGACAACCCCTGATAATGGAGAGACGCAATCCTCGATAGACACCAATGCTTCAGCCATCTCATTACGAACAGGGTTGGCAGGAAAACAGGCGCGAGGCATCTCATTCACCGTCAAATAAGCAAATTCAACATCACAACCAATCATCAATACGATCAATAGAAGCAACCAAGGAGTACCTATGAGCAACGAAAACGACGACGCCACCCAGCTGGGTTCCATTGGGCGCCATATGAGCAAGCCGCAACAGCCCGGCAATCCGCAGGCACGCCCCGCATTCCAAGCTCCAAGCCTGCCGACGCATCCGCAGGAACAGGACGGAGACGAAGAGGCACGGTACTCAGCACGCATAACGCAACTCCTTCCAGGCCGACGAGGCCTACGGTTCCAATGGCGCAGCCCATGCAGCGCAACCGACGCAATCCGCTCCAACACAACAGCCGCTACCACAATCGCAATCGGCTCCCGTAATGGCAACGCGCCAATTCCCGCAGACTACGGCACCAAGCGTCAAGCCCGCGCAGCCGGCCATGGCTTCTTCCATGATGTCCGCGCCGCAGGCCGACATCACCGAATTCCATGAACTGTTCGCCCAACTGGTCGGCAACGTCTCCCAAGTCGTGGTCGGCAAGGAACAGCCGATCCGCCAATGCGCCACCGCCATGATCGTCGGTGGCCACATTCTGCTCGAAGACAATCCGGGGACCGGCAAAACGCAGCTGGCCCGCGGCCTCGCCAACTCCATCGACATGTCGTTCAAACGTATCCAGTTCACTCCGGATCTGCTGCCGTCCGACGTGGTCGGCGTAACCTACTACGACCAGAAGAACGGCGAATTCGAATACCGCGAAGGTCCGATTTTCGCATCCATCGTGCTCGCCGACGAAATCAACCGAGCCTCGCCAAAAACGCAGTCCGCACTGCTCGAGGTCATGGAAGAGCAGAAAGTCACCGTCGACGGCGAAACCCATGCGGTACCGCAGCCGTTCCTGGTCATCGCCACCCAGAACCCCATCGAACAACTCGGCACCTACAAACTGCCTGAGGCGCAGATGGACCGTTTCCTCATCAAAACAACCATCGGCTATCCGAGCCATGACGTAAGCGTGAACATCCTCAAGCAGGTCAACGTCACCGACCGTGCCTCCACCGTACATGCGGTGCTCACCGGCAACGACGTGCTGCGCATGCGCGCCATCAGCGAAACCGTGCGTCTCGACGACGCGATCATCGAATACATCGTACGTCGGTGGAAGCGACCCGTCACGACGAACGCATCCAAGTCGGATCGTCCATGCGAGGCGCGCTCGCACTGACCCGATGCGCCCGCGTGTGGGCCGCGTCCAGCAATCGCGGATACGTGGTGCCCGACGATGTGAAGCAACTGGCCGTCGCCGTGCTCGCACACCGCATCACGCTCACCGCGGAGGCCACATTCGCGGGATCCACCCCCGAACAGATGATCGAACAGATCCTCAATGAAGTGCCTTCACCGACCGTGGGCGCTGCCGCCTGAAACGCACGGCGCAGCCAGCCGCGTACGACACGGCACACGCAAAGCGCACACCCCACACGAAACGTTCGTAAACCCCCGAAAGGTCAAGCATGCGACAATCCAAAACCATGCAGCGCAGGAGAACCATGCAACGATCCCTGCGACGCATCAAGCATCGCATCAAACGACTGGTCACCTCATACGTGTCGCCGCTCGGATGGGCCGTGACCGGACTCGCCATCGCCTCACTCATAGCGTTCACAATCCTCAGCTGGCATGAACTGCTGACCATGGCGATCGTGTTCGCATGCATGATGGTCGCCGCCATCATGCTGTCGCTCGGCAACACGTCGTTCACCGCCACCATAGACGTGTCCAGCAGGCGCGTCACCGTGTCAGACACGGTGAAAGTCGATGTGTGCGTCGACAATCCAGGGCGCACGCCAACCACATCAGCACGCGGCGACCTGCCCATCGGAGACAGCCACGAACGATTCGCCATCCCCATGCTCGCCGCCGGCCAATCACGCCAAACCACCGTGGAATTCACCGCCGTCTCCCGCGCGGTACTGCCGGTCGGTCCCCTGTCCATACGCAAAGGCGACCCATTCGGACTCGTACGACACGAAAAGAAACTTGTCGACCAAATCAACGTGTTCATCCACCCGAAAACCGTTATGCTGAACACACTCAACGCCGGAATTCCGCGAGATCTCGAAGGCCAGCCAAGCGGCGAAATCGTCGACGACGACCTCGATTTCTACGGACTGCGTGAATACGAGCCAGGCGACGACGTACGCAACGTGCACTGGCTCAGCTCCGCAAAAACAGGCGCACTGATGATCCGTCAATACGAGGCGACCCGACGCACCGACACCGCATTGACCATCAGCGTGAACCCCGACGACTATGTGAGCTCCGACGAATTCGAACTGGCGGTATCCGTCCATGCCTCCATCGGCGTGCAATGCCTGCTCCAAAACCGACCGGTGACCTCACACGCGGGAACCGAACACATCATGCCACGCAACTCCACGGAATTCCTTGACGGCTGCAGCGCCATCTCCCCCGATATCAGCGACAATCCGAATCTGGCGCAAACCACCCTCGCCCATGCCCCCGACTCATCGTTCTACTACATCACCGTCGGCAGGCTCAAAAACATCGACGAAATCAAACACATGGCGCTCGCACTCCCCCGATCCGCAACCTGCGTGGTACTGCAAACCGCCATCGGACAGCCACGCGCCATCAAACGATACGCCGATTTCACCCTGGCGACCGTAGGAAACCTAGACGATCTCCCAATGATCATGGGGGTACTGGAATGAGCACCACAGGACTTTCCACCCACAACACCAACACCGACGACACCGGCCGCACCACCGGATTCGGCAACACCTTCACCGGAACCGGCACCGCTCATGGGCCGACTCCACACACTCCGTCATCTGGATGTCACGAGACGGCAAATCACAGGCACTCCCCTACCTACGCCGGACACGCGCCTCGCAATACGCAAGCCTGCTCGTCGCAGCCCTACTCACCCTCGCCGCCGCCAGCAACCTCATCGACGTCTACGGATCGGCCACATCCTGGGCGCTCGCCGCCATTCCGGCCACCATCATCGGATCTCTCGTGGCGCTCGCAGGCACGGTTCCGGCACTTCGTCTCTGGTGGCAGATGCTGTTCATGGTCGTCGCCCAGCTGGTTGTCGGCCCTGTACTGTTCCTCAACGACACCACCATCGCCCATATTGTTCCGACCTTGCGCACGCTTACACAAGGCTGGATGAACATGCTCGGATCGTTCAAATTCATTCTGTCGGTCGAACCTCCTACCGGTACCGCCGATGGCTGTTTGCTGGCCGTATGGACCATCTGCCTGTGGTTCGCGCTACTGACCGGCATTTTCGCAGTGACTGAAGATGGCCGATTCACCATGATCGCCATTATTCCCGTTACCGCCAATCTTGCGATTTGCGCGCTGCTCGGCTCATCTTCCGGCTATTACCGCATGTTCGTAGGCACCATAATGGCGCTCATATTGGTGATTTGGATCAGCGCACGTTGGAAATTACTGGAATTGGGACGTTGGCTCAGTTCCGTCGTGATCGTGGTGCTTTCCGTCGCATTGGCGATTGGAGGATGCCTCGTCGTCGATCAGGACCGCACCATTCTGCGCGACCATTATGATCCGCCGCTTAGCCCGTACAATTACACCAGTCCGTTAAGCGGCATGCGCTCGTACATTACAAACAGTAAGGACGATGTGCTCCTCACCGTCGAAAACCTGCCCGCTGGATCAAGCGTGCGACTAGCGGTCATGGACCGTTTCGACGGCAACGTATGGAATCTGTCCGACTCCACCATGTCGTCGGACTCCTCCAATTACCGACGTGTCGGCACCTCCATCACCAACAATGCCGAAGGCAAGAAATTCACCGCCACATTCACCGTGGACAAAGGACTCAGCGACTACTGGCTGCCCATGGCCGGAGCCGCATCCAGCGTGACATTCGACAACAGCGAAAACTCCGACTCGTTCTACTACAACAGCGACACCATGTCGGCCATCTACCCCTCACGCACCTCCGAGGTCTCACCTACACGGAAACCGGCATCATGCCAACGGTTCCCACCGACAAACAGATCGCCAAAACAGACGCGGCCGCCATCAGCCAGCCAAAAGCCGAAGATGTGCCCGACTGCGTAGACAAACTCGCCACAGCCATCGCCGGAGGCCAATCCAAAGGCGGCGAAGCGGCCCAGGCCTTAGCCGAAAAGCTCAAAGAATCCGGTTGGTTCTCACACGGATTAAGCGGCGACTACCCGTCAACCGCAGGCCACGGCAACTACCGCATCGACCAACTGCTCGCCGGAACGGCCATGGTCGGAGACAGTGAACAATACGCCTCCGCCATGGCATTGATGGCACGCAGCCTAGGTCTTCCCAGCCGTGTGGTACTCGGATTCCTGCCAAAAGACGACGAAGGTGAAATCAGCGAAAGCCGCACCGAAGAACAAGGAACAACCACCATCACGAAATTCACCGGCAACGACGTGACCGCATGGGTGGAAATCAAACTGGACGGCTACGGTTGGGTGGCATTCTATCCAACGCCAAAGGAAACCAAAGTCCCCGACGAAAACCAGAACCTCACCCCACCGAATCCGCAAACCCTGGTACGCCAGCCCCCGGTACCACTCACCGACCCGCTACGCGACGACACCCAGGCCAAAGGCAAGTCCTCAATCGGCGGAAGCATGGCCGACGAAACCTCAGCCAACCTGTTCTGGCAGCATTTCGGCAGAATCGCAAGAAAAGTAGCCATCTACGGAAGCCCTCTATGGACGCTGCTCATCATATGCGGTCTCCTGCTCGCCATCAAAGCGATCGCACTGGCACGATCAAGAAAACACGGCAGCACGCAGCAGCGTGTGGCAGCCGGCTGGCAATCGGTCGCCGCGCTCGCACGGCAAAGCGGACTCGACATTCGAGGCACACGCAGCGAACAGGCGGTTTCGATCGCGAATCAGATGGATATTTCCCGCGAGACCTTGCTCGCTTTGGGCGCGCAAGCCGATTACGCGGCCTTCTCCGGTAATTTCGTCAACGAAGAGCATGTGCAGCAATATTGGCGCGATATTGCGCAGGAACGCAAGTACATGCTCAAGTCATTGCCGACGTTACGCCGATGGCGTGCCAAACTTTCGCTTGCCGACGTTTTCCATTTTCGAGACAAACGCGGTGGACGTGTACGGCAATCCGCAAATCTCCGCGGATAGGCTGACGCAGTCCGCGCTCGATGCCGGCGACAATGACAATGTCACGGCGATTTACAGGAAAGCACATTGCAAACGTTACGTGCCGTCCAATAATGCGCATGTTCCCGCAATGACAATCGTCAATAATCGGATTTGTCACGTTATATCAGCGTATTCAATACAATATTTGCAGAACACGAGATAAGGAGATCATGATGGTCGATTTCGATGCCGCGGTGGCGGCCGTGCAGGATCCGAACGCAGATCCCGTGTTTCTGGCGAAAATCGCTTACGAAAATCCGGAATTCGGCGCGAATGTGGTTGCCAATCCGCGTGCGTATCCGGGTCTGAAACGTTGGGTCGCCCAATTCGGCGATGAGCGCGCACGACAGCAGCTGGTCGCGATGGGGTGGCCGGTTCCGCAGGAAGGCGTTATGCGGAGGAATACCGAAACCACTCCGGAACAGGCACAGCAATCCCTAACGCAAGCGCAGTATCAGCAGCCGCAGCAAGCGTCGGAAGCGCAGTATCAGATGCAATACCAACCACCGGCAGCCGACCAATACCAGTCTGAATCGTTCATGGAAGCGTCGGCATCGAATATGGCGAGCGACGTTTCAACGGAATACGTCGACCCGTATGCCAATCCAGCGGATTTGTCGGAAGTGGCCGATTATTCTTCGGCCCAGCCGCAATACGATCAGCCGCAATATGACGGGCAGCCGTACGCGGACAACGCCCAGCACGCCATGCAGCCGCAGGAACCGGCCGTGTCGAATAGCGGTTTTACCGCGGAATTGGCCATGACCACGCAAGACAAGATGCTGATGGCCCAGATCGCGAGCGAGGCTCCGGAGCTGCACCCCTTCCTCGCACGCAATCCAAACATCTACCCGGATCTGCTTGACTGGCTTGCCGGTCTCAATGATTCCGCCGTCAACGCGGCCATCCGCCTGCGCCAGTAGCAAACAGTCAGTCAGCAAGCACCAGTCGACAGGCAACGAATCGCAATAGTCGAAGAGGGCTGTACGCGCATCCTCACGCATACAGCCCTCTTCGGCTCTCGATATCGTTCATTGTCGCACCGTCATTTCACTCATTCCAAACCTTGCGGTTTGACGGCATACTTGGCGATGCGAAAACAACGTCTCAATCAACGCTGTTCGAGCGTGAAAAACTGGTCTCCGATACGAACCGTGCAAGGTACCTCAAACTTTATTGGCTCGTGCTCGACCTTGGTCTCCTCATCGCCTTGAATAATGTACGTGCATTAAGCGATCCGTAATCCTCAATCCACAACGTGCCATCCTGATCGAAGCTGATCGCCGCATGATTGCGTGAAATCGTGCGCGTCGGATCCTCCAATTTCACAGATTTAGCACCTTCCGGTACTTCAACGGACGGCTTGCGTCCCAGCAGCACGCCCATGTCGATAATCACTTCCTGGCCGGTCTGCTCATTGTAAGCATGTACTCCAGCTTCGGCTGCTTCATGGTGAATGCCGAAGACAGCACCGTGCATCCCAGTCGATGTCATCATCGTCATTGACCGGTTCGACGTCGGACGGTTCCAGCGATGCGGCAGCCTGTTCCACCGGCTGTATGTTCGCCGCATACGATTCCGCGGATTCCTGCACATTTTCCAATGCTTGGAATGCTTGGGATTCCGGTGATTCGTATGTTGGCTGCGATGTTGGCTGCGACTGCGCAGCCTCCGCCATGGCGGGCTCAACGAGAGAAGACATTACTGTGGCATCATCGTCATACCAACCTGGTTCAGGTGGAGGCGGATATGGAAGAAAGCTCATACCTTCATTGTAATTTGCCATGCGATTTTGCGATGAAGATATCCGCTCTGCAATACGTACGGTTCCGCAATAGGCTGACTGTTGTCGTAGGGATCGCAGCAACTGCAGTTCCGCATTAAAAATAGTTCCGCATTAAAAAAATGGGGATCAGCTGTTTCCAGCCAATCCCCATTCATGTATTGAGATGATTTCAGACGTTATGCCATTCCATCATCGCTTTTCGGATCACAGGGTGTCGCCCAAATCCATCTGACCGCCATTGTCGTCCAGGAAGTCATCCGGATTGAAGTCGTCGCCGAGCTTCAGATCTCCGAAGTCGATGTTCGAGAAGTCGACTTCGGACAGATCGGCGTCGCCGAAGGCGGCATCGGACTCGTCGCCACCCAAACCGAGTTCGGTAGATGGTGTCGCGAATGGCCTTGTCAGGCTCGACCACGGCGTTACGGTAACGGGCAAGGCCGGTACCTGCGGGATGAGCTTACCGATGATGACGTTCTCCTTGAGGCCCTTGAGGTCATCGACCTTCTGGCTCAGAGCGGCTTCGGTAAGCACGCGGGTGGTCTCCTGGAAGGAAGCCGCGGACAACCAGGAATCGGTTGCCAGCGAGGCCTTGGTGATGCCCATCAGCTCCGGACGACCGGCAGCAGGCTTGCCACCTTCCTTCACGGCCTTCATATTGGCGGCCTTGAAGCGGGCTGATCCACCAGTTCACCCGGAAGAAGGTCGGTATCGCCGGAATCGATCACGTGATACGACGCAGCATCTGGTGCACGATGACCTCGATGTGCTTATCGTGGATATCCACGCCCTGGGAGCGGTACACGGTGTGCACTTCCTCCACAATGTTCACCTGGGCAGCACGCGGGCCGAGGATGCGCAGGATCTTCTTAGGATCGACGGAGCCTTCGATCAGCTGGGTGCCGGCTTCGACATGATCGCCGTCCTTGACCATCATCGGGGCGCGACGGTCACCGGTAGGCGATCGGCTCGACGGAATCGTCGTCCGGCTTCAGGATGACCTGACGGCCGCGCTCGGTGTCTTCCACCTTGACCACGCCAGCGAACTCTGCAATCGGGGCCTCACCCTTCGGAGTACGGGCTTCGAAAAGCTCGGTAACACGAGGGAGACCCTGGGTGATATCGGATGCGGAAGCAACGCCACCGGAGTGGAAGGAACGCAGCGTCAGCTGGGTACCAGGCTCGCCGATGGACTGTGCGGCCACGATGCCAACGGCCTCGCCGACATCCACCAGCTTGTTGGTGGCCAGCGACCAGCCATAGCACTTGGCGCACACGCCGCGCTTGGATTCGCAGGTAAGCACGGAACGGGCCTTGACCTCTTCCACGTCGTGGGCAACAAGATCGTTGAGCACGTCCATGGACAGCGCGTCACCGGCCTTGTACAGCACGGTCTCGCCGTCGGCGGGATCGATCACGTCGGTTGCGAGCAGACGGGAGTACGGACCGCCATCGGCGGCCTTGACCAGATGCAGGTTGCCTTCAGCATCACGCTCGCCGACCTTCATCGTCAGGCCACGCTTGGTGCCGCAATCCTCTTCGCGCACGATTACGTCCTGGGAAACGTCCACCAGACGACGGGTCAGGTAGCCAGACTCTGCGGTACGCAGTGCGGTATCGGCCAGACCCTTACGTGCACCGTGCTGGGAGATGAAGTATTCCAGCACGGACAGGCCGTCACGGTAGTTGGACTTCACCGGTCGAGGAATGATCTCGCCCTTCGGGTTAGCCACGAGGCCTCGCATGCCTGCGATCTGGTTGATCTGCATCATGTTTCCTCGTGCACCGGACTGCACGATGATAGCCAGGTTGTTCTTGGAGTCGAAGTGTTCCTCGACCGCCTCAGAAACCTCACTGGTGCACTTGGTCCACAGTCGATGAGTTCCTGACGGCGCTCCTCTTCGGTGAGCATACCGATTTCGTAGTTCTCGTTGACCTTGTCGGCTTCGGCTTCGTACTTCTCGATGTACTCGTCGCGCTCGGACGGCTGGATAACGTCGGAGAACGCGAAGGATACACCGGACCACGGTGCGCGGGTGAAGCCCATATCCTTCAGCGCGTCCAGCGTTGCCGCCACCTGTGCGGTGGAGTAACGGGTTGCGATGTCGTCGACGATCTTGCTCAGACGCTTCTTCGGAGCCTGATCGTTCACGAACGGGTAATCCACCGGCAGCGTGCTGTTGAACAGAATACGGCCATAGGAGGTTGCGAAAAGCACGGAACCATCATGGAAGCGCTCTTCCTTCACCACGGCCGGGCTGCCCGGTTCCGGATCGACGACTTCGATTTCGCTCGGCTCCCAGCCCTTCGGCAGCACAAAGTCTTCCGGAAGGCGGATAAGCACCTTGGCCTGCATGTCGATCTCATGCTTGTCGAGGGCCATTTCGGCCTCTTCCAGCGAGGAGAACACGCGGCCCTGGCCCTTGGCGCGTCGATGACGGTAGTCAGGTAGTACAGACCGAGGATCATATCCTGGCTCGGCATGGTCACGGTGTGGCCGTCAGCCGGCTTCAGAATATTGTCGGAAGCCATCATCAGGGAGCGTGCTTCAGCCTGGGCTTCAGCGGACAGCGGCAGGTGGACTGCCATCTGGTCGCCATCGAAGTCGGCGTTGAATGCGGCGCAGGCAAGCGGCGGCAGGTGGATGGCCTTGCCTTCCACCAGGATCGGCTCGAATGCCTGAATACCCAGACGGTGCAGCGTAGGTGCACGGTTCAGGAGTACCGGATGCTCGGCGATGACCTCTTCGAGCACGCCCCACACTTCGGAGTCTCCGCGGTCCACGAGACGCTTGGCGCTCTTCATGTTCTGGGCATAGTTGAGGTCGACAAGGCGCTTGATGACGAACGGCTTGAACAGCTCGAGGGCCATCGGCTTCGGCAGACCGCACTGGTGCATGCGCAGAGACGGACCGACCACGATCACGGAACGGCCGGAGTAGTCCACACGCTTACCAAGCAGGTTCTGGCGGAAACGACCCTGCTTGCCCTTGAGCATGTCGCTCAGGGACTTCAGCGGACGGTTGGAGGCGCCGGTGACCGGGCGGCCACGACGACCGTTGTCGAACAGGGAATCGACGGCTTCCTGCAGCATGCGCTTCTCGTTGTTGAGCATGATTTCAGGAGCGCCGAGCTCGATCAGTCGCTTCAGACGGTTGTTACGGTTGATCACACGACGGTAGAGGTCGTTGAGATCGGAAGTGGCGAAACGGCCACCGTCGAGCTGCACCATCGGGCGCAGATCCGGCGGAATGACCGGGATCACGTCGAGCACCATGGCCTCCGGCTTGTTACCGGTGGTCAGGAAGGCGTTGACGACCTTCAGACGCTTCAGGGCGCGGGCCTTGCGCTGGCCGGTACCGGTGTCGATTTCCTCGCGCAACTGCTTGGAAGCGGCTTCAAGATCGAAGTCCTGCAGGCGCTTCTTGATGGCTTCGGCGCCATGCAGCCTTCGAAGTAGTCGCCGTAGCGGTCTTCCATCTCACGCCATAGGTCACGTCGCCTTCCATGTCGCCCGGCTTCAGGTTCTTGAAGCGGTCGAACACGGCGCTCAGACGCTGGATCTGCTCGTCGAAACGAACGCGGATGGCGGCCATTTCACGCTCGGCGCTGTTGCGCAGCTTGGCTCGTGCGGAGCCCTTGGCTTCGCCTTCGGCCTCAAGTTCAGCCAGATCGGCTTCGACCTTCTTGGCACGCTCTTCGATTTCCGCGTTGCGGCGCTTCTCCAAGTTGGCGATATCGTTGTCGAACTCGTCCTGCAGACCAGGAAGATCCTCATGACGCTGTTCCTCATCGACGCTGGTGACCATGTAGGCGGCGAAGTAGATGACCTTTTCCAGATCCTTCGGAGCGATGTCCAGCAGGTAGCCCAAACGGGACGGAACACCCTTGAAGAACCAGATGTGGGTCACCGGAGCGGCAAGCTCGATATGGCCCATGCGCTCACGACGAACACGGCTCTTGGTGACTTCCACACCGCAGCGTTCGCAGACGATGCCCTTGAAGCGCACGCGCTTGTACTTGCCGCAGGCGCATTCCCAGTCGCGGGTAGTCCGAAGATCTGCTCGCCGAACAGGCCGTCTTTCTCCGGCTTCAGGGTACGGTAGTTGATGGTTTCAGGCTTCTTGACCTCGCCGTGGCTCCAGTTACGGATGTCGTCGGCGGTGGCCAGGCCAATCCTCAGTTTGTCAAATGCGTTGACGTCCAGCACTCTATTGTCCTGTCTATCGATTCTTAATGCTTAATCACGTTTCATCAGCTGGTCGCGCCGCGCTGTCAGACAACGCGACCAGCCTTGGGATCACTGGAATTCAGGTTCTTCCACAACCTGGTCTTCCTTGGCGGCCGCGTCAGGACGTGCGCCAATGTTGAAGCCCAAATCGTCGGAGGAAGTAGACGGATCGTCGTCCTCGTCCTTCATGTCGATGGCCACGCCTTCGGCGTTGAGCACTTCGACGTTCAGCGACAGGGACTGCATTTCCTTAAGCAGCACCTTGAAGGATTCCGGAATGCCTGCCGGCGGCAGGTTGTCGCCTTCACGATGCGCCGTAGACACGCACGCGGCCGTCGACGTCATCGGACTTGGTGGTCATCATTTCATGCAGCGTGTAGGCGGCGCCATATGCCTCGAGGGCCCACACTTCCATCTCGCCGAAACGCTGGCCACCGAACTGAGCCTTACCGCCCAACGGCTGCTGGGTGATCATGGAGTACGGGCCAGTGGAACGCGCGTGGATCTTGTCGTCGACCAGATGGTGCAGCTTCAGCATGTACATGTAGCCAACGGAGATCGGCTTCGGATACGGTTCGCCGGTACGGCCGTCGAACAGCACAGCCTTGCCGTCGTCGCCGACCAGCTTGTTGCCGTCGCGATCCGGAAGGGTGCAGGACAGCAGGCCCTTGATGGTTTCCGGACGAACGCCGTCGAACACCGGGGTTGCCACCGGAGTGCCCGGCTCACCCTTTTCGGCGCCCTGCGGAATGTACTTCTTCCAAGCGGCTTCGGCATCCGGATCAAGGGAGATGTCCCAGCCGGCGTGCGCGATCCAGCCCAAGTGCAGTTCCAGCACCTGGCCAAGGTTCATTCGAGAAGGCACGCCCAGCGGGTTCAGCATGATGTCGACCGGAGTACCGTCGGCAAGGAACGGCATATCCTCTTCCGGCAGAATGCGGGAGATAACACCTTGTTGCCGTGGCGGCCGGACAGCTTGTCGCCTTGGGTGATCTTACGATGCTGCGCGATGTAGACGCGGATCATCTGGTTCACGCCGTTCGGCAGCTCGTCGCCGTCTTCCTCGGCATCCTCGCGAGTGATCTCCTTGACGGCGATCACAGTACCGGTTTCGCCGTGAGGCACGCGCAGCGAGGTGTCACGCACCTCGCGGCTCTTCTCGCCGAAGATGGCGCGGAGCAGACGCTCTTCCGGAGTCAGCTCGGTCTCGCCCTTCGGGGTGACCTTGCCCACCAGAATGTCGCCGGCTTCGACCTCGGCACCGATGCGAATGATGCCACGCTCGTCGAGGTTGGCCACCGCGTCCTCGCCGACGTTCGGCAGATCGCGGGTGATCTCTTCGGCCCCCAGCTTGGTTTCGCGGGCGTCGATCTCATATTCCTCGATGTGGATGGAGCTCAGGGTGTCGTCCTGCACGAGACGCTGGGAGATGATCACAGCATCCTCGTAGTTGTAGCCGTTCCACGGCATGAAGGCGATGAGCAGGTTCTTGCCCAGTGCCATTTCGCCCTTCTGGGTGGCCGGACCATCGGCAAGCACGGTACCGGCTTCCACACGTTCGCCGTCGTGGATCAGCGGAACCTGGTTGTAGCAGGTGGTCTGGTTGGAACGCAGGAACTTGGCCAGCTTGTAGGAGCTGGTGGTGCCGTCGTCGTTCATCACACGGATGATGTCGGCGGAAACATACGTCACCACACCCGGCTTCTCAGCCAGAATGACATCGCCGGAATCGACGGCCGCACGCCATTCGGCACCGGTGCCACCAGCGGGCGCTCGGATTCGATCAGCGGCACTGCCTGACGCTGCATGTTGGTACCCATCAGCGCTCGGTGGCCTCATCGTGCTCCAGGAACGGAATCAGGGAGGCGCCGACGGAAACCATCTGACGCGGGGAAACGTCCATGTAGTCAACGGAGCTGACGGGCACATCGACTGCTTCCTCTTCGCCGACTCGGGCAAGAGCCTGCTTCTTGACGAAGTTGCCGTTCTCGTCGAGTTCCTGGTTGGCCTGTGCGATCACGTGCTCGGCATCGCGGTCTGCGGTCATGTATTCGACCTCGTCGGTCACATGGCCGTTGATGACCTTACGGTACGGGGTCTCGATGAAGCCGAACGGATTGATGCGGCCGAAGGTTGCCAGAGAACCGATAAGACCGATGTTCGGACCTTCAGGAGATTCGATCGGGCACATACGGCCGAAGTGGGACGGGTGCACGTCTCGCACTTCCATGGATGCGCGGTCACGAGACAGACCGCCAGGGCCCAGAGCGGACAGACGACGCTTGTTGGTGACGCCTGCCAACGGGTTGTTCTGATCCATGAACTGCGACAGCTGGGAAGTTCCGAAGAACTCCTTGATGGTGGCGTTCACCGGACGAATGTTGATCAGGGACTGCGGGGTGATGGCCTCCGGATCCTGGGTGGTCATACGTTCGCGGACCACACGCTCCATACGGCTCAGACCGGTACGCAGCTGGTTCTGGATCAGCTCGCCGACCTGGCGGATACGACGGTTGCCGAAGTGATCGATATCGTCGACGTCCACGCGCAGATCCACATCCTGGCCGTCACGCTTGCCCGGGAACTTGGTGTCGCCGGCATGCAGGGTGACCAGGTACTTGATGGTGGAGATGATGTCTTCGCGAGACAGGCTGCGATCGTTGACATCCTTTTCCAGACCAAGCTTGCGGTTGATCTTGTAACGGCCAACGCGGGCCAGATCGTAACGCTTGGTGTTGAAGTAGAAGGAATCCAGCAGGTTGCGGCCAGCTTCCGGCGTCGGGGTGTCGGCCGGGCGGATCTTGCGGTACAGATCGGTCAGAGCCTCGTCCTGGGTCTGCACGGTCTCCTTGGCAAGCGCGTCCATAACCAGCGGGTAATCCCTGAACGCATCGGCGATCTCATCCTTGGTCATGCCGATGGCCATGAGGAACACGATGGCGGACTGCTTGCGCTTGCGGTCCACGCGCACGCCAAGCACGTCACGCTTGTCGATCTCGAACTCAAGCCATGCGCCACGGCTCGGATGATCTTCGCGCCGAAGACTTCCTTGTCGGAAGTGCGATCCTGGCTGCGGTCGAAGTACACGCCCGGAGAACGCACCAGCTGAGACACGATCACTCGCTCGGTACCACCGATGATGAAGGTGCCGTGCGGGGTCTGCAGCGGGAAATCGCCCATGAACACGGTCTGGGACTTGATTTCGCCGGTGTCGCCGTTTTCGAATTCAGCGTTCACATACAGCGGCGCGGAGTAGGTGTAATCCTTCTCCTTGCACTCCTGCACGGTGTGGCGCGGTTCTTCGAAATACGGATCGGAGAAGGTCAGGCTCATGGTCTGAGCGAAGTTCTCGATCGGGGAGATCTCCTGGAAGACCTCATCAAGACCGGAGGTGTGGGACACGGTGTTGGTGCCGTTCGCCAGATCCTCCTCGACACGCTTCTGCCAGCGCTCGTTGCCGATGAGCCAGTCGAAGCTGTCAGTCTGTACACCCAACAAGTAGGTACATCAATGGCTCGCGGATGGAGCCGAAGTTCACACGGTCCGACGCCTTGTGCAGATCAATATCGTGCTGGTCGGCGCGTGCGATGATGGTGGTGGTGTTCGTCGTAGCCTCAGCCAATGGACGTTCCTTATCGCTCGCTAAATCGTTTCGATATGTTTCCCCGGAAGCGCTCCCATTGGCCACCATATGCCTAGTACGCGGGCGCTTCTTCCTTGTCAGCGTGCCCGCTATATGACACGCATGTACGCAAAGTCATAAGAATAACATATCCTATAGATTTTATTCAATAGTGACGCCGACCGGATCGGACTTCGCTTTGGGATGCCCTTCAATCGAAAGCTGCGCCGAATACACGCCACGATCCACCTTCGGCAGGGTGGATTGATCCTCCACGCATTCGCCGCCAGTACGCGTTCCCGGCCAGGTGATCGTCTGTTTGACCTCGTCGCCCTTCGCCAACAGAGATAGTCGGTGTCAACGGGGCACACATTCGACTTCCAAACCACATCATCGCCCGATTGATCGTCAACACCACGCTGGAAGCCGACACATCAACCAAGCAACCAACCTTGCTGGAACCGTCATATTTGACGTCCGTAGTGAAATCCATCGAATCGCCCACACCGAAACTTGACGCCGCAGGAGTCAACGAAAGCGCGACATTGGACGCATCGCAATCCGGCACCCCGCTTTTCTTCTCCTTGGTCGGGGACGGCACTTCCTTACGGGAAATCGCATACACGTCCGCATGATGAATCTCACGATTCACCGCGACAATCCCCCTCGACAGGGAGTACAGGCAAAACACCAGAAAAGAAATCAGCACTATCGCAGCGATGCCGACGACGATGCGACGGCGACGAAATATCGCCTGCTGTTTTTTCGAACGTTTCTTGCCGGATTTCGAGGACGTCTTCTGTGCCATGATTTCACAGTCTAGCGTGCGCACATCCAAAGAACGTCGGCATTCTTCCTTTCATACCGGAAGACGCACATCCGCATTCGGCAGGATTTCGATAAGACCATCCTCATCCAACGATGCGATGCACCGATCAAGCTGGATATGGTCGTCCCACAGTCGTTCAAGCGACTTGCGATTAAGGGCGGTCGCACCTTCCGGCAGATTGCGCAGCGCATTCAGCACCAGTCCGCGCACCTGACGATCCGTACCTTGGAAACGTTGACGCGGCCGCGTGCGACGTTCCCCCAATCCCGGACGACCATTATGCAAAAACACGCAATGTCCCGAAACAGGGCACGCCTCGCACAACGGAGCCTTTGCCGTGCAGACGATCGCACCCAATTCCATAACGGACTGATTCCACACCACTGAAGGACGGTCGAACCGTCTGCATTTTGAGGCATCATCTGCGGTAACACCTGCTTCGCCAACGCACGTTCCGCAGGCTTGCTGCGCCGCCAAGCGACTCCTCGCCAAGAAAAACCCTCGAAAGCACCCTGCGAATATTCGTATCCACCACCGCGATGCGCTCGCCAAACGCGAAACTCATCACCGCGCTGGCCGTATAATCGCCGATACCCGGCAATGCCAGCAACTCATCGTACGTACGCGGCAGCTTGTTATCGTAATCGGAAGCGACCACGCGGGCGCATTCCTGCAATCGCAAGGCGCGTCTCGGATAGCCGAGCCTGCCCCAAGCCGTGATCACATCCGCTTTCGCGGCATCGGCAAGCGCGACCGCATCAGGCCAGCGTTCCATCCAATCGTTCCAATACGGTACCACACGGCTCATCTGCGTCTGCTGGCTCATCACTTCGGAGACAAGCACGCCCCACGCAGTAGTGCGGCCGAAACGCCATGGCAGGTCACGCGCCGAAGCATGCCACCATTCGGCAAGCGCGTCCGCCACAGCTTCGGCGTTTTCAATTTCGGTATTAGGCTCGTTCGTGTCGTTCATCGTACCTATTCTTGCATTCATGACGAACGAAGAGCATACCAATGACGCGCAAGGCGCAACCGCAGAGGAAGCCAAAGTCGAGAAAATGTTCGAATACGGCTACCGCAAGTCGAATTATGGGCCGGACGAACTCGTGACCGACGCGCACGGCAATCCGATTTCCGTGGTCGACGCGATGCTGTCAGCCGAAGACGCGGCCAAAGCCGAAACCTCCACGCCCCACTTGTGCTACTACTCTCCCCGCATTCCGGGCAATACCGGTTCGGCAATCCGCCTGTGCGCGGTGACCGGCACGATCCTGCATTTGGTGGAGCCGCTCGGATTCAATCTGCGCGATACGAAACTGCGCCGTGCCGGACTGGACTACCACGACATGGCCCACGTGGTATTGCACCCGAATTTTGAGAATCTGGTGGAATCCATGCCGAATTCGCGCATCATCGCGTTCACCGCGCACGCCACCAAACTGTATACCGACATCGAATACAAGCCGACTGACATTCTGCTGTTCGGCCCGGAGCCAGGCAATATTCCCGATCCGATGGATATTATGGCCGGTCCGCACGTGGCCGAACAGGTGCGTCTGCCGATGCGTCCAAGCCTGCGTTCCCTGAACCTCACCAACTGCGCATCCATCGCCATCTACGAAGCCTGGCGCCAACTAGGCTTCGCTGGCGGCCAGTAATCCCTCCCCTGCCTGCCAACTTCTAGGTTTTTCAATAATTTACTTGCTTTTGTATAGCAAGTTCCGCGGGAGAGGCGGCGGGTCTATTCCCGACACGCTCCAGGCCGCTCAGGCCAAGTCTTTACGGTCTGAAACAGACCCCGCCGCCTCTCCCGCTACGCTGAGTTCAACTTAAGTAAGTTTTCTTTTCTTTTATACAAGACACAACGAAATGTACGAAAGCGAGCAGAAGAGCGGGATATTCTGTTCGAGACCGTAAGCTTGGCCGAACGGCCTTGAGTGTGTCGCGAATAGAATATCCCGCTCTTCTGCGACCTCCCCATTACAGCAGCTTATGCACAACGCAAGCATAAATCGCAAGAATGAATCGCACGCGACAAGCATGCATCGGGAAGAGGGAAGGGAGAAGCTAGTTTTTGAAGCTGTGGATTGGGGCGGGGATGCGGCCGCCTCGGGTCACGAAAGCTTCGCAGCTGGTCTGGTTGACTGGAATGATCGGCGCATAGCCATCAGGCCGCCGAAGTTGGCCATCTCTCCTACGCCTTTGCCTTCGACCGGAATCACGCGCACGGCCGTGGTTTTCTGGTTGACCATGCCGATCGCAGCCTCGTCGGCGATGATGCCGGAAATGGTGGAGGCGGTGGTATCTCCCGGAATGGCGATCATGTCAAGGCCGACGGAGCATACGCAGGTCATGGCTTCGAGCTTTTCGATCTTCAGGCAGCCGTTGGTTGCCGCGTCGATCATGTTCTTGTCTTCGGAGACGGGGATGAACGCGCCGGAAAGTCCGCCGACGTAGGAGGACGCCATGATGCCGCCCTTCTTCACCTGATCGTTGAGCATGGCGAGCGCTGCGGTGGTGCCCGGTGCGCCAACCTGTTCGAGGCCGATCTTCTCAAGCACTTCGCCGACGGAGTCGCCTACGGCCGGGTTGCGCGAGGAAAGGTCGATGATGCCGAATGGAATGCCGAGGCGACGGGATGCCTCCTGTGCCACCAGCTGGCCGACACGCGTGATCTTGAACGCGGTGCGCTTGATGGTTTCACATAGGAATTCGAAGTTTTTGCCCTTGGCTTCGTCGAGCGCGCGGGAAACCACGCCGGGGCCGGAAACGCCAACGTTGATGACCGCATCGCCTTCGGTTACGCCATGGAAGCCGCCTGCCATGAACGGGTTGTCGTCGGGGGCATTGCAGAATGCCACGAATTTCACGCATCCGTATGAATCGTTATCTGCGGTGGCGTGCGCGATGTCTTTGATGATGTGGCCGAGCAGTTCGACGGAGTTCATGTCGATACCGGTTTTGGTGGATCCCACGTTGACGGACGAGCAGACGATGTCGGTTTCGCTCAGCGCTTTCGGCAGGGAGCGGATGAGCAGCTCTTCGGCGGAGGTCATGGACTTGGATACGAGCGCGGAGTAGCCGCCGATCAGGTCGACGCCGACCTTCTTCGCCGCATGGTCAAGTGCATGCGCGATTTTCACGAAATCGTCCGACGTTTTACACGAGCTTGCGCCGACTAGGGAAATCGGGGTGACGGTGATGCGCTTATTGACGATCGGAATGCCGTAGTCGCGTTCGATGGCTTTGCCGGTGGATACGAGATCCTTGGCGTACGTGGTGATTTTGTTGTAGATGTTGTCGCAGATTCGTCGACGCTGTCGGCCGCGCAGTCCAGCAGGCTGATGCCCATGGTGATGGTGCGCACGTCGAGCTTCTCCTGCTCGATCATCTGGTTGGTCTCGTGGACTCCATGATATTCAGCATGGTTTTTCCTTACGATTAGTACGATTCGTGGCTTCGATTACTTGCGTGGCTCACGTATGCCGCGGATCAGACGCGGTGCATCTTGGTAAAGATCTCCTCGCGCTGGCAGCGGATGCGCACGCCGATCTCCTCGCCAAGCTTGTCGAGATCGTCCACGACCTCGCCGAATTCCTTGTCGGCGTTGGAATAATCCACAATCATCATCATGTTGAAGAAACCGTCGATGATGGTCTGGGAAATGTCAAGCACGTTGACCTGATGTTCGGAAAGGTATGTGCAGACGCGTGCGATGATGCCGACAGTATCCTGACCGACGACGGTGATGATTGCCTTGTTCATGGAACTCCCTAAACGTTAGGTGCGAATATCCAGTTACCGTCTCGGCAAAATGCCGGACGTGCCCTCAAGTATAGGAAGGCACGTGCCAAAACACGTGCTTCCACCTATTTGCCTTACATACTGAGATGACTGCCGGTTACCACCTGCCGCTGTAGCAGCTGTATGTCACCGCCAGATGCCGTCGAGCACACGCACATCCACGCAATCGACCTTGCCGTCGGCAACAAAACGGAACTCGCCATCGCCGTCCGCGCCTTGGAACAGCATGCTGCCGGCCGCTTCGCCGTTGTTAAGGAAGACTTCCACCACATTGCGGTCGAAGAAGATTTCGACGCGACGCACGTCGGTGATGCCACTATCGAAATCAACGTTGTCCACGACTGTTCCCTTCGTGACCAGTCGGGTCACGCCGTTGCGACGCTGCAGCTGCAATTCCATCGAATTACCATTGGCGGGATTGGTACCGGTCGCGATGAGCATTGTGAAATCGTTATCGTCGGCCAGATGCATGTCCGTGTAATACGCGTTGTTCGGCACAATGAAGAAGGTCCCGTTTTCGTCTGCATGAGCTTCCAAACGATCGCCTAGCAGCTGCTCGTACGCTTCCTTGACAGGACGGCTGGTCAGGCGGCCGTCGCGCACGTGCAGTTCACGTGGTAGCGACATCATACCGTTGGCAATGCACGGCTTTTCCACGCGCATCGCGGGAAAGTCGGTATACCAGCCGAACACGATACGACGGCCGTCGTCGTCGGCAAAGCTTTGCGTGGCGTAGTAGCCGGTACCGAAATCGCACCAATCGCTGTTCCCTACCTGCAAACGTGGGCCATCGGCGGTGTCCTTGAGATCACCAACATACCAACGCACCTGCTGGAAACGACCTTGCTTGTCGCGGTAGTGCATCAACGCTCCGATGGCGACCGTCTTTCCGTCGAGCTGGAACAGGTCAGGACATTCGTAAGTACGCGACAGCTGGTGGCCGAAGTCGGCGAGCACCGGTCCTTCATATTGCCATGTCACGTTGCGTTTGAGCGGTTTTTTCGCGGAGAAGAGCGCCATGGAAGGCACCGTATCCATATTGGGCTTGTCGGTGCCGGGCCTGCCTTGCGGGCCACATGTGAACCAGCCGTCTGTGCCCTGGACGCTGATGCCGGGCGCCGCGGAGGACACGGCACCGGCAGCGAATTCGGCGACCGGTAGATTCGTGGCGGTCACCATGTAAGCGCGTTCCGGATTGATCGCCTCGCCGGACATTCCGGTTTCCACCTTCGGATCGCGGAAATCGAAGCCGAAACCATCGTTAACGCGCAACGCGACCGGAGATTCGACACTCGCATGCACGCCATCCTCACACAAGCATGTGGTCTGATATTCAGTGACGGACGATTCGTCTCCGCGAGTCTCCAAGTGCCGGGTTAGATACAGGCGAATGGCGGCCGCATCATCACCCTTGCAGGGATTGTCATACGCATCCACCGTCACCGCGGATCCGGAGAATGCGCCACCGACGATGCGTTCGTCGATGTGCAGCTCCAGCTGTGGTTCGAGGAAGATTGGCAGATGCGTCCAATGCACCAGATCGCGGCTTACCGCATGGCCCCAGTGCATATTGTCCCAGCCAAAACCATACGGATTGAATTGGTAGAACAGATGGTAGCGTCCTTGGAAACGACACAGGCCGTTAGGATCGTTCATCCAGCGAGCGAATGGTTCGAAATGCGCTGCAGGGCGAGCGAAACGATCATAGATCTGACCCAGCGTCGGCTGAGCATCCCATTCATTGTCGTACGGATCATGCTGATGAAACGCACGCCTTCATCAAGAAGATTCTCACACTCGGACAAGTACGCGAACCGCACGGTCAGTTGGCGCGCACTCACCGTGATACACACGTTTGTCGGCACCGGAATCAAGAAACGGTGTCGACGCTCGGCCACCGGCATGGCATGGCTGGCGATTTGATGGCCGTCCCCGTCGGTAATGGTGACGGCAGCGTCATCGCCGCATCTTTCGGCGAACAATTCCAGCAGACGGTAGCCGCCGGTTTCGATGGCAACGGAATAGTTGTCAGGCATAATGATCTCCTCCAAAGCGTCACATGATCAGATATCACGTGACTACGCATTGAAAAACTGATAATTGGAAAAACCAAATATGGAAAAAGGGAAACACCCGTCACAACACGATGGAATCGCGTTCGATGATGCGACAGCGCAATGCCGTTTTGCCACCATCTCGTTGTCTCTGCACCGCCATGCATGATCGGATTTGAGATCTGCTACGGCCTTATCGCCGTCAAGCATGGCAACCAGTTGTCGAATCGCTTCGAAACCCATTTCATAATGGGGCAATTCCAGCGTGGTCAGGGATGGTTTGATCACATCAGTGATGAACGGCTGATTGTCGATGCTGATCACCGACACGTCGGTTCCGATGCGCACTCCGCGTTCTCGCGCGGCTTCGTAGATGAAGGTGGCGCGCACATCGTTGAAACAGAAGATGCCGTCCGGCTTGATTTCGTCGAACACCCGCGCCGCCTCAGCGGCAGCGTTGGTCATCTCCAATACATTGACGACCAACGCCTCATTGAATGCAATGCCAGCTTCCGCAAGTGCACGCCGATAACCAGACAGACGCTTCTTCTGCGCGATAACGGTGGTTGCGGAACCGTAGTAAACGATGCGTCGGCATCCGGCTTGAATCAGACGGTTGGTGGCGTCGTACCCGGCCATCTCATCATCAGGATAGATTGAAGGAACCTTTCCCGCGGCATCCTCACTGTCTACCACCACGGTCAGGCTGCCTTCCAAGGCCTCAGGAATATCCACTTTTCGGTGATACATCATGGCGTATAGGAAGCGTCCACATTGTATCGGCGTAGGGCGGATATCTCTTGGTCTTCAAGTTCGGCATCGTTGTTGGTGTTTGCGGTGAGCAGAATGTATCCAAGCTTGCGCGCGGCGTCCTGTGCCCCTTGGAGTACCCGCACCGCATGCGGGGTCGTGGCTATCTCATCGGTGACGAATCCCAGAGTATTGGATTTGCTGGTGCGTAGGGTGCGCGCCACGGAATTAGGCTTGTACCCCATGTTCGCGGCGGTCGCGCGGATTTTCTGCGCAACCGCCTTGCTGACGCGATTGTGATCCTTGTTGTTCATGACCAAAGACACGGTGCATACGGAAACGCCCGCTTCCTTAGCTATGTCTTTGATGGATACCAATCGTTTGGACCTGTTCACTCGTTGACTTACTGACGACTGTACCATCTTATCACCCCCTTTTTTTACGAACATGTCATGACGTCTGGTTTCGGGCGCAGCCCGTGCTCTGTTCCATGCGATCATGAATGTCCATTCCAGGCAGACGTCCGAACGAATAAATAATCCATGACGTGCAGAACATCGGCAGCGACAAACCGAACACCATGAGAATTCCAGGCCATTGCACCCATACAAGCACGGTGAGGATCAGCAGTCCGACCTGCAGAAGGCTGCATAACGGACGTGCCACAATCATCGCCAGTGTTGTACGAACAATCCAGGCGGGACGCTCTTCATAGTTCGCGCGTACCACCCAAACCAAGGACGAGAACACTGCCAAAACTACGATGATGAGCAGCAGCACGCCGGAAACCATGATGTCGAAATCGCCGCGAGCATGCCAGTTCATCACGTAGTAGTCGACGATGACCACGGCCCAGAGAATAATCAAAGGCCAACCGAAAAGATTCGCACTCTTGACTTCGCTTTTCCAGAAGCCGTGGAACGTCGTCCAAACCTCCTTGGCCCGCATTGAACGGTCCTCAGAAAGCACCCACGCGCGGAACGTAGCCTGCGCAGCCGCGAACGAGGGGAAAACTCCCAGCACGACGGCTCCCATCAGAGTGTGCGCGAGTATGGCCACGTTGACCACGAAAATCGCGACTAGCAGACGGCAGAACTGCTCGTAGGCCACAGAGAAGCGGGCAAGCATAGCGAATCCTTTCTATCAGCTGGCTTTTAGATTGGTTGTCTCTTGTCGGATTGCGTTTGACTCAACTTGACCGCGCCGAGCATCACACCCTTGTTGAAGTACTTCTGCAAGAACGGATAGAGCACAAGCAGAGGCAGGGTAGAGACGATGATGATGCCGAACTTGATCTGATCGGCGGCCTGCTGCTGCGCAGCCGCGTTGACATTGGTTCCAGTCCCCTGCGCCACCAGCAGCAACTGCTGCAACACCACCTGCAATGGCTGCTTCTTGTCGTCGGTGATGTAGATAAGGCCCGTCATGAAGTCGTTCCAGTGGCCGACAAAGTAGTACAGACCAATTACAGCCAGAATCGCAGAGCTCAACGGCAGCACAATCTTGAAGAAGTAGCCAAAATAGCTCAGCCCGTCGATCTGGGCCGCATCGAAGAGCTCTTCGGGGATAGAGGTTTCGAAGAAGGAACGGGCCACGATCACGTTGTATACGGAAACCGCGCCAGGCAGTATGAACACCCACATGCTGTTGTTGATGCCGAGGCTCTTGTACAGCAGGTAGTTCGGAATCAGCCGCCGGCGATGAACATGGTCACGGTGAACAGGAACATGATCACGCGTCGCGGCTTGAACTCGCGACGGGATAGCGCGAAAGCGCAGGGAATGGTCACTGCCATGTTAACCGCGGTGCCGACCACCGAATAGATGATGGTGTTGAGATAACCCTGCCAGATGCGCTGGTTGGCGAACACCTTAGCATAGCCAGCAAAGGTCACACCCTTGGGTAGCAGCAGCACTTCACCGCCGGCCACGGCGTCGGATTTGAAAATGATGCGATGACCACGAACCACAGCGGGTAGAGCACCGCCACAATGGTCAGGAGCAGTAGCACATTGATGACGCCCGACACCGCCAGGTCACCCGGCTTCTGCTTCTGACGCACGTGCTTGTTCCAGGGAATGTCGTTCTTGTTCTGGGTAACAGCCTCAATTGTTGCAGACATGATAAAACCCTTCTAGAAAATGCTCGTATCGGAAACGCGCTTGGCGATTGCATTCGCGGTGATCAGGAAGATGAAGTTGACCAAGGTGTTGAACAGGCCGATTGCCGTCGAATACGAGTATTGGCCATTGATAATACCGATTTTGTAGGTGTATGTGGCGATGACTTCGGTGGCCGGCATGTTCAGCGAGTTCTGCATCAGATAGATCTTGTCGAAGCCCACGTTGAGTACGGAGCCCATGTTCATGATGAGCAGGATCGCACACGTCGGCATGATCGCAGGAATATCGACGTAGCGAATCAGCTGCAGACGGCCTGCACCATCGATCTTCGCCGCCTCGTACAGCGATGTGTTCACACCGGCGAGCGCAGCCAGGTAGATGATGGAGTTCCAACCAACATGCTGCCAGACTTCAGAAATCCAATAGACCGCGGTGATGGCGCTGGTGGAACCCATCAGTGATTCTTCACCGAAGAAGCGACCGAGAATGCCGGTACCAGGAGTCAGGAAGATGTTGAGCATGGAGACGATGACCACCACGGAGATGAAATGTGGCATGTAGGTAATCGTTTGCACGAAACCCTTGATTTTCTTAGAACCGATCTGATTGATCAGCAAGGCTAGAATAATCGGGAAGATGAAGCCCATAACCAGTGTCCACAAGGAAATGCGGATGGTGTTGGTCATAATCTCGCCAAACAGCGGGTTGTGGAAGAATTCCAGGAAGTATTTAAAGCCGACGAATTTGCCGCCGGTCAGGCCTTTGGTCGGATCGAACTCGCGGAAGGCGAGCTGGATGCCCCACATCGGCACGTAGGAGAACAGTCCCACGAAGAACAATGCCGGAGCGGAAAGAATCCACAACTGCCAGTAGCGACGTAAATGGTCGGCGATGCGATCGAGCAGACCTGGTTTCTTGCGGTCGGGAGCCGCTTCCATCGCCACGGTCCGTGCAGCAACGCCTTGCGATGTTTGTGCACTCATGTTGGTCTCCAATTTAGGATGATTGCTAGGGAACAAAAGTGCGGGGTCCGGCGGCAGTCACGGGAGAGAAACGAACCCGTGCGATGGACCCGCGGTATTACTTGGCTACTTGGTGTACTTGTCGTACCACTTCTGCCAAATCTTGATGTTGGCGTCGAGGCCGAGGGTCGGTTCGGACACCTTCTTCACGTAGGCGTCCCATTCCTTGTCGATGCCGCCCTTCTGGACCCATTTCGCGATCTGGTTGTTCGCGTAGTTGGAGATGGCGGTGTTGTTGTTCTGCAGGGTGTTGGAGTCCTCGGTATTCGGGCGCACGTAGATCGGGATGACGTCCTTGACGCCGTCGACACGGCTGCGTGCCTCGCGGATGGCCTGGTCGGAGGCGGTGACCTGGTCAGCGTTGGTGTCGTTGACCATCTTCACGTCGTCGCGGATCCAGCCGCCGAAGCGGTCCTGCAGGGCGATGGCACGGGTGTCGGGATACTCGGCGTAAGCCTTCTTCTTGTCGATGGTGTACTGGTGATTGCCATCATCGGAGACGATATCCGGGATGGAACCGAAGAAACCGGCCACGGAAAGCTTCTCGCCATACATGGCGTTGATGACCTTGTAAATGGCGTCCTGGTTAGCGGCGTTCGGGTTGACGGTCAGGCCGAACCGGAGTAGGCCCAGCGGCAGGCTTCCTGGGAATAATCCCACTTGACCTTGGGAGTCGGGCGTGGAGGCGTCCTTCTTCAGCGGCGGCAGGGTGACGTACTGGTCGCCGAGCTTGTCGCCGTATTCGGCGTAGTTGGACCAGCCGAAGGAGACGCCGGTCAGCGCGGTCTTGCCGTCACTGACGGTCTGCGAAGTGTATTGCGAGGCGTCGCGGGTGAGCACATCCTTCGGGACAAGGCCCTTGGCCATGAGTCCGTGCAGGTAGGAGACGACGTCCTTGAGCGCGTCGGAGGTGTAGTAGCTCTTGACCTTGCCGTTGTCCACGTAGTAGCCCTGTTCGGAAGCGCCGCCGCCCATGAAGGCGGTTACCACACCTTCGGAGTTCATCAGAGTCAGCGGGCTCCACAGACCGAAGCCCAAGCTGCGGATGTTCATCGGAACCTCATCGGCCTTGCCGTTACCGTTCGGATCCTGGGTCTTGAAGGCTTCAAGCACGTTCTCGAGCTCGCCCCAAGTGGTCGGCATCTCGAGGCCGAGCTTGTCAAGCCAGGTCTTGTTGATGAACATGTGGGTGCCGGAGACCTCGTAACCCTTGCCACGATCGGACGGCAGCATGGCGATTTTGGTTCCGTCAGTCACATACTTCGCGGCACCCGGCTGGGCCTTGAGGAACTTCTTGGCGTTCGGCATCTTGTCCAGATGAGGCTTCAGATCCTCGAAATAGGTGCTGTACTTAGCCGCATCCACCATGCTGAACAAGCTCAAGCCGATGTCCGGGAATTCACCGGCGGCCATCTTGGCGCTCTTCTGCTGGCCCCACGCGTTGTCGGAGACTTCCTGCCATTTGATGGTGCAGTCGCAGGCGGCTTCCAGATCCTTGGTGTACTGGGTGTCCTGCATCGGATGATCAGTCACGTTGCGACGAACCAGAATGTTGACGATTGGCTTGCCGTTCTCGTCTGTGGTGGCCTGCTTGTTGCCGCAGGCGGCAAACGTCGTGACCATAGTCGCGACTGCAGCTATTGATGCCAACAGGCGAACACTTCTTCGTGCCATGATTAGGCTCCTTCTTCCTTGATGTTTCCTCCTCGTACCGATGTAAGACGCACCGGTACGACCCCGTCAGCCACTTGCTTTGTGGTTGTTTCTTTGCGGTGGTTAACACTATAAATCGTTAATCGTTTAATGTCAAACGTTAATCGTTTATTTCAATAGTTAACGTTCTCATCGATCAGACCAACCAGCGCCGCAAACGTAAACTTCGGCTCCATACTGCCGTCCTTGCAGAACACCGGAATCACCCACATCGCGACACGCCGTTAATCGTATAACGTATCGTTTTTCATCAAATACGCGTACAACCCGTCCGTTGTACGCGCAAAAGCGTAGCCGAACAGGACGGCCGCCGAGGCGACAGTCGCTACTTACGAAAGCCGCATTCCTCCTTCAGGAAGAAGGAGAGCACGAGTACGCTCACAGACAGCACCAAACCAAATACGTAGCTGCACCCGGGAGCCGGAGATGAAGCATTCGGCATCGTGTCTGCTGTCCATCGCCGCGGGATACGCCGTGCGCCATCTGGTCCACAGTAAATCATGAAAAACGCGCGTTGCGCACGTCCTTTCATGGACGTACGCAACGCGCGTTTTTGCATCAGCTTCTGCGATCAGGCCTCACGGCTCGCGGAAGCCGCAGCGACGCCGGCAAGGCGCGAGGTGCGTTGAAACCTTCCTTTTCGAAGCGGTCAGCAATCTTCTGGGCGATCTCGTGCCCCTGGCCCTTATCCACCAGAGCGATGATGGAGCCACCAAAGCCGCCGCCGGTCATACGCGCACCATACGCACCGTTGGCACGGGCCACGTCCACGGCAATATCCAACTCAGGCACAGTCACTTCATAATCCGCAGCGAGCGAATCATGAGACGCGTTGAACAGTCGGCCGGCCTCGTCGATCTTGCCGTTGGCGAAGGCACGCACGAAGGAGTTGACACGGGCGATTTCGGTGATGACGTGGCGCACGCGCTTCTTCATCGTGTCGTCTTCCAGCTTGTCGAGCGTTTCCTTGAGCGCCTGGAACGGATCGTCGGACTTGGCGATGCTGTCAGCGACCACACGCAGGTTGGCCACGCCGAGGATTTCGGCGGCCTTCTCGCAAGTGGCGCGACGCTGGGCATACTGTCCGTCGTTGAGCTGGTGCGGAGCCTGAGTGTCAAGCACCAGCAGTTCCAGACCGTACTTGTCGAGATCGAATTCCTGCTGGGAGACGTTCTCCAGCGGGCTCAGCTCTGGACGGCAATCAAGACGCAACGCATGGCCGAAAGTGCAACGCATGGATGCGTTCTGATCGAGCCCACCGGTGGACGCGCCCGCCATGTCGTTTTCCGACTTGATGGCGGCGTTGATCAGCGTCACACGACCGGCATCGGATGCGCCATAACCCAAACCGTACACGTCATCCAGCGCCAAGGCGGTGGAGCAGGTCATGGCTGCGGAGGAGCTCAGACCGGATCCGAGCGGCACGCAGGAGGAGAATGCCGCGTCGAAGCCCTGCACCGCGTCGAAGCCGGCTTCGCGCAATGCCCAGGCAAACGCCTACCGGGTAGGCGGCCCAGC
>ENA-OQCS01000128-OQCS01000128.1-human-gut-metagenome-genome-assembly--contig:-NODE-128-length-36941-cov-3.109007_pt1 | contig 36941 bp, 38 predicted proteins | sample MGYA00242757_ERZ504575 | MGnify/ENA primary metagenome ERZ504575 (study PRJEB26092, sample SAMD00036297) | human gut metagenome | host: Homo sapiens | study: EMG produced TPA metagenomics assembly of... | reverse complement strand
CGCGGGTCTGGCGATCGGCGGCGCTTCGACAATCGGTATCGCGGAGAACGCCTTTACCGTGGGGCTGTCGGCAGGCTGGTATGATACAGCATGGGCGATTGCGCGGTTGTTTCTTCTATGCTGGCAGTCCGTTACCTGCGTAGAAGCCAGTACACGACCATCAGCGGTCTTGTAAGGGACCTCTATGGCACAAAGACGAAAATAGAAGAGCCCAAAATAGAAGAGTTTAAAGTAAAAAAGAACGTCAAATTCAAGCGAAAAACTTAGAATTTGACGTTCTTTTTGCATATTTATATTCGATTCGATGCTACTCAACGTCCCGGTGTCTTTGATATAGGAATGAAGCTCTTTTTGAGCGAGGTCACGATTTCGTTGCATTTTGCATATTCTTCGCTGTCGCTGGCATACTGCTCGTCGTAGTGCAGATCCAGAATGAAGAGCTTGTTGCCGCAGAAGCCTAAGATGGTGCAGCCGTTTAAATCGCGGTAATGCGTGTCCTCAAATGCGAGAATGCGGAAGAGAAGTCCGCCTCCGTTGGTTCATAGGCTTTTTTTTCATATACCTCATAGGAATCCCCGTTCGGAACCATGATGAGTCTCGAAAATGACTGGGATGGAAGTTTGAATGAAAAATCGTCGGTAATTACTTTGGAGCCGGTCAGCTCGATGGAGAGGTTGTCCGGGTCCTCCTGAGAAAAACTCACAACCTGTGCGGAATAATCAGCTGCAGAAGATATCGAACAGAAAGAAAAGATCGAGGATATGAGAAATGAATTTCTCGGAAACGTGTCTCATGAACTAAAGACGCCGATCGCCCTTATCCAGGGGTATGCGGAAGGGCTGAAAGAAGGAATCAGCGAAGATCCCGAAAGCCGCGAATTTTACTGTGATGTGATCATAGACGAAGCGGCGAAAATGAATGTGATGGTGAAAAATCTTCTGACGCTGAATCAGTTGGAATTCGGCTCTGATGAAGTACAGTTTGAGCGGTTTGATATCGTGCGCCTTGTAAAGGGGGTAATTGCAAGCTGTGAGATCCTTGTTCAGCAGGCAGGGGCAAAGATCAGTTTTATTTCCGATGAAAGTATCTGTGTGTGGGCGGATGAGTTTAAAACAGAGCAGGTTGTACGAAATTATCTTACGAATGCGATCCACCATGTCGGCAATGAGAAGCGCATAGAAGTCCGTATAGAAAATGGGGACGGAAAAGTGCGGATCACTGTGTTTAATAGCGGAACTCCGATTCCGGAAGAAGATATTCCGAAGTTGTGGGATAAGTTCTATAAAGTGGACAAAGCGCATACAAGAGAATATGGCGGCAACGGAATCGGTCTGTCGATCGTGAAAGCGATCATGGAATCGTTCCACCAGAAATACGGAGTAGAGAACTTTGATAATGGAGTAGCGTTTTGGTTTGAATTGGATGCAAAGCGTGAAAAACTTATAAGTTCAATGCTTTACGTTAGCGCGTAAATGTGCTAAAATGCAACTAATAATTCAAGGATAGTTGCGTAAGAGGCATACGGCATGCCGGCTGTCAGCGGTCGGTATATCGTATGCCCTTTTTGCAATAGTAAAAAATGTAAAAAAGAGTGTAAAAGTAAGAAGGAGGGCGGGATAAGTATGTATGATAAAATATACGAGATCATTCAATCGGCAGACGATTTCGTATGGGGCTGGGGGATGATCGCACTTTTGCTGGGAACGCATCTGTTTTTGACAGTTCGCACAGGATTTATCCAGAGAAAGACAATTACAAAAGGGATTCGGCTTTCGGTTGCAAAAGAAGAGGGGGCAGACGGAGAAGTCAGTCAGTTCGGAGCGCTTGCAACAGCGCTTGCCTCCACGATCGGAACGGGAAATATCATCGGTGTCGGAACAGCGATCGCTCTGGGCGGTCCGGGAGCTGTATTCTGGTGCTGGATCACGGGCATTTTCGGAATTGCAACGAAGTATGCCGAATCGCTTATTGCGGTAAAGTACAGAGTAAAAACAGAAGACGGGCGAATGCAGGGCGGTGCGATGTATGCGCTGGAGCGCGGACTGAATATGAGGTGGCTCGGTTTGGCGTTCGCTTTTTTGGCAGGTTTTGCTTCTTTTGGAATCGGATGCGCGACTCAGGTAAACGCGATCGCGGAAGTGTGCAGTAAGAACCTTGGGATCGATCCGTTTGTTGTCGGCGTTGTTGTGGCAGGGATGACGGCGGTTGTGATTTTCGGAGGAATAAAAAGTATTGCGAAAGTATGTGAAAAGCTTGTTCCGTTTATGGCGGCTTTCTATGTGATAGGCTGCGTCGTTATATTGTTTATCAATTATGATTACATCATTCCGGCGGTCACGACGATCTGCCGGCTTGCGTTTACAAAAGGAGCGGCCGCAGGCGGACTTGTAGGCGGAGGTATCCGGTATGCCATTCAGTATGGAGTCGCAAGAGGACTTTTCTCAAATGAATCGGGACTTGGTTCGGCTCCGATCGCGGCTGCGGCGGCAAAGACAAAAAATCCGGTCCGTCAGGCTCTTGTTTCTTCCACGGGAACGTTTTGGGATACGGTTGTCGTCTGTTTGATGACCGGACTTGTGCTTGTGACAACGATTATGAAAAATCCGGCGATCAATATTGACGAGGCGGTAAACGGAGGCGAACTGACAACGATGGCGTTTGGTCAGATTCCCTTTTTCGGTCCTCTTATTCTTGTTGTCGGTATTATCTCATTTGCGTATTCGACGATTTTGGGATGGGCGTATTACGGTGAGCGGTGCGTAGAATATTTTGCGGGAAAAGCGGGACTTCTTCCATATCGGCTTCTCTATGTAGCGGTGCTTCTTGTCGCTCCGGTGCTTACGCTTGATCTTGTGTGGAAGGTGGCGGATATACTGAACGCGTTGATGGCGATACCGAACCTGACCGCAGTGCTGCTCCTTTCTCCGGTTATCGTAAAAGAAGACGAAAAATATATTAAAAATCTGGATGCGGTAGATCATACGCCGATTCCGGTCGTAAAAACAGGAAGAGGAAAAAGAAGATAGAAACACGAAACGAAAAGCGGAAAACTGCCGTACGGAATAAAGAAACGAAAAAGAGAAATATAGAATGAAAAACAAAAGCAGGGAGAGGAAAATATGATCGCAATTATAGACTATGACGCAGGAAATATTAAAAGTGTGGAAAAAGCGCTCTTAAGTCTCGGACAGGAAGTGACAGTTACGGCGAAACAAGATGAAATACTGGGCGCGGATAAGATTGTTTACCGGGGTAGCGCGTTTGGAGACGCTATGGAGAATCTGAGAAAGCGACAACTTGACGCTGTGATCCGGGAAGCAGTGGAAAAGGAAATTCCGTTTCTGGGGATATGCCTTGGACTTCAGGTGTTGTTTGAACAAAGCGAAGAAGCGCCGGGGGTGGAAGGACTTGGGATTTTAAAAGGAAAGATATGCAGGATCCCGAATGCAGAAGGATTAAAAATTCCGCATATGGGGTGGAATTCTCTGCATTTAGAGAATAACGGAAGGCTGTTCAAAGGGATAGAAGATGATCCGTATGTTTATTTTGTGCATTCTTATTATTTGAAAGCAGAGGATGAGCAAATAGTGAAAGCTTCCGCTGAATATGGTGTACATATCCATGCTCGGTAGAACAAAAAAATGTTTTTGCGTGTCAGTTTCATCCGGAAAAGAGCAGTACGGCGGGACTTCGGATATTGAAAAATTTCGTGGAATTATAAGAGGTGAATGTGATGTTTACAAAGAGAATTATTCCCTGTCTGGATGTAAAAGACGGACGGGTCGTAAAAGGAGTCAACTTTGTAGGTTTGAAAGATGCCGGAGACCCGGTGGAGATCGCGAAGGCATATGACGCCGCAGGAGCGGATGAACTTATATTTCTTGATATTACAGCGTCTTCCGATCAGCGGAAAACGGTAGTCGATATGGTCAGAGAAGTGGCAAAATGTGTTTTCATTCCATTTACTGTCGGCGGAGGAATCCGCACGGTCGATGATTTTCGGGCGCTTCTTCGCGAAGGGGCAGATAAGATTTCCATTAACTCTTCGGCGATCAATACGCCGGAGCTGATCCGCGATGCGGCGGATAAATTCGGCAGTCAGTGCGTTGTAGTGGCGATCGACGCGAAAAAACGTCAGGACGGTTCGGGTTGGAATATTTATAAAAACGGCGGTAGAGTAGACGTTGGGATCGATGCGGTAGAGTGGGCGCAAAAAGTGGAACAACTCGGCGCGGGAGAAATTTTACTTACAAGCATGGACTGTGACGGAACGAAGTCGGGATACGATCTGGAACTGACAAAAGCGATCGCGCAAAGCGTGTCGATTCCTGTGATCGCCTCGGGAGGAGCGGGGAAATTAGAACATTTTAAGGATGCTCTTGCAGAAGGAATGGCAGATGCGGCTCTGGCGGCGTCGCTGTTTCACTATAAAGAACTGGAAATCAGACAGGTGAAAGAGTATTTGGCAAAAGAAGGCGTTTCTGTAAGATTGTGATCTTAGAGGAACAAGGGGAAAGACTGCATGAAGAGACAATACCGATAAAAGCGGTGGAGATACAAACGGAAAGAAAGACGAGGGTGATAAAGATGTCAGGTATAAGCGGAGACTGGTATGAAGCGCTGAAAGGTGAATTTTCAAAGCCATATTACAGAACATTATTTCAGACGGTAAACGAGGAATATAGAACAAGATTGATTTTCCCGCCGGCGGAGGATATATTTAATGCATTTCATTTGACTCCGCTGAAAAAGGTGAAAGTAGTGATACTCGGACAAGACCCTTATCACAATAACGGACAGGCGCACGGGCTTTGCTTTTCAGTGAAAAAGGGAGTGGATGTGCCGCCGTCTCTTGTCAACATTTATAAAGAGCTTCATGATGATCTCGGGTGTACGATCCCTGATCACGGATGCCTTACAAAATGGGCAAATCAGGGAGTTCTCATGTTGAATACTGTGCTGACTGTTCGTGCTCATCAGGCAAATTCCCACAGGGGCATCGGCTGGGAAGAATTTACGGATGCGGCGATCATGGCGTTAAACGGTCAGGACCGTCCGATCGTATTTATTTTATGGGGCGCTCCGGCGCAGAGAAAAAAGGCGATGCTGAACAATCCGAAGCATCTGATATTGACAGCGCCGCACCCGAGTCCGCTGTCGGCATATCGTGGATTTTTCGGGAGCAGACCGTTTAGTAAAACGAATGAGTTTTAGAGTCGCAAGGCGAAGAGCCTATTGACTGGCAGATCGAATAGAAAAGAAAGCAGAAAGGCTGCAGATGTTTTGCGGCCTTTTTGTTATAGGGGGAAAACAGAAGTTTTGCGCAGATGAGATTCGGATATTAAGAAATTATTCATAAAATACATAGCGAAATCTAACAAAACATATGATACGATACAAATAACAATGCATCGCTGTTTCGTAAAAAAGCAGATCTGACTGCCGAAGATTCGTATGTGTTGAGACAGGAGATAAAACAAACAGACAGAATGAGTAAAGAAAGCAAAAAGGAGGAGACAGTGAGGGAGATTATCAGTGTGAAAAACCTGTATAAACTGTATCGTGTCGGCGATTCGGTCGTCCGGGCATTGGACGGCGTTAGTTTTTCAGTGTACGAGGGAGAATTTTGTGCGATCGTCGGAACGCCGGTTCCGGAAAATCGACTCTTTTGAATATGCTTGCCGGACTGGAAAAACCGACTCGCGGGGAAGTGATCGTAGCGGGGAAGCATATCGAGCAGATGAAAGAAAATGAACTTGTAAAGTTCAGAGGAGAAAACGTTGGTTTTATATTTCAGTCGTTTCATCTGATGGGAACGATGAATGCACTGGAAAATGTGGCGCTTCCGCTTACATTTCGCGGAGAGCCGAGAAAAGAACGAATAAAAAAAGCCGACAGAATGCTGGATCTGGTGAGCTTGGAAAAACATAAAAAACATCTGCCGAACCAGTTATCAGGAGGACAGCAGCAAAGAGTAAGCGTGGCAAGGGCGCTTGTGAACGATCCGAAGATTATTTTTGCGGATGAACCTACAGGAGCGCTTGATTCACATACGTCTCAAGATGTGATGCGCCTGATGCAAAGACTCGTAAGAGAGCAGAAAAGAACGCTTGTCATGGTCACGCATGATCGAAGTCAGGCGGAATATGCAGACCGGGTATTGGAGATTATAGACGGAAAAATTGTACACATTACAGAAAACAGGAGGAAAGAGGAAAATGAGAGAGCATAGAAAAATGACGTTGAAACGGATCGGAATCGGAATTTTATGCATGGTGTTTGTGTTGTCTATGCTTGCTCCGCTCGTGGCATTTGCAGAGGAAAAAACAGAGTCCGGAAGTCAGGTGTCAAAGAGAGAGCTTGCGTACATTCAGATCAGTGTCGGCGACGGGCAGGAGACGCCTGTGTTTAAGGCGGGGCAGAAGGTATCCGAGTTTCGGATCAATGTAAAAAACAACGGAAATGTAGACGCGCACAACGTGCGGATAGAACCGGATATCAAGAATGCATCCGACTGGCCCTTTGAACTTGATAAGCTGAATTATGAAAAAGAGTTGTCTACGATCAAAAGCGGCGGACAGACTGCGGCTGTGTGGGGAGTGAAGAGAAACCTCTTATCGTAAGAGGAGATGTGACAGGGAAGTCTTATAAACTGGAATTTAAGATTTCTTACGATGACGGAGAGAAATCCTATGAGACGGATAAGTATGTCTTTGTAAAAACGACCGCAAAAGAAAAGCCATCGGAAAATCAGGGTGGAAATGCAAACGGCGGAGAGATAAACAACGGAAATACCGGAAACGGAAGCGGCGGATCGGGAAATGCGCAGGGAACGCCGGACGATTCGGGCGCGGTGTTCGGAGGAGTATATACCAGCGATCCGGTCATGGCAGGCGGCTCGGCAGGCGGCGCGGATGCGTCAAGCGCATCTGTTCCGCGGGTGATTGTAACAGGATTTAATACAGAGCCGGCGGAAGTTCGCGCGGGAAGTAATTTTAAATTGATCGTCCACCTGAAAAATACTTCTTCAAAAACTGCTGTTTCAAATATGCTTTTTGATATGCAGGCTCCGTCATCAGGTTCAGAAGGTGCGGCGGAAGCTCCGGCGTTTCTTCCGGCATCGGGTTCAAGCTCTGTTTATCTTGACGGAATTCCTGCCGGAGGAACGAGCGACATTTCAATCGAATTGAATGCACGGGCAGATCTTGTGAAAAAGCCGTACAGTATCAGCATGTCTATGAAGTATGAAGACAGCAGCGCGGCGCAGTATGAGGCGCAGTCAAGCCTTGCGATCCCGGTCATACAGGACGCCCGGTTTGAGTTCAGTAAGATCGAGATCGCGCCGGAGACAGTAGCGGTCGGAGAAGAGGCGAATATTTCCTGCAGTCTGTACAATCTCGGACGGGTGAAGATGTACAATGTGAAAGCTCGTTTTGAAGGCAAGATGATCGAGTCAGACGAACAGTTTATCGGAAATCTTGATTCCGGCGCGACAGGCATGATCGACGCATCGTGACGGCGAAAGAAGAGACGATGGACAATACAGAGTGTAAGCTGATCTTAACTTATGAAGATGATGCGGGAAATGTATCGACAGCGGAGGAAAAATTTGACCTTACTGTTATGCCGATGTCAGATGCCGGAGACCTGGACGCTATGGCAGATATACCGGAAGAACAGGGGGGGCTGCCGATCGGAATGATCTTGGCAGCAGCCGTAGTTGTGATCGTTGCTGTGGCTGTGGCAATCGTGCTTATTATGAAGAGGAAAAAGCAAACGTCTGGAAGCGGAAGAGGAGGAGTTGTTTGATGAGGTGGAGCGATCTGCTGAGGATGAGCGTTAGCACCTGCGGCGCAGAAAATTAAGAACGTTTCTTACGGTACTAGGCGTTGTGATCGGAACGGCTTCTATAGTAGTTATGATATCGCTCGGACTCGGACTTCAGGAATCCATGTATAAAGAGGTGGAGCAAAACGGAGGAACGACAAGTATTACCGTGACGGGAAAAGATTCGGGCGGAATGATGTACGGTTATTCGGGAATGTCTTCGGACGAAGAAGAATCGCAGAAATACATCACAGATGATGTGATCAAAGAGTTGAAAAACGTAGCCCATGTGAAAAGTGCAGAGCCGATCTTAAGCATATCGGTAATCGCGCTGAAAGGAAAATATGAAGCTTTATCGAATTGACAGGAATGACGCCTGAAGGTTTGAAGACATTGAATCTGGAGCTGGAGGATGGCGGGCGGCTTCCTGATCCGAACAGCGCCCAGCTGGAACTTGTATATGGAAATACAGTAATAACGAATTTTTATGAAAAAACATCAGGAAGAGGATATTGGGATTCGGGAGAACTTCCTGATATAGATCTGCAGACGGATTCCGTTTTTCTTATACTCGATCAGGACGGCTATTATCAGTCGCAGAGCGCGGCTTCGGATATCGGCGGCTCTGCCGGAGAAAGCGGAGAAGGCGGAACAGCGTCGGCAAAAACGCCGCCGAAAAAACATGTCGTATCTGCAAGCGGAGTTTTAAAAGGCGGACCGGATACCTATACGGTGAATTCTTATATGACGTTTTGCGATATCAATAAGCTGAGGACGTATCTTGAAAAAGAATTCAGAGGAAGAGCGATTCCGGGGCAGCCGACGACAAAGAGCGGAAAACCATATAATAAGTTTGTATATTCGTCGGCAAAAGTACAGGCGGACGACATGGAAAACGTAGAGGCTGTCTCAGACGCGATTCGGGCGATGGGATATAATGTGTCGTCGAATATCGAATATATCGACAGCATGAAGAAACAGTTTGCAATGGTTCAGGCGGTGCTTGGCGGAATCGGAGCCGTTTCGCTGTTTGTTGCGGCAATCGGAATCGCAAATACGATGATGATGTCTATTTATGAGAGAACGAAAGAAATCGGCGTTATGAAAGTGATCGGATGCAGTCTTGGAAATATTCGTCAGATGTTTCTTTTGGAAGCGGCGTTTATCGGACTTGGCGGAGGTGTGATCGGAAATGTTTTAAGTTTCCTTATGTCTGCGGCGATCAATGCTCTTGTGAAGGGCAAAGAGATGGGAATGACAACAGGGCAGATTTCTTATATTCCTTTGTGGCTTGTTCTTGTTTCTCTTGGGTTTGCAATGCTTGTCGGAACGGCGGCGGGATATTTCCCGGCGAGAAGGGCGATGAAGTTAAGTCCGCTTGCGGCGATCAGAAATGAATGACAACCGGAAACAGGCGGCGGTTAGAAATAAGTGACGATCAGCCGATGATAAGAGGCGCAGATAGATCGGATAATAACGAAAAATGGTAAAAGACAGAGGTGACCGGGGATTATTCCTCGATCACCTCTATTTCTAAATAATCAAAATCAATGCTGTCTACAAAGTTATCCTGATAAAACCGAGCTTTTGCGTGCCGTTTGAAGTCGGCGATCGTTGTGTCAAGCCAGATAGGCTTGCTTAGATCGAACTCATAGCAGATGGCGTCCAAAGCGTTGAAAATCTTATGTGTGCGGGTGTCTGTTGTCTCATCGCAAATGACAGTATCGCGCAGAAGCCTGTTTTCTTTAAATTCTTTTCCCCATAAACGAAACATAACGAAGCTCCTTTCAAAGTTTATGAAATTTATCATACAAAAATCCCGTTGCTTGTGCAAGCCCTTTTTGATATATTAGTATCAGTTCGGGCGCTCGGACAAAATATACATGCAGGGAAAGCCGGCAAGTTATATCGTGTCTGTGCGGTGAAATGAAAAAAGAAAACATGATGTGACGCAGGAGTTTGTAAAGGAGTAAAAAGATGATCAGAGTATGCACGATAAATGACAAAGAAATATTGGAAAAGTATTTACAGGAAGAGCCGTATGCCGGAGCAATTTTGGCGGCGATCGAGGAGTTTGGATTTGACGAAAAGTTTCAGACAGTATATCTTGATTCGGAAAAACGAAATCTTGACACCGAGGGAGAGCAAGAAACAGAAGAGACGGTAAAAGGGGTGTATTTGTGGTTTCATAAAAATCTTCTTTTGTACAGTAAAGAAAATAAGTCGATATAGATTTTCTTGAACAGATGATTTTATGGCTGCGCCGGACTGTGTTGTGGGAAGGAAGGACAATGTAAATATCGTAAGCTGGCTTTTGACGGATTATCATTTTAAGCAGTCGGACATGATCCCCGAAATCGTGGACGCAGAAGGAAAAACGACTCCGTGTTTTGCGGCAAAAGAAGCGTATGCAGGCGAGTGGGGGTATCTTAAGAAATGAAAAAACTTTTAGATCGGATTTTTATAGATGGTCTGGGCGGAATGGCACAGGGACTTTTTGCTACGCTGATCATAGGAACGATCATTCAGCAGATCGGGTTGTTTATGGGAGGCGGCACAGGAGATCTTATTTATGAACTTGGAAAGATTGCCGCAGGTTTGACAGGTGCAGGCATCGGAGTCGGTGTGGCGCGAAAATTAGAAGCAGGACATCTCGTAATCGTTTCGGCCGCGGTTGTCGGTATGATCGGTGCATTTGCCGGGAAAATCTTATCCGGACAGGTTCTTGTGGATGGAAATCTGGTTCTGGCAGGGCCGGGAGAGCCGTTAGGCGCTTTTGCGGCGGCGTATCTGGCGATCGAGATCGGGATCTTGATCTCGGGTAAAACAAAACTTGATATTATACTGACTCCGCTGGTCTGCATCGGAACGGGATCGGCAGTCGGTCTGTTTGTCGGTCCGCCGATTTCTGAATTTATGTTATGGCTTGGCTCCTTGATCAACTGGGGAACAGAGCAGCAGCCGTTTTTGATGGGAATTGTCGTTTCCGTTTTAATGGGAATGATCCTGACGCTTCCGATCAGCTCAGCGGCGCTTGGAGTAATCCTGAATCTGTCGGGACTGGCGGCAGGGGCGGCGACGATCGGATGCTGCTGTAATATGATCGGATTTGCGGTGGCTAGTTGGAGAGAAAATAAATTCAGCGGATTTCTGGCGCAGGGAATCGGAACGTCGATGCTTCAGATACCGAATATCGTAAGAAGACCTTTGATCTGGCTTCCGGTTATTTTGTCAAGCGCGTTTTAGGTCGATCGGAACAATGCTTCTTCATATGACGAACAACGCTACGGGATCGGGTATGGGAACAGCCGGACTTGTCGGTCCGCTTATGACATGGCAGGTAATGACGCAAAGTGAAGCGGGAGTGATCGTGCTCGGAAAGATCATTTTGATCCAGTTTATCCTTCCTGCGGCGGTGACGCTTCTCATTTCTGAGTTTATGCGGAAAAAGAAGTGGATCCGTCAGGGAGATATGAAATTAGAGTTGTAAGAGAAGTCTTAAAAAACAATGAAATCTATGACATGCCTTAGGATTTATGTTAGAATGAAAAAGTAAAATAACTGGCGGAGGCAGTCTGAAATGACGAGTGAACAACAAGTAGAAGCTGCGCTGAAAAGCTATGAGGATGTCGATAGCTGGAAGACGATCATTTTTCTGTATAACGCAGCGCTGAAAGAAGTAGGAACAAAGCTGGAGATTTTGAATGACGAATTTCAGCATGTACATCAATATAATCCGATCGAGCATATAAAGACAAGGATAAAGACGCCGGAAAGCATTGTGAAGAAATTAAGGCGGTATGGCCATGAGACGTCGATCGAGAACATGGTACGCTATATCAATGACATTGCGGGGGTACGTCTTATTTGTTCCTTTACATCTGATATTTACCGTTTGGCGGAGATGATCGGCAATCAAAGCGATCTGAAAGTTCTTTCGATCAAAGATTATATTAAAAATCCAAAAGAAAGCGGTTATAAAAGTTATCATATGCTTGTATCCGTTCCGATCTTTCTTTCCGACAGCGTAGTCGATACAAAAGTGGAAATCCAGATCCGAACGATAGCGATGGATTTTTGGGCGAGTTTGGAACATAAGATTTATTATAAGTTTGAAGGGAATGCGCCTGATTATATAAGCAGAGAATTGAAAGAGTGTGCGAAGATGGTGTCGGAACTTGACGACAAGATGCTCTCTTTGAATGAGGCGATTCAGGCCTGCATGATCAGAGACGATCAGAGAAAAGAAAGTATGGAAGATGTGTTTGACAATGTGATCGGCGAAAGAAGAAAACAGTAAAGAAAATCTTAAGTAATCTTAAGTTTTAAGCTTTGGGGGCAAAAGATATTGATGCTTTTGCCTCTTTTCGTTATACTGTATATTTGGAGGGAAAAGACGAATGCAGGAAGAAAAAACAGAAATAGAACGCTGCGATTTTATACATGTTCATGAAGATGTAGTAAAAAAAGTAAAGGAACACATTCCGGCAGAAAGAGAGCTGAATGATCTTGCGGAATTTTTTAAAGTGTTCGGAGATGTGACGAGACTGAAATTGTTAAGCGTGTTGTTTCATTCGGAGATGTGCGTGTGCGATCTGGCAAAGACGCTGAATATGACTCAGTCGGCGATCTCTCATCAGCTCCGCATTTTGAAACAGATGAAGCTCGTGAAAAACAGAAGGGAAGGAAAGACAGTATTCTATTCTCTTGCAGACGGGCACATTAAAACGATTATTAATCAGGGAATGGAACATATACAAGAGTAATAAAAGAAAAGCCGGCGGGCAGGGAAAGCCGGCAAACAGGAGAAAGCCGACGAACAAGGGGAAGCTGACGAACAGGGAAAAGTTGACGGAAAAGGGAAAAAGGGATGACGAGAGAAACCAGAAAAAGGGAATTGGAGATCGGTATCGGTCTTGTTTTATATTTGCTGGCATTCTTAATAAGCATGCAGGCAAAGATGAAATCAAAGGCGGAGATGCTTTTGTTTTTACTGCCGTATATTGTATCGGCGATCAGTATTTATAAAGAGCAGGCAGAGAAATTTTTGAAAAAGCAGTTTCTGGATGAAAACTTACTGATGATCATAGCGACTGTAGGAGCATTTTTTGTAGGACGTTACAAAGAAGCCGTTGCGGCGATGCTCTTTTATCAGGTCGGAAAACTTGTAGAAGAAATCTCTCTGAGCAGGACGAAAAAATCTATTGCGAAATTTATTGATATTCGTCCGGAATATGCGAACCTGAAAATCGGAAACACAGAAAAGATTGTTCCGCCGCAGGAGCTGAATTTGAGACAGACGATCGTACTGCATCCGGGAGACAAGATCCCGGTTGATGCGGTTGTGACAAGCGGAACGGGAACAGTTGATATGAAAGCGCTGACAGGAGAACCGGATCCTGTCACTGTGCGGATCGGAGACAGGCTGTTCAGCGGAAGCATCAATCTGAACAGCGTGTTGGAAGCCAGAGTTGAGAAACTGTACAATGATTCTACTGCGGCGAAGATTATGCGGCTTGTAGAAAGCGCAAATGAAAACAAATCGGAGAGCGTACATTTTGTAGATAAATTCACAAAATATTATACGCCGATCGTTATTTTGATCGCGCTTTTAACTGTCATTCTCCCGCCTATGATGTTTGTGGAGGCGAAGGCTGAGTGGATATACAGAGGATTGATCATTCTTGTGGCGGCATGTCCGTGCGGGTTGATGGTTTCTATACCGCTTGCGTTTTTGGGCGGGATAGGATCTGCTTCAAAGCAGGGCGTTCTGATAAAAAGCGGAGCTGTTTTGGAAGATCTGATCCGGGTAGACACATATGTTTTTGATAAAACGGGAACACTGACGGAAGGCGTATTTCATGTGAAAGATATTGTTCCGTATAAGTTTGAAAAGGAAAGACTGTTGGAGCTTGCGGCTTTGGCGGAAAGTTATTCAAAGCATCCGGTGGCGCTGTCTCTTGCGGAAGCTTATGGAAAGCCGGCTGAAAGTACGCGGATCAAAGATGTGAAAGAAGAACCGGGGTACGGTGTTCATGCGTTTGTGGACGGACTGGAAGTTTATGCCGGGAACACAAGGCTGATGAACCGGGAAGGAATCCTCTACGCACAGACGGAAAAAGACGGAACTGCCGTTCATGTGGCTGTTGACGGAAAGTATGCGGGATACATATTGATTGCGGATACGATTCGTAAAGATACGGGAAAACTGATGCGCTGGATGCGAAAGAAAAATATGGGAACGGTTATGCTGACCGGAGATAACGAGCGTACGGCGGAAAAAGTGGCGGCAGAGCTGAAAATCGACAGCGTTTATGCGGAGCTGATGCCGGAAGATAAAGTGCAGCTTCTGGAAGAGTTTTGCAATGACCGCATGGAAAATGAAAAATTGGCGTTTGTAGGAGATGGAATGAATGACGCGCCTGTTTTGGCGCTTGCAGACATCGGCATCGCGATGGGCGGTCTCGGCGCGGATGCCGCGCTTGAGGCGGCGGACATTATCCTTATGGAAGATGAGCCGTCGAAGATTATAAATGCGGTGCGGATCGCAAAAGGAACGATCCGGTCTGTACGGGGAAATGTATTGTTTGCGATCGGTATGAAGTATTTTTAGTCATACTTGCGTTTTTCGGTCTTGTGACGATGCAAAGCGCTATTATAGCAGACATGGTTGTGATGGTAATTAATATTTTGAATTCATTTTGGATGATGAAGTATCCGGAATCGGGGGTGTAAACGAATCGTGAAAATCAAAAAACAGATCGTGTTGGCGGCAGTTCTTTGTATGGCTGTGCCGACTGTGGCATCAGGCTGTGCAAACAGTGCGAAATCAGGTGTAGAGGCATTGGAGGCAGGAGATTATAAAGAGGCGCAGGCACAGTTTGAAAAACTGACTGAAGAAAAGGATAAGAAGAAATCGGCAGAGGGGTATCGGGGACTTGCGATGACATATTATGAGCAGGAGGAGTATAGCTCGGCTCTCGATGCGTTTAAAAAAGCTGTTGACACAGGAGTAGTACAGACGACTCAGATCTATAATCTGATGGGTATTTGTGCAATGAAGACAGAGGATTACGAGGCGGCTCTTGAATATATACAGGCGGGTCTTGCATGGCGGAAACAGATATGTCAGGTGAAGAAGAGAAGAATTCGGAAAATGGAAAAGATTCTGCTGAAATGATTCAGGAGATGAGATATAACGAAGTTGTCTGTTATGAAAAACTGGCTGATTGGGAAAACGCGAAGCAAAAAGCGTCCGAGTATCTGATCGAATATCCGGAAGATACGGCGATGGAAAGAGAAGCCGAGTTTTTGGAAACGAGATAAACACCGTTTGGCAAAAGAAAGTTCTCATGAAAGGGAATTTTTCGTGAAAGGAAAATCTACGTAAAGGGAAAATCTATGTGGAGGGAAAATCTATGTGGAGGGAAAATCTTTGTGAAGGGAAAATTCTCATAAAAGAAAATTCGGAGAAATAATATGTATGAGATGGAGCAAATCGACGAGAGGGTGATCCTCGTCGGAATCGATACGGGAAATGAAGATGCGGCAAACCGTTCGCTTGACGAACTTTCGGAATTGGCGAAAACTGCAAAAGCGGCTGTAGTCGGCAGGCTGATCCAGCCAAGAGAGAGCGCGCATCCGGGAACATATATCGGGAAAGGCAAATTGACGGAACTCAAAGATCTTATATGGGAGACTGACGCGACGGGGATTATTTGCGACGATGAGCTGACGAGCGCACAATTAGGCAACCTTGAAGAAGAACTGTCATGTAAAATTATAGACAGGACGCTTTTGATCCTTGATATTTTTGCGGCGCGGGCAGTATCGGGAGAAGGAAAGATCCAGGTGGAGCTTGCTCAGCTTCGATACAGAGCGTCAAGACTGGCGGGGCTTGGCAGATCTTTATCCCGTCTCGGCGGGGGGATCGGAACGAGAGGTCCGGGAGAAAAAAAGCTGGAGATGGACAGGCGTTTGATCAGAGAACGGATCAGCAGACTGAAAAAAGAACTAAAAGACGTGGAAAAGCATCGGGAATTAATACGGACACAGAGAAAACAGTCGGGATTAAAGGTGGCGGCTTTAGTAGGATATACATCGGCGGGAAAGAGCAGTATAGAAAATGTGCTGACAAATGCCGGCATTTTAGAAGACGCCATGCTGTTTTCTACATTAGATACTACAACCCGCTCTCTTGTTCTCGATAATACGCAGGAAATATTAGTTACAGATACGGTCGGTTTTATAAGAAAACTGCCTCATCACCTTGTGGAAGCGTTTAAAAGTACGTTAGAAGAAGCGAAGTATGCGGACATTATTATTCATGTGGTAGATGCGTCTAATCCGCAAATGGATGAGCAAATGCATGTCGTTTACGATACATTGCGTCAGCTTGGAGCGGCAGACCGACCGGTGATCACACTTTTTAATAAGCAGGATAAACTCGAGTCGGCAGGCAGCTATCGGGATTTTCAGGCGGAATATTCAATTCCGGCTTCGGCAAAAACAGGAGAAGGTCTTGCAGAACTAAAAAAGGCGCTTCTCGAGATCGTACGAAGAGAACAGATCTATGTGGAGCGTTTGTATGATTTCTCGGAAGCATCGAAAATTCAGCTTATCCGAAGTCGTGGACAACTTTTGTCGGAGAAGTATGTTCCGGAAAGGGATTGAAGTGAAAGCGTACGTTCCGAAAGATATTTATGGGAAGGTTTGTATATAATTACCAAAAATAAAGGGGGAAATATGAGGGAACGATAGTTTTAAAGCTGTAAGATAGTAATGAAACCGGTAGGGAAAGTGGTGCAAAAAGCGGAAAATAATTTGACATTTTTGTTGAAAATTGGTAACATTATTTAGATGATACAAGAAAATATGTGACAGAGTATTGCTGTACAGAGCAGGCAAGACCTTTTTAACTGATTATATGGGTGGTAAAGCAGGGATTGCCTTTTTTTCTTGTATTATGAGGAAATCAGGGGATTATTTCCGAGAAAAAGTTATGAAAAAGGAGGAACAAGGAAGCAATGCATAACGTGAAAAAGTCATTCAAAAGACTATTGGCGGTATCATTATGCGCAAGCTGCGTCTTGTCAAATGGGATGCTTTCTCTTGCGGAAGGGGCAGAGGACAAGGCGGTGAATCTGGCTTTGGGATGTCAGGCGACTGCAAATGCCCAGTACAATCAAAACGGTAATGATATGAGCGCGTCAAAGGCAGTTGACGGCAACGATGAAACGCGGTGGTCTTCTGAAGGTGCGGCCCCGGGATGGCTGCAAGTGGACTTGGGAGAACAAAAGTCCTTTACGCAGTTCCGCATCTTAAGTGAAGGCGGTACAGGAGTTACCGTAGGAAAACAGTTGATCGGGAAGTTCAAAATCGAAGGTTCTAACGACAATTCAAAGTGGACTTTGATCCATCAGTCGGAGGATAAACAGGCGGAAGGTTTTCCGCAGGATACAGTGGTAACGCTGGAAAAACCGGTAAGTTACCGATACGTGAAGCTGACGGTGGAGTCGTTGAAAACAGGAGCTTTTGACAGCGTTTCGATTCGCGAATTTGAGATCCGTGATAAAGAAGAGACAACTCCGGAAAAACCGCAAGACCCGGAAGAAAACGTGGCTCTGAAAAAAACGGCAGCAGCAGATTCTACAGAAGATAATAGTTTGATCGCGGCGAAAGCGTTTGACGGCAACACAAAAGATCGAAGCTCAAGATGGAGTAGCGCGGTAGCGGACGCCCCGCACTGGATTTATGTCGATCTCGGAAAAGAAATGGATGTAAAAACAGTCTGTATTTTCTGGGAAACAAGAAAAGCGACGGACTATAAGATCCAGATCGCAAACACGGCAGAAGCGCCGGCGGAATCCGATTGGAAAGATGTGAAGCACGTACAGGATCGTCCGAAGGCATTGAAAGATGCAATCGTGTTGGATAAAGTTGAGAAAGCAAGATATGTGCGCTTGTACATCAATTCATTTACAAAGAATGATCCTGATAATGAAGGGGCAAGCTGGAATTCGATCTCGATTTATGAAATGGAAGTATACGGCGGCGAGCCTAAGGTAGATATCGAGGAAGGAATCTCGGTTGATACTCCGAAAAAGGGTGATAAGAAGCTGACAGTCCATATTCCGGAAGAAACAAAAACGGAAAAGGTAACATATAACGGAACGGATTATGAACAGGTTGTAGATGCGGATTTGAATCTTTATCAGCCGGTTGTAGATACGACAGTGAAAGTTTCCTTTAAAATCGAGAATAAAGAAAACGGCTCTTATCGTTTCAAGGAAATTCCGGTAACAGTTCCGGGAGAATATGAAACGAAAGAAGGAGATAACGCAGCGCCGGACGTTTTGCCGGAAATCAGAGAATGGAAGGGAAATGCCGGAACGTTTGCTCCGAATGCGGGAAGCCGTATTGTCATTAAAGATGCAGAACTTCAGGAAATGGCAGATGCATTTGCAAAAGATTATGAGGCAATTATGGGACAGACGCTCCCTGTAGTAACTGCAGATTCGGCGAATGCAGGCGACTTTTTCTTTGCGCTGACAAAAGAAGGAAAGGGACTGCAGGAGGAAGGCTACCTTATGACGGTAGATGAAAAGACTGCGGTAGAAGCGGAGACAACAACAGGAGCATTCTGGGCAACAAGAACGATTTTACAGAGCCTGAAAGCGAACGGAAATATTCCGCAGGGTGTTGCAAGAGACTACCCGCTTTATAAAGTGCGCGGATTCATTTTGGATGTCGGACGTAAGACGTTTACAATGGACTGGCTGGAAGATACGGTAAAACAGATGTCATGGTATAAGATGAACGACTTCCAGATCCATCTGAACGATAACCTGATCCCGCTGGAGCACTATTCCCAGATCGGAGAAGATCCGATGCAGGCATATTCTGCATTCCGTCTGGAATCTGATATTAAAGAAGGCGGAAAAGACGGTCTGTATAAGGCGGATCTGACGAGTAAAGACGTATTCTATACAAAAGACGAGTTCCGAAACCTGATTCAGGAATCAAGGGTATACGGAGTGGATATTGTACCGGAGATCGATACGCCGGCACATTCTCTTGCTTTGACAAAGGTAAGACCGGATCTGCGTCACGGTACATACGGAAGAGACAACGATCATCTTGCGCTGAAAGAAAAATATGATGAAAGTCTGGAATTCGTACAGAGTATTTTCAATGAATATATGGGAAAAGATCTGTCCGATCCGGTATTCGATAAAGATACGGTCGTACATGTCGGCGCGGATGAATATACGGCGGCGCCGGAAGCATACAGAAAGTTTGCGGACGACATGCTTAAGTATGTGCAGGACAGCGGACGTACGCCGCGTATCTGGGGAAGTCTTTCCACGATCAAGGGAGAAACTTCGGTGCGCAGCGAAGGCGTGCAGATGAACCTGTGGAACTTTGGCTGGGCAAATATGGACAAGATGTACGAGCAGGGTTACGATTTGATCAACTGCAACGACGGAAATTACTACATTGTTCCGAATGCCGGCTATTACTATGATTATCTGAATGAAGATACATTATATAATCTGGCAATCAACTCTATCGGCGGAGTGACAATTCCGGCAGGAGATAAACAGATGATCGGCGGCGCTATTGCGGTATGGAACGACATGACAGACTATCTGGAAAACGGTGTCAGCGAATATGACGTATATGATCGTATCGACAATGAGATCGCATTGTTTGGCGCAAAGCTGTGGGGAAAAGGAAATAAAGACTTAAGCGCGGCAAAAGAAGATTATGCGGCGCTTGGAACAGCTCCGCGGACAAACTTTACATACGAGACAGAGAAAAACGAAGAAGGCGCGGCAGTTCATTATCCGATGGATAATATGAAAGATGCTTCCGGCAGCGGACAGGATCTTAAAGAAGGAAAGAATGCCGCTATCGAAAGCGTAGACGGAAGAAACGCGCTGAAGCTCGAAGGCAAAGAAAGCTATGTAAGTACAGATCTTGCGACGGCAGGACTTGGAAATGATTTGCGCGTAAAAGTAAAGAGGACAACAGACGGCGACGAAGAACAGATTCTCTTTGAAAGCAGCTACGGAACGATCAAAGCAGTTCAAAAAGAAACCGGAAAGGTTGGTTTCACAAGAGAAAATCATGATTATTCCTTTAACTATAAACTGCCTGTCAATGAATGGGTAGAACTGGAATTTAAAAATGAGCAGAATAAGACATATCTCTATGTCAACGGAGAGTTAAGAGACGTACTTGGAGACGATGAACGGGTAGAGGGAAGACCGCTGCTTGCGACAACGATGTTCCCGATCGAAAGAATCGGAAGTACTAAGAATGCGTTCACAGGTTACGTGGACGACGTCCGCCTTGGAACGAATGCTGATTTTGCGTCTACAATGCCGCTTGATTACGCAGTGCTTACTGCAAATCAGGTAATCGGAAAAACGGAAAATGCACAACTTGCCCAGCTTGTAAAAGAGGCAGAGGCGATATTTGCAGCTTATAATCCTGACGCGTCGGCAATCAATGACTTGGCGGCAGAGATAAAAGCAGTTTTAGACGACAGCGATTACAAAGAAGCGGACTACAGCAGAATTGAAACGCTCAAGAAGACAATCCCGTCGGATCTTTCTCCGTTTACAGAAGAATCGGCGGCATGGCTTGAGTACGTGCTTTCGCAGATTCGTACCGGACTGCCGGAAGAAATGCAGAGTACGGTAGACGGTTATGAGAAAATGCTGGCAGATGCTCTGGCAGGTCTGACACTGGTTGAAGAAAGAAATGTCAACTATGTAGATAATGCAAAACTTACGGCGACAGCATCCTCGCATCAGGATAACGGATCTGCGCCGGATAAAGCGCTGGATGGAGACACAAACACAATCTGGCATTCAAAGTGGGATATCACAACTATGCCCCATTGGATCGATCTTGAAATGGAAGAACCAATGGCGGTTGACGGACTTACTTATGTGCCGCGTCAGACAGGAACAAACGGAAATGTGACTAAGTATGAGATTCAGATCAGCAATGACGGAACAAATTATACGAAGCATGCAGAAGGCACATTGAAAAATAATGCGGATACAAAAGTAATTGATTTTAACAAAGTTACTACGAAACATGTGCGTCTGGTTTATCTGGAGGCGGCAAATAACAATGGCGCTGCGGCAGAATTAAAACTGCATCAGGCCGACGTTCCGGCAGATATTGAAGGTTTGACTGCTGTGATCACCGAGGCAAAAGCAATCAAGAATGAAGGATTTACAAAAGAATCATGGGATGCGCTTCAGAACAAGATTGCAGAGGCAGAAGAATTGGCGTCTGCGGAAAATGCAGATGCGAATGATGTGGAAATCATGAAGAGAGAATTATCAAAAGCAATGACATCTCTCATTTTAGAGGACAAGGTAACTTCAGATCCAGAACCGGGCAAAGTGGATAAGAGCAAACTGCAGGAGCTTTATAATAAATATAAAGGTATCAAAGCAGACGGGTATACAGCAGAAAGTTGGACGGCATTTGCTGAAGCACGTACAGAGGCGGAAACGGTTCTTGCAAATGAAAAAGCAACACAGGAAAAAGTGGATAAAGCGGCGGAGAATCTTGAAAAAGCGTTTAAATCACTCAAGAAAGAGGAAACGAAGCCGGATCCAGACCCGACACCGGATCCAGACCCGGGCGCTGCAGATGTAAGCGGACTGAAGAATCTTTATGAAGCGTATAAAGACATTAAATCGGACGGGTACACAGCAGAAAGCTGGGCGGCATTTGATAAAGCCCGTGCAGAAGCAGAAAAGATCCTTGCAAATCCGAATGCGACACAAGATGATGTGAATGCGGCGAAAGCGGCTCTGGAAGCAGCTTATAAAGGTCTTGTTCCTAAGACGCAGCCGAATCCGACACCGGGCGGAAACGGCGGAAACGTTGGCAGCACAGCGGTTGTCACAGGAGACAGCGCAAATATCGCAGGATATCTGACAGTTCTTCTGGCAGCAGGTGGAATCGCTGTAGTAACATTCTTTAGAAGAAAAAGAGTGAAATAAAAAACATCTGATTCGTAAGATGCTGTATGAAATACAAAAGGCGGTGCGTGTAAAGCATCGCCTTTTGTGTATGAGTAATCCCATATCAGATCTTCCGATATCGAAATAGTAGTTCGTACAATCGAAATAAGATACAGACATCTCCCAGATACAGATTTTGTAATGGTGAATTAATGACAGGAATTCTGTCATTGAAAAAAGATAAAATATTTGTGCAAAAATAGAAGATGTGTTATTCTTTTATCACAAATTCAGTTTTCTGAGAATGTGGGAAGAAAAAGAACCGGTTTTATTTCGTTGAATTCTAATAATCTTGCGGCAGTCGCTGCAGTGAAAATCAAATTTGTAAAAAAACATGAGAAAAGAAAAAGGGATAAAGGCGCTGAGGAAAGCGCGTATTTTTGATTGCTTCATATAATTATGTTTGCTACAATGAAGGAGGAAATCGGTTGAAAAATAAAAGAATACACAGGAAGTATAAAGACAGGGTTTTCCGTATTATTTTTCGAGATAAAAAGGAACTTCCGGAGCTGTATAACGTGGTTAATGACAGCGCGTATACGAATCCCGATGAACTGACGATCACAACGATTGAAGATGTTGTGTACATGGGAATGAAGAATGACTTGTCCTTTATTATCGGTGATGTGATGAATTTATATGAACATCAAAGTTCATATAGTCCAAATCTGCCGCTGAGAGGATTGTTTTACTTTGCGTCGCTTTATCGGGAACGGATCGAAGATGTGAAACAAAAGCTCTATATGAACGTTCCTTTACATATCCCGTTCCCGCAGTATATTGTTTTTTATAACGGAACGAAACAAGAGCCGGAACGACAGGAACTGAAACTAAGCGACTTGTTTGTTAAGACGGGAAAAGAAGTGCCGCCGGCGCTTGAATGTAAAGCGGTTGTGCTGAATATTAATTTTGGTCACAACAGAGAACTTATGGAAAAGTGTGTGACACTGCGGGAATATTCCCGGTTTGTCGCAATGATCCGTCAGCAGATGTCAGGAGAACTTCCGTTTGAAGAGGCGGTAGAGCGGGCGGTAGACACTTGCATCCGTCAGGGAATTTTGTCTGAAATACTTCGTAAAAATCGGTCGGAGGTAATCGATATGATTTTGACGGAATATAATGAGGAAGAGTTTTCTTTATCGGAAGGTGAAGCGGAACAATATGTGAAAAAAGTGCTTGACAATTTGGATGAGTAGTGATATTTTATAAAAGTAATTGACTGCCGAAGACAGCAGGTGCCGTTAGGCATAAGGTTGAGAACGCCTGCCGAGGAAGATACGAATTCTTTTAAAAGAACATTTGTAAACCTCTGTGTCTTCTGTCGCAGAGTTTTTTGTATAGGCGACGAGCAAAGTTCGGGGTTGCCCGGGATGTTGGTAATCGCCTGCAATCCCGGGATGTGCCTTTCGGCGCTTCCGATGATTGAAGGTCTCAGGACGCAGTCATTTAAAATCTATAAGGAGGTGCACCTGGACGTGGCAAAAGTTGAATTAAAACAACCGATCGTAGCAGCTATCGCAGAAGACATCAAAGATGCTCAGTCTGTAGTTATCGTTGACTACCGTGGACTTACAGTAGCACAGGATACAGAGCTTCGTAAAAAGCTCAGAGAAGCCGGCGTTACTTACAAAGTATGTAAGAACACAATGATGAAGAGAGCATTTGAAGGAACAGAGTTCGCGGGTCTGGATGAGTATTTAGAAGGACCGAGCGCACTTTGCGTATCTAAGGAAGATGCGACAGCTCCGGCCAGAATTCTTGCAGAGTTTGCTAAGACAGCAGACAAACTTGAGATGAAAGCCGGTGTAATTGAAGGAACTGTATATGATGTAGCCGGATTGAATGAACTGGCTAAGATTCCGTCAAGAGAGGTACTTCTCTCCAAATTGCTCGGAAGCTTGCAGTCACCGATTACAAACTTTGCTCGTGTTATTAAACAGATCGCTGAGAAAGACGGCGAGGCAGCAACAGAGGCTCCGGCCGAAGAAGCGGCAGCAGAGGAGTAAAATACAGATGTGCCGGATATGCGGCGCAATGTAAAAAGGAACAAAATCTGAACCGGAGATCAGAAGAAGAGTCCGGCAGAGTAAATTTAAAAATGGAGGATATCAAAAATGGCTAAAATGACAACAGCTGAAATGATCGAAGCGATCAAAGAGTTATCAGTATTAGAGTTAATGAATTAGTAAAAGCATGTGAAGAAGAGTTTGGTGTATCTGCAGCAGCAGGCGTTGTAGTTGCAGCAGCAGCAGACGGTGGCGCAGCAGCAGAAGAAAAAGATGAGTTTGACGTAGAACTCGTATCTGCAGGAGCTTCCAAAGTTAAAGTTATCAAAGCAGTTCGCGAGATCACAGGTCTTGGACTGAAAGAAGCAAAAGAGCTTGTTGACAACGCTCCGAAGACACTCAAAGAGGGTGTTTCCAAAGCAGAGGCTGAGGAGATCAAAGCTAAACTTGAGCAGAAGGTGCAGAAGTTAGCATGAAATAATCGGAGTTTCCGATAACTTTATGAACGTCTTTAAGTAAGACGGTCTTAAGAAAATCAACCGCAGAAGATAAAATGCTTCTGCGGTTCTTTTGTCTTTGTTGTGCGTTTACGTTAAACATCGCCGTTTGTCGAAAAGTGACGCATAATATCATATATGAAGAAAAATGTCAAGAAAAAAATGGGAAATGTTATTGACAACGAAAAGAGCTTTGTGTTATAGTTAAAAATGCACTATTATGGAAAGGTATGCCGTATTAGAAGCGTTATTACTATTACAAGGCTCTTTTCATTTACGCGAAGCAACGTGCCAAAATCTCTGTTTATACGGTGTTTTGGCGACTGCCACGATAACGGGAATAATTGAGATGCAAGAGAAGTCCCGTTTGTAAAGATTCAGGTCATTCGATGTTGTCCGACAAAGGAGATGCGGACAACGAAAGAGGAATGATTGAAAAAATGATAGAGGAGTGAAACGTCAATGGAGAAAAACAGAATCCGTCCCATTAAAACCGGAAAAGTTTCCGCATGAGTTACTCACGGCAGAAAGAAGTATTGGAGATGCCTAACCTCATTGAAGTTCAAAAAGATTCCTATCAATGGTTTCTTGACGAAGGACTCAAAGAGGTGTTCGACGATATTTCCCCGATCGCTGATTACAGCGGACACTTAAGTCTGGAATTCGTAGATTTCACACTTTGCGAGGACGATGTGAAATATACGATCGATGAGTGTAAAGAGCGCGATGCGACTTATGCTGCTCCCTTAAAAGTGAGAGTCCGTCTCCACAATAAAGAGACTGATGAGATTAACGAGCATGAGATTTTTATGGGAGATCTTCCGCTGATGACAAAGACGGGTACATTTGTTATCAACGGTGCAGAGCGTGTTATCGTCAGTCAGCTCGTGCGTTCTCCGGGAATTTATTATGGCATTGCTCATGATAAACTCGGAAAGAAACTGTACTCATCTACAGTGATCCCAAACCGAGGCGCATGGCTTGAATATGAGACAGACTCCAACGACGTTTTTTTATGTGCGCGTCGATCGTACAAGAAAAGTTCCGATCACAGTGCTGATCCGTGCACTTGGTATCGGAACGAATGCAGAGATTGTTGATCTTTTCGGTGAAGAGCCGAAGATCCTTGCAAGCTTTACAAAGGACACTGCGGAGAGTTATCAGGAAGGTCTTTTGGAACTGTACAAGAAGATCCGCCCGGGCGAGCCGCTTGCAGTAGACAGCGCGGAAAGTCTGATCAACAGCATGTTCTTTGATCCGAGAAGATATGATCTCGCAAAGGTTGGACGTTATAAATTCAATAAGAAACTGATGCTGAAAAACCGTATTGCAGGCTGCATACTTGCAGAGGATGCGGTGAGTCAGCTTACGGGAGAGATAGTTGCTGAAAAAGGTACGAAGATTACTCGTGAACTTGCAGATAAGATCCAGAACAATGCCGTTCCTTATCTGTGGGTAGAAGGTGAAGATGAAGAGAGAAACATCAAGATCCTTTCTAATATGATGGTAGATTTTCAGGCTGTTACAGATATCGATCCTGAAGAAGTAGGTGTTACGGAGCAGGTATATTATCCGGTTTTGGCGGGAATTATCGAAGAGTCCGCAGGAGACATCGAAGAGATGAAAGCGTTGATCAAACGTGACATTCACGATTTGATCCCGAAGCATATTACAAAAGAGGACATCCTCGCGTCCATCAACTATAATATGCATCTTGAATATGGCATGGGAACGGATGATGACATTGACCATTTGGGTAACCGCCGTATCCGCGCAGTAGGAGAATTGCTCCAGAATCAGTACAGAATCGGTCTTTCAAGATTAGAAAGAGTTGTCCGTGAGCGTATGACGACACAGGATCAGGAAGGAATTTCCCCGCAGTCACTGATCAATATCAAACCGGTGACGGCAGCGTGAAAGAGTTCTTCGGTTCTTCTCAGTTGTCTCAGTTTATGGATCAGAACAACCCGCTTGGAGAGTTGACACATAAGAGACGTCTTTCCGCACTTGGACCGGGAGGTCTTTCCAGAGATCGCGCCGGATTCGAGGTTCGAGACGTACATTATTCACACTATGGAAGAATGTGTCCGATCGAGACGCCTGAAGGTCCGAACATCGGTCTGATCAACTCTTTGGCAACATATGCGCGAATTAATCAGTATGGATTTGTTGAAGCGCCATATCGTTGGATTGATAAGTCTGATCCGGAAAATCCGGTCGTTACAGAAAAAGTTGTTTATATGACAGCTGACGAAGAAGACAATTATCATGTGGCACAGGCGAATACACCGCTTGATGAAGAAGGCCACTTTATTCATAAAAATGTATCCGGTCGTTACAGAGAGGAAACACAGGAATACGAGAGAAGCAAGTTCGATTACATGGATGTTTCTCCGAAGATGGTATTCTCAGTCGCTACGGCTCTGATTCCGTTCCTTGAAAACGACGATGCCAACCGTGCTCTTATGGGATCGAACATGCAGCGTCAGGCAGTTCCGCTTCTGACGACAGAGGCTCCGGTAGTCGGTACGGGTATGGAAGTAAAAGCTGCCGTTGACTCGGGAGTATGTGTTGTCGCAGAACGGGCGGGAACAGTAGAAAGCTCTACGTCAAAAGAGATCGTTGTCCGCGAAGAAGACGGCAAGAAGACATCTTATAAGCTGACAAAATTCCAGCGAAGCAACCAGAGTAACTGTTACAATCAGCGTCCGATCGTTAATAAAGGCGACGTTGTTGCGGCAGGACAGGTTATTGCAGATGGACCGTCTACATCAGGCGGAGAGATGGCTCTTGGTAAGAACCCGCTCATCGGTTTTATGACATGGGAAGGTTATAACTACGAGGATGCTGTTCTTCTGAGTGAGAGACTTGTACAGGATGATGTTTATACTTCTGTTCATATCGAAGAATATGAGGCAGAGGCAAGAGATACAAAACTCGGACCTGAAGAGATCACGAGAGATATTCCGGCGTCGGCGATGATGCGTTGAAAGACCTTGATGAGAGAGGAATCATCGTATCGGTGCGGAAGTGCGCGCCGGAGATATTCTCGTCGGAAAAGTAACTCCGAAAGGAGAGACAGAGCTTACGGCTGAGGAGAGACTTCTCCGTGCGATTTTCGGAGAGAAAGCCCGTGAAGTAAGAGATACATCCTTGAAAGTGCCGCACGGTGAGTATGGTATCGTTGTAGATGCGAAAGTATTTACAAGAGAAAACGGCGACGAGCTTTCACCCGGGGTAAATCAGGCGGTCAGAATTTACATCGCGCAGAAGAGAAAGATATCTGTAGGAGATAAGATGGCCGGACGTCACGGTAACAAGGGTGTCGTTTCCCGTGTGCTTCCGGTAGAGGATATGCCGTTTCTTCCGAACGGGCGCCCGCTGGATATTGTTTTGAATCCGCTTGGTGTGCCGTCTCGTATGAATATCGGACAGGTGCTTGAGATCCACTTGAGTCTTGCGGCGAAAGCTCTTGGATTTAACATTTCTACGCCTGTCTTTGACGGAGCAAACGAGATCGACATTATGGATACTCTTGATCTGGCAAATGATTATGTCAATCTTGAGTGGGAAGAGTTTGAGAAAAAGCATGGACAGGAGCTTCTTCCGGAAGTATTGCAGTACCTGTCTGACAATAGAGAACACAGAAACCTTTGGAAAGGCGTTCCGCTCTCAAGAGACGGTAAAGTGCGTTTGAGAGACGGACGTACAGGTGAGTATTTCGACAGTCCGGTAACAATCGGACACATGCACTACCTGAAACTTCACCATCTTGTAGATGATAAGATCCATGCGCGTTCTACAGGTCCTTACTCCCTCGTTACGCAGCAGCCGCTCGGTGGTAAAGCACAGTTCGGCGGACAGCGTTTCGGAGAGATGGAAGTTTGGGCGCTGGAGGCGTACGGCGCATCTTATACACTGCAGGAGATCCTGACAGTGAAGTCCGACGACGTTGTAGGTCGTGTGAAGACTTACGAGGCGATCATCAAAGGAGAAAATATACCGGAACCGGGTATTCCGGAGTCATTTAAGGTGCTTTTAAAAGAGCTTCAGTCTCTTGCGTTGGATGTGCGTGTCCTGCGTGATGACAATACAGAAGTAGAGATTATGGAGAACGTAGATTACGGCGAGACAGATCTGCGTCACATTATCGAAGGAGACAGAAAGTACCGTGATGAGAATGAATCTTTCGGTGATCACGGATTTAGTGAGAAGGAGTTTGTAGGCGAGGAACTCGAGGATGTTGAACCTGAGGAAGAGCCGGATGATGATGCCCCGGTGGACATTGAGTTTGACGAGTATTCCGATTATGAGGAAGAATAAGAGGAGGATCCAAATATATGCCAAACAATAATGAACAACAATATCAACCGTTAACATTTGACGCGATCAAGATCGGTCTGGCTTCACCGGAAAAGATCATGGAATGGTCAAGAGGTGAGGTTACAAAGCCGGAGACGATCAACTACAGAACATTAAAACCGGAAAAAGACGGACTGTTCTGTGAGAGAATCTTCGGACCGAGCAAAGACTGGGAGTGTCATTGTGGAAAATATAAAAAGATCCGTTACAAAGGTGTTGTTTGTGACCGATGCGGCGTCGAGGTTACAAAGGCAAGTGTGCGTCGTGAGCGTATGGGGCATATCGCCCTTGCCGCTCCGGTGTCTCATATCTGGTATTTCAAGGGAATTCCGAGCCGTATGGGATTGATCCTTGATATCTCTCCGAGAACATTGGAAAGAGTGCTTACTTTGCTTCATACATTGTTCTCGACAAAGGAGAGACGGATCTTCAGTATAAACAGATTCTCTCTGAGACAGAGTATCAGGAACAGAAAGAGAAGTGGGGCAGCGGCTCATTCCGCGTAGGCATGGGAGCGAGGCAATCAAAGAACTTCTGGAAAGCATCGATCTTGAAAAAGAATATGCAGAACTTCAGGCAGGGTTGGAAAATGCGACAGGTCAAAAGAGAGCGAGAATCGTGAAACGCCTTGAAGTTGTTGAGGCGTTCCGTGAGTCGGGCAACCGTCCGGAATGGATGATCCTTTCTGCAATTCCGGTTATTCCGCCGGATCTTCGTCCTATGGTACAGCTTGACGGAGGCCGTTTTGCGACAAGTGATTTGAATGATCTGTACAGAAGAATCATTAACAGAAACAATCGTCTGAAAAGACTGCTTGAGCTTGGAGCGCCGGACATTATTGTAAGAAATGAAAAACGTATGCTTCAAGAAGCGGTAGACGCTTTGATCGACAACGGACGCCGTGGACGTCCGGTTACAGGCCCGGGAAACAGAGCACTGAAATCACTTTCAGATATGCTGAAAGGTAAATCCGGACGTTCCGTCAGAACCTGCTTGGAAAACGTGTCGACTATTCGGGACGTTCTGTTATCGTCGTAGGACCGGAACTTAAGATTTATCAGTGCGGTCTTCCGAAAGAGATGGCAATCGAACTGTTTAAACCGTTTGTTATGAAAGAACTTGTGGCAAACGGAACAGCACATAATATAAAAAATGCAAAGAAAATGGTAGAGAGACTTCAGCCGGAAGTTTGGGATGTTCTTGAGGAAGTGATCAAGGAACATCCGGTTATGCTTAACCGCGCCCCCACGCTTCACAGACTCGGTATCCAGCATTTGAGCCGATTCTTGTAGAAGGTAAGGCAATCAAGCTCCATCCGCTCGTTTGTACAGCGTACAATGCCGACTTCGACGGTGACCAGATGGCGGTACACGTTCCGCTGTCACAGGAAGCTCAGGCAGAGTGCCGTTTCTTGCTTCTTTCACCGAACAACCTGCTGAAACCGTCTGACGGAGGACCGGTGGCGGTTCCTTCACAGGATATGGTTCTCGGTATTTATTATCTGACGCAGGAAAGACCGGGAGTAAAGGGCGAAGGAATGTTCTTTAAGAGCATGAGCGAAGCAATTCTTGCATATGAGAACGGATATATTACGCTCCACTCGCGAATCAAAGTTCGTGTAACTAGAATGATGCCGGACGGAACTGAGAAGACAGGAACGATCGATGCGACACTCGGACGTCTTTGTTTAATGAGATTATTCCGCAGGATCTTGGATTCGTAGATCGAGAGGTAGAAGGAAACGAGCTGCTTCTCGAGGTTGATTTCCATGTCGGAAAGAAACAGTTGAAACAGATTCTTGAAAAGTTATCAATACTCACGGAGCAACACAAACAGCGGAAGTGCTTGACAATGTAAAGGCAATCGGATACAAATTCTCTACAAGAGCGGCTATGACTGTATCAATTTCAGATATGACGGTGCCGCCGCAGAAACCTCAGATGATCGAGGAAGCACAGAATACCGTAGATAAAATCACAAAGAATTACAAACGTGGTCTTATAACAGAAGAAGAGCGTTATAAAGAAGTTGTCGAAACTTGGAAAGCAACCGATGATAAGCTGACAGAGGCTCTGCTGACAGGTCTTGATAAATATAATAACATCTTTATGATGGCTGACTCCGGAGCCCGTGGATCTGATAAGCAGATCAAGCAGCTTGCAGGTATGCGTGGACTTATGGCAGATACGACAGGACGTACGATCGAGTTGCCTATCAAATCAAACTTCCGTGAAGGTCTTGACGTACTTGAATATTTCATGTCTGCTCATGGTGCTCGTAAAGGTCTGTCAGATACGGCTCTTCGTACAGCCGATTCAGGTTACCTGACGAGACGTCTTGTAGACGTATCTCAGGAATTGATTATCCATGATTCTGATTGTGCAGAAGAAGGAAAAGAGATTCCGGGAATGTATGTATCTGCATTTATGGATGGAAATGAAGAGATTGAGAGCCTTCAGGAGCGTATTACAGGACGCTATTCCTGTGAGGACATCAAAGATAAAGACGGAAATGTACTCGTAAAAGCAAACCACATGATCACACCGCGCCGCGCGGAACGCGTTATGAAAAAGGCGTGGATGAGAACGGCGAGTCACTGAAGAAAGTGAAGATCCGTACGATCCTTACATGTAAATGTAAGAACGGCGTATGTGCAAAATGTTACGGAGCAAACATGGCGACAGGAGAAGCGGTTCAGGTCGGAGAAGCAGTTGGTATTGTGGCTGCCCAGTCGATCGGTGAGCCGGGAACACAGCTTACAATGCGTACGTTCCATACAGGAGGAGTTGCCGGTGACGATATCACACAGGGTCTTCCTCGTGTCGAGGAGCTTTTCGAGCAAGAAAGCCGAAAGGTCTTGCGATCATCACGGAATTTGCCGGACGCGCAATGATTTCCGACACGAAGAAGAAACGTGAGATCATCGTTACAAATGATGAGACAGGCGAATCAAAGGCGTATTTGATCCCGTACGGTTCTCGTATTAAAATACAGGACGGCGTGATGCTTGAAGCCGGAGACGAACTGACGGAAGGTAGTGTAAATCCGCATGATATTCTGAAGATCAAAGTCTTAGAGCCGTTCAGGATTATATGCTTCAGGAAGTGCAGAGAGTATACCGTCTGCAGGGTGTTGAGATCAACGATAAGCATATCGAGGTTATCGTTCGCCAGATGTTGAAGAAGTCCGCATCGAAGAGAAGGTGATACAGAATTCCTTCCGGGAACAATGGTTGACGTTCTTGAATTCAATGAAGTAAACGAGCGTCTTGAAGAAGAAGGAAAAGAGCCGGCTATAGGCGAGCAGATCATGCTTGGTATTACGAAAGCTTCACTTGCTACAGATTCCTTCCTTTCAGCCGCATCTTTCCAGGAAACAACGAAAGTTCTTACCGAAGCGGCAATCAAAGGAAAAGTCGATCATCTTGTCGGTCTGAAAGAAAACGTAATTATCGGTAAACATATTCCGGCGGGTACGGGTATGAAAAAATATCGTGACGTAGCGTTAAATACAGATGCCAGAGCAGAAGCGATGCTGGCAGAGGAACTTGAAACTGAAGAGAGCGCAGAAGGAGAGAATGCAGAAGCGGAAAACGCTGAGGCAGTAAGCGCAGATGCAGTAAATGAAAGTTTGGAAAACGAAGAGACAGCGTTGACGGATGAAGTGATGGATACAGAAGAAGCAGATGATGAAGAGGCTTTTGTCACAGAAGAATAAAAGATCATTGTTCTGCTAAGCAAGAAAGTGCAAGAATAATAAACAAGAAAGACAAAGAATAAGATAAAATAAAACTCCGTATACAGATTCGGGATAAAACCCGGTGACGTATACGGAGTTTTTTGTTCAGCTCTGTAAAAAACATGCATAAGATAAGAAAATCATTGATTTTATTTAATCATAAAGAGAAGCTCCGAATCGAAATTTTTCGATAAATCTTCAGAAAAATTATGACAGGAAGGCTGATCAGAATGTAGAGTGTAGAAAAAACTCCGACAGAGCCTCCGATTAGCATAAGTAAAATTAAACCGATATTCATTGTAGGTCACTCCTTAAAATAAATTTTGCGGTTTTACACAAAAAAATAATTTTCTGTGCAAAACAAATGAAATAAAAACAAATCAGTCTCTATTTTAAAGGAGCAAAGTGTAAAATGGAATAAAGCGGCAAAAACCTTAGCGGGTTTTTAACATTTACTCATCTTCATCTTCAGCCATACGATAGCCGACTCCGACTTCGGTAAAAATGTATTGAGGCTGTGCGGGATCTTCTTCGATTTTTCGGCGGATATTGGCCATGTTGACACGAAGAATCTTATTGTCATTATCAGCGTAAGGTCCCCATACATTTGAAAGAATCGATGCATATGTAATGACTTTTCCGGAATTTTGCGCCAGATATGCTACAATCTTATATTCGATCGGAGTCAGATGGACAGCATTGCCGCGAATCGTGAGCAGCCGTTTGGAAAAGTCAAGTATTAAATCCTTATGTCGGTAAGGACGGATATAGAAGGTGCTGTCAGTGAGCAGACGATTGCTGTGTCTGAGGGAAGCGCGGATCCGTGCAAGAAGCTCGGAAGTTCCGAATGGTTTTGTAATATAATCATCAGCGCCCAGATCAAGAGCCGCAACCTTTTCCCGTTCGGCAGTGCGGGCGGAAATAACGATGATCGGAGTACTTGCCCATGTACGGACGTCCCGGATAATAGAACAGCCGTCTATGTCCGGAAGTCCCAGATCAAGAAGGATAAGATCCGGGCATCGGGAACGGATCATTTCCAGTCCTTGCTTACCGGTATCGGCATAAAGAACCTGATAGTCATGACGTTTTAAAACCTTTCCCATGAAAGTTTGTATATTTTTTCATCTTCAATGATTAAGACTGAAAATTTAGGCATTTGCTTCAACCTCCTTTTCTTTTGGAAGTGTAAAAATAAATTCGGCGCCGTGTTTGTGATTGACAGCGGTTAATTTCCCTCCATGAGCTTCTATGATCGTCTTACAGATTGACAGACCGATTCCGATTCCTTTATGGTGGTCTGAATTTTTTCCGGAACTGCGCTGACCTTCAAATATATAAGGAAGCTGTTCGGGATCGATTCCCTTTCCGTAGTCACGGACAGAAAAAGAAACACACTCTTTTGTCTGTGTAATGATCAGATCGATCTCTTCCGTACTTTCAGAATGAACGGAAGCATTTTCCAGAAGATTAATGAGAACCTGTTCGATTAATGTGGCGTCCATGGGAATCATAAGAAAATCATTCGGCATATGGACTTTGATACGGACGTCCGAAAGCCGTTTTCTGAGCCGTTGTATAGCCTCTGAAACGACTTCTTCGACGACTTCCGGAGACTTCTTCACTTTGTCTTGAGAGTTGTTGTCTATGCGCGTGATCGTAAGAAGATTCTCGACCATATTCAGCAGCCATTCAGAATCCTCTTTAATATTTGATACAAGTTCGGTTCGTTCATATTCGGTCATATCTGATCCGTTTTCCAAATAAGAAGAGGAAGAGCCGATAATACTTGTGAGTGGTGTTCGCAGATCATGTGATACGGCACGTAAAAGATTTGCACGCAGTTTTTCTTTATCAGCTTCTGCCAGCGCTTTTTCTCGTTCCGCAGCGGCTTTTTGATGTTGTTTTAAAGAAGTTGTTGTTGCGCTTGTGATTAGTGTGATCGCGAGCATCCCGATAAACGTGACAGGATATCCGTCCAATGAAAAATTAAATTTAAAAAATGGATAAGAAAAAAGGAAATTAACGGCGATGACGCAGAATAAAGAGGCGACAATGCCGTATACATATCCGGACGTCTTAAGAGCGGTCAAAATGAGCGCAAGCGTATAGATCACAGTGATGTTTGCTGAATTTTTATTTCCTAAGTGAAAGAAACAAAAAGAAACAGCAGTCGCAGTGAAGAGCATGAAAGCTGTAAATAGTGTGTCAGAAATCGTTTTTTTTCGTTCTGTTTTGTTGTTTTGTCTGTTCATAGTAATTTATTCGCTTAAAGTATGAAAAAAGCATGGAGAGCGGTCTTAGACCGGCTCTCGTTTTTGTATTTCTGAAGAACATGCTGGATTCTTTCGTTCGGACTTAAAATAGAACTAAGAGATCGTCATGATTCAATGTATCGATGATAAGAGCAATATATTTGCTCATATCACAGTTGATGTAATATGGTTTAGACAAAAGCTCCGGTGTCTGGTAGATCAGGTTTGTCGTAAGGATACCGTGAATAATACCGTCTTCATATGCTTTGTCGAATTTCTCCATACCGTTTGTAAACAGACCGAATGTAGCCGCAGCGAAAATCCGGTTTGCTTTACGCTGTTTCAGTTCCGTAGCGACATCTATGATGCTGTCTCCTGAAGAAATCATATCGTCGATGATGATGACATCTTTTCCCTCTACGGAAGAGCCAAGGAATTCATGAGCAACGATCGGATTACGTCCGTCTACAATCTTTGTGTAATCGCGGCGTTTATAGAACATACCCATGTCAAGGCCAAGTACGTTGGCAAGATATACGGCACGGTTTGTTCCGCCCTCGTCAGGACTGATCGCCATCATATGATCTGCGTCGATCTGTAAGTCTTTGACATTGCGCAGAAGCCCTTTTATAAACTGATATGTCGGAGAAACTGTTTCAAATCCGCTCAGCGGGATCGCATTTTGTACACGTGGGTCATGAGCGTCAAAAGTAATGATGTTTTCAACTCCCATGCGTACAAGTTCCTGCAAAGCAAGAGCGCAGTCGAGTGATTCACGGGAACTTCTTTTGTGCTGACGGCTCTCATATAAAAACGGCATGATAACATTGATACGTCGTCCTTTTCCGCCAATGGCAGCGATAATTCTCTTTAAGTTCTGGAATGATCGTCAGGAGACATGTGATTTGTCTTTCCCGCAAGAGAGTAAGTAATGCTGTAATTACATACATCTACCATAAGATACAGATCTTTTCCGCGAACGGACTCTCCGAGAACTCCTTTTGCTTCTCCTGAGCCAAAGCGCGGAACGCGGGCATCAAGAAGATAAGAATCTTTTTCATATCCCGAAAATGCAATATCGTCGCGAAAAGCATTTCCGCTTTCGTGTCTCCATTTTACAAGATAGTCATCTACTTTCTTTCCCAGTTCTTCACATCCCGTGAGGGAAATAAGACCAAGACTTCCTACCGGAATATTTTCCAAAATTCGTTCTGTTCGGCGTAACATTAATGTACCTCCTATTTTTTTAATTTTTTCTTGATTCGTATATCATCACCGATTATCTTTAACAATGCATAGCTGCTTGTGATTCTCGAGAAAGAGCGCTCGGTATAAAGATTGGCAAGCGATTCAAGAGAAAGATTTGTTGAGATGATCGTTGATTTCTTGTGAATGAGACGTTCGTTGATACATGTAAAAAACTGTGCGGCAATGAACGCATTTGTGTACTCGCTTCCAAGATCATCAATGATCAGAAGATCACAGTTGAATATATAGTCATTCATATTTTTTGAATCGACGTCATTGCGGTCAAATTTTGTCTGCGTAAGTACACTGAAAAGCTGCGGCGCCGAGAAATAGAGAACCGAAAATTCACGTTCCATGATTTCGCGGGCGATACAGGTGGAAAGGAAAGTCTTTCCGACTCCGACGCTCCCATAGAAAAAGAGATTGTTGAATTCCTTTCCGAAGTTATTTATAAAGCGATGGCATATATTTAATGTCTCTTCCATCATAGCGCGGGCGTTTTTCCCGTTGTTTTATCATACTGGGAAGCCGGATAAAAATCAAGGTCAAAATAGTCGAAAGATGCTTCTGTCGGAAATTCTTTGATATTGGACTGTTCATATAAAAGCTCAATAACGGAGCGTTTGAAACAGTGACATTTTTCGTTTCCGATATATCCGGTGTCCATGCAGTCGGGACAATCGTAGATCGGTTCCAGATAATCTTTGGGAAATCCGGCAGAAGTAAGAAGGTTCTTTTTTGTTCTGCCGCAGGATTGCAAGCTCTTCTTTGAGAGAAGACAATGCTTTCGGATCGCCGTTTAGCATTTTTTTTGCCATACTGCACTGAAAGGATGGAAATCGATTCATCCAGTGATTTGAATTCCGGAAGTTTTTTTGTAAACTTCTTCATAACGCTTCATTTGAAGATCGTGATTTTTCAATCTGGTTTGTTCGTACTCCCCGCATCAGT
>ENA-OQCS01000127-OQCS01000127.1-human-gut-metagenome-genome-assembly--contig:-NODE-127-length-37001-cov-4.243830_pt1 | contig 37001 bp, 42 predicted proteins | sample MGYA00242757_ERZ504575 | MGnify/ENA primary metagenome ERZ504575 (study PRJEB26092, sample SAMD00036297) | human gut metagenome | host: Homo sapiens | study: EMG produced TPA metagenomics assembly of... | reverse complement strand
GAATTCTTTCCAAGTGATTCTGTGAGTGCTTATTATAAGGAGGCTTTTATATTATGAAAAATCAGAATAAAGTGTATCAGGAAGTTGCCGAAGAATGCAGCCAGTATTGTCCTTGTGGCTGTGACCATTCCGTAAAGAACGTCAGTACCGGAGATGACACAAAGGCACCTAGCTGTTTAAACTGTAAACACTTTTCTGTGTCTGAGCAGCACTGTCAGCTTGATCTGTACGATCAGATTGTTACAAATTTATAATCACACCTATATCATATTTATATAAGATGTGAAATTTTTCTAAAAAAGAAGTCGTTTTCTACGACTTCTTTTTTCATTTTATACTTGCAATATTTGAAAAGAGGTCTATTATAATAATGAGTTTATTTTTAGGAGGAAATTGTTATGTCATTACAACAAATCATAGCGATCATCATCTTTTTATGTACGATGGGCGCTATCATCACAGGGAAGGTTCACAACACAGTTGCCTCATTAACTGGTGCTGCCTGTTTGGTTCTCACCCACATTCTTTCGATTGAAGATTGTGTTGACGCAGTCGATGTTGAAACAATCTGTATTCTAGTCGGAATGATGCTTTTGGTTGCTGTTATCAAGAATTCTGGTATTTTCGAATACATAGCGATCAAAGCTGCAAAAATCGCAAAAGGTCGTCCATGGCCAATCATGTGATCTTTATTTTGATCACCGCCGTATGTTCTGGAATGCTTGATAACGTTACCACAGTCTTGCTAGTAGGACCAATGACTCTGGCAATCACAAATATCTTGAAAGTTGATCCCGTACCATATATCATCACACAGATCATGGCTTCCAATATCGGTGGTACCGCTACACTGATCGGTGACCCACCTAACATTATGATCGGTAGTGCAGCCAACTTAAGTTTCGTAGATTTTATTTTAAATACAGGGGTAGCCACTGTATTTGTTATGATTGTTGGTCTGATCTGCATGTATTTTATATACGGAAGAAAGTTATTTGTTACAGACGAATCAATTGCAAAGGTTATGCAGTTAGATGAAAACAAAGCGATCAAAGACCGAAAACTGATGCATGAAAGTGTTATCGTTATCATCCTAGTCGCATTATGCTTTATTTTCCATGACCAGTTAGGCGTACAGTCTTGTACTGTTGCTATTGCTGCAGCATGTATCATGCTTTTGATCGGCGGTCAGGAACCTGAAGAGATCATTGCAGACGTTGAATGGCCTACCATTCTTTTCTTTATTGGATTATTTATTGTTGTCGGTGGTATGAAAAAAGTAGGTGTCATCACAATGCTTGCAAATGGATTGATTTCTATCACTCATGGTAATATGGTAGTTACAATGATGGTAATCTTATGGGTTTCCGCTATTGTATCTTCTTTCCTCGACAACATCCCATTTGTTGCAACATTAATCCCTATGATCCTTACGATGCAGGCTGAGGGAATGGATGTCACTCCAATCTGGTGGGCATTGTCACTCGGAGCTTGTTTAGGTGGAAATGGAACACTAATCGGTGCTTCTGCAAACGTTGTTTTGTCTGGTATCAGCAAAAATAACGGACATCCAATTACATTTGGTCAATATTTTAAGATTGGATTCCCAATGATGATCTTATCGATCATCGTATGTTCCGTATTTCTTTTGATTCGATTTGCTTAATAAAAATTATGGATTATAATATTTAGGAGAGGAGCGTGATCTTATGAATCAAAATACCGTAACCGGAGATTATATTAATATCAATCTGCGTCAGTTAGGCGCTACTTCTATCAAGGAGTTTAACAGCATCATGCACATTGCTGAATTCGATCTTGGTGATGGATTAATTGTTTCTTATGTTTTTAATATTACACGACATAATAAATACTTTTTACAGCGTATGCAGCCATATGCAATGGTCCATGGTAAATTCGCCAGTGATCAGGAAATTATCGATTTTATTACAGCAGACTTAAAGCGTTTTGAAAACGCAAAGAATAGTCACAATTTTAATACTTTCCTTTTAATTTCCCATCTTGGTCATCATATTACAGAAAATATCGAACAGCTGTTTTTAAATTATAACGTTGATGCAGATAAATTAGAGTCCATTGAGGATTCTCTAGAAGAATCTCTTGTTGAAATTCAATCCTTATTTGAGAAATCTGATAAACTTGATCTGCCAGAAGATTAATATTTATAAAAATTGCCCTTGAAATGAAATGGTTTCAAGGGCTTTCTTACTTCTCGAATTTATACATAACAAAAAGCCCACAGTTTTATACATCTTCTGTACACTTTCCTGTGAGCTTTTAATCTTCTATTGAATATCAACGACAATCTTCTTGTCACCTTTGTCAACCGAAGCCTTGACAACAGTTCTGATCGCCTTTGCAATCCTTCCCTGTTTTCCAATTACTTTCCCCATATCACCTTCGGCAACATGAAGTTCTAATACGACTGCATCGGCAGTTTCTTTCTCTGTAACTGTCACTTTATCTGGCTGATCAACGAGGGCTTTTGCAATCACTTCTAATAAATGTTTCATGCACTGCCTCCTGTCTTAAATCTGACTATTTTTCGATTCCTGCAGCTTTTAATAATTTAGCTACTGTATCTGTAGGCTGAGCACCTGTTGCTAACCATTTCTTAGCAGCTTCTTCGTCAAATTTGATCACGCTAGGATCCTGATTTGGATCATATGTTCCGATTTCTTCAATAAATCTACATCTCTAGGGGATCTAGCATCTGCTACTACTACTCTATAAAAAGGTGCTTTCTTCTGTCCCATTCTTTTTAATCTCATTTTTACTGCCATTTTGTTTTTACCTCCAAAAATCTTTCTTTGTAATTTAAATTAATTATTATTTTCTATAACTAAGGCCTAAAAAGGTAATTTAAATCCACCTCTTTTACCACCTTTGCCACCAAACATACCTGACATCTGCTTCATCATCTGTTTCTGATTCTGAACCTGTTTGCATAAGCGGTTAACTTCCGCGATTGGAACTCCTGCTCCTGCTGCGATTCTTCTCTTTCTTGAAGCATTGATGATCTTAGGATTAGCACGTTCTTCTTTAGTCATGGAATAAATGATCGCCGCTGTCTTATCCATCATACCATCATCAATATCAAGTCCCTGCATCTTGTTTCCGACACCAGGATCATAGATAACAGATTGGATAATCCACCCATCTTCTTCATCTGATCCATCTGATCAAGAAAATCGTTAAAATCAAACTCAGCCTTCTTCATCTTCTCAGTCATACGAAGTGCGTCTTCCTCATTGATCGTCTGCTCTGCTTTCTCGATCAGTGACAATACATCTCCCATACCAAGGATTCGGCTTGTCATTCGGTCTGGATAGAACTGCTGAAGATCTTCCAGTTTTTCTCCCATACCTACATATAAAATCGGCTTTCCTGTTACAGAACGAATAGAAAGTGCTGCACCACCTCGGGTGTCACCATCCATCTTCGTGATGATAATTCCATCGACGCCGACTTCTCATTAAATTCTTTTGCCACATTGACAGCATCCTGTCCTGTCATGGCATCAACGACGAGAATACTCTGGAATACATCCACATTCTCTTTGATCTCAACCAGCTCTGTCATCATATTCTCATCAATATGAAGACGTCCTGCTGTATCTAGGATCACGATATTGTTTCCATTCTTCTGTGCGTGTTCTACGGAAGCCTTTGCAATATCCACTGGATTCTGCTTATCTCCCATTGTAAATACTGGTACTCCGACCTTCTCTCCATTGACCTGAAGCTGTTTGATCGCCGCTGGGCGATATACATCACAGGCTACCAATAATGGTCGTTTTCCTTTCTTCTTATACTGTCCGGCAAGTTTTGCACATGTTGTTGTCTTACCAGCACCTTGAAGACCTGCCATCAAAATAATCGTAATTTCATTACCTGGACGAAGCTGAATCTCTGTCATCGTTGATCCCATTAATGCTTCCATCTCTTCTTTTACGATCTTGATCACCATCTGTCCCGGATTCAAACCATTCAGAACATCTTGTCCTACAGCTCTTTCCTGTACAGATTTGATAAATGTCTTTACAACTTTGAAGTTAACATCAGCTTCAAGTAAAGCTCTTTTAACTTCTCTCATTGCCGCTTTTACATCATCTTCTGTTAAACGGCCCTTACTTCTTAAGTTCTTAAATACACCCTGAAGTTTCTCGGATAAACTTTCAAATGCCATTGATTCACCTCATCTAAGTTATAAATCTTCTAAAACCTGATTACATACAGATTCTATTTGTCTGATATCTTCTTCCATCTGCTCTTTATCTTCTTTAAGAAGCCTTCTGGATAAGGTATGGATCTCTTTGATCTTCTCCTTGGCCGTCAAAAACTTCGCTACCAGATGAAGTCTTGCTTCATAATCTGCCAAGATCTTATCACATCTTCGGATCATATCATGCACCGCCTGTCTGGTAATTCCAAACTCAGCTGCGATCTCTGTGGCTGTCATATCATTCAAAATATGTTCACCATATATCTCCTTCTGATGTGCTGTCAGCAATTCGCCGTAAAAATCATATAATAAATTCTGTTCTACGATTCGTTCCATCTGATACTCCTGTAAAGCAATTTTCCTTTACCAGATGTTAGTTTAGCGAATTTCACTGCCTTTGTCAAGTATTTTTACTTGCACAATGCAAATTACTTGAAAAACTCTAGCTTTTCTGTAAAATGAAAAGAGCATTCTATTTAATTATAAATCAAAAAGAAAGGTTATACAATGATTCAGGCAAATAATGTAACTTTACGTTTAGGAAAACGTGCTTTATTCGAAGATGTAAATATTAAATTCACAGAAGGTAACTGCTATGGACTGATCGGTGCCAATGGAGCAGGTAAATCCACTTTCTTAAAAATTCTTTCCGGAGAGATCGAACCTTCAAAAGGAGATGTATCCATTACTTCTGGACAGCGTCTTTCTGTTTTGAAACAGGATCACTACCAGTATGATGATCATATCGTCCTTGATACGGTTATGATGGGTAATCAAAGATTATACGAGATCATGAAAGAAAAAGAAGCTTTATATGCGAAGGAAGACTTCACAGACGAAGACGGCATCCGTGCTAGTGAATTAGAAGGCGAATTTGCTGATATGAATGGATGGGAAGCAGAATCTGATGCTGCTACCTTATTAAATGGTCTTGGAATTCCTAGCGATATCCATTATACAAAGATGGCTGACTTAAACGGTTCTCAGAAAGTCAAAGTCTTACTTGCACAGGCTTTATTCGGAAATCCAGATATCCTGCTGCTTGACGAGCCTACCAACCACTTAGACTTAGACGCTATTTACTGGTTAGAAGAATTCCTGATCAACTTTGACAACACGGTCATCGTTGTATCCCATGACCGTTATTTCTTAAATAAGGTATGTACTCATATCGCAGATATCGATTATGCGAAAATTCAGTTATTCTCTGGAAACTATGATTTCTGGTATGAATCCAGCCAGCTTCTTACAAAACAGATGAAGGAAGCCAACAAGAAAAAAGAAGAAAAGATGAAGGAATTACAGGACTTTATCGCAAGATTCAGTGCCAATGCTTCCAAATCCAAACAGGCTACTTCAAGAAAGAAAGCTTTAGATAAGATCCAGCTAGATGAGTTAAAACCATCCAGCCGTAAATACCCATATATCAACTTCAAGCCAAACCGCGAAATCGGAAATGATGCTTTAGTTGTTGAAAATCTTACAAAGACGATCGATGGCGTAAAAGTCTTAGATAATATTTCTTTCTTAATGAAACCAACGGATAAGATTGCTTTCGTAGGTCCTAATACATTGGCTGCTACAACATTATTTAAGATCTTATCCGGAGAAATGGAACCTGATTCTGGTTCTTACAAATGGGGAGTGACTACAACGCAGTCTTATTTCCCAAAAGATAATACAAAAGATTTCAGTCAGGATGAAACGATCGTTGAATGGCTGACTCAGTATTCTGAAGATAAAGATGCAACATTTGTCCGTGGATTCCTTGGACGTATGTTATTCTCTGGAGAAGACGCATTAAAGAAAGTTGGTGTTTTATCTGGAGGAGAGAAAGTTCGTTGTATGCTATCTAAATTAATGATCAGCGGAGCCAACATCTTACTTCTTGATGAGCCTACCAACCACTTAGATATGGAATCTATCACTGCTTTAAATGAAGCATTAAAAGATTTCACTGGTGCATTATTGTTTACTTCTCAGGATCATCAGTTTGTACAGACAACAGCTAATCGTATCATGGAAATCACTCCGAATGGTCTGATTGATAAAGAATGTACTTACGACGAATATCTGGAAAATGACGAAGCTGCCAGAAAACGTCAGATTGTTGAGATTGAAGAAGACGACGAATAATTTCATAGTTCTAAACAAAACACAGAGATTTTATCACCAATCTCTGTGTTTTTATTCTTATTTAATTTTCCTGATCGTAAGTATCTAAGAACGAATGTTTTACTCCATCTTTCTTATATGCAATGATCGTCTTTAAATTGACATTTTCTACACTCTTGAAAATATTGGACTCTACATACGGATTGATCTCTTTCATCTTCGCGATCAACTGTTTTGTCTCCATTCTCTTGGATTTCGTAACACCGTCTGGATTACATGTTGTACAAGTATCTGTAAACTTACATGCACACTGGATAAAATGTAATCCATTGTAATCTCTCCAATGCTTTATATCATCCTCTCGGATCAGATACATCGGACGGATTAGTTCCATTCCTTCAAAGTTTGTACTGTGAAGTTTTGGCATCATCGTCTGTACCTGTGCTCCATAAAGCATTCCCATAAGGATCGTCTCAATGACATCATCATAGTGATGTCCCAACGCAATCTTATTGCATCCAAGCTCTTTAGCCTTGCTGTATAAATATCCACGACGCATTCTTGCACACAGATAACATGGCGATTTCTCAATCTCATAAACAGCATCAAAAATATCAGATTCAAAGACTGTGATCGGAATATCTAATAATTTGGCATTATTCTCTATGATCTGTCGATTCATTTCATTATATCCTGGATCCATGACTAAAAATACAAGATCAAAATGGAATTTGTTATGGCGTTTTAATTCCTGAAATAATTTCGCCATCAACATGGAATCTTTTCCCCCAGAGATACAGATGGCGATCTTATCATTCTCCTGCACTAGATCATATGTCTTGATTGCTTTTACAAACTTGGAGAATATCTGTTTGTGAAACTTCTTACGGATGCTCTTTTCAATCTCCTGTGTTCTTGTCAGTTCTTTTTTCTTGCCTTTTCCTTCGGCTTCTTTGTTATTTTGTTCTGTTTTCTGATCGTTTTCCTGTTCTTCTTTCATCAAGGATAACAACCATCCTGTGTATCCGCCTTCCAAACTAAGGACATCGATTCCTTCTTCCGCTAATTTTTCTGCTGCCTCCTTGCTGAAAATTCCCTTGGTACAATATAAAATAACTTCTTACCCTGATCAATATATTCCTTTGCCTGTGTTCCAAGCTCATCTTCACCTGCTGCCACAACAGCTCCAGGGATCATTCCATAAGATGTGTTTGATTCATCTCTCATATCAAGAAGCTGATAACTCCCTTTTTCTAACTGTTTTAATTCTTTATATGAAATATTAATATTGCTCATGCTTTCAACCTTTCTTTCGTATCCTACTATATTTGTAGGGTTCCGTTTATTTATTATAGAGAGAAAGCTTTCAAAATACAAGAGCAAATCTTTATTTTGCATCAGTTGTTGTATACATTGTTTATCATAAATCCATAACCACTCCATTCGATTGGAATGTATGTCTGTTTTTTATTTTGTATCGCATAAATACCTATTCTGCCCGAAATCTGAGAATAAGATCCCTTTGCTGATTTTGCTTTTTGGTATTGTTCTGTTACATTGACATTGCCCATCAAACGCTTCTTCAAATTATACTCTGACTGTTTCAGATTCAGATAAGACAAAAATCCAGCCGGAATATCTTCCAAATGATCTGCGATATCTTTCCAATCTTTTGTGTAATCATAAGAGTACACATCAATCGCTAAAATCTGATCCGTATACGCATCCATAATAAGATTCACTATTTCATCCTCCGACGATTCTGGTGATAATGTAATATACCATACCAGAAGATTTTTGACATTCGAAATATTAGATACGGAACCTTCATCGATCATATCATCCTTTTTCTTGATATAAGTGTATAATTTTTTATATGTAATCTTCCAGTCTTCCTCTACCCGATAAGCGATTTTCATTTTTTTTAATAATAGATTCGTCTGTTTTTTTGCAGTTTTTTCTACATCTCTTCCATCCACAGTTCTTGATGAAGGTCTTACTGCTACACTCAAAATATGATTATTGATGATCTTTAATTTTTCCAGAGTTGTCTGAGTAGCCTCTACCGAAATCTCTACTGGATTTAAGGATAGATCCTCACTCTGCCCAAACGTTTTTTGTCCACCAGAGCTGCCTGAATATTTGGTAAAAAGTAAAACAAGACCACAAGTAATAAAGCCGCCACAACAAGAAGAGAATTCCTAATTTGTTTTTTCATAAGCTCCTCCTCCAATTGTTATGATCACAGTTGTTCCTTTCCCTTGCTGACTGATAAATCGCATCTCTCCTTGATGGATCCTCACGATTTCTTTACATATAGCAAGCCCTAAACCTACTCCACCTTGTTTTCTTGACCTTGACTTATCTATCCGGTAAAACGCTTCCGTGATCTTACTTATCTCATCCTTTGGCATTCCGCATCCAGTATCCGAAATATAAATCTTGGCTCCTTCTTGTGTTGCTCGATCCTCAACTGTTAATATTCCACCCGAATTCATTGATTTTAATGCATTATCGATCAAATTTAATATTAATGATTTCAATAAATCCGGCTCTATCTTACAAATTGCTTTTTTTAAATTTAAATTCACAAGAATATCTTGTTCTTTTAAACGATACTGCATGGATGTAACTGCTTCTTGAATCATTGGCTCTAAATCTTGTTTTTTCATCTGAAACTGTTGATTTTTCAAAACAAGAAGTTTCATTAATTTTAATGATAAATTCTGTAATCGTTTTCCTTCTGAATAAATATACCCACATGCTTCTTTTTGCTCTTCTTTCGAAAGAGCTTCCATCCGCATCAGATCTGCATACCCTATGATCGATGTAAGTGGTGTCTTCATTTCATGAGCAAAACTTCCCATAAATTCTTCCTGGTTTTTTAACAATTGATCCAATTTCATTAACTTTTCTATCAATTGTTCTGTCATATAATTAAAACTGACTGAAGTTCTCCAATTTCATCTTCTGTATGCACTGGAACCCTGACAGAATAATCACCATCTGCAATCTGCTTCGAAACCTGCGACAATTTCTGTAATGGTCTTGTAAGGATCATTGCCAGAAAATAGGATACTACAATCTCAATTCCTATTACTAATACAAAAATCTTACGAAAACTTACCAACTGCTGATGCCTTGTCGCATATACTTCTGAAATATCATATGCTCCCTGAAAAACCATAGTTTCCTTTCCATAAGAAATCTTACTAGTGATCTGATAATATACTTTATTTTTATTTTGGAATACTACCGCTTTTCCCTGTTTCGTTGAAAAACCATTGCTTCTCCTAAAATTATCATTTTTACGATTGTAATAAAGTGGCTGCTTCCATTGAACCTCTCCATGTTGTTCCTTTAATAATCGAACTGAGCTGTCTCTTAGCAAGCCCTGCCAGTTTAATCGTTTCAATACACTCGCAAATGTTTGATTCTGATACGTATCATCCATCTCATTAATTTCTTTTAACATTCTTAAGATCATTTCGTAAGAATTCCTTGCTGCTCTTTTTTCTTGTTTGATAGATGCTTGATATGAATATTGAATCAGCAACATTCCTCCAAATCCAAATGAAAATGAAACGATCAACATTGTTATGATCATTAATTTCCAACGAAATTTCATCTTGGTACCTCCAGACGGTATCCCATCTTGGCACAGTGATCAAAAATCTTCCCAGCCAACTTTCTTTCGAACTCTCTGCACATGAAGATCTACCGTCCTGCTTCCCGCAATGTAATCTCCACCCCAAACACGTTCATAAATTATTTCCCTGAATAATACATTTCCTGGATTCCTTGCAAACAGCAATAATGTATCATATTCCTTCTTGGTCAAGTTAATTTCTTTCCCTTCTTTTTTTACGCACATTGCATCTGTGTCGATTTCTAAACCTAATATATTGATGATACGATCTAATTTGTGATATCGTCTTAATACAACCTCAATCCTTGCCAATAATTCCATAATCTCAAATGGTTTTACAATATAGTCTTCTGCTCCATATCGCAGACCATTTACTCTGTCATTAAGATCTCCTTTTGCTGTCAGGAAAATGACTGGTATCTCTAATGGTTTTACGTATTCTAAAATTTCAAACCCATCAGCCCCGGGCAGCATGATATCTAGTAAGATCAAATCTGGATAATTCTTTTCCAGCATATCAATTGCTTCTAACCCATCATAAGCACATTCACTATGATAGCCGGCTTTCTTTAAACTTAGTGCGATCAGATTTGAAATTGGCTTTTCATCTTCTACGACCATGATGTTCACCATAATTGTTCTCCTTATTGTTTTATTGATTTTCCTTATTGTTTTTGTATGCTGCCCAAAACCTTTTCTATTTTACGAATTCTTTGCATCATACTTGCATCATATTTTTATCATTTTTTACAAACTGATTTCAATAAAAGAGCAAAAACAAATCATCTCTGTCTGTCTTTGCCCTTTTTCTTTATTATTTTATCTTCAATTCCTTGTCCTATACATACTGAATATTCATCACACTTGTACCAACTGCATAACTTACCATGTTCATTACACTCTTCACAACAGTTGTACATGCATGTACGATATATCTGATATCTTCTTCTACTGTATGTGCAAGCTTCATATAAGAATTATGAATACTTCTAATATATGATGTCAATTCTTCCACAGAATCATATGCCGCAACATGCTCCTTGATCTGTGCTGCTTCTTCTGTCTGAAGAAATGCTCTCATTCCAAACTTCAGATCACGTTCATAATAGCAATGATCCTTTACATTGCCTGGATAATGATCATTATGTGGGAATGTAAAATAATCTGCAATGTAATGAATGATCACACCAAGACCTGCACAACGTCGCATATTCATTCCCTTATCTTTATCGTAATTGGCAATAAATTTTGAAATCTTACGTTCAATATCATCAAATGTAATATCAAACTTATGAGGTGTCGTCACAAATGATGGTCTGCAGTCTGGCCAGATACTTCCTACATAAAACGGTAATCTATAATCGAATACATTGTCAAGTTCCATAGAATCCATAATCTGCCCTGCTAATGAAATATGTGATTTCTTTCTCATATAAATGATACTCCTTATAATTGGAACCATATCCGGATCATATATTCCTTCCAGATATCGTCGTCATCTGCTTTGTTACACCCTTTGACTCAAATTATATAATTTTATCTGTCAATATGCAACCAAATGATGAATTCTTTATATTTTTTTAATATTTAGCCTGTAATTTATTTAATCTTCCATGTATTTCCGTAATAAATCTAATATTTTGCCGCTATTAAATCCTTTTCTCGCAAAATATCCGTAATATTTCTGAAAATTCTCCTTAGTGACGGAACCCTTTTGCCGGATCCTCTTCTTAACCTGTTCTTCCAAGATATCATCTTCTTCGTATTCATATTCCTCAAAGACCCTCTCTAATGTCTCCGCAGTGATTCCTTTCTTCCGAAGATCCATCTTAATCTGAATCTTACTCTTACTTCCTGACTTGTATTCCATGTAGCGGCGTACATATTCTTCATCATTGATATATCCAAATGACTCCACATACGCAACTGCCCCTTCCGTAATAAATTCTGGAAATTCTGCTCTCATAAGACGTTCTTTTAATTCCTTTTTTGTACGATCCTGATATTTTAACAATGACATAGCTTTTAACTTCGCCCGATGCAACAGTAATTTGTTTAATTCTTCAAATTCTTCCTGTCCGATCTCGTCTTGTTCATGGAATCCCAATCGTCTTATCTCATTATAGTAAAGCAGGCAGTACTTTTCTTCATCGAAGAAAAGCCTGACCTGCTTTGTTCCTACTTTATCTAGTTTCGTAATGATCATTATTCTTCAGAAACCTGAGCCTCTGCCTTAGGATCGTTGTTGCATTCTCAGCATCTTCCTCTAACAGTCCATAGTGAACACGGATTGCATGTTCCACTGTCTCTGCGATATCCGGGTGATCTTCTAAGTACTTCTTGCTGTTCTCTCTACCCTGTCCGATCTTCTCTCCGTTGTATGCATACCATGCACCACTCTTATGAATGATATCTGCATCTGCTGCAAGATCTAAAATATCTCCATACTTGGAAATTCCTTTTCCAAACATAATATCAAATTCTGCTTGTTTAAACGGAGGAGCTACCTTATTCTTCACTACTTTGATCCTTGTTCTGTTACCGATCATCTCTCCTGCCTGTTTTAATGTCTCTGTTCTTCTGACATCTAAACGGATAGATGAATAGAACTTAAGTGCACGTCCACCAGTTGTTGTCTCTGGGTTTCCAAACATGACTCCAACTTTCTCACGCAACTGATTGATAAAGATAACTGTGCAGTTAAACTTACTTACAACACCTGTTAACTTACGAAGTGCCTGTGACATCAATCTTGCCTGAAGACCTACGTGCGAATCTCCCATATCTCCATCAATCTCTGCCTTCGGTACTAATGCAGCTACAGAATCGACGATAATGATGTCGATCGCTCCAGATCTTACCATTGTCTCTGTGATTTCAAGTCCCTGCTCTCCTGTATCTGGCTGAGAGATATAAAGGTTATCAATGTCAACCCCGATATTCTTTGCATAGACCGGATCAAGGGCATGCTCTGCATCAATAAATCCTGCAATCCCGCCTCTCTTCTGGACTTCAGCTACCATATGAAGTGCTACTGTTGTCTTACCACTAGATTCAGGTCCATAAATCTCGATGATACGTCCCTTAGGTACTCCACCTACTCCTAATGCGATATCAAGCTGATAGAACCTGTTGGTGTTACTTCGATCGTACGGTCTGCCTGGTACTCTCCAAGTTTCATGACAGATCCCTTACCATAGTCTTTCTCGATCTTAACCAATGCGGCATCCAATGCCTTTAATTTTTCTTCCTGTTTCATATATGTTTACTCCTTTTAATTTCAAATATTTATCTTATATTCTTCTATCTTTTAATTTCCTGTTTAGAGTATAGCATATCCTTACACTAAAAAACAAGTGTTCGAACGAATATTTGTTCGATTTTTATTCGTGATCCTTTTTCTTATGATGATTCTCATAGAAACTCTTCAACCAATGCATGTCTTACCATAATTAACGCTCTGCATACAGCTGTTTCTCTGACTTTCTGTCTGTTACCGTTTAACTGGTATTTGTTTACTTTCGTCTTTCCATTAACACTGACACCGATGTAAACAAGTCCTGCCTTCTTCTCAGGTGTTTCACCGCCCGGTCCAGCAAGACCTGTGATTCCAACACCGACATTTGAACCAGCCTGTCGTGCAACACCTTCCGCCATCTGTCTGGCCGTATCTTCTGAAACTGCTCCAACGGTATTTAGAGTTTCTTCTTTTACTCCAAGATATTTCATCTTAGCTTCATTTGCATATGTAATAAAACTTTCATTTAAGACATCCGATGCTCCTGCAACATTAACTAACCTTGCTGTAAACATTCCTGCTGTACAGGATTCTGCTGCTGCGATCGTATAATGATGTTTACTTAACATATCAACCACAACATCTTCTAATGTTTCATCTTCTTTTGTCGTAAAAATCTTATGACCAAATCTTCTGTATAATTCTTCTGTTATTGGTGTAACAAGCTTCTTTGCTTCATCTTCACTTACCGCTTTTGCTGTCACTCGAAGATGAACTTCTCCTAATTTGGCATATGGGGCAACTGTAGGATTCGTCTGCTTTTCGATCAAATCTTCAATCTCTGCTGCAACACGGCTTTCTCCCATACAATCAATCTTCACAACATCGGAGTATAATACCTCTGAACTTAATTCTTTTATGATCGGTTCTACCTGATCATGGAACATTGGAAGCAGTTCATTTGGAGGTCCTGGGAGTAAAACTACTTCTTCCCTTCTTTCGCATGAATGACCATTCCCGGTGCTGTTCCATTTTCGTTATATAAAACAGTACAGTCTTCTGGCACTAATGCCTGTTTTAAATTATTCTCTGTCATGTTACGATGACTTCTCGCAAAATATTCTTTCAAGCGTCTTAGTGCTTCTTCATCTTCTACAAGCTCCTGTCCACATGCTTTCGTTGCAATTTCCTTTGTAAGATCGTCTTTCGTTGGTCCAAGTCCACCAGATAAGATCAAAATATCAGATCTTTCAAGTCCCTGTCTGATCACATTTTCTAATCTTTCTGGATTGTCGCCTACTGTCGTCTCAAAAAAAACGCTTATCCCCAATGAGGCTAAGCGTTCTGATAAGTAGGCAGCATTGGTATTCACGATGTTTCCTAATAAAATCTCTGTTCCTACGCAAATAATTTCTGCTGTCATAATTGTTGTTCCTTTCTGGATCTAATTTCCTTCAGATAATACCTGTTTATTCTTCACCAAATAATCAACTAAAGAAATAATTGTCAGGGCTGTTGCAATGACGATCAAAATATTCTCGATCATCACAGCTGTGCTTGTTCCAAGATCAATGATCAGCATAATGATCATAAACATCTGAAAGTTTGTCTTAAATTTTCCCCAGTAGCTGGCTGCGATAACGATTCCATTATCAGAGGCGATCAGGCGGAATCCACTAATGATAAATTCTCTTGCAATAATAATGATCGCTACGATAGATGATAAACGGTGCATTCCAACTAATGCGATCATTGCAGAACAAACTAATAATTTGTCTGCCAATGGATCCATAAATTTTCCGAAGTTTGTTACCAGATTGTATTTTCTTGCAATATGTCCATCTAAAAAGTCTGTAAGACTCGCTAGAATAAATACAACAACTGCGATCCACTTGCTATAATCCCCTGCACAATCTGTCAGCAAGAAAAATAAGAATACCGGGATCATAAGTGTTCTTAAAATTGTTAACTTATTTGGTAAATTCATAATCTACTTCTCCTATCACATCATATTCTCTACCTTGGGTAATTTTAACATAAACAAAGTCTCCTGTCATCAATCTTCTGGAGAATTTATAAAAACACATCCATCTACCTTTGGTGCATCCATATAAGAACGTCCAACGTAGATATCATCTTCAAATAAATATCCTTCTACCATGACTTTGATCGTTTTACCGACTAACTGCTGGGTATGTTCATAGGAAATCTCCTGCTGAAGACTCATCAGTTCATCTCTTCGTTCTTCTTTGACTTCTTCATCGATCTGATCCTCAAATGTTGCTGCCAGTGTATCTTCTTCCGGTGAATAAGTAAAGACTCCTAAACGATCAAATTGACATTCTTCTACAAAGTTCATTAATCCTTCATGATCTTCTTGGCTTTCTCCTGGAAATCCAGTGATCAGTGTTGTACGGATCGTGATATCAGGAATCTCTTTACGAAGTTTCTTGATCACTGCTACAAGATCTTCTCTTGATGTTCTTCTTCCCATTCTCTGTAAGATACGATTCTCACTATGCTGAATCGGCATGTCAATGTAATTGCAGACTTTCTCTTCTGTCTTGATCACTTTGATCAGCTCATCTGTGATCTCTTCTGGATAGCAGTATAACAGGCGGATCCATTCAATCCCTTCGATCTTGCAAAGTTCATGAAGTAATAACGGAAGCTGTTTTTCTCCTGTCAGGTCTTTGCCATACAGTGTTGTTTCCTGAGCTACCAGTACTAATTCTTTCACTCCTTCAGATGCTAAACGCTTTGCCTCATTCAACAGTTCTTGCATTGGAACACTTCTGAAACGTCCGCGGATCTTGGAATGATACAATAGCTGCATCGCTTGTCACAACCTTCAGCAATTTTTAAATATGCCATGTGATTTCCTGTTGTTACAACACGTTCTACTTCAGAATTATCTGGAAGATAATCAATACTTTCGTAATGTTCAAAATGTTCCCCTGTATTTTCTTCTAATGCGGTATTCACTGCTTCTACAATAGAATCATAACTTGTTGTTCCAAGAACCGCATCAATCTCTGGAATCTCTTTTAAGATCTCGTCTTTATAACGTTCTGCGAGGCATCCAGCAACAACCAATGCCTTCAGATTCTGTTCTTTGTACTGTGCCATCTCTAAGATCGTATTGATACTTTCTTCTTTGGCATCATGGATGAAACAGCATGTATTAATTACAATAACATCTGCCTGTGTCTCATCATCGGTCAAAGTGTAGCCATGCTTGGTCAAAAGGCCAAGCATAACTTCACTGTCTACTAAGTTTTTATCACATCCAAGCGAAATAAATAATATCTTCATTTCTCTTACTCTCCAAACAATTTCTTAGATTCTACACAGTTTTTCATTAACATTGCGATCGTCATTGGTCCAACTCCACCTGGAACTGGTGTGATCGCAGATGTCTTTGGTGCAACTTTGTCATAATCTACGTCACCACAAAGTTTGTTATTTTCATTTCTGTGGATTCCAACATCAATGACAACTGCTCCATCTTTTACATAAGAATCATTAATAAATTTTGGTTTACCAATTGCTACAACCAAGATATCTGCACGTTTGCAGACTTCTTTTAAGTCTTTTGTATGAGAATGGCAGACAGTCATTGTTCCGTTCTCACGTAATAATAACATTGCCATAGGTTTTCCTACAATGTTACTTCTTCCGACTACCACACATTCTTTCCCATCAATTTCGACACCAGAACGTTTTAATAACTGGATCACTCCGGCTGGTGTGCATGGTAAGAATCCTTTTTCTCCGATCACCATATTTCCAACACTGACTGGATGGAATCCGTCAACATCTTTCTTAGGATCGATCGCTAATAATACTTCATCTTCATCCAAATGTTTTGGAAGTGGAAGCTGTACTAGGATTCCGTTGATCTTAGGATCCTTATTGCATTTATCAACGATCGCCATTAATTCTTCCTGTGTTGTCTCTTCTGGAAGCTCATAGCTTACAGACTCGATTCCTACATACTCGCAGGCACGTTTTTTATTGCGTACGTAAACACTTGATGCAGGATCTGCTCCTACCTGAATAACAGCAAGCGCAATATCTTTTCCCTCTGCTTTCAGCTGCGCTACTTCTTCTTTTACTTCATCTTTGATTTCCTGAGAAATCTTCTTTCCATCAATAATCTGCATTGTATTTCCTCGTCATTTCTTTTAAGTATATATTGGCTTTATTTTTGTTGATTAGAATAATCCTGTGATAACTCCATCGTCATTTACATCGATTCCTTCTGCTGCTGGTTTCTTTGGAAGTCCAGGCATTGTCATGACATCACCTGTCAAGGCTACTAAGAATCCTGCACCTGCATTGACATAGATCTCACGGATCGTAATATCAAATCCTTCTGGGCGTCCAAGCTTCTTAGGATCATCAGATAAAGAATACTGGTTCTTCGCCATACAGATTGGAAGATTTCCATACCCAAGTTCAGTCAGTCTCTTCTTCTGACGTGCTGCAGCTGCTGTGTATACAACTTTATCTGCTCCATAAATCTTAGTTGCGATCGTTTCGATCTTTTCTTCTATCGTTGTATCATCATATGTATATAATGGTTTGTAATTGCTTTCTTTATTATCTAATGTACGAAGGATTGCTTTGGCAAGTTCGATTCCACCTTCTCCACCTTTTTCCCATACCTGAGATAATGCAAAATCACAATCTCTTTCTTCGCAGAAATTCTTGATAAATGTAAGTTCTGCCTCTGTATCTGTTGCAAACTGGTTTAATGTTACAACAACAGGAACTCCAAACAATTTTAAGTTCTCGATATGTTTTTCAAGATTTACGATACCTTTGCTTAACGCATCGATATTTTCTTCTGCCAGATTGTCTTTTGGAACTCCACCATTGTATTTTAAAGCACGTACAGTTGCTACTAATACAACTGCATCTGGATGAAGATCAGCCATCTGACACTTAATATCCATAAATTTCTCTGCACCAAGGTCAGCACCGAATCCTGCTTCTGTAATTGCGATATCTGCTAATTTTAACGCTAATTTTGTAGCCTGTACGCTATTACATCCATGTGCGATATTGGCAAATGGTCCACCATGTACGAATGCTGGTGTATGCTCTAATGTCTGGATCATATTTGGTTTAATAGCATCTTTTAATAATGCCGCCATAGCTCCAACTGCATTCAAGTCTTTGGCTGTGACTGGTTCACGGTCCATGTTGTATGCAACGATGATCTTTCCTAAACGTTCTTTTAAATCTGCCATATCATTTGCAAGGCAAAGAATTGCCATGATCTCAGATGCTACTGTGATGACAAAATGATCCTCACGGACAACACCATCCACACGACGTCCAAGTCCGATGACTGTATTTCTTAATGCACGGTCATTCATATCAATACATCTCTTCCATACAACATCTCTTGTATCGATATTTAATTTGTTTCCCTGCTGAATGTGATTATCAAGCATTGCTGCTAATAAGTTGTTTGCAGATGTGATCGCATGAAAATCCCCTGTAAAATGAAGGTTTAAATCTTCCATTGGTACAACCTGTGCATATCCACACCGGCTGCTCCACCTTTGATACCAAAACATGGTCCAAGAGATGGCTCACGAAGAGCACAGATTGTTTTCTTTCCAAGTTTGTTTAACGCCTGGGATACTCCGACACTTGTTGTTGTCTTTCCTTCACCTGCTGGAGTTGGTTGATCGCTGTCACAAGAACAAGTTTTCCATCTTCGTTATTCTTAACTTCATCCATGAAATGAGAATCAAATTTGGCCTTGTATTTTCCATATAATTCAAGGTCGTCTTCTTTGATTCCGATATTCGCTGCAACTTCTTTGATCGGTAATAATGTGGCTTCCTGTGCAATTTCAATATCTGTTTTCATAATAGTTTCCTTTCTATAGATAATCTTCTTTGTATTGTTCAAATTGTTCTTCACTCATAAGAACTTTCCTTGGCTTGGTTCCTTCTTCTTCTCCGACGATTCCCGCTTCGCATAACTGATCCATTAGTCTTGCTGCACGGTTAAATCCAATCTTAAAGACTCTTTGAAGACTTGCGATCGAAGCCTTGTCTTTGTCAATAATAAACTCAGCTGCTTTTTCAAAATATTCATCCCTTTCCTGCGATGTTGCTGCTTTGACCGCAGCTGTCTGAATCTTTTCCTGAATGTCTGCACCATAGCTGTCTTCGGCATTATTTTCTTCCTTTAAGAATTCTACAACCTTGCTGACTTCTTCATCACTGACAAATGCACCTTGTACACGGATTGGTTTCTGATATCCAGATGGATAGAACAGCATATCACCTTTTCCTAATAACTTTTCTGCACCATTCATATCGATAATTGTTCTTGAATCGACTCCTGATGATACTGAAAATGCAATTCTTGAAGGTACATTCGCTTTGATCAGCCTGTAATGACGTTAACAGATGGTCTCTGTGTTGCGATCACCAGATGAATTCCTGCTGCCCTGGCAAGCTGTGACAGGCGCACGATCGCATCTTCTACTTCACCCGGTGCAACCATCATAAGGTCCGCAAGCTCATCTACAATGATAACGATCTGCGGAAGTTTCTTAAAATCTTCCCCTTCCATACCATTCTTGATCGATTCCTCGACCTTCTCATTATATCCAGTTAAGTTTCTTACATTCACTTCTGCAAACTTCTTATATCGCTCTCCCATCTCCATCACAGCCCAGTTTAACGCACTGGATGCCTGCTTCGGATCTGTAACGACCGGAATCAGCAAGTGTGGAATTCCCTGATATGCACTTAATTCTACGACCTTTGGATCGATCATGATCAGTTTCACTTCATCTGGCGTTGCCTTGTATAAAATACTCATGATCAATGTATTAATACAAACTGACTTACCAGAACCTGTTGCTCCTGCGATCAAAAGATGCGGCATCTTGGCAATATCTGACACGATCACCTGTCCAGCAAGGTTCTTTCCTACTGCAAATGCAATCTTTGATCTTGCCTGTGCAAATTCCTGATTCTCGATCAGTTCCCTGAACATTACCATCTGGTTTGTCTTATTCGGAACTTCAATTCCAATTGCTGATTTACCTGGAATCGGTGCTTCAATTCGAATATCTGCTGCTGCAAGATTTAACTTAATATCATCCGCAAGATTTACGATCTTGCTGACTTTCACACCTTGTTCTGGATGTAATTCAAACTGTGTAACGGATGGTCCACAGCTAATATTGGTAATTGTAACATGAACTCCGAAATCTTCCAATGTTTTTTGCAGTTTTTGTGCAGTCTGACGAAGTTCTTCTTTGTTATTTCCCGCTGTTTTCTTTCCTTTCTCCAATAAAGATACTGGTGGAAACTTATAATCTCCTTCTTTAGTCCGAACCTGCGGAAGAATCTCCACTGGTTTCGATGGTGTATTCTTATCCTTATTCACAAGAGATTTCTTCGATGCATTCGGCTGTACTGGTTCAAATATTTCTTTTGGTTCTTTGTCTGTTTCTTCTTGAACGATCAGATCATCAAAATCCTTCTGTATCGGTGTTTGTTTTGTTTTCTCTTCTGGTTCCATAGGAGGCATTGGAGATGCCTGTGATGGTTTCGGTCTTCCAGATCGCAAATCCGGAATATGCATCGATCGTTTCTTTCTCGGTGCTGTTTCTTTATCCTCTTTGGACACCTCTTTTGCTTTTCGTTTCTTCTTCGCTAGTCGTTCTTCTATATCTTCTTCATATCCTTCTACTGTAAAGAAATCAACTGCTTTCTTAAGGAAAGAAAGTAAGGATCTCTCTGTTACAAGGATCAATGAGATTACAGAAATCAATAAAACAACCAAAACACTTCCTGCCCCTCCCAGTTCCTTATAAAGGATTGAACAGATCAATGCACCCAGATACCCGCCTCCTCTGTGGGTTCTTCCACTAAATACAAAGGCTGAATAAGCATCTCTTACTTCTATATTATATATCATCTGAAAAATTGTGGATACCATACATAACAGCAGGATTGCAAAACATGTCTTCTTCACTGCAAGACTGCTGTAATCATTGGAAATCAATAAAATTGCCAGAATAAAGCTTACCGCCGGAATGATGTAATGAGTCGTTCCAAACGCTCCAAAGAAAAATGTACTGATGCTGTTTCCTATGTATCCGCATATTCCAAAATTACTTAAAAATAAAAAAATGAAAAGAGCAAAAACAACTAATACTGCAATCTCTTTATAAAACGGTGCAAAATCTTTTTGTCTTGTGCGTGTCCGTTTCTTTGCAGAAGATGTCTTCCTCTTTCTTGTCTTCTTTGCTGCCATAGAAATTGTTACCTCTCTTTGTATACATTTTGTATACATAATCTGCGTATTTTCTTATTTTACAATTAATTATCAAAATACGCAAGTCCCACCGTGAAAAAGGGAAATGTATTTATCTCCCATACATTTCCCTTTTCTTTTAACCTCTTAATATTGTGCAGTTTCTGGAGGTACAAAATCTTCCGCTTCTTTTACAAACTTCTTAACCTGAATTTGTGCTTTCACAACTGGTATATTGGTTCCGGCTCCTGCAACACATCCACCTGGACATCCCATTCCTTCGATCAGATATCCCTTTTTCTTTCCTGATTTCGCCTGTAGAAGCATCTTCTTACACTCCGCAAGGCCTTCCACATGATCGATCTTTACTTCTGTTCCAGGATAGTATTCATCAATACATGCCTTGATCGCTCCGGCTACTCCACTTGCAACTGCATACCCACGTCCTGCTCCAAAGGCATCATTTAACTCTTCTTCTTTTTCATATGTGTTAAAATCAATTTCTTTCGCATCAAACATTCCAGCCAGTTCTTCAAATGTGATCACAAAATCGACCTCACTTCGCACTGTCCGTCTGGATGCTTCTAACTTTTTGGCAACACATGGCCCTACAAAAACAATTTTTGCATTTGGAGATGTAATCCTTGCCGCTCTTGCCGTTGCTACCATTGGTGTTAGTGCATTAGAAATTTCATCGATCACCTCTGGAAAATATTTCTTTCCAAGCATAGACCATGATGGGCAGCATGATGTCAGCAAGAATGGTAGTTTCCCTGTAGCTACACTTTGAACATAATGCTTTGCCTCTTCTAGTGCCCCTGCGTCTGCTCCAACTGCAACTTCCCACACATCTGCAAACCCAATATCAAGAAGTGCAGCTTTTATCTTATTTGGCGTTGCTTTTGGTCCAAATTGTCCGACAAATGCAGGTGCTAAGATCGCGATCACTTCCGCACCTTCATTCATTGCCTTGATCAACTGGTAAATCTGAGATTTATCTGCAATTGCTCCAAACGGACAATTTACCATACACATACCACAAGAAACACATTTATCTGGATTGATCTTAGCTCTTCCTGCATAATCTGTTTCGATTGCTCCAACCCCACAGGCATTTGCACAAGGACGTTTTCTTTCATAAATCGCACCATATGGACAGACCTTTTTACATTGTCCACATTTGATACATTTTTCCTGGTCGATATAAGAATATCCATCCTTAAAACTAATTGCCTTCTTCGGACAAACTTCCATACACGGATGGGCCATACATCCCTGGCACTGCTCTCCTACAATAAATGCCTTCTCCTTACATTCATTGCATGCAGATGGAATCACCTGAAGAAGTGGCGGCTCATAATACTTCTCTGAAATATTGCTCTCATCAATTCCTTTCGTAATTCTTGTTGGTTTATCCGCTGGATTTAATGACATTCCCATGCAAGCCTCAGTCTCTCACCTACGATCGCTCGTTCTCTGTAAATGCTATCTCGATATTTTGCAACTTCTCCAGGTACGATCTCATATGGAAGATCTTCAAGATCCTGTAAGTTTCTTTGTTCGTAACCAAACTTTGCGATCTCTTTGAAAATTCTTCTTCTCACATTCCGAACTGGTGTCTGTATTCCTCTCATGATATTCCCTCCTCTAATGATGCCTTAAGATAGTTTGTGTTTTTTTTAACATATTTGTTATTCTTATCATATACCAAAACAGGAATATTATAAAGGTATTATCTGTTTTTTATTCAAATTTTCTATTTATTTTCAGACTGATTAATTATTTCAATCAATCTGTCTGTTGCTTCTTTTATTCCACCCATCTCATCAATCAATCCTTCTTTTACTGCCTCCTCCCCTGAAGATCATACCAACATCTTTTACCTGCTGTCCAATATGAAGCATCAATTCTTCAACTCTTTCCTTTTTCATTTTACAATGATCACTAATAAATGTCGTAATCCGATCTTGAATCTTTTCAATATTACGATAACTTTGAATAACTCCGATAAATGTTCCAGAACTTCTCACTGGATGAATCATCATTGTTGCGCTTTTCACAATAAAAGAATGATCTGCTGCCACAGCAAGCGGTACTCCGATCGAATGACTTCCTCCAAGAACAAGCGATACGGTTGGTTTGCTTAGAGATGCGATAAGCTCTGCGATCGCAAGTCCACATTCTACATCTCCACCGATCGTATTGATCAAAATTAAGATTCCTTTTATACTTTCATCCTGCTCAACCTTTGCTAAAGCCGGTATCATATGTTCATATTTTGTTGTCTTTGCATTTTGTGCAGATAACTGATGCCCTTCGATCTCACCAATGATAGTCATCGTAAAAATCCCATTTTCCTGCAACTGTCCAAATTTTTCTATTTCTTGTCTCTCATTATCTTTCATACCAAAATCTTACCTTCCTGTATCATATTTTTTATCTTTATTATTTAGAACGATGCTCTGCAATTTGCACTAAAAAAGAAGGAAGCATCTTCTTACTTCCTTCTTTAGTATGAAATCTAATTCAATTTCTATTCATCAATTTCAAAAGAGATTAACAGATCTTCCTGATTTACCTGTTCTCCTTCTTTGACATAGATCTTATCAACCTTACCATTAACCGTAGAAACAACAGTTGTCTCCATCTTCATAGCTTCAACTGTCATCAGCGGCATATTCACTGTGACCTCATCACCTTCATTGACAAGAACTTTACCAACTGTTCCTGGAATTGTGGATCCAAGATGTGCAGGATTAGATTTATCTGCTTTAACTCTTCGGTCTGTCTTAACCTCTAAATTCTTATCAAGAACTTTGATCTCACGGATAGATCCATTTACTTCAAAGTCTAACAGTCGGTATCCATCTTCATCAGGCTCTGTCATATCGATAAATTTGATGATCAGATATTTACCTTCATCTAATTTCAGTGTTGTCTCTTCACCTTTTCTTAATCCATAGAAATATACGTGACTTTCAAGTCCTGTTACATCATTGTAAGCCTCAAAATGTCTACAGTAATCTTCATATACTTTTGGATATAACGCATAGCTTAATGTCTTCTGGCTTAAGATATCTGGATCTTCCATATTCTCTGTATAGAAGTTTTCTTTTAATCCCTTTGCAATATAATCAAAATCTTCATCTGGTAATAAACTTCCTGGACGCACATCGATCGGTTTCTTATCTTTTAATACGATCTTCTGTAATTCTTCTGGGAATCCACCTTCTGGCTGTCCGATCATACCTTCAAAATATTCTACAACAGAATCTGGATAAGATAAATCTTTACCAACTTCTAAGATATTCTCTTTTGTTAATCCATTCTTGAACATAAAGATCGCAAAGTCTCCAACAACTTTAGATGATGGTGTTACTTTAACGATATTTCCAAGCAGCTGGTTCGCATCTTTATATAAACCTTTGATCTCTTCAAAGTCTTCCGCTGCACCCATTTCTTTTACCTGTGCTAACAGATTAGAGTACTGTCCACCTGGAATCTCATATTTGTAAATCTCTGTATTTGGCGCATCCATTCCGCTCTCAAACTGTTTGTAGATTGGGCGGATTCTTGCATAGTACTGACTTAATTCTGTTAATTCATCTGGATTAAGTCCTGTATCTCGCTCTGTTCCTTTTAATGCTTCTACTAATGAATTCATACATGGGTTACTTGTCATAGAACTCATAGAACCGATCGCACAGTCAGCGATATCTAGTCCTGCTTCAGATGCCATTAATAATGTGCTGACACCATTTCCAGTAGAATCATGTGTATGAAGATTAACTGGAATATTTAATTCTTCTTTTAATGCACTAATAAGTTTCTTCGCTGCATATGGTTTTACAAGACCTGCCATATCTTTGATCGTAAAGATATGAACACCTAAGCTTTCTAATTCTTTGGCTTTCTTTACATAGTAATCTAATGTATATTTTGTCTCGTTTGGATCTGTGATATCTCCTGTGTAGCAGATCGTTCCTTCTACGATCTTACCTGTCTTTAATGCTGTCTCGATCGGCATCTTCATATTCTCAACCCAGTTTAAGCTGTCGAAAATACGGAACACATCTACACCTTTTTGTGATGCTTCTTCGATGAATTTCTTAACAACATTATCTGGATAGTTGCTGTATCCTACAGCATTGGATGCTCGAAGTAACATCTGGATCAATGTATTTGGCATATGTTGTCTTAATAATTTTAATCTCTTCCATGGAGACTCTTTTAAGAAACGATAAGCTGTATCATAAGTAGCCCCACCCCATGCCTCTACAGAGAATGCATTCTCCATAAATGCGTTTGTCGCATCAGATGCTCCGATCAGATCTTTTGTTCTCATACGTGTTGCCATTAAAGACTGCTGTGCATCACGCATTGTTGTATCTGTGATCAGTAATCTCTTCTCATTTAACAGGCTCTGTGTGAAGTCTTTAGCTCCCATCTCTAAGAACTTGTCTCTGGAACCATAAATCTTCTTCTCTGTATCATACTTTGGAAGAGTTCTTGCTTCAAAATCTGGTTTGTCAAGAACGGCTTTCTGCACATTCACCATCTTATTTCCTAAAAATTCAAGGATCTTTGTTGCTCTGTCCTGACTTTCTGGAAGTAAGAATAATTCTGGCGTTTCTTCAATAAATGTTGTATAGCATCTTCCCTCACGGAATGTCTCATTATTTAATACATTGATCAAGAATGGGATATTTGTCTTAACTCCACGAATACGAATCTCTTTTAATACACGGATAGATTTGTCAACCGCTCTTCCAAATGTACGATCATGAGAGATCGCTTTTACCAATAAGCTGTCATAGTATGGTGTAATCTCTGCTCCTGCATATGCGTTACCACCATCTAATCGAATACCGTTACCAGCTCCAGAACGATATACCGTGATCTTACCTGTGTCTGGCAGGAAGTTATTCATTGGATCTTCTGTTGTGATACGTGTCTGAATAGAGTATCCATTACATGTCACTTCCTCCTGAGATCCAATACCGATCTCTTCAGAATCTAAAGAATATCCTTCTGCTACAAGAACCTGTGTCTGTACGATATCGATTCCTGTTACCATCTCTGTGATCGTATGTTCTACCTGTACACGAGGGTTCATCTCGATAAAGTATGCATTATTATCTGCATCTACCAGGAACTCTAATGTTCCAGCATTCTTATATCCTACATGTTTTGCAAGACGGATAGATGCTTCAAAAATCTGCTGTCTTACTTCTTCTGGCACGCTGAATGCTGGTGCATATTCTACAACCTTCTGATGTCTTCTCTGTACAGAGCAGTCACGGTCATATAAATGAACAACATGTCCATACTGATCACCAATGATCTGAACCTCGATATGTTTTGGACTCTTTAAGTATTTTTCAACGAAAATCTGATCGTCTCCAAATGCTTTCTTGGATTCATCTCTTGCTTCTGCATATTCTTTTGGCATCTCTTCGGCTGAATGAACGATACGCATTCCACGTCCTCCACCACCATTGGAAGCCTTTAACATTACAGGATATCCAACTTGGTTCGCAATCTTAGTCACTTCTTCCAGTCCGTGAACCGCATGGTCTACACCAGGAATGATTGGAACATCAGCTTCAATTGCCATCTGTTTGGAAGAAATCTTATCTCCCATCTTACGCATTAAGCTTGAGGATGGTCCGATAAATGTGATTCCATTCTTCTCACAGGCATCTACAAAGTCAGGATTCTCTGATAAAAATCCATAACCTGGATGAATTGCATCTACGTTCTTCTCTTTTGCAATACGAATGATCGTATTGATGTCAAGATAGGCATCGATTGGTCCTTTGTCCGGATTCAACTGATAAGATTCGTCAGCTTTAGAACGGAATAAGGCATAACGGTCTTCTTTGAAAAGACACCAACCGTTGTAATTCCAAGTTCATTTAAAGCTCTGAAAACTCGGATCGCAATCTCACCACGGTTTGCAACCAATACTTTTTTAAACTTCTTTAATTCCATGGTCATAACTCCTTTTCGAGGTTTATCATTTTAAAAAAAATGTATTTTTAAAACTGATTATATCGCAAAACTTGTTTTTTTACAATACTTGTACGAAAAAAGAACCCTGATTTATAAAAATCAGGATTCTTTGATAAAGATCTTATTCTTCTGTTTTTTCTTCTTCGTTAGCTAATGCTTTCATACTTAAGCTGATCTTCTTGTCGTCTTTCTTGAAGTCAACTACTTTAGCTTCGATTTCCTGTCCAACGCTTAATACGTCAGATGGTTTGTCGATATGTTCTTTTGCGATCTGAGAAACGTGAAGAAGTGCATCGATTCCTGATTCTAACTCAACGAATGCTCCGAAATCTGTCATACGTGCAACTTTACCTGTTACAACACTTCCTACTTTGTATTTCTCTTCTGCTTTTAACCATGGATTCTCTTCTGGGAATTTTAAGCTTAATGCAATCTTTTCTCCCTGAATATCCTTGATCAGAACTGTTACTTTATCTCCAATATTGAAGACCTTCTTAGGGTTTTCAACACGTCCCCAAGACATTTCAGAAATGTGAAGAAGTCCGTCTGCTCCACCTAAATCGATGAATGCACCAAAGTCTGTTACATTCTTAACAACTCCTTCTACTTTCATTCCTGCTTCGATCTTCTCGAATAATTCTTTCTGTTTTTCTTTCTTAGCAGCTACTAATAACTGTTTGCGGTCTCCGATGACTCTTCTCTTACGAGGATTGAACTCGCTGATAACGAATTCGATTTCCTGTCCTTCGTATTTCTTTAAGTCTCTTTCATAAGAATCAGAAACTAAGCTTGCAGGGATGAATACACGTGCTTCTTCGATCAGTACGCTTAATCCACCATCTAAAACCTGAGCTACAGGTGCTTTTAAGACTTCTTTATTCTCGAAAGCTTCTTCTAAACGTTTGTTTCCTTTTTCAGCTGCTAATCTCTTTATAAGTAAGAAGAACCTGTCCTTCTCCATCATTCACTTTTAATACCTTAGTCTCCATAGTATCACCAACTTAGCAACAGTTGTTAAATCTACGTTGGCTGAATCATTAGAGTATTCACTTCTTGTTAAGATACCATCTGCTTTGTATCCGATGTTTAAGATGATCTCTCTGGTTTCACATCGATAACTGTACCTTTCACTACCTCTCCGTTGTGAATTGTCACAAAACTTCCTCTAATAATTCTTCAAAACTCTTTTCTGTCATGCTAGCATGAACCTCCTTGATAATTTTCTGTGGGGTTGAGGCCCCCGCTGTAATACCTACCTTACCAGTCGATTCAAAAAGTTTCAAATCCAGGTCTCTAAGTGTCTGCACAAAAAAGGTGTTCTCACACTCTTTCTTACTAATCTCATATAACTTCTGGCTGTTGGAGCTTTGCTTATCTCCGATCACAACCATTGCATCTACACCCTTAGCGATAGACTTTGCTTCCAGTTGACGCTCTTCCGTGGCATTACATATTGTATTACATACTCCTATATCATAACCCTTTTTATTCAGAATTTCAACTAAATCTTGAAATTTCTTGTAATTAAATGTCGTTTGTGATACAAGAGTCGTCGGCTTGTCAAGATCGATCCCTTCAAACTGCTCTGCATCTGAGATAATATGCACTTCTCCAGTACACCATCCTTTGATTCCCTGAACTTCTGGGTGGTGCTCACTTCCAACGATGATCACCTGATCACCATCGTTGCCCGCTTTCTCTACGATCTTGTGGATCTTTCTGACAAATGGACATGTTGCATCAACTAATTCCAATCCTTTTTCATGGATTAGATCATAAATTTCTCTCGCAACTCCATGGGAACGTATGATAACCGTTCCTTCTTCCAAAGCTTCTAATTCTTCTCTGGAATTGATCACTTCCACGCCCTTTTTCTTCAGATCATTAACAACCTCTGAATTGTGAATGATCGGCCCGTATGTGTATACATTTTTCTTTCCTGCTTCTTTATATACAGTGTCAACAGCACGCTTCACGCCAAAACAAAACCCTGCTGTTTTTGCTAAAATAACTTCCATCTTTATCCTCACTGCTTGCAAATAAACTTTTTATTATTTTACTTTTTCAAATTCTGCAACGATCGCATCAACAACTTCTTCGATCGTCATATCAGAAGAATCAACCAGCACTGCATCTTCTGCCTGTTTTAGCGGTGCGATCTCACGTTCCATATCCTGACGGTCACGGATAATGATATCTTCCTCAATCTTATCGAAATCAGCCTCTACACCTTTTTCTACCAATTCTTTGTAGCGGCGCTCGGCTCTTACTTTAGATGATGCAGTTAAATAAATCTTTAAATCGGCATTTGGCAGTACGTTTGTTCCGATATCTCTTCCATCCATTAAGATATTAGCCGTCTTGGCAAGATCTCTCTGAAGATCTAATAGTGTTGCTCTTACCATTTTATATGCAGATGTCTTCGAAGCCATATTTCCAACTTCCTCGGTACGGATCAGTCCATTTACATTTTCCCCGTTTAATAACACCTGCTGCACTCCATCTTCATAGTTGATACTTACATGAATATCTGGACATGCTTTGTTGATTGCCTCTTCATCCTTTGGATCGATCTCATGTCTGATGAAATAAAGAGCCATCGCACGGTACATTGCTCCTGTATCCACATAAATAAATTCTAATTTCTTTGCAATTGTTTTTGCAATCGTGCTTTTTCCTGCTCCTGCTGGTCCATCAATCGCAATACTATACATTATCTTTTCCTCCTGATCTGCTTCCTAATATATTAATTCATTCCTGCAAGATATCCTGTTGACCATGCGATCTGAAGGTTAAACCCACCTGTGACCGCATCAAGATCTAATACTTCCCCTGCAAAATATAATCCTTTGATCTTCTTTGATTCCATCGTCCCCGGATCGATCTCTTTGACGTTAACTCCGCCTTGTGTAATGATCGCTTCTTTAAATCCACGAACTCCTGTAATTGTAAGTTCTAAATGCTTTAATAAAGAAACAAATCGTTCTCTTTCCTTCTTTGTGATCTCGTTGACTTTCTTATGCTCTGGAATTCCTGATAACTCTATCATAACAGGAATCAGCTTCTTCGGCAAAAGATGATCTAAGGAATTTACAAAATCTTTGTTTAATGTCTTATTAAAATCTTTTAATACTCTGTGATCTAACTGTTCTTTGTTAAGTGCTGGTTTCAGATCAATGATAAATTTTAATTCTTTGCCCTGATATCTTCCAATATAACTACTTGCACTTAAAACAACTGGTCCACTGATTCCAAAGTGTGTAAAGAGCATTTCCCCAAAATCTTCGTAAATCTTCTTTCCATCTGCAGTCATTATCACTGCAACATTCCTTAAAGATAATCCCATCAACTGTTTACAATAATCTTCTTTGATCTCAAACGGAACAAGTGCAGGCGTAAGTTTTGTCACTTTATGTCCTGCTTTTCTTGCAAAATCATATCCATCTCCAGTCGATCCGGTTGCCTGATAGGACATACCTCCTGTTGCAACAACGACTTTATCTGCCTTCACTGTGTCTCCAGATGCCAGTCTTACTCCTGTTACAATTCCATCTTCGATCAGAATCTTTTTGACAGTTGTATTGAAATATATGTCAACATTTTCTTTTCTAAGACCTCTTTGTAATGCTGCGATAACATCTGAAGAATGATCAGATACAGGGAATACTCGATTTCCTCGTTCCACTTTCAGAGGGCATCCAAGTTCTTCCAATAATTCCATCATTGCATCATTGGTAAAAGAGTAGAAACCACTGTATAAAAATTCCTTGTTGGTCACAACATGATCTAACAGCTCTTCGATCTCACAGGCATTTGTCACATTACAGCGTCCTTTTCCTGTGATAAAAATCTTCTTTCCTAATTTTTCATTTTTTTCATATAAGGAAACATCGTTTCCACATTTTGCTGCCTGATATGCAGCCATCATGCCGGCAGCTCCGCCACCGATAATGATCACTTTCATAGATTACTTCCTTCTATTTAATTTAATTCTAAAATTCAATTCCAGCTTTCTTTCGTGCTGTCTCAAGTACTTTCACAACCGCAACTGTCTCATCCAAAAATTCTTTTGCTGTCTCATAATCTTTCTCATCAATGACTCTTGCAAAATCTGTAAATTCCTGTGTCATGCGGTGGTGATGCTCTGGAGCCTTATAATCTTCTGTGATCGTTGCACGAACCATCGCTCCTGCTGCATCTTTTACTTTTTCTTTGATATTTTCATCTGCATAAACCGTCTTTAATTCAGAAGCAATGTTTGGTTTAGAATCTACTTTCATAAAACCTTTTTTCACCCTGAACACAGACGTATCCTGGACTGTCTGAATCTTTACTTCCTGTACAAACCGCACTGAATCCATCATACTCCATCACAAGTGTTCCTGATGTATCAATTCCATTTGGTCCGATATTTGGATAATATGTCGCATCCTTTGGCTCTCCAAATAATCCTACACAATAATGAATATTATAGACGTTGATATCATATAATGAACCTCCATAATATGCAGGATCAAAAGAATGTGTGATATCTCCTTCTAAATATGCATCGTAACGGCTGGAGTACTGAGAATAATTACAAAGTGCCATACGGATATTCCCCAGTTTATTCAGGTTCTTTTTCATCTCATAAAACACTTCGTTGTGAAGTACTGTGATCGCTTCAAAAATAAATAATTTCTTGTCATTTGCAATCTTCTCTAAATCCTTTGTTTCTTCATAAAATCCAGTAAATGGCTTCTCAAGGATGACATTCTTTCCTGCCAATAATGCCTGTTTTGCATATGGATAATGAGCACTGTTGATCAGTCCTATGTAAACAGTATCTGCTTCTGTCTTTTCAAGTAATTCTTCATAGTCTGTGTAAACTTCTTTGATCGCATACTGTTTTGCAAATTTTTCTGCCTTATCCCTGCTATGTGGTCTTGCAAAAATCGCTGTTCTCTCAATTGTTTCTACTGGTTCCATTGCAAACAATGCATCTTCAATAATCTTTCCTGTTCCAATAAGTGCAAGTTTCATAAGTTTTCCTCCATTTCATATCTTATAATAATGTTTCTATATCTTTTTTATTTGAACAATATCTGACTCTTCCTAAGATATCCTTTTATAATAAATTCTTCTTATGGATGAATGAACATCGCATCCCCGAAAGAGAAGAATCTGTATCTTTCTTTTACTGCGATATTATAAGCATTTAAAATATGTTCTCTTCCTGCGAGTGCAGAAACTAACATTAATAATGTAGATTCTGGCAGATGGAAGTTTGTGATCAGTCCATCGATCACTTTAAATTTGTATCCTGGATAAATGAAGATGTCTGTCCATCCGCTCTTTGCATGCAGAGTTCCATCTTCTTCTGCAACAGATTCCAAAGTTCTTGTACTTGTTGTTCCAACAGAAATAACTCTTCCACCGTTTTTCTTTGTCTCATTGATAAGTTCTGCATCTTCCTCTTCAATTCTATAAAATTCAGAATGCATATGATGCTCTAAAACATCATCAACTTTTACTGGACGGAATGTTCCAAGTCCAACATGAAGTGTTACATATGCGATATTAACTCCCATGTCTTTGATCTGTTGTAATAATTCCTTTGTAAAATGAAGTCCAGCAGTTGGTGCTGCAGCTGAACCATCATATTTGGCGTAAACTGTCTGATAACGATTCTTGTCTTTTAATTGATGTGTGATATATGGTGGTAATGGCATCTGTCCAAGTTCGTCTAACACTTCCTCAAAAATGCCTTCATATTCAAACTTCACCAAACGATTTCCTTCATCAACAACATCTATGACTTCTCCAACTAATTTTCCATCTCCAAAAGAAATCCTTGCTCCCGGACGTGCTTTTTTCCCTGGCTTTACAAGAGTTTCCCATACATTGTCCTGTTTTCTCTTGAGAAGTAAAACTTCAACTTTACCGCCAGTTTCTTCTTTGGCTCCGATCAGTCTTGCAGGAATTACTTTTGTGTTATTCAACACAAGACAGTCTCCCGGTTTTAAATAATTTACAATATTATGGAAGACATCATGTCCGATCTCTCCTGTATTTTTATCTAATGTTAATAATCTTGAACTTGATCTGTCCTCAAGTGGATCCTGAGCGATCAATTCTTCTGGTAAATCAAATGTAAAATCTGATACTTTCATTTTATTTGTATCCCTTCTATATTATTTCTTGATCATTCAAATACATTTCAGTATAACACGAACCGTCATCATCCGCAACGAACATCAGATCACCTGATGAGCAAGCCATTTTCTATTTTTAAATCGTATTGTATAAATAATTCCACGGATCGTCCAGTCTGTAAACATTCCGATCCACACTGCGATCGGTCCCATATGAAAAACTCTCGCAAGTACCATGGCAAGCACGACTCTGCAAAACCACATACACAGCATGGAGGTCGTCATTGTAAATCTAACATCTCCTGCTGCCCTGAATCCATATGGTGGAATAAATGCCATGATCCACACGATCGGTTTTACGATCGTGATACATGTTACCATGAATATACAAAGTTTTGCACTCTCTGGTTCCATACCTCCAAAATATGTGATCGGATAAGTAAGCCCAAACATCAAAAGACATGTAGCGATCAATACAACTTCTGCCGCAATGGATATCTTCTTTATATAATAGACCGCTTCTTCTTTTTCTCCTGCTCCAAGACATTCTCCAACGACTGTCATCAATCCGATCCCCATTCCGATCGACATGATCCCATTCAAGTTCTCGATGATATTGGTCATTCCCTGTGCTGCGATCGCCGCCGTTCCCATCAAAGATACCGTTGACTGGATCGCAAGCTTTCCAAACTGGAACATTCCATTTTCAATTCCTGAGGGTACTCCGATATGTAAGATTCTTTTGATCTCTTCCCATTCTGGACGAATCGAAGAATAATCTCTAAGCTGTATCTTCATCTTCGGATTTCTCAATTTATAAAGCACCGCAACCATTGCAAATGCTCTGGCGATCATCGTCGCTGCAGAAGAACCTGCTACACCCAAATGCAATACCCATACAAATATCAGATTCAATGCAACATTAATGCCATTTGCAACAAAAGAAATCTGCATCGGAAGTTTGCTGTTCTCCTGTGCTCTTAAAATGCAGGCTCCGTCATCGTACAATGCGATAAATGGATAAGACATGGCCGAAAAGAAGAAATACTTCTTCGCATTGTCCATAACCGCTGGTTCCACCTGTCCAAAGATCACTCCAAGAAGCTGGTTGCTGAATAAATGACACGCGATTGCAATGACCAGTGACATTGCGAATGTAATAAACACTAACTGCCTGGCTGCATTCGTTGCTCTCTCTTTCTTCTCACATCCAAGATAATGAGAGCAAACAACCGTACCACCTGAAGCCAGTGCAAAAAATGCCTGAACTACCAGAATATTAATGGAATCTACCAGACTGACAGCAGAAATCGCTGCTGATCCTAAATTGCTGACTACAAGGGTATCTACCGTACCCATAAACGAATTTAAAAGCTGATCAACTGCCAGTGGTAACATGAGGGCGATCAGCTTTTTGTTTGTAAATCGTCTTTGTTTCATCTTTTTCTTTTTACATCTCTTTTCTATCTTTATTTTCCTAACCAAAATATACCTTTTTACATTCTATAACATGATGTTCTTCTGTCAATATAGGAAATATAATTTTTTATTTTCATGTCTGGTATATCAAAAAGGAAGAGCGCACAAGAATGATTCTGCATGAATCTTCCTTTTACGCTCTTCCTATATAAATACTGTATTGGTAATTTTTCTAGCTATCCTATGATACGTCTTGCACAGATTGGTGTTCTATAATTTACGTTTGAAATCTTAATTCCTCCTCGCGGATATGGTGCGGAATTACTTGCATGTACTACCTGACCACCGCCGATATAAAGTGCCACATGATCAATGCTTCCACCATCTCCATAGAATACCAGATCACCGGCTCTTAAATTGCTCGTAGATACTGCTCTTCCATCACCAGACTGGGAACTGCTCGTACGACTGATACTGTATCCAAACTTCGCCATAATCTGCTGCGTAAATCCAGAACAATCAATTCCGTTGGTTAAGCTGTTTCCACCATATCGGTATGGATTTCCAACAAACTGCTGCGCATAACTTGCGATCCTGCTTCCTGTTGCTGATGAGCCACTAGATGATACGGATACGGAAGCTTTCTTTGTTGTCTGTGTGGAACCTGTTGTACTTCCAGATGTTGTTCCATCATCAGAAGTATGACCGCTTGATGTTGTGGATACTGATTCATTTTCAGACTTACTTCTGGCTGCTTCTTCTGCTCTTTTCTTCGCCTCTTTCGCTTCTTGCTCTGCCTGAATCTGCTTCATGGATTTCGCTTTTCCAAAAGAGTATGTTACTTTTGCATAATCTTTTGACACATATCCTGTCTGGCCATCAACCTTGACTTTTGCCCAGTCATTGGTCTGTTTCTTCACTTTTAATTTATCATCTTCAGATACCAATGTAACAATCTTTGATCCGTAGATGCTTTCTTACGAACTCTTAATGTTTCCGTCTGAACTTTCGCCACCTTTTTCACATTTTGTTTCGCAAAGTTTTCAATCTCATCGCCAAATACAAGATACTGATTTTTTACATATCCTGTAACATTTCCTGATCTTACTTTTGACCATTCAGATCCTTTCTTCAGCACAGTTGCAATATTACCTTTTTTCATTTTTCCTACGATCTTTACATTTATACTACCCTTTTTTCGGATATTTAATGTTGTTGTAGAATAAATATCTGCAACTGCTTTATTCGCATATTTACTTTCCGTTGCTGTATTTGTTTCATTTGTTGTATCTTTCTCATCTGCTTTTATATTTCCTGTCGTCAACACACTCGCGGCAATCGTAAGCATCGCCATCGACAGTCTCATTTTCCTCGTTATCATAATGTCCCTCCTGTAAATGTTACAATTTTGTTAACTCGAGTATGTGTGTATTATAGCACTTATATGTAGTATGTCAATACTTTCGATTATTATTTTGTAATATTTTTGTAATATTTAGTCTATTTTTGTAATATTATGTCGAGGATTGTTTTTTCTTGATACTTATACTCCGACAGAACCGATAACATTCAACATACACACTCACTTAAATTGTCCAATCTTGTAATTGTCCACACTCCAGACTTCAGGTATATGATAAAAATTAAATAAGCAACCGAAAACGCAGCATTGGAATTTTGCCATATTTTGAACAAATTCGCAGCCCAATTGGACGAATGTCTGAGCTTCAAAGACTTGTCTAAAACAAAACTTCAGAGCGAGTTCTCGTAGGAAATTGGGCGGATAAGCGATTTGTTCAAAATGTGCTGGTGTTCATGCAGTACAACCGAAAGGCCGACGGCTCGCTCGAACGCTGCCTGCCTGTGATCGATACCGGTATGGGAG
>ENA-OQCS01000126-OQCS01000126.1-human-gut-metagenome-genome-assembly--contig:-NODE-126-length-37082-cov-3.279637_pt1 | contig 37082 bp, 58 predicted proteins | sample MGYA00242757_ERZ504575 | MGnify/ENA primary metagenome ERZ504575 (study PRJEB26092, sample SAMD00036297) | human gut metagenome | host: Homo sapiens | study: EMG produced TPA metagenomics assembly of... | reverse complement strand
GGACAGCAAGGAAGCCATGGAGACTTTGAGAGATGGCGTAATCGGTTATTATAGTGTTTCTGGTGAGAAAAATGTAGATTTTGAAATAAAGACAACGGACGGACGGACATTTAAGAGTTATAGCAATTCCGGATATCGTGGTGGACTTGTGGAATATACGACCGCTGACGGTCATACATATAGGCTTTCCGGGGATAAGTTTTGTACACTGCTTTTAAATGGAACAATTACCCTTGATCCGGATATCTACAACGATACGGATGAAGAGCCAAGGGTCAATGATGACGATGAATATGTTAAGAACATGAAAGCCATGTTTGACGCAAAGTGGGAAGAGCTCCGGGAGATCGGTTTCAAGGACGATTCCGGTGATCCTACTCCCAGCCCATCCCCGATCCGGAGAAGAAACCTTTCAAGAATATCGCTCTTGTAACTGTAGGTGCTTCCCTGGTAGCACTGGCCGGAGCTTTTGTGAAGGGATCTGTTTGATGGGAAGGTGGAAGGGTGGATCCTGATGTATATATTCCGGATGGTATGTTTACTGGGTATCCTACGGAAAGCAATGCTGGAAAAATTAATATATATGCCTCTTATTTTTATAATAATTCTTCAACTCTTTCTGAAGAAAAATATTCGTATAATGCTACTAATGAAGATTGTTTTTATTTCCTAGCATCTTATGGTACTACCGCTTCAGGTTCTTATATTTTGAAACCCGGTATTTATTATATTTCCTCTGGTCGAACAGTATTTCCAAGTTACTCTTATTTACAAGACGATCTTGGTAATGCTTTCACTTTTAACTGGATTTCTTATCCTGTTCCTGATACAGGTTACCGTTTTGGAAATTATACTATTGTTTCCAATATTCCTATTTTTGCTCATTTCGGTTTCGATGCATATTGTAAAGGGGATACTTCTATGCTTTTGCATGCTCCCGATATTTATGACTTCCCAGAGCTTATCAAGTCCGTCCCTACAGTCATGCAGCCATTGACCGGCTATGAGTTTGCACCGGGGCGGCTTAGGAACGTGAATCAGGCATTGGCCGATGCTGCAACTAAGGTACAACCTGAAACTGGAACGGACACGGCTGCAGCTACGAAGACATACACGGACACCATGACCGATACAATGACCAAAGTCGCACCGAAAACAGAAGTTAATCCGCTGCCTTCTACAACACCGGGGACAGAGACTGGGGACGGGTTTGAGGGTGATTCCTACAAGCGTGACCTGAAGCTGGTCTTCCCTTTCTGTATCCCTTTCGACTTCATACATTTTATCCAGGCTTTGAACGCAGATCCGGTGGCTCCCTGCTTTAAGATCCCGATCAAGATGGAATCCATCGGGATCGATATGACTCTGGAATTAGATCTTGCCTGGATGGATCCGATTATGGAGATCTTCCGGCTGGGCGAACTGGGCTGTTTTGTGATCATGCTCATGGCTGCAACGAAAAAGATGATAGGATGGTGATTTTATGGCAGAAATGCAGGCTCTACTCAATGCTTTTTTAGATCTACTGATGAAGGCTTCCCGACTTCTCCTTTGCTGACACAATCGAGAAGTTCAGCAAGCTTCCTTACCTTGGTTATATTAACTGGTTTGTTCCTGTTTCGGAAATGGTCGCCATCGGCTCTGCATGCTGCTCGCCATTGGTGTCTATTATATTTACTCGATCATTGCTCGCTGGGTGAAGCTGATCGAGTAGTCAATAAGGGGGAATTATTATGATATCTTTGTACTCTGGGACTCCCGGATCCGGTAAAAGCTGCCATGCTGCTAGGGAGATTGCTCTCCGGCTGCAGCGCAAGGATTCCGTGGTGATCGGTAACTTTTACTTTAACACAAAAGCGGTAAAGAAATGTAAAGGTGTATACCTTTATGTCCCGAACCATCGTCTGGATCCGGACAAGTTGCTCCGGTTCTCCCGCCGCTTATCAAAGCATCTTGGCCGCAGGCTCCGGGAGGGAGAGGTTAAGATCTACATAGACGAGGCGCAGCTGCTTTTTAACTCCAGGGAATACGCTTCTCCGGATCGGCGTGCCTGGTTGTCCTTCTTCTCCCAGCACCGACATTATGGCTATGATGTGATTTTGCTCGCACAGTTTGACCGGATGCTGGACAGGCAGATTCGGGGACTGATCGAATACGATTTCGTACATCGTAAGATCTCCAACGCCGGAAAGATCGGTGCTGTGCTCGGGTTCCTGAGCCGGGGGAATATGTTCGTTTGTATCAAAAAGTGGTATCCCATGAAGCAGACAGTGGATTCCAACTTCTTCTGGGCGAAGAAATCCATATATGAACTTTATGATTCCTACAATCATTTTGAGTTAATTGACGAAAAAAGCGAATAAAAAAGAGGTGCAGCGCATGAGACGGATGAGCGGGGTTTGAGGGGCCCCGCGAAGCCGGCGCAGGCGCTGGCGCCACGCCCTGTAATACGTGGTCTCAAAAACCATTGTCCGACACGGTGAAACGTGCTTGTATTCTGATAAAAGTGGCAAAAAATAATTTCCCCGAAACGGCTTTTGGGGAAATTTTCGAAAATGCCGATTTGTCCGACAAATTAAGTTTTAGGGGGTCGAAAAATGCTCGACAAAAGACAAAATAACGATAACATCCTATTCCGTGACATGCCGCTGGAGGATCAGCATGAGTGGTTTGGATATGCACAAAAGAAATTCCTGCACAACATCGATACATTTTATTATTCCGTGAAGTTCCGGAACGACTTCCGGCTGAAATCCAAGGATCCGCAGGTCGAGAAAATGCGCAAGTTCTTTAAACTGCAGTATAACTATCTGAACGGAAATGAAGATCAGCCGGAACTGTATCTTCCGAAACTCGGCAAGAATCTGTATCTGAAGCCGGTGACCTTCTCCCGGTTCTATACGACCTGTTTGAGTTATCCGGAGTACTTTGATATCTTTCTGGCTCCGGTAGTTCCAAAAGCGGCAGACGGTGGGGAGTCTGTCACCTGTGAGTGCGTGGTGCAGATCCGTTCTTACATGCTCTGGATCATGGGCGTCCGGGATGCCTTTGAAAACAGTTACCGATATGTCAAGAATATCGCAGAATACTTCGGTCTTGAAATTGATTTTGTCCAGGAGAACCGTGTGGATTACTGCTGGCACTCCAACTATCTGAAGACCCGGAGACCTTCTTCTCACCGGAAAACTTTTACAAGATGCGTGTGGACAGGTTCAAGAATGCAACCTATGTCACAAACAAGGTCGGCTCCGAAGACTATGAGATCGACTATGTGGCACTGGGGAAGCGTTCTGATAAGGTATTCGTCAGGATCTATCAGAAGACCAGGGAAGTGATCGAACAGAATTACAAGCCGTGGTTCTTTCAGATCTGGGAAATGAACGGATTGATCTCTAAGTATGACAAATGGGTCTATGAACGCTGCTATCAGAAAAAGAACTGGTTCTACCGGTATACTGCAAGACTGGAGTTCTTTCTGGAGCACGGTCAGGATCCGTATTATACAAATTATGTGCGGCAGATCCTGGATGGTACACTGACCATAGAAGAGGATGCTCTGATCCGGCTGGCTGATAAACTTACACCAAAACTCAACTACGTGGTAAATGTGGAATATCAGACCATGCGCAGACATTCCAAGAGCTATGATCTGATCCCGTTCAAGGATCACCGGAACAAGGGAGAATGTAAGCGGATCTATGACTATCTGGATAACCGGAAGCTGATCATTGACTATCTGACAGAACGGGTTTTTAAGATGGTAGAGAAAACCGGGGATTCCAAGAAGTACCGGAGACCGTACTGTGGTTTTGGAAAGCTCTCCGCAGCACACGCTGTATTGACATGAAAATGACACCGGATGAGGTGAAGCTGGTAAGAAACTATAACCGAAAGCTCTCCGTTGAATCCATGAAAAAGCGTGTGATCGGGTCAGCGGTGACCTCGGCATCTATATGCGTGGGATCAATGAGGACAGTCCTCTGCAGGACTGCTTTGAAGCACTTCTCCGGATGAATGATAACGACATCATGGAAGCGCAGAGATATAAACAGAAAAAACTCCGGCAGTTTAATGAGGATGAACTTTCCGGAGTCTTCGTATCTTCTGAAAAGCACCGCTTCCGTCTGCTGGATGAAAGTGACGGCACTCTTTACGATTATGATAGTATAAACAACTTAGATTTGCAAGGGGGAAATTCACTTGACCATCCAACAGCTCCGTGACGTATACATAAACAACCGGAGTACTTATTGCAGCACGGATACTATACTTAAGTATACGGATGATCTGGATCTGTTTTTCCGGTTCCTGGAAAGTCATTATCGGGTAGATCCTGCCGTGAGCAGCTTTGATGCACTTACTGGATCTGTCTACATGGATTTTATCCTGGAACTGCGTACCAGGAAGATCAAGAACTCTTCTATCCGGAGCTATTGCAGATCTGTAAAGGCGTTTCTGCACTGGACATATGAGAATAACTTTAGTCCGGATTATTTAAAGGGTGTGAAGCTGCCGAAGGATGATGCCGTGCTGAGCTGCATTATTCGTTGAGGATGTGGTAAAGATCGATGCGCTTTTCGATCGGGGCACAGAGCAGGGGCTGCGGAATTATTGTATCTTTCACCTGTTGCTTGACTGCGGCCTGCGCCGACAGGAAGTGTGTCATCTGCAGGTACATCATCTGGATCCGGAGCGGAACATCCTGCACATCGTCAATTCTAAGGAAAACAAAAGCCGGTTTGTATTGGTTCCGGACTTTCTGATCAGCGCATTGCAGGAGTATGACCAGCGCACCGGTATTACTTCCGGATATATGCTCCGTCAGCTTCGGGATTCGGAGTGTCCGCTTACATCTAACACGGTGAAGATGATCTTTCAGGATCTGAAGATCAGCACCGGTATAGATCGGCTTCATGCGCATCTGCTCCGTCACACGTTTGCGATCTCCTACCTGATCGGCGGCGGTAACCTGGAATTTTTACGTGTGTTCCTGGGGCATTATGATTATGCTGCAACGAAAACCTATGTCGCCATGGCTGCACAAATGAAGCTGCTCGGTGCTCCGGTGTATCAGCTGGATCCGATATTCTTCCAGCGTGGCTACTAGACACCATTAACAAGAGGTCAGGGTGTCTAGTGAGTTTCTGGGGACAAAAAAGAACCGTCCCCGGAGCTCCTATGTCTCCAAAAACAGTTCTCTCGAGTGCACCGCAGGGCTCGAACCCTGGACACCCTGATTAAGAGTCAGGTGCTCTACCAACTGAGCTAGCGGTGCATTTCTGTGTCGTTGTTGCGTCTCCCGCAACGACAAGACATATATTATCACATGGTTTTCAAGAATGCAAGTACTTTTTGAAAAAAATTTAAATATTTTTTTCGATTTATTTGTACAATAGGTGAAATTACTGTTTTTTACGGGTTTCCTGGCACTTTTTTGCAGTAGCCGTACAGCTCTAATTTGTGTCCGGTGACAGTGAAATCTCCGGTATCCTGCTCTAAATGCACATGTGCAAAGGGGCAGCTGGGCAGCGGAATCCGCTTATGACATTCCAGGCAGACCGCATAATGGGTATGTTCCCCGCGGTTCAATTCGTATACTACGGTACCGTCTCCCATGAACGTTGTCTTCTCTACCATTCCATGTTCTTCAAATGTTGCCAGAATCCGGTAGATCGTGGATACAGCATAATCGCTGCCTTCGTGATCTCTCTCAATACGATTGTAAATCTGTACGGCGCTGAGGGGCTCGGTCGCTTCCTCCAGCACCTGATACACGCATTTTCTCTGTTTGGTCCATTTTAATCCCTTGGGATAAGAAATATCATTGTGTTCACATTTATGTTCTTCCATAGATATCTGTCCTTTTATATCGCGATCTCGAGGGCGCAGTGCTTTCCACCTCGAAACACTGCTTGTGTCTACAGCCAGTTTATCACAATTCCTGTCAAAACACCAATCACATATAAAATTCCCACGATTTTCAGATTTTCCTTTTTATCCGGGTTCACGCGGAACAACACTAGCAGTCCTACTCCCGCTCCTACCAACAATCCGGACATCATGGCTCCAAGGCTGATCACACCATTGATATACAATTGCGTTATGGTCACAGATGCTGCACAGTTGGGGATCAGTCCCACCAATCCTGCCAGCACAGGTCCAGTATGGGACGGTTCAGGATCAGACCGGCCAGAACATCTTCTCCCACAAAATGCAGTGCTGTGTTCAGAACAAATCCAATGACTATAATGAAAAAGGTAATGTGAAGCGTATGCTTTACCGCAGATAGAAAAATGCCATCCTCTTCACAATGGCAGTTCTCATGCTCACAGATTTCATGAATGTGCTCTTCCTCTTCATGGTCATTTTCCCCATGCCCGTGAACATGGTCATGAGGATGTATCTTCCTCTCACGGACCAACAGATCGATCACAAACCCGGCTATGGCACCAATGGCTGCTTTCGCTCCCAGCACCCCCAGTACAAAGCGGATATCCATTTCTCCGAAATCAGGATCGGCAGCATCTCATCAGAAGTGGACAGATAAATGGCTATCAGTGTTCCCAGAGTGATCACCCTGCCTGCATATAAGTTGGATGCTGCTGCGAGAACCCACACTGAGGCAGCACACCTGCCACGCCACCGATCAACGGTCCCATTTTACCTGCTTTACGCACCATATGTGTGGTCTTCTCGCCAGCCTTATGCTCCAGATATTCCATCGCCAGATAGGTCAGGAACAAAAACGGCACCAGCTTTATACTATCTATTAAAGTATCTAAAATAACTTCCGACATAACTCTTACCTTTCCATACTTTTTTATCAAATGAATACTTAATCATATATTTGTTCTAAATGAAATGAGTTGCATTTGCATTTAGAACTATAACACATTTTTTCACATTGTCAATATTTTAATTATAAAAATGCGCTATGCTATGATAAGCTACGAAAAGCAAGAGAATGCCCATCCGGCAAAAGCCAGCCGATATACCGTCTTATTATTGCACTTCGATCAATCTTCGATCAATCCTTTTTTCTTCCATGCTCCGCTCCGCCAGCGCAACATCATGCCGACCGCACGGCAGCATTCATCTGCTGTCAGACCGATATAAGCACCCACTACTGCCAGATGCAGCTGTATCCCCAACAGATACGTTCCTCCCGCTGCACACAAAAACATGAAAACAGCTCCGAGGATCACCGGAAATACAGCATCTCCACTGGTTTTCAGTGCATTTCCGTATACCAGATTTGTTACTCGTCCGGCTTCCAGGGCAATATCAATAAACATCAGCTTCTGCACTAATTCTACCATACTCTTATCCTGCGTGAAAAAAGAGATCAGTACCGGGGCACTGACTGCAAACAGAAATTCTGTTCCCATCGCCAGTACCGCTCCGATCGCCGCAGATTTTTTAGTCTGCTTATCACATATTTCATATTTTCCCGCACCCATGTACCATCCGGTCATAATAGCATTCGCCTGGGCAAGCGCACTTCCCACACAGAAGGATAAATTTGTGATCTGTGCCGTATAGGAGCGGGCTGCCACATTGATTCCTTCTGTATCCATCTGGTTCAGAAAACGGATCACCAGTGTCATCGCTATATTATAAATAATATTCTCCAAAGCGGAAGGTAATCCGATCCGGATGATCTTCCGCAAAATCTCTCCGGAATTTACCCTCTCCGAATATTTTTTTGCAGGGATCAGCCGCCGTACAAAGATCACTATCAATATCAGATTCACTACTTTAGAGATCACTGTTGCGGATGCAACCCCCTGAACGCCGAGGTGGAAACGAAACAGAAACACGGCATTTAATATAAAGTTCAAAATATTACCTGTCACAGTTGCGATCAGAGGCTGTTTCGTATATCCAAATGCACGCAGATATCCTGCCAGTATGGGAATCATCGCGTTCAGTATGCTTCCGCCTCCGACGATCCGCAGGTATTGTACGGCAGGCTCCTTCAATGCCGGTGCAATACCTACCACATACAGAATCCCATCGGAACAGAAAAACAAAAACACAGACATCACAACACCCAGGATCCCATTAAACCATAATCCCAGAGTCTTTGCCTGACAGGCGATCCCCGGTCTGCCCGCACCGATATTCTGTGTCATCACAGCCAGCATTCCCATAGAAACTACCGAATACATAATAATGAACACACCGATATAAGTATTTGCTGTTCCGACTGCTCCGACTGCCTGATCTCCCACAGAAGAAAGCATTAAGGTATCCACCATTCCGGACAACATGTAAAAGATCGTCTCCAGACACAGTGGTACAAATAATTGAAATAATGACTTATTCTGTCCTTCCATCGTATGTTTTATATCCTTTCTGCGGTTCCTATAAATTTGCATTTTCATTTTACAGTTATTCAGAATACTATTCCGAATAGTCTCTTCAATTTTTACATATTACTACTTTATCTCTCCTAAAACTTGCATTTTTACCACAGAAAATTGACTTATTTCTACTTTTATAGTAATCTGACCATAATATCCCCCGATCCACTTCACAGAAAGGCCTGCCTATGTACCCCGAATTAAGAGAAGAACGCATTCACGGAACAAAAGAATTTCCTTTCAGCTGTTATCACCTGCATGATATGCCTGCTTTTTTTCAGATTCCTGTCCACTGGCATCCGGAGGTCGAGATCATATATGTCCGCTCCGGCTCTCTTAAGATCATCATTGAAGGAGAAGAATACGAAGCGGCCGGCGGCTCCGTATTCTTTGTGAATCCCGGCGAGCTTCATTTTATGGGTTCCGCAATTCCGGGCGTAGACTATCATACCCTGCTGTTCCCGCTGGAATTTATTTCCTTTCAGACGGATGATCTGTTGGAAACGGAGTTTCTCCTTCCCTTGCGTAACCATGAATTGCTTTTGCATCATAATCTTTCCCACGAAAAAAGCTGTCCTGACATCATTTCTCTCATCCGTGAGATCCTGTCTGTCAGACAGCTTCCAAATACATTGAGCGGGCATTTCCGATTACGTATTTTATTGTTGTCACTTATCCAAAAATTGCTTCCTGCGGAACCATTAACCCCATGGGCTCCAAAAGAAACTGAATCCGATGCAGCGTGAGATACTGACTTATCTGCAGTATAACTACACGGAACCCATTCGGTTGGAAACCCTGGCAGAGCAATTTCATTTATCCGAAAAATATTTGTCCCGCTATTTTAAGCAGCACTTTCATCTGACTCTGACGCAATACCTGATGCATCTGAGGCTGACCCATGCCTGCCATCTATTAGAGAGCACCTCTCTGCCGGTTACAGAGGTTGCCCTGCAGTCCGGCTTCCCCAATGTAAGTCATTTTATCCGCTGCTTTCATAGAACATATCAGATGTCCCCGCTACAATATCGTAAACAGCTGCCCTATCAATGATCGTTTTCAAGAGCTCTTCTTGCAAGTTCCAGGCATCCCATGATGCCCTGATCATCGTGGAGAGATGCCGGCACCACATAATGCTCCATGTCTGCAAGTTCATCCGTTACGATATAGCCATTGATGTATTCCTTAAGCTTCTTGCGGATAAGCGGGAACAACTGCTCCTGGTGCATGACACCGCCGCCTAAAATGATCATTTCCGGTGATACCGTCATGACATAGCCGGTCAGTGCCTGAGCAATGTAATCTGCCTCCAGCTCCCATACTTCCGAGCAATCTGCCAGGTCCACTGCTTTCCTGCCCCAGCGTTCTTCGATGGCAGGGCCTGCCGCCAGACCTTCCAGACAATTCTTATGATAAGGACATCTTCCGGCATAAGTATCTGCGGTCCGCTTCGTGATCAACACATGTCCTGTCTCTGGATGGAGCATTCCGTGATGCAGCTCTCCGTTACTATAAATACCACCGCCGACACCGGTGCCGATGGTCAGATACATGACACACTTTTTCCCTTGTGCCTGTCCGAAAGTCACTTCACCGAGGACAGAACCATTCACATCCGTATCGAATCCCACGGGACAATGAAGTGCCTCCTGCATCTGCCCCACAATATTGCAGTCCCTCCAGGCCAGCTTTGGCGTGGTTGTGATATAACCGTATTTCGGAATCTCTGTCCAGCTCAATGGGCCCGAAACAGGCAATTCCCAATGCATTGATCCCCTTGTCCCGAAAATAAGCGATCATCTTAGGAATCGTCTCCTTAGGCGTAGTTGTAGGAATCGATACCTGTTCATAAATTGTACCATTCTCATCCCCAATAGCGCAGACCATTTTTGTACCGCCGGCTTCCAATGCACCCAGACGTAATTTTGCCATATAAACTCCCTGCCTTTCCAGATTCTGTCTGTCAAATATATCCTGAGCTTTTCCTTCGGATTCTGCTCTCTGTGGTTAGTATAGCAAATCCTTTTCTCCCTGTTAATATCATTTTTATGGAGTTTCTCTCACTTTTTAATTTTCCCTTTTCCGGGGAATCTTTCTTATGATATACTTGTTATACTGTTCTCAGTTACACACAAATTGCAAGGAGGTTATATCACAATGAAAAAAATATGGATCGTCGGTTCCCTTGGTCACATGGGGCAGGCGTTGATCAGGTTGTTAGACATGATGGAATATGAATTATACGAAACCGATAAGGACGAGCTGGATATCACGGATGAACATGCAGTTCCCTGTTCATGCACCGGAATCGTCCCGATGTCGTCATCAACTGTGCAGGATATCATCCTTCCGCCGGTGCAGCGCAGTCGGAGACAGATATGCTTACAAGGTAAACGCCGTAGGTGCGAGAAATCTGGCGCAGTCTGCGGAGAGCATTCAGGCAAAACTCATCCAGATCTCTACGGATGATGTATTTTCCAGCGCATCCGACACACCCTATAATGAGTTCGATGATGTAAATCCCGTGGGACTGTTTGCGAAATCCAAATATGCCGGAGAGAAATTCGTCATCCAGCTGATGACCCGCTATGTCATTATCCGCAGTTCCTGGATCTATGGCATCGGCAAAGACTTTTTGAATGAAGTACTCGAAGCAGCCGCGGACCCTCAGATATCCACTATGGAACTGCTAAATAACGACCGCGCGGTACCTACCTCCGCTGCGGAGCTTGCACGCGTGGTAAAATTCTTCATCGACAACGACCATTACGGTATCTATCACGCCGTATGCAGCGGCGGTTCCTGCACACGCCTGGAATTTGCGAAAGAGATCCTGCGTCTTGCCGGAAAAGAGGACCGGCTTACCGTCACAGTAAAAGACGCACCCCGGAAAAATATTCCGTACTGGATAATATGATGCTGCGTCTCACCGACATTGAAGAACCCAGTGGCTGGAGAGAGACACTTGCTTCCTACATGAAAGAAACCGGAGGACTGGAATAGTGGAAAAACACGAAAAAGAAAGAAAACAAATCGTCGTGTCACCAAAATCTTTATCGCCCTTTTAACCGGTGCGGTGTGTGGTGTGCTGATCCATTATTATATGCCGGAAGGGTACTTTAGAGATACGATTCTGATCAACGGTATTCTCTATGTACTGGGCAACGGCTTTATCCGCCTGATGCAGATGCTGGTGGTTCCTCTGGTATTCTGCTCCCTGGTCTGCGGAGCCATGGCCATCGGTGATACGAAAACGTTGGGAACTGTGGGTGTGAAAACGATCCTGTTCTATCTGTGCACCACTGCTTTGGCGATCTGCGTGGCACTGGGTATTGCCAGTCTGATCAATCCCGGCGTCGGTTTAAATATTGCATTGCCGGAGGATGCCACCGAAGTCGCGACCACCCAGGTAGATTTTGCGGAGACGTTGTTGAATATTATTCCGAAAAATATTTTTACCTCCCTGTCCACCGGAGATATGCTGCCGATCATCTTCTTTGCTTTATTTGTCGGCATTCTTCTGGCTGCCATGGGCAACCGGTCTCCACTGTGGCGAACTTTTTCAGTCAGTTCAATGACATTATGATGGAGATGACGATCGCAGTCATGAAAGCAGCCCCTGTCGGTGTCTTCTGCCTGATTGCCAAAACCTTCGCAGGTATCGGCTTCGACGCTTTTGTGCCTATGCTGAAATATATGGGAAGCGTCATTCTGGCGCTGGCAGTACAGTGTTTCGTGGTATATCAGGTCATGCTGTTTGTGTTCACCCGGTTGAATCCTTTTAAGTTCATTAAAAAGTTCTTCCGGTTATGACCTTTGCCTTCTCCACTTCCACCAGTAATGCAACGATCCCTCTGTCTATCGACACTCTGTATAAAAAAATCGGTGTCTCCAAACAGATTTCGTCCTTTACGATTCCTCTGGGTGCCACCATTAACATGGACGGTACTTCCATTATGCAGGGCGTAGCAGTTGTTTTCATAGCACAGGCTTACGGTATTCCTCTGACCCCGGCTGCCATTGCTACTGTCATTGCCACCGCGACGATCGCCTCCATCGGTACTGCCGGTGTCCCCAGTGTCGGTCTGGTCACCCTGTCCATGGTCCTGACTTCTGTGGGACTGCCTACCGAAGGCATTGCACTGATCATGGGTATCGACGTATCCTGGATATGCTGCGTACTGCTGTCAATATCACCGGTGATGCCGTATGTACCACTATCGTGGCTAAGCAGCAGGGTGCCTTTAATGAGAATACTTTCCGGGCAGATAACTGATCACCCGTTTACAACTTTTCAGACGGCTGTCACCGTATAAAAAAAAGAGTGAAACATTCTGTCTTGTGCTCAAGTGCACCGTCAGAAGTTTCACTTTTTTATAGCTCGCAGCTATTCTATTTCAGTTTATTTAATTTTGCCCGGTTGGCAATAACGATCAGCCGCATATCCTGTGTCAGAGGTACTTCCGGATCGATATTGGTATTTACATTTTTTCCTTCAATGATCGCCACCACGTTAATGGAATATTTTTTCCGCAGATTCAGCTCGATCAGGTTCTTCCCGATCCACTGCTGTTTGACTTCCATTTCCACCATAGACACATCCTGGGACAATTCGATAATGTCCATGAAACCGGAGCTTAACAGATTTTTGGCCAGGTGGATCCTGACTCACTCTCGGGGAATACTACACGGTCTGCTCCTACTTCGTAAGGATCTTGCAGTTTATCTCAGTGGCGCATTTGGCGATAACGGTCTTTACGCCCAGTTCTTTACACAGCATGGTTGTCATAACGCTGGCTTCCAGATGATTTGCCATGGTCACAATGACCACATCAATATTCGCAATACCGATCTGTCTCAACGCTTCCGAATCTGTAACATCCGCACATTTACAGTATGGAATCTCTGAGATTGCGCATTGACAACTGCCTCTCTATTGTCTACCGCCACCACCTCTGCGCCGTTCTCTGCCAACTCCTTCGCCACACTTCTTCCATATCTTCCAAGTCCAAATACTGCATAGGTCTGATTGATTCCCATAGTCTCTTCCTCCTGTTGCTTCGATCTGCTTTATCCGACGCTGATCTCTTCTGTCGGGTTCTTCACAATATTTTTGTTCTTTTTCTGTGTGCTGAATGCCACTACCAGAGATATGGGGCCGACTCTTCCCAGATACATGGTCACGATAATAATCAGTTTTCCCCAAAGATTCAGCATGGAAGTCAGGTTCCTGCTTAATCCCACAGTAGCTGTGGCACTGACTGTTTCATACACAATATCTATCACATCCGCCTCTGTCACTGCAGATAAAAGGATCGCAGACAACGACGCAATGATAAAAAACATACCAACAACTGCTACCGATTTATTCACCGCCTGCTTCGGAATATTTCTCCCAAAAAGCTCTGCATCCTCTTTATTACCTATGGTGGCAAACATAGATACCAGCAGCACTGCGATCGTAACTGTCTTCATTCCTCCTGCGGTTCCCACCGGAGAGCCGCCGATCAGCATCAAAAGCACCGAAATGATCGCAGAGGTATTGGTCAGATCCTCTTGTGGAATCGTGGCAAAACCTGCGGTTCGCGTAGTTACTGCCTGGAACAGGGATGCCCAGATCCGTTGCGGCACCGTGTAATCCTGCATCGTCAGAGGATTATTGTATTCAAAAATATAAAATGCCGCCGCTCCCACTACAATAAGTATTCCTGTCACCGTGAGTGCTATTTTACTGTGCAGTGTCAGCAGTCGGAAACATTTGAGCTTCTGGCTCCGGATATTTTTCAAAACCCGCAGTACATCCCACCAGACGATATAGCCTAAGCCTCCCAATATGATCAACAACATCGTGACCAGATTGACCATGGGCTGAAATACATAGCCACACAGACTGTCTTCCGCCATAATATCCATTCCTGCGTTGCAGAAGGCAGATACGGCATTAAAAATCGAAATCCATATGCCTCTGAGTCCGTATTCCGGCACAAATACTGCCATGTACAAAAGAGCTCCGCATCCCTCCACCACCAGAGTACCTATGAGAACCTTGCGGAGGAATTTCACAATTCCGGAGATATTATTCAGATTAATACATCCTGCAGCATCCACCGGTTACCCAGTCCCAGTCGTCTGTGCAGTCCCATCATCACACCGTACATGACCGTAATGACTCCCAGACCTCCCAACTGGATCAGAAACAGGATCACGATCTGTCCCCAGACGCTCCAGGTGGAATATGTGGGAACCGTCACCAGACCGGTCACACAGATGGATGTGGTAGCCGTAAATAAAGCATCTATATAAGGAACCGCTTCTCCGGTAGCTGACTGATGGGTAATGCCAGCAGGAAGCTACCCACTAATATGGCACACAGAAAGCTAAGCATGATCTTCTGTGTCGTAGACAACTGTATTATTTTTTTACTGTTCATAACACACTCCATTCCGCCGATGCTTTATCTCATCAGTGGAATCGCTAATCAAATTTCACGGGTGCAATCCGCAATGTTATGATTATAACACACTTTTAGATAAAAAACTCCTATTGGAGACAGTTTGTTGCCGAATCCATCATAGGAGTTCTCTTCTGATCTTATTTTTCTTCTTTTATACTTTAAATCGGTAGCCCACACCCCAGATGGTCTCGATATACTGAGGTTTTGCAGTATCTTTTTCAATCTTCTCACGGATCTTCTTGATATGCACGGTAACGGTGGCAATATCACCGATAGAATCCATATCCCAGATCTCACGGAACAATTCTTCTTTGGTAAATACATGGTTCGGATGCTCCGCCAGGAACGTCAGCAGATCAAACTCTTTGGTCGTAAACGTCTTCTCCACACCGTCCACATAGACACGTCTTGCAGTCTTATCAATACGGATACCGCGGATCTCCACGATATCATTCTGCTGCTTCTGGTTGGTTCCCACCAGTCTCTCATAACGGGCCATGTGCGCCTTCACGCGGGCTACCAGCTCACTGGGCTGAAAGGTTTGGTCATATAGTCATCCGCACCCAACCCTAAGCCGCGGATCTTATCAATGTCGTCCTTCTTCGCTGATACCATGAGAATGGGAATATTTTTCTCCTCGCGGATCTTCTTACATACTTCGAAGCCGTCCATGCCGGGCAGCATCAGGTCCAAAATGATCAGATCATAATCGCCTGTCAGAGCGGTCTTCAGTCCCTCATCTCCGGTATTGCAGATATCGACCTTGAAATCACTGAGCTCCAGATAATCCTTCTCAAGATCTGCAATTGCTACTTCATCTTCAATAATTAAAATCTTACTCATTATTTATCCTCCATTTACAGAATGTCCTTGCATCATCGGTTATCATGCTATTTCTGTTTCATTCCTTATTGATTCCTTATTCATTACTTGGTTCCACCCGGCTGCAGTTCAATGTATTTTCTCAGGACAAAATGCATACAGGTGCCTTCACCCTCTTTGGCTGTTGCCCATACATAGCCGCCGTGATCCTCGATGATCTTCTTCACAATAGAAAGTCCGATGCCGCTGCCGCCCTGGGCGGAATTGCGGGAAGCATCCGTGCGGTAGAACCGCTCAAAGATCTTCTGCAGATCCTTCTGCGCGATTCCCTTGCCGTTGTCCTCGATCTCTACCCGGATAGCATCCACTTCGTCGAGAATACGGATATCAATGTGCCCATTGGGCTTGTCCATATATTTTACGCTGTTACTGATAATATTATTGATGACCTTCTTCATCTGCTCCGGATCCGCGATGACAGCTGTGTCAGGAGATACCAGATTCGAATAGTTCAGCTTGATACCCCGCTGCTCCAGATCCAGTCCGACTTCTTCCACACAGTCGCCGAAATAATCCGCCACGTTGATCCGGTGGAAATTGTACGGGATCCGGTTATTATCAATTCCGGAATAAGTGGTCAGCTCGTTGATCAGACGATCCATATCAATGGCTTTATTGTAGATGGTCTTGATGTATTTATCCATCTTCTCCGGCGTATCTGCCACACCGTCCATGATTCCTTCCACATAACCCTTAATGGCTGTGATAGGGGTCTTCAGATCATGGGAAATATTGCTGACCAGCTCTTTGTTCTGCTTCTCATGCTGGGTGTTCTCTTCCGTGGATTCCTTCAGCCGTAAACGCATGTCCTCATAATTGCGGTAGAGATCACCGATCTCACCCTTGGCATCTGTCTCCAGAACATAATCAAAGTTGCCTTCCTTGATCTTGCGCATTGCCACGTTCAATTCATTGATGGGTTCAAATACGCCCTTGTGGATCCACTGGGTCAGCATCAGGCTGGTGAAGATCAGGATCACTATGATAGCCACGAACATATCGATCAGCAGATGTCTCGAGATCAGCGAATTGACCTTCGTGACGATAAATACGCTGCCCGGTGTTCCATCCCGGAAAGTGAAATCAATCTGTTTTACATACTTCTCCAGTTCATTGTAGAAATATCCGCTGTCATCCGACAGATTCTCTTCACCGTAGGCAGGCAGTTTTTCAAAAATCTTCTGTGCGGCATCTTTATTGCCGGCATAATACATCTTATCACCTTTTCTTACAATAATGTAAGTAGACTTCCGCGATACCTCCTCATTAATATGATCCAGATATTCTTTATCTTCCAGCCTGCTGCTGTCTTCCTTCACCTGGTCCAGCAGCACATAATACGCCTGATCCGTGGTGTTGGTGAATTCCCTGAAATTCTCCGACATCATGGAATAATCAATATCCGTCAGGCTGAAACCCTGAGAGTAATTCATCAGGTAAATGGCAATCATCACAAACGCATGATCGTCAGCAACAGCGGAAGTAATATAATACTTATAAATGTTACACGAAGTCTGGTTTTAAATTTCATATTACTCTTGCCTTTCAGCAACCTGCAAACTTTCCGTGACTTTAGTACACTGTGTAGCACAAGTTTGCGCGTGTTTTATACTTTACTTTCGCTCATTATAGCATGATTCCTACCTTCTGTGTATAAAGGAAGCAAGAATATCATTAAAAAAATATAAACAAATTTTTTCATTTTTCTGTTGACATTATTCTCACATCATGTATAATAAGCTTATAAGAAACAGTAATCATTACTATTATTGAGAAGGGAGCTTATCATGGCACTGAAAAGAAGCAGACAACGGGAAATGATCAAATCCTTTCTCATGGGACGCAAGGATCATCCTACCGCTGATGTGATCTATTCTAATCTGAAGCAGCAGGATCCGAACTTAAGTCTCGGTACCGTCTACCGTAATCTGACTCTGTTGTCGGACATGGGAGAGATTTTACGACTCCGGGTCGGTGACGGTGTTGACCATTTTGATGCCGATACTTCCGAACATTATCATTTTGTGTGTACGGAATGCGGAAGCGTCATTGATCTGGACATGGATAGTATTGATTCCATCATGGAGACAGCCGGAGAGAGATTTGACGGCCGGATCCGGGGACATATCACTTATTTCTATGGCACTTGTCCCGCCTGCACCAGGGTTGCTACGAAGTCCTAGTTTTCTGAATGAAAACAGACTTCGTTCCATAATATATTTGTGCAGATAAAGCACACGCAAAAAGAGAAAACTAAAAACAAAACATTTCATTTGAGAAAAGGAGAAAAAATTATGGCAAAGTATGTATGTCAGGTATGTGGTTATGTTTATGAAGGTGATGCGGCTCCCGCAGAGTGCCCCATCTGTCACGCTCCCGCTTCCAAATTCACCAAGCAGGAGGAAGGTAAGACCTGGGCTGCTGAGCATGTAGTAGGTGTAGCAAAGGGTGCTCCCGAGGATATCATTGCTGATCTGCGTGCGAACTTCCAGGGTGAATGCTCTGAGGTTGGTATGTATCTGGCAATGGCAAGAGTAGCTCACAGAGAAGGTTATCCCGAGATCGGTCTGTACTGGGAAAAGGCTGCTTACGAAGAAGCTGAGCACGCTGCAAAATTCGCTGAGCTGTTAGGTGAAGTCGTAACCGATTCCACCAAGAAGAATCTGGAGATGAGAGTAGATGCCGAGAACGGTGCAACCGCAGGTAAGTTTGATCTGGCTAAGAGAGCCAAGGCTCTGAACCTGGATGCTATCCATGACACCGTTCATGAGATGGCTCGTGATGAGGCAAGACATGGCAAGGCATTTGAGGGTCTGTTAAAGAGATACTTTGGCTAAGCTACAAGCCATGCAATAAAGAATACTCTGCACCGTAGGAGCTTGCTCATAAAGGTGTGGAGTATTCTTTTTTATTATACGGCGACAGCCGTCCATGAGCAAGTCACGCAGTGACTGCGAATGGGTTGCATGGCGCCAGCCTTAGGAGCGCGACAGCCTTATACGGTTCCGGAGATCACCAGCGTGCTGACGCCGGGGTTGATCCCCCACGCTCCTGTAACGGGATCCTGGGTGTAAGTCGCTGCGGGTACAGTAATACCTCCTGCAGTTCCGGTAAATAATCCGGTAGTCGTATCATACGTATAGTTTGTTCCCTCTGCCCATGCAGTTCCATTAAAATTCACAGTCAGATTCTCCAATACGGGATTAAAGGTATCTGTGATCACGACACCGGTAGCTGCATCTGCTGCCGTATTCCCCAGATTCTGTATCAGGAACGTATATGTCAATGTTCCATTCTCTGTCACAGGTACGGGGCTGACGGACTTTGTGATCGTAAGAAGCGGTCCGCTTGCCGCATTTACTGTCTCGTTCACAGTAACAGGAGTGACCCCTGCCCCGGCAATCGTCGCTGTATTCGTAATGGAGGCCTCTGCTGCCAGCGGCGCATAAGAGTTCACCTCTGCCTCATAGGTTAAGTGTCACATTACCTCCCGCAGGCACGGTAATTCCTGTGATTGTCAGAGGAGGTCCTGCCGTTACAGCCGGTGTTGCCTGTAAAATTCCGTTTGCATAGTATTTTACGGTTCCCGGAATATACGTCAGAGGTGTCAGTTCTCTGGTATTAAACAAATACTCTCCCAGATTATCCGTTACTGTAATTCCGTTAAATGCAGTAGTGCCTGAATTCACAATACTGATCACATACGTCACATTTTCATTCTGCCCGTAGGTATCACGCACTGCTGTCTTGGTTGCAGACAATACCTCCGTGATCTCACCCACTGCTATATTGGAGTTTGTAATCTCATTTCCATAGCGAAGCTGTGCCTGGTTCGTAAATCTAGCCATATATTTTTGTATCCTTTCATTGTATTTGGATTTACTATAATATATGACTGTTTTTAAGAAAGTTGACGGATTCTGTCACCGCATTTCTTGACTTTCCTCTTCCACCTCCGTATGATGGAATCACAAGCATTCACTGGCGCTGCCCCAGAAAACATTGAGGATTCAACATGAAGAAAAAAGTATTTAACATCATCCAGATCGGTGACAAAAGTAACCGTCTGAGCCGGCTCTTTGATATTTTTATTGCTATCGTTATCTGTGCAAATATTCTGGTGACTTTTCTGCAAACCTTTGATGAGCTTGCTTTTTTATTTCCGGCATTTCACGCGATCGAGGTTATCACTATTCTGATCTTCTGTGTGGAATATATTCTGCGGATCTGGACTGCGGACTATCTATATCCTGATAAAAGCGAGTTTCGCTCCCGGCTGCGGTTTCTGATCTCCTTCGACGGGATCATCGATCTGCTGACAATTTTACCCTTTTTCTTCCTGTCAGGCATGGTCATCTTCCGGATGCTTCGGGTAGCAGGATCTTCCATCTGTTCCGCCTGACGCCCGGTATGATTCCTTTAATGTCATCACTACGGTATTGTATGAAAAACGCAATCAGATCATTTCCTCCGTATTTATCGTCCTGATCCTGATGCTCGCCAGCAGTCTGTGCATGTACAGTGTGGAGCATGACTCCCAGCCGGAAGTATTCCGCAATGCCTTCAGCGGCATCTGGTGGAGCATGTCAACGCTGCTCACCGTAGGCTACGGAGACATCTATCCCATCACCACGCTTGGCCGGATCATGGCGATCTGTATCGCCTATCTCGGTGTCGGTGCCGTGGCTATCCCCACCGGTATCATCAGTGCCGGCTTTGTAGAACAGTACCAGCGCAAAAGCAGTCTCTCTAATATTAAAGAAGCAGATATTCATGAGATCGCCGAAATCTTCGTAGATAAACGCTTCGCCGGCAAATCCGTGGAAGAAATGGAAGAGGCAGAACAGGTCACGATCTTCCTCATTCTGCGTGAGGATCTGTCCATTCTGCCTCAAAAAGATACGATATTAAGGTTAAATGACATCATTGTCATTCGTGGGGAGCATTCCTAATCTGCTTCCGCCGCTGCAGTTTCCGTTGTCTCCGTTGCAGCTTCTGAATTCTCGCTTTCCATTTTCGCGGTCTCTGCCGTCTCGGTGCTTTCTGTCTCTGCGGTAGTCTCCTCCACCAGATCATCCAGTGTATAATTGAAGCCGGTCACCACGTTGGTGGTCACGACATACACTTTCATTTCAGAGGGAAATGCAATGTAATACTGGCTGGTCATGGAATTCAGATTGCCAACATTAATGATCACGCTGCGATCTGCAGTCTCGTACTGAATGGTACGCTCCGGATCCGCCAGTCCGTACTGTGACATATCCGTCACATTTTCAATTACCTGATCTGCCTTTAACGGTGCCACCTTCAGGATCATCGCCTTGATCCGATCCTGGTTCAGATTAAGGGAATGATCATCCGCATAGTACCAGGTGTCATCCTCTTTTTCAAAGGCATAGGTCTCTCCCTCATACACATAGCGGAAGCTGGTAATATCATCGGAGTTCACATCCAGCACCGTCTCCTGTGTATCCTCGGTAGTGGAAGTCGCAGACGATGCATTTTTATTATACTGGCGGATGCCCAGGAATGCTGCCGCCAGCACTACCAGTGCCAGCAGCATCCCAATCATCTGTCTTTGTTTCTTTTTCATATCTATAACTCACGCCTTTCCCAATTATTTCTTCCGTCTGCGGAACCAGATCACGAATCCGGCGATCATACTACCGACAGGCAATATCACAGTAACCAGCAATCCCAACAACAGAATCTGTGCAGAATCCACTAGCAGATTAGAGACCTCATAGCTTTTTACCGGAATGGATACCGATGTCTCATGGTCTGTCATTCCACTGAATGTATTGGTGAACAAAGTCAGGTTCGCACCGCTGACGACAGAATCAGCATCATCCGTGAACAGCTGCTCGCAACCGTACACGACCAGTGTCGCATCCCCATCATCCAACGTCTTTACTGCCTCAACACCTAATGCGAAGGGACCATTCATATCATTTTCACTCTGTGAAAAATCCTGTGTATTATTGACATCCTGTTTTGCAAAAGAGCTGTCGGAGGTGCTCAGGAATACATCATAGGTAATTTCACCGGTGGCTGTCTCGTCGGTACTTACTTCCTCCGGGACGATGATGCCTGAGAATACGGCAGGAACAGATATTTTCCGTAGGTTCCTGAGGTATAGCTGTCAGAGCTCTGGGTCGGCAGGATATAATAAGGACTTCTGTAATAGCCGTTGGAATCATTCTCCACTACCAGTCCTTTGGCAATGCTCAGATTCATGTAGCTTAAGATAGCATCTATATTGGGTGTCTCCTCATCGGTATAACCGGTCACCAGGATGACCTTACCGCCATTATCCAGATAATCGATCACCTTATCCTTGTCATCGGAAGAGAAATCACTGGTGGCGCCGTTGATGAACAGACAGGCCGCATCGTCGGGGATAGCATCCAGATCCATCAGATTCACGGTCTCATAATCCACATTTTCCTTGTTCAGTGCGGATGTAAAAGTGTTGCTTAAACTCAGTTCATTATGTCCTGTTGTCATATATACCTTGGGCATATTGTCATTTAACACATAATCCAACGCACTGGTGATCTGTCCTTCGCCATCATAACCGGTGGTCGTGGTGTTATAACTGTACGTCGAATAGTCAAAATCATAGGAAGACTCATAGACATCGTTGTAATCAATGACCTTGCTGCGCTTGTCGCTGACCACGATCAGGCTGTTCGTGCTGATGTTGCCGGTGGTGTACTGGGTATAGAACATCGGGTTAACGGTAGGATCCACATATTCCACGGTGATATGATCCGACAGATCATCATATCTCTGTAAAGTCTGCCCCAGTGTGGTATCCTGATTGTCCTGATTTACCAACACATAGATTGTCACATCATCCTGCATATTTTTCACATAGTCAACGGTCTGATCTGTCAGGGAATAGAGCTTCTGGCTGGTCATGTCGATCGCTGTCCAGCTGGAAGGCATCTCGCCCATGATAATATTAACGACTACTACCAATGCTACCGCTACAGCGATCATACCGGTACTGTAAGCACTGAAGCTTAAGTTCTTCACGGACATGCTGTAACGGCGTTTCTGAATGGACTGTACTGTCAGGAACAGAACCAGTGCCGTAACGGATACATAATATACGATAGAAGATACATCCAGCGTGCCGTTTAGCAGGTTGGAAAACGGTGTGTAAAGGTCAAAGCAACGCAGCAGCTTTGTCAACAAATTGCCGGTGCTGGAAATAATGGAGCAGATGGAATCCATCATATATCCCAGGAACAATACTAAAAAAGTAAGTACTGCTGCGATGACCTGGCTCTCTGTCACGGAAGACAGGAACAGACCGATGGCAATGGCGGTCATCCCGAAGAGGAAATATGCCAGGATCGACAGGTAAGCCTCTCCCATGGGAACACTGCCGTACTGCGCCATGATCAGCGGGTAAAGCAGATGATCGCTACAGTCTTCTTGCGCGCGGCACCCTCGACCATCGCGATCATTTTGTCCAGGAGCTCTGGCCGGGCTCACTGGAGATCTTGACGATGATCCAGTCGGACAGCACCGTGGTACCGCCGGTAACGGCAGAGCGGTCGCCGCCGGCCTCGCGGACCACGGGGCGGACTCGCCGGTGATGGCGGACTCGTCAACGGAAGCAGCGCCCTCGATGACGTCGCCGTCGCCGGGAATCTGCTCGCCGGCGCGTACGATCACCAGGTCGCCGCGCGTGAGCTCGGTGCCGGGAACGACGGTGAAGTGCTCCTTGTCCTCAACCGACTCGATGCGATGGGCCTCGACATCCTTCTTGGCCGCACGCAGGGAATCGGCCTGGGCCTTACCGCGGCCTCGGCAAGCGCCTCGGCGAAGTTCGAGAACAGGTCGGTAAGCCACAGGATGACCGCGATGGCGACCACATAGTAGGTGGGCACACCCGCGTCCTGCACACCGAAAATGGAAGCGACGGCCAGGACGGAGGTCATGACGCGGAAAGCCACACCAGGAACATGACCGGGTTTTGAATCTGGACGCGAGGATCCAGCTTGGCAAACGAGTCGCGGACCGCGCGGCCCATCATGTCTTTTTGCATAGTCATAAATCTGCGCCCTCCTTTACGCAATCATCTGGAAGAACTCGGCAACGGGGCCAAGCGCCAGGGCCGGGAAGAAGCTCAGGGCACCGATCAGCAGAACGATGAACACGAGCAGGAATACGAACATGCCGTTGGTGGTAGACAGGGTACCGGCGCTCTCGGCGACCTTGCCCTTCTTGGCCAGCGAGCCGGCGATAGCCAGCGTACCGATGATGGGCATGAAGCGGGCGAACAGCATCTCGAGGCCGAGCATGACGTTGATCCAGGGAATGTTGCAGTTCATGCCTGCAAACGCCGAGCCGTTGTTGCCGCCGCATGAGGTGAAGGCATACAGCGCCTCGGAGAAGCCGTGCGCGCCACCATTGTTGAGCTGGTCGGCAAGACCGGGCACCATGCAGCGATGGCCGAGCACACCAGAATGGCAAACGGAGTTGCCAAGCACAGGACAACTGCCCAGCGCATCTCGCCCGGCTCGATCTTCTTGCCCAGGAACTCAGGCGTGCGTCCGACCATGAGGCCGGCGATGAACACTGTGAGGATGGCGAAGCGATCATGCCGTACAGGCCGCAGCCCACGCCGCCGAAGACGACCTCGCCCAGAGCAATCTGGAGCATCTGGACAAAACCGCCCAGCGGGGTGTAGGAGTCGTGCATGGAGTTAACCGAGCCGTTGGAAGCAGCCGTCGTGAAAGCGGACCAGGTAGAAGAGGAGGCGATACCGAAACGGCTCTCCTTGCCCTCCATGTTGCCGCCGGCCTGGCCGTCGGTCATCTCGATATTGACCGCTCCGCCATCGGCCAGCTGCGGGGTGCTCGCATGCTCGTTGACGGCGATGATGCCGGTGAAGATCACCAGCAGGATGAACATGGCGGCAAAGATGGCCTTGCCCTGCTTGGTGTTCTTGACGCCGATACCGAAGGCGAAGCAACAGCGGCCGGGATCAGCAGCAGGCTGGTCATCTCGATGATGTTGGTGAAGGCACTGGGTTCTCATACGGATGGGCGGAGTTCACGCCGAAGAAGCCGCCGCCGTTGGTGCCGGACTGCTTGATGGCGACCTGAGGAGCTGCGGGACCCTGGGGCAGGAACTGCTCGGTGACCACGCGCGCGCCCTCGACAACCTTGCCGTCGACCTTGACCGTGTCGCCCTCAATCTGGGCGCCGTCGATGACGCTCCAGCCGCCGTCTGCATTAGGCTGAACAGCGACGGGTTCTACGAGCTCAGCCTTCTGAGCTGGCTGGAAGTTGGAGATGACGCCACCGGCAGCCAGGCAGATGCCGAACACGAGGTTCAGCGGGATGAGCACATACAGGACGGTGCGGGTGAGGTCGACCCAGAAGGAACCCAGACCCTGCTCCTTGACCTGACGGAAGCCGCGGATCAGCGCGAACATGACCGCGATACCGGTGCCAGCGGAAACGAAGTTCTGCACAGTGAGACCCATGAACTGCACAAGGTAGGACAGGGTGGTCTCACCGGAGTAGGACTGCCAGTTGGTGTTGGTTATGAAGGAAGCAGCCGTATTGAACGACAGGTCCATGACACACCCGGCAGGTGCTGGGGATTGCCTGGCAAGAAGGACTGAAGCGCCTGGAGTGCCACAAGAGTCACGAGGCCGATCCCCGAAAAGACCAGCACGCTCGCCAGATAGCGCCTACACCCCATCTGTTCTGCCGCGTCGATGCGAAGCAGACGATAGACGCCACGCTCCACAGGAGCAATCACAGGCGACAGGAACGTATGCTCACCATCCATGATATGGGCCATGAACCGACCGAGCGGAACGGCCAGGACGACGAGTACGGCAAAGTACAAGATGTACTGAATCGCAGCGTCCATAGTTTACGAATCACTCCTCATCAGAATGTAGATGTAATAGATAAGAAGTCCAATGCAGACGACTCCGATGATGGGAATGAGGATGTCCATTTACCGCCCCTTTCACACGCGGTCCGATGTCTCGGACGCCTGCCCTCGCAAGCGTCTGGGGACAGTAAACGCTTCTAGGGATTAAAGAGGCGTGAGGGCCGGGGCTCACGTCCTTAAGATGCCGTAAAGATGCAGGTAGAAAGCACTATTGCAGCTGCAGTGCGCCTATACTCGACCTCGCGAGCATACAGTGGTGTCTTCACCGCGTATGCACGCATGGACAACGCTTCAGAAAGGCTACGCTATGCAGCGCGACGCATCGGACACTCGCGTCAATCCAGACCTCATCCTCAAGGCAATTGAGAAAGACGAGGTCGCCGATGACACTCGAACCAGCCGGGGACACCTCAAGATTTTCTTTGGCTACGCTGCTGGCACAGGCAAAACCTATGCGATGCTTCAAGCCGCCCACGCCGCCAAGCGGCGAGGTGTCGACGTCGTCGCGGGATACATCGAGCCGCACGAACGTCCGGCAACTGCCCATCTTGCACAAGGGCTTGAGAACGTGCCTGTAAACTCATCGAGCACAACGGCATTGCGCTCAGCGAGTTCGATCTAGATGCGGCTATCGAGCGCGCCCCTCAGCTCATCCTTGTCGACGAGCTCGCCCATACGAATGCGCCGGGGTCTCGCCACGACAAACGCTATCAAGACGTCGAGGAACTTCTACATGCGGGCATCGACGTCTATACGACCGTGAACGTTCAGCATATCGAGAGCCTAAACGACATGGTTGCATCCATCACCGGCGTTGTCGTGAGCGAACGAATCCCCGACCGTATCTTCGATGATGCCGACCAGGTCGAGCTCGTCGACATAGAGCCCGAAGACCTACTTGAGCGCCTTCGCGCCGGCCTCGTCTACCGTCCCGCACAAGCCGACCGAGCGCAACAGCATTTTTTTACCGTCGAGAACCTCACCGCACTCCGAGAAATCGCGCTGCGCCGCTGCGCCGATCGCACCGGTCACCTCACAGACGCCGCACGCGTGCTGGGAAACCGTGACTACTACACCAGGGAGCGTATCTTAGTCTGTGTCTCCCCGGCGCCGACCAATCCCCGCATCGTCCGTGCCGCCGCACGCATGGCGAAAGCGTTTCGCAGCGAGCTCGTCGCCTGTTCGTAGAGAGCCCGCGCACGCAAGCCATGAGCGATGATGAGCGCGCCAAGCTTGCAGCCAATATCGCCCTAGCCGAGCAGCTCGGAGCACATATGGAAACCGTCTATGGCGACGACGTCGCGTTTCAGATCTCCGAGTTCGCGCGCTGTCGGGTATTTCGAAGATCGTCATGGGGCGCACGGGCGAGCACAGCAGCGTCCGTCAGGCCCTCTTCGGCCGCAAATCTCTCGTAGAACAGCTCATAACATTCGCCCCGAATCTCGACATTTACATCATTCCAGACCAGTCGACTCCGCCCTCCCGACCAAAGGACGCCGCCATGCGCTCGCCCTGCAGCCGCCCAGCAGCCGAAACGTGCTTCGCACGCTGGCCCTCTCTCTTGCCGCCACGGCGATCGGCACGCTTTCCGCCATCTGGGATTTGCCGATTCCAGCATCATATCCCTCTATATCCTCACGGCCCTGCTGACCGCCGTCACCACGACGGGACGTATCTGCACAATCGTATCGAGCGTGCTCTCTGTAGTGCTTTACAACTTCTGCTTCGTCACGCCTCTGTTTTCGCTCGCCAGCTACGACCGAAGCTATCTGGTCACGTTCGGCATCATGTTCGCTACCGCTATGGTCGCCGGCGAGTTAACTGCGCGCATCGCCGACAACGCCCGTACATCCGCCGAGAACGCATTCAAAACGCGCGTACTCCTCGAAACGAACCAGCTCTTGCAGCAAGCCCATAGCGCGGAGGAGTGCGCCCGCGTCGCCATGAACCAACTCGTCAAACTGCTAAAACTCGACGTGGTCTTCTACCCCGCCGAACACGGCACGCTCGACAAGGCGCTCTATGAGTCCGCTGGCACCGAAAACCGATCCGCGTCGCTGCTCACCGACTACGAGCGCGCCGTTGCAACCTGGACCTACACCAACAACAAGCGCGCGGGCGCAAGCACGCGGACCCTGCCTGAGGCGCGCTGTCTCTACCTCGCGGTTCGCACCGGCGACAAGGTATTCGGTGTCATCGGTATCGCCCTGGAGGGGCGCGAGATCGAAGCCTTCGAGCATTCGATCGTCCTATCTATCGTAGGTGAATGCGCTTGGCGCTCGAAAGCGACCGAGCGGCGCAAGAGCGCGAAGAGGCTGCGGTCTTGGCGAAAAACGAGCAGCTGCGCGCCAACCTTTTGCGCTCCATCGGCCACGATTTGAGAACACCCCTCACGGCTATATCCGGATCTGCGGCAATCCTTCGGAAGAGCGACGAGAGGCTCAGCCTCGAACAACGCTGCGATCTTGCCGATGCCATCTACGATGACTCCCTCTGGCTTATCGATACCGTGGAGAACCTCCTCGCCATCACACGCGTCGAGGACGGCACCATTCGCCTCAACCTCACATCCGAGCTCATCGACGAGGTCATCGAGCCGCCCTCAGCCATGTCGCCCAAGCATCGCATGGACATGCCGTCACCATCGAGCACACTGACGACATCCTGCTGGTACGCGTCGACGTCCATCTCATCATGCAGGTGCTTACGAATCTCATCATGAACGCCTTCAAATACACGCCCGAGGACTCGACTGTCACCGTCAGCGCACGTCGCGAGGGCGCGTTCGTCGTGGTGGACGTCGCAGACGATGGGCCGGGTGTGGCAGACTGCGACAAGCCTCATATCTTTGAGCGCTTCTTTACCTCAGGCAATACGCGGCCCGTGGATTCGCGTCGAAGCATCGGCCTTGGGCTGTCGCTCTGCCGCTCCATCGTGGAGGCGCATGGCGGCGTCATCGAAGTTCGCGACAACCACCCCCATGGGGCCGTCTTCCGTTTTACCCTGCCCGCTGAGGAGATCGAGATTCATGAATAATGCCGCTAAGCCACGCATCCTCCTGGTCGAAGATGACCTGACCGTTCAAAACCTCGTTTCGACCGCGCTTGACCTCCACGGCTATGTCGTGAGCAAGGTTTGCAACGGCCAGGCCGCCATCATGGATGCGGTGTCGCACGGCCCCAGCCTCATCATGCTCGACCTCGGCCTTCCCGACATTGACGGTATCGAGGTCATCACGAAGATCCGAAGCTGGTCGCAGTCCCCATTATCGTCATTCAGCGCGCACCGAAGATTCCGACAAGATTGCAGCACTTGACGCAGGGGCAGACGACTACCTCACCAAGCCCTTTTCTGTGGATGAGTTGCTCGCGCGCGTCCGTGCGAATTTGAGGCGCTCCTCGATGGCGTCGAGCGAGTCGACAGAAGCGAGCACGTTTGACAACGGTCCGCTGCATATCGACTACGCCGCGGGATACGCGACGAAAGACGGACGCGAGCTCTCGCTCACCCCAACCGAGTACAAATTGCTCGTCCTTCTGGCGAAAAACGTCGACAAGGTGCTCACCCACACCTTCATCACCCACGAGATATGGGGCACGAGCTGGGACAGCGATCTGGCGAGCTGCGCGTGTTCATGCGCACCCTGCGCAAGAAGATCGAGGCAGACCCCTCTCACCCCAAGATGATTCAGACGCACATGGGTGTCGGGTACCGCATGCAGCGTCTCTAGCCCACTCCACAAAAAGTTGCGGTGGAATACGGAGTAGATAAGGCCTTTGACAGCCAAAACAGTCCGTATTTCACCGCAACTGATTTAACGAGACCCCAAAATACTCTTCGACTCGCCGCGCTCTCCCTCAAATGCGCAAAGCGCCCCGCGAACGGATGCTCGCGAGGCGCTTAGATGTCTGGGCCTTACTTGATTCCGCGGCCCAAGTCTTCGGCGATTTTGTCTACGCCCTTAAGTGCGGCGCACGTCTTTTTGTTGGAGCAATGCCCCGTGCAAACGCCACCCTGAGCGCAGTCGGCGCAGGTGCCCTTGCGGTAGACGCGCACGCATACCGCGACAAACGCAACGCCGATAACAGCCAGTACAACAATATCGATAGGTGCCATAGCAAGCCTCCTCTAGTTAACCATCACTTACTTTACCCCATTCTCCACCTACCAAAAAGGGACAGGTTTATTTTGGTCGGTTTATCTGCGGAAACGCCACATCTTAACTTCTGGGGCAAAGTAATCTGTCTCCCATGCACAAAAAGCCCGGGGTCGCTGGGACACCCGGCTCGTGAAAAGGGTTAATCCTTATTCGGACTTAAGCGGAAACTGCGGCGGAAGCAGTGTTGGTCTCGTCCTCGTCGGTCCATGCATGCTTGGGCATGGGACGGAAGATCTGGAAGAGCATCGCAACCAGCAGCACGATGGCCACAATCGTCCAGAAGCCAAACTGCCCAAGGACAAGCAGGTTATAGAACTGGTTGATGAACAGGCCGATCACCCAAGCGAAGGCGCACTCGTAGCCGAGGGCAATCGCGGTCCACTTGCCGGAATTCATCTGGTTGCGGATGGTACCCATAGCGGCAAAGCACGGAGCGCACAGCAGGTTGAACGCGCCGAAGGCAACGCAGGCGCATGGTGGGGAACATGCCGGCAAACGCGGTCCACAGGCTCGGGTCGGTCTCGCCCGCGTCGGCGACGGACAGCAGCGAGCCGGCGGTGGCGACGACGTTCTCCTTGGCGACGAGGCCAGAGACAGTCAGCGCGGTGGCCTGCCAGGTGCTAAAGCCGAGCGGGGCGAAGATCCAAGCGACCAGGTTGCCCAGCATGCAAGCACGGAGTAGTCCATAAACTCCTCGGGGATGCCGTCCATCGCAGGCAGGAAGCCAAAGGAACCGTTATAGCTACCAAAGTTGGACAGGAACCAAACCACGACAGTGGACGCAAAGATGACCGTGCCGGCCTTCTTGATAAAGGCCCAGCAGCGCTCCCACACGTGCAGCGCCCAAGAGCGGATCGCCGGGAAGTGGTAGGCAGGAAGCTCCATGACAAACGGGGTCGGACGGCCGGCGAAGAGCTTGGTCTTCTTGAGCATGAGGCCCGAGGCGATGACGGCAAAGACGCCCAGGAAGTAGAAAAGCGGGCTGATCCATGCGGCCGTGGTGGAAGAATCGCCAATGATGGAGCCCATGAGCAGGGCGATGATCGGCAGCTTGGCACCGCAGGGGATGAACGTGGTGGTCATGACCGTCATGCGGCGGTCCTTCTCGTTCTCGATGGTCTTGGTGGCCATGACGCCGGGGACGCCGCAGCCTGAGGACACGAGCATGGGGATGAACGACTTACCGGACAGGCCAAAGCGGCGGAACACGCGGTCCATGATAAAGGCGACGCGGGCCATGTAGCCGCAGTCCTCCAGGAAGGACAGCATCACGAACAGCAGGAACATCTGCGGCACAAAGCCGAAGATGGCGCCCAGGCCGCCAACGATACCGTCGCAGACCAGCGAATCGACCAGGCCACCGTCCTCGGTGCCACCCGCCACGAGGGCGTCGTGCACCATGGTGGTGATACCCGGGACATAGGGGCCGTACTGTGCCGGGTCGACCGAGTCGGCGTCGTCACCCGCGCCTCGACAGCCTCATCGTAAGCATCGCGGCCCTGACCGAGCACATACCAACCGTCGGTGCCAAAGAGCTGATCGTTGGTGAAGTCGGTCACCGTTCCGCCCAGGGTGGAAACGGCGATGTAGTACACGCAGAACATGATGACCACAAAGATCGGCAGGCCCAGGATACGGTTGGTAACCACACGGTCGATCTTCTCGGAGGTGCTCATCTTGGCCGGGGCCTTGGTGAGGCACTCGTCGATGATGTGTGCGATCACGCCGTAGCGCTCACCGGTGATGATGGACTCGGCGTCATCGTCGCAGTCCTGCTCGCACTGGGCGACCAGCTGCTCCACGCGAGCGGCCTTCTCCTTGGTGAGGTTGATGAGCTTGCAGGCGTCCGCGTCGCGCTCAAACAGTTTGACGGTGTAGTAGCGACGCTTGTTGGCGGGAACGCTCGCCGGAAGGTTGTTCTCGATGTGCGTCAGAACGTCCTCGATGGAGGAGTCGAACTTGTGCTCCGGCACCTGGCCCTTGGAGGCAGCGGACTTTTTGACCTGCTCGAACAGCTCCGTGATGCCCTTGTTCTTAAGGGCCGAGATCATCATGACCGGGCAGCCGAGCTTCTTGGAGAGCTTGTCCGTGTCGATCTTGTCGCCGTTCTTCTCGACCAAGTCGGCCATGTTGAGGGCGACGACCACGGGCAGGCCGGTCTCGATGACCTGAAGCGCCAGGTACAGGTTGCGCTCGAGGTTGGTGGCGTCGACAACCTGGACGACCACATCGGGCTCGCCGCTCATGAGGTAATCGCGCGAGCACTGCTCCTCGGGGCTGTAGGGGGAAAGCGAGTAGATGCCGGGGAGGTCCGTGATGGTAACGTTCTTGTCGCTTAGGAGCTTGGCCTCCTTTTTCTCAACCGTGACGCCGGGCCAGTTGCAACGTAGCCGTTGCGCCGGTGATCAGGTTGAAAAGCGTGGTCTTGCCGCAGTTGGGGTTACCCGCCAGCGCGACATGGATCTGAGAATCCGCCATTCAATCCTTCTTCCTTGTGTGCCCGCGCTGCTTTCTCCGCACGGGCTGGATAATGTGCTTCAAAGATGCTGCATTAAGTTAGAAAAACCTAACTTTATCTGCAGAAATATACGTCGCAAGCCCTTACTGAACCTCGACGACGGCCGCCTCCTCCTTGCGGATGGAAAGCTCGTAGCCGCGCACGTTGATCTCGACCGGATCACCGAGCGGTGCAACCTTTACGACCTTGAACGAAGTGCCCTTGATGAGCCCCAGGTCCATAAGGTGGCGGCGAAGCGCACCCTCACCGTGAAGCTTGACGATGGTAGAGCTCTCGCCCACCTTAACGTCACCCAACGTCTTCATCCTCTTGTCCCCCTTTCGGTTTTTATCAAATGCTGCAGACTAACCGACAGTCATGATGTGCATGGCAACCTTGGAATCGATGCCAAAGCGTGCGCCCAGCACCGTGACGATGATATTGGCGCCACTCGAGCTCACCACGTGGATTTCGTTGCCCTCGACAAAGCCGAGGTCCTTGAGGTGGTGTTTCATGTCCTCATTGCCCTTTACACGAGACACGCGCACGGTTTCGCCCGCTTTTACCATCGAAAGCGGCATGGCCGGCATCTGCGGTCCGCAAGACATGAGTTGCTCCTAACGTCAGTTCGTCCTCAACATCGACGTGATAAAAGTTAACCACGTCTATGTTCGCTATAGTAAACTAGCACGTGGTTAACTTTTTGGAAAGGGTCCCCATTCAGATTTCGAAAAAGTTTCCTATACGAAACAAAAAGGCGCGGCAAAGGACCATCCTTTACCGCGCCCTATCATGCTTAGAGCGAGAGGTTTCTGATCGACGTGACGCACGAGGCCTCATCCACGCCCGAAACGCGGAAGATAATGTCCTCGCCACACTCGCCGTAGAGAGCCATGAGCCCATAACGTCGCGACCGTCGGTATGGCGATCACCGATGCTGACCGACACGTCACTACGATGCTTGGCGATAATGTCATAAAGCAGCGCAACCGGGCGGGCATGCAATCCCAACGGATCTTTAATCGTCTTCGTAAATTCGACCATGTCCCCTCCCACGACATCGCACATTCGGCCGGCAAACCCAGCCACGTGGTAGTTATTGTAGCGTTAGATGCTTGTCGAGGCCCCCTCCGGATACCCCGTGGTCAAAAAGTGGCAAATATGAGTACTGTCACCAATTTAGTAGCAGCGAAATCGAGAGCAAATTGCCTAATTTGAGCGATTCGGAGAGGTTGAAAGCCGCCAAACGCCCTTTAAAGGGGGTTAGATAAATTGATTTTGGGCCCATTTTTGCTCAGAGCAGGCCGAAAAATATGACACCTCTTTTGCAACAGTACTCATATTTGGCATTTTTGACCACGGGGTCCAAAACCATGCCCCAAAGCACAAAAGGAGGGGCCTCGTAAGGCCCCTCCTTAGGAAAGGGAATCGATTTATTCCACAGCCGCAGATTAATCCTAGCCGCTACTCCATCATGTCGAGGACGGAGGGGCGCAGCTCGCTCTCGGCGGCCTCGGGATCGGTCTCGCGCAGACGGTTGATATAGCGGTTGTACCACATCACGCAAGGCCCAGGAAGACAACCACACCGCCAACGTTGTAGACCAGCGTCAGCCACAGCGGCTGATCGAGCGGAATGGTGCCGCAGATAAGCACGAAGCAGAAGACCACAAGCAGGAATGCAGCAATGACCAGGCCAAAGGTGCGCGAACCCATGCGAAAGCCACGGGGAGCAGCGTCGAAGTTCTTGCGTAACATAAAGTAGGCAAGCAGGATCAGCAGCGGCGGGAGCAGAGCGGTGGCAGCCGTCATGTTGGTGACGATCATGAGCAGGTCGTCGAGATTACCGGAGCCAGGGCCGGGATGATCAGGATGGGGACGACGATAGCGAACTGCAGCCAAGCGGCACGGGCGGGAATGCCATGCTCGTTAAGCTCGACGATCTTGCTACCAAAGACGCCCTTGGGAATCTCGGTGAAGAACACCTTGATGGGAGCGGAGGTCCACATCATGAGGGAGCCAGCGTGGCAGCGAGAAGGATCAGGCCGATGACGCGCGTGGACACTTCCATGGGAATGCCAAAGTGGGCAAAGACAGCGCCGAATACGTCGAAGATGCCGGTGGAGATGGCAACGCTGCCTCGGGGATGAACAGGTTAACCAGCAGCGAAGCGCCTGCATACAGAAGGCCGATGGTCAGGCCGGCGATAACGACAGTGCGCACGAAGGCCTTGACGCCGCCCTTGAGGTCGTTGAGGAACACGCCGACAGACTCAGCGCCGCCAACGCCCTGGATGATCCAGGCAAGCGTACCGAAGAAGCCCCACGCAGTTGCGAAGTTGCTCATGTCGGGAGCCATGTTAGCGGGAGTAGGAGCCGTAGCGAACTCAACGCCGCCAAAGGCAGCAGCCAGGGACAGCAGGATGAACACGGCGGTCAGGCCGAGAGCCGCGGTCGAACCGAAGGAGGAAATGGAGCCGATCCACTTAGCGCCCTTGGTCGAAACCCACGTGGCGATAGCAAAGACGACGATCTCGATAATGGTGATCCACAGCTGCGAAAGCTCGGCGTTGGCACCAAAGAACACGTAGCTCGCGTAGATGATGACGTTGGGCAGGACGGACGCAAAGAAGAACAGGTTAACGAACCAGTAGCTAAATGCCGTCAGGAACGCCCAGCGACCACCCATCGAGGTCTTAACCCATGCGTACACGCCAGACTCGGAGTCCTTGTTGAGGCCGACGAACTCGGCGGTAACCAGGTATAGGGGACAAAGTACAAAAGCGTGGCAAAGAAGAACGACGGCGCAGCTGCCAAGCCGATGGCCGCGTTGTTGTTGATGATGTTCTTGATACCGAACACGGCGGCGACCGTCATGCCCAGCAGAGCGAACGAACCGATCGTTCCTCGTTTTTCAGAGCTCATAAGCCCTCCCAATCATCTATTAAATGTCATCTAAAACCGTCCGGACTGCAAGCGCAATCGTGGACGGCGCACCTGCTAAGGGGAATGGGGAAAAGGGAGTCAACAAAGCCATCCCCCTTAACGGCGCAAAGCAAACGTCCAGGTGGACGAATACTACTTGTTGGGGAAGGAATAACCTTCAACCGTCACGTGCAGTACCACGACGCGGGGATCCGCGGCATCGGCCACGACACGGTAGGCCTCGTCAATTTCGACGACGGCAACGCCGCCGGCGGGAATCGTCACAGTCTCCCCCGTACCCTCAAAGCGCTCGCGATCATCGATATCGCTGTAAGCGCGGGTGCAGGTTAGGCTTGCCTTGGGGGCAACCTCGACGGTCAGGTCGCCGTCGAGCGGGGCGAGCACGGCATGATAGCGACGGTGACCGACCAGATCGGCGGTAGCCGCCTCGTGGGCGTTCACCCACCAGTACACCAACGAGTCGCCGATGGAGTAAGCCACGTCGTGCTGCAGGTCGGCAACACCATCGAGCGCCTGGCCGGTACGCATCCACTTCCTGACGGACTTCATCTGAGCGTCGAAATCGGCGCGCGAATTAAAGACATGCATGACTTATGCCTCCTTAATGGGTGCCAGCGCCTGAGCCAGATCGGCAGACGTCAGCGGTCGCAGGGACACCTCGAAACTGAAGCTCTCAAAACGGGTGCGATAGGAATCGAGCACCTCGGAACCCCAAGAGTTCGAGCCAAGGCCGAGCAGCTGGTCGTTGATGTTGACCGTGACCGTGTCACCCTTGACAAGGTCGTAGACGTGCTTGGCGTTATCGATGGCCTCGCAGCTATAGGCCATGCCGAGAACGAGAACGGGTTGGAAGCGGCGTCGGTCGGACGAGTCACCAACATGCCGTCACCGTGGCTGGAGCGCAGGGCGACCCAACGGGTGCCCTCGCGGTTAGCGCAATCCTGGGGCATGACATACGGCGTGAACATGTCGTCGACCGTAGTGCGGTAATGGCCGACCGGGTTGGCGCGCAGCGAGTCCGGATAGTTCTCGCCCGGGCCGTGGCCATACCACTCGACGGCACGATCGCAACCGGGGACCTCGAAGGAGATGCCGATGCGCGGGATAATGTCCGAATAGTCGCCGTAAGGCTCGCCGGAAACCTTGAGGTCGACGCGACCGCTCGGAAGCACGGTGTAGACAAGCTCGACGCGCATGCCGAACGCACGGACGGGAGGAGCAATGCGCTGGCTCACGGTAACGACGACCGCATTGCCGTCCTGCTTCCAAGAAACCTTGCGGGTGGACGTCTGCATTACATCGATGAAGTTGTCCTTCCACAGGGAGTCGTACTCCTGGGCGTGGTTGTCGACGAGCGGATGCCAAAACCAACCTGGGGACCGGAGGCCATGACGTCGCGGCCGGATGCCTTCCACTCGCTCACGGTGCCGCTTACCTTGCTGAAGGTCAGCTCGCCATTGAGGGAGTGAATGCGAATCTCCTGCTCGGTCTCCTCGACCGTAAGCTCAGGACGAGCGGGGGCGGCGATGGCCGGCGCCGGATGGTTTGCGATGGCAAACTGGCTTGCGCCCAGTTGGAACATCGGCTTGCACCAGACGTGAGCGGCCATGGTGTAGGCGCGCACGGTCAGCAGGGTCTCGCCTACCGCGGCCTCGTGAATCACTAGCGGAAGCTGGACGGACTCACCGGGGAAAACAAACACCATTATGAAAAAGTATGCTATCAACATCCTTGTCATTTTATTCCTACTCACGCCATTACATTGTTTGCAAATGATACCATGCCAATAACGACACCATCAAAGTATTGGCAAATAAGGCAACAGCTTTCAACAAGATGCAGTAGAGTCA
>ENA-OQCS01000125-OQCS01000125.1-human-gut-metagenome-genome-assembly--contig:-NODE-125-length-37101-cov-12.981717_pt1 | contig 37101 bp, 38 predicted proteins | sample MGYA00242757_ERZ504575 | MGnify/ENA primary metagenome ERZ504575 (study PRJEB26092, sample SAMD00036297) | human gut metagenome | host: Homo sapiens | study: EMG produced TPA metagenomics assembly of... | reverse complement strand
ACAGACGGTTCCAAGGTAAAATGGAACAGAGGCAGTATAACAACAGAAGATGGAAAAACCTATACGATGGATCATTATGAGATATATGGTCTGAAATATGTCCCGGTAGCAGTTAAGACCGCAGATTTTGCAGATTTCTGCAAAAGTATAATGTTGTACAGGATGGAGCTGTGCTCTCCGGAGGATACAGTGAAAACAATCTCCAGTATTACAAAGGCCTTGTGCCAGACGTAAATGCACAGACAAATGGTCTGAAATATGCGGAGAAAAATGGTGACGGCTTTACATTTACAGCAAGAAAATCAGACGGAACAGCTTCCGGTATCAAGGATCAGGCGTTAAAAACAGCAACAGAGATCAAGCCGAGTGTAAAAGCAGCAAGCGGAAGCTACGGCGAATTCCTCCGTGTGGATCTCAATGGAAATTATGGTGATCTTGGTGCAAATATGCAGGCTGTACGCTGGGATTATTATGGAGATGATTCCACATATACAAAATGCCTCGCTTCTTATGGAACCAAGTTTGCCGCAGATAACTGGATGCATAAAGCAATGGGAATCCAGCTTGGACTTACAAAATCTGCACGCTGCAAGCTTCCGGGAGGAACAGACGGAACAGGATACTGGAAACTGACAGTGTATGCTCTTGGATATAATGACTATACCTACAGCTTCCAGGCAACTGCAGAGAATATCGTAAATCCTACAATGGAGCCAACTGATTTTACAAGTCTTAAAACAGAAGTGGAAGCTGCAAAGGCTCTGGCAGAGGCAGATTACACAATTGCAACCTGGAAGTCCTTTGCCGGTGAGCTTCAGGAAGCAGAAGACATTCTTACAAAAACAGATGCAAGTCAGGCTGAGGTAAATGAAGCACTTGAACATCTTCAGGGAGCAGAGAAAGAGCTTCAGAAGGTAACAGTTACACTTGATAAGACAGCAGCAGCTGTATATACAGGAAAAACAACGACTCTTAAGGCAACAACAAATGACAGCGATGCAGCAGTAACATTTAAGTCCGGCAACACAAAGGTTGCAACAGTAAGCAGCAAGGGTGTTGTTAAAGGCGTAAAAGCCGGAACAGCAGTTATCACAGCAAAGGTCGGAAATGCCACAGCAACCTGCAAGGTAACAGTAAAAGCTTCTACAATTAAATTTGCAAAGGCTTCCGTAACGATCTACAAAGGAAAAACAGCAACTGTAAAAGCAACTGCAACACCATCTGCAACTGTAAAATACACAAGCAGCAACACAAAGGTTGCAACCGTAAACAGTAAAACAGGTGTTGTAAAAGGAATTAAAGCAGGAACCGTTACGATTACAGCAAAGGCAGGAGCCTGAAGACAACCTGCAAAGTAGTTGTCAAGAATCCTGCATTCAGTCTTGTAAAATCTTCTGCAACGATCAAAAAAGGTAAAACAACAACCATCAGATCCAAAGCAACACCTGCAGGCAAGGTTACATATACAAGCAGCAATAAAAAAGTTGCAGCTGTAAACAGCAAGGGTGTTGTAAAGGGAATCAAAAAAGGTAAAGCAACGATCACAGTGAAATGCAACGGAATTACAAAGAAATTTGTGGTAACAGTTAAATAATTTCACTGTTGAACCGAATGTGATCACAGATATCCAGAAGCCTCTGCCGCAGACATAGAGCAATGTCTGCGGCAGAGGTCTGCTGATTTCTGAAGAGCAATGTCTGACAGAGGCCGCAAGAAAAGAGGAGAGAGTAAGGAAGCATGGAAAAAGATCTGAAAGATAAAAAGCAGGAGGAAAAAAATACTCCGAAGATACCCTGGACCAAGCTGGTTCCTGCAGCTGCTGTGATTGCGGCGCTTGTGTTTTCAGGCATAAAGGCGAAGGGCTCTGATGGAGAGACAGAAGCAGTCGGGCAAGCAGAGACGACCGTAATGTCTGCTTCAGAGCTGGAAAAATATCTCGGGTATGAAAAAGAAAATACTGTTTCTGACAGCACAACTGCCACAGCTGAGAAAAACAGTACAACAAAAAAGAAAAGCTCATCGAAAAAAAGTGCAAAAAAAACAGCAGCGAAAAAAAGCTCAGGTATAAGAACGGTTTCCGAATCTGCAAAAAGCAATGCCGGCGCCGCAGGACAGGGAACCACGCAGACACCGGTAGCAAGCGTTCCGGCAGATGGATATAAGGACGGTACGTATGAAGGAAGCGGAACCGGATTTGGCGGGACGATTCGCGTGAGAGTAACAATCAGCGGTGGAAAGATTGCGGCCATAGATATTCTGGAGGCATCTGGAGAAACTGCGTCGTATTTTGCGTCAGCTCAGGGTGTGATCAGCAGGATGATCGCCGGAAATACACCGAATGTAGATGCAGTAAGTGGAGCAACCTATTCCTCCAACGGAATCATCCAGGCAGTTCAGAATGCCCTCTCCCAGGCAGCGGCAGATGGAAACAGCCAGCAGGTCACCCCTACACCTGCAGCAACTGCTTTACCAACTCCGACATCAGCTCCGTCACCTACAAAAAAACCATCTCCTACAAAGAAACCGGAAGATCCGGACAGTCCCCAAAAATATCTGGACGGTAAATATACAGCTTCGGCAAAGGGCTTCAATGGAGACGTGAAAGTAATTGTGACCATCAAGGATGGAGTGATCAAAGCCCTGAAACAGGAAAATACGGACACGGAGCAGTTTTTTGAAAAAGCATGGAGCGTGCTGGAGGAACAGATCATTGGTACGGATTCTGTAGATGATATTGATGCAGTCAGCGGAGCAACCTATTCCTCCAACGGAATTCTCAACGCTGTAAAAAAAGCTCTTAAAGAAGCGATCAATCCGGAGTATGGAAAGAAACCCACACCAACTCCGACAAAGAAACCGACACCAAAGCCAACAGCCACACCGAAACCTACGGCAACGCCGAAACCAACAGCCACACCGAAGCCAACAGAGACGCCGGCAGCAACCCCGACGCCGGACGACCCGGATGTGACGCCGGTTCCTGAAAAACCCAATGTAACTCCAATACCAGGGACAGATGAGCCGGATGCAACACCGGAGCCAACGGAAGCACCGGAACCGGTGGGAATGTACAGAGATGGAACGTATACAGGCTCGGCTTTTGGATATGGAGGAAAAACATATCTGACAATTACGATCTCAGGAGGCCAGATCGCATCCATTGAGCAGACAAATCAGGATACACCGGAATTTTTTGATCCTGCATGGAGCACGATCTATTCTCAGATCATGGCAAACCAGTCGGCGGATGGGATCGATACTGTCAGCGGAGCCACATATTCTTCCGAAGGATCCTGGACGCTGCACAAAAAGCCCTTGCCCAGGCAAAGAATTAACCGGGTGAACGTTGGAGCAGCTATAAACATCTGAATCTAAGCCAATAATAAGAGGTGAAAGAAACCTCTGGACTTCTTGATTTTTTTGAAGTTCAGAGTTTTTGCTAGGTTTCTGAAATTGCTTCTATAAATCGATAAAAAAATAACAGGAATGTATACAGAATAATAGGAAAAATATCAGAAAATATAAGCGGTTTAAATAATTTGAAATGCAAATTGGCGGGGATTAACCTGAGAAATACAATAAAATTTTTATTGCACAGGGCAATGTTTTATGTTATGTTTGAATGTGTGTAATTAAAGTTGTTATTAAAATGACAAACAACGCTGAAAGGAGAACAAATATGAGCAGTAAAATTACGATCATCGGAGCAGGAAGTGTAGGAGCAACTATCGCTTATACCTTATCACAGAGGAGTATTGCATCAGAAATCGTTCTGATCGATATTAACAAAGATAAGGCTGAAGGTGAGGTTATGGATATTGAGCAGGGAACCAGTTTCCGTGAGCCGATCTCCATCGTGGCAGGAGATTACCCGGATGCTGCAGATTCTGACATTGTGATCATCACTTCCGGTATTGCCAGAAAACCGGGACAGACTCGCATCGAGCTGACACAGACCAACGTTAACATTATGAAGAATATTACTCCGGAGATCGTAAAGGTGGCTCCCAAAGCGCTTTATATTATCGTAAGTAATCCATGTGATATTATGACTTATGCATTTGCAAAGCTTTCCGGACTGCCGGAAAATCAGATCCTTGGTTCCGGAACGCCCTGGATACGGCCCGTCTCCGCTGCAGACTTTCTCAGCACTACGGTGTATCTGAGAAAAACATCCACGCCTATGTATTCGGAGAGCATGGAGATACTTCCTTTGTACCGTGGTCCAGAGCCTTTGTTGCAGGTGCGACCCTTGATGAGTTTGACAAGATCGTTCATGAGGATCAGAAAGATCTGCAGCCACTTGACAGAGAAGAGGTTCTGGAGTATGTTCATACTTCAGGATCAACTGTGATCGCCAAGAAGGGTGCTACATTTTATGCGGTAGCCGTATCTGTTTGCAGACTTTGCTCGCTTCTTCTTGCAGCATCTGATACAATAGTCAGTGTATCAACCATGCTTCACGGAGAGTACGGTGTTGAAGACGTATGTCTTAGTACCATGGCTTCTATCGGACCGGAAGGTGTAAAACGTATCGTTCGTGTTCCGCTGACCGAGGAGGAGACAGAGAAGCTTCACGCAAGCGCCAATGCTCTGAAGGACGTGATCGCACAGATTGATCTTTGATAAATGTCAGAAGCTGTGTAAAGAGGAAAAAGCAGCCTCAGGCAAATTTGAAACAACGGGAGAAAGATAAAAATGGATATTATTCAGGTAATTACCAGAGAATTGAACGTTGAGAAATGGCAGGTCGAGGCAGCGGTTAAGCTGATCGATGAAGCTGCACCATTCCTTTTATTTCCAGATACCGTAAGGAAGCAACCGGTACACTGAACGACGAACAGCTTCGTAATCTTAATGAGAGACTTACTTATTTAAGAAATCTTGAGGATAAAAAGGCTCAGGTTCTGGGCAGCATCGAGGAGCAGGGCAAGCTGACTCCGGAGCTGAAGAAACAGATCGAGGCAGCGCAGACACTCGTTGTGGTAGAGGATCTTTACCGTCCGTACCGCCCGAAGCGCCGTACACGTGCCATCATCGCCAGGGAAAAAGGTCTGGGACCTCTGGCCGACATCATCCTTCTCCAGATGACGAAGAAACTCTTGAAGAAGAGGCAAAAGCATTTCTTTCTGAGGAAAAAGAAGTCAAAACTGTGGAAGAGGCCATCAGCGGTGCCAGAGATATCATTGCAGAACACATTTCTGATGAAGCAGATTATCGTATCAGTATCCGTAAGAGAACAATGGATAAGGGAACTATATGTTCCACCGCAAGAGATGAGAAGGAGCAGTCTGTATACGAGATGTATTATGACTTTGAGGAGCCGGTGAAAAAGCTTGCAGGTCATCGTGTCCTTGCTCTGAACCGTGGTGAGAAAGAGAAATTCCTTACTGTGAAGATCCTTGCACCTGAGGAAGAGATCATCCGTTATCTTGAAAAACAGGTGATCGTCCGCGATAATCCATACACTACACCTGTTCTGAAAGAAGCCATTGAGGACAGCTATAAACGTCTCATCGGACCGGCTATTGAGCGTGAGATCCGAAGCGCCCTTACAGAGGCAGCAGAGGACGGTGCCATCCATGTCTTTGGCAAAAATCTGGAGCAGCTTCTCATGCAGCCTCCAATTGCAGGACAGGTAGTTCTTGGCTGGGACCCTGCCTTCCGTACCGGATGCAAGCTGGCAGTGGTAGATCCTACCGGAAAGGTTCTGGATACCACAGTTATTTATCCCACAGCACCAACCAATGAGACCAAGATCCGTGCCGCAAAGGAAACCCTGAAAAAGCTTATCAGCAAATATCATGTGACACTGATCTCTGTAGGAAACGGAACGGCATCCAGAGAATCCGAGCAGATCATCGTGGAGCTTCTTAAGGAAATCCCTGAAAAGGTCCAGTATGTTATCACCAACGAGGCAGGTGCTTCTGTATATTCCGCAAGCAAGCTTGCCACGGAAGAATTCCCGAATTTCGATGTTGGACAGAGAAGCGCCGCATCCATCGCAAGACGTGTACAGGATCCGCTTGCAGAGCTTGTAAAGATCGATCCGAAATCCATCGGTGTCGGTCAGTATCAGCATGATATGAACCAGAAAAAGCTGGGAGAAGCCCTTAACGGCGTTGTGGAAGATTGTGTAAACAAGGTCGGAGTGGATCTGAATACTGCGTCTGCATCCCTTCTGGAGTATATTTCCGGAATTAGCAAGGCCATCGCAAAGAATATTGTAGCCTACCGTGAGGAAAACGGCCGTTCCAGACAAGAAGAGAACTTCTTAAGGTTGCCAAGCTTGTCCGAAAGCCTTTGAGCAGTGTGCAGGTTTCACACGGATCACAGGAGGCAAAAATCCTCTGGACGCAACCAGTGTCCATCCGGAAAGCTATGACGCAGCAAAAAAACTCTTGGAAAAGCTGGGCTACACACCGGAAGATGTGGCAGAGCGTAAGCTTACCGGTATTTCCGGGCAGATCCGCGATTACGGAAAACTGGCAAAGGAGCTGGAGATCGGAGAGCCAACCTTACGTGATATCGTAAAGGAACTGGAAAAACCTGCCAGAGATCCACGTGACGAGATGCCGAAACCGATCCTCCGTACCGATGTCCTAGATATGAAGGATCTGAAAGAGGGCATGGTTCTTAAGGGAACTGTCCGCAATGTCATTGACTTCGGTGCTTTTGTGGATATCGGTGTGCATCAGGATGGCCTGGTCCATATTTCCGAGATGAGCGAGAAATTCATCAAACATCCGCTGGAAGCAGTCAGTGTGGGAGATATCGTGGATGTCCGTGTTCTTGGTGTTGATATGAAGAAAAAACGGATCAGCCTTTCCATGAAGGGAATCAGTAAATAAAGAGAAAAACTGAGTAAAGAGAAGCAGGCAAGTATATTCTGCAGCATTCTGCGGCGGATTACCGGACCGATATACAATAAAGCTATAACAGAAATACAGCAGTGGTTTATACCCTATACTTTATAGAACCGGAGAAATCAGGTTTACAGGGAAAAACCACTGCTATATTATTATATTACCAGATGCGGATTATAGGAAATGCTTATATCAGAAATAAGCTTTGAAGCTCATAGATCGATCCGCATATGTATATCGAATAATCGATCAGACAGGAGGGATTATATTTGGATAGTACTGTACAGACCGTGCAGGAGGTCGGAAATCAGGTAAGCCAGTACAGGCAGATGTTTGAAAATTATCTGCCGGACATCACGAAATTCGGAATCAAGGTTGTTCTGGCTATTGTTGCTTTCTGGGTAGGAAGCACGGTAATTAAATGGATCGTAAAGTTTGTGAGGAAATCACTGACAAAATCCAGGCTGGATACAGGAGTGGCACAGTTTATGTCCTCACTGGTCAAGATCGTACTTTACATACTCCTGATCTTTAACATATCCATAAGCTTTGGAGTAAAGGAATCATCTCTGGCAGCACTTCTCGGAACTGCAGGTGTTACTATGGGTCTTGCCCTCCAGGGTGGACTTGCCAACCTGGCAGGAGGTATGATGCTTCTTCTGTTCAAGCCTTTCCAGGTAGGGGATTACATCATCGTTAACGGACAGGACGGAAGCGAGGGAACGGTAGCCAAGGTCGAGATCTGTTATACAACGCTGTTATCCATTGATAACAAGCACATCGTGATCCCGAACGGTACTCTTTCCAATGTGACCATCACCAACGTAACAGCAAGGGATCAGCGAAGGCTGGAGATCAAAGTGGGGATCTCTTACAATGCAGATATCCAGAAGGCCAAGGATATCCTGGAAGATATCCTCACCGAGGATCCGGATACAAGAGAAGACGAAGAGATGGTGGTATTCGTAGACGAGCTGGCAGAAAGCTCTGTGATCATGGGCTTTCGTGTCTGGGTAGATACCGACCGCTACTGGGCAGCCAGATGGAGATTGAACCAGAGGATCAAGGAAGATTTTGATTATTATGGAATTGAGATTCCTTATAATCAGCTGGATGTGCATATCCATAAATAATGTGCATAAAGGAAGAAAGCTAAAGCCTTTCACATGGCAGAGAAATTGCTGTGTGGGAGGGTTTTTTGGTGAAAGTAACTGGTTTTGAGATTATTACTGCCATTCACGATAATAGAGAATATGAAAATTATTGACAAACCAGTGTCGGGGTGCAATAATACCCCACAGAGATAGTATTTGGACTCAAAACTATACTCTGGCTGAAATCACTGGAATCTTATATAAAAATAGCCAGCCGGAACCCGGGATCGGGAACGGACGGATATATGAAAATTATAAAAGATACGAGCCTGTATCGATGATAACGAAGGCGTTACAACAGTTATGGGAATTTTGTGCAACTGTTGAAGAGCATGCTTTTCGTGTATAAAAAACAGGACTCAATATACAGGGAATCAATCAGAAGCGTTTCAGGGTCGAAGTGTACCCCGAGACGTTTTTTATTAAATACGGAAGCGGATGTTTTTATCCACTTGAAGTTATTCCCTGCAGGAAAGGACTTATATAAGATGACAATAGAGATGTTAAAAGGAAAGATCCACAGAGCAACCGTTGTCCAGGCGGAACTGGATTATGTAGGAAGTATCACTGTGGATGAGGAACTGCTGGAAGCTGCCGGGATACTGGAATATGAGAAGGTCCAGATCGTAGATGTGAACAACGGCAGCCGTTTCGAGACATACACCATTTGTGGAGAACGCGGAAGCGGTATGATCTGCCTGAACGGAGCAGCAGCAAGATGTGTAAGCACCGGTGACAAGATCATCATTATGGCTTACGCACAGTACGAGCAGGAAGAAGCCCGTACTCACAAGCCTGCAGTTGTATTTGTAGATGAAGAGAACAGGATCAGCAGAGTGACCAATTATGAGAAACACGGACTGCTGAAGGATATGGCCTGACGCAGATCAGGAAGATAATAAGACGAAGGTGAATTCAGAAAAGAGGCTATCTCGAATCTATAAAGAAAACCGGTTCCAGAACCGGAAAAGAGGAGAGCACAATGCAGGTAACAAAAACAGTAGAAGAAACAAGAAAACAGATCAAAGCGTGGAAAAAAGAAGGAAAAACAGTAGGCCTTGTGCCAACCATGGGATTTCTCCATGAGGGACACGCAAGCCTGATCAAAAAATGCAGAGAGCAGAATGATATCGTAGTGGTATCCGATTTCGTCAATCCTACACAGTTCGGTCCTACCGAGGACCTGGAAGCCTACCCGAGAGACTTTGAGCGTGACAGCAAACTCTGCGAAAGCCTGGGAGCAGATCTGATCTTCTGCCCGGAGCCTTCCGAGATGTATCATGATCCCCACGCATTTGTAAGTATAGATACTCTGTCAGAGACACTTTGCGGAAAAACACGTCCGATCCATTTCAAAGGTGTGTGTACCGTTGTGACCAAGCTGTTCCACATTGTGGCACCGGACAGAGCATATTTCGGACAGAAAGACGCACAGCAGCTGGCCATCATCCGCAAGATGGTGCGTGATCTGAACTTCGATATTGAGATCGTAGGCTGTCCGATCATCCGTGAGGAGGACGGACTTGCAAAATCCTCCAGAAATACATACTTAAGCCCTGAAGAGAGAAAAGCAGCTCTTTGCCTGTCAAAGGCAGTAAAAGCCGGACAGGAAGCCATTCACGCAGGAATCCTGGCAGAAGAGCTTCTCGGAAAAATGCGAGCAGTGATCGAAGCAGAGCCTCTGGCAAAGATTGATTATGTATCCATGGTAGATGCACTTACCATGCAGCCGGTGGAAAAAGCTGACCGCAGCGTTCTTGTAGCAATGGCTGTTTACATCGGAAAAACAAGACTGATCGACAACTTCAGCTACGAGGTATAATGTATGGGAAAAGTTTTAAAGAAAATCGGAATTATCAGCAGCCTTGCATCCAGATATATCGGGATCATTATCATCGCTTTTTCCTGCCTGGCTTTTTTCTGGCGTGACGGATTTTCCTGGATGACGAATTATACGTCTGTATTTCTGGGAGTGATCATGTTTGGTATGGGCCTGACCATAAAGCTGGATGACTTCCGGGCAATTTTTTCCAGACCCAAAGAAGTGGTGATCGGTGCAGTGGCTCAGTATACCATTATGCCGGTGATCGCCTGGCTTCTGTGTAAAGTGATGAACCTTCCGGCAGATCTGGCACTGGGAGTGATCCTGGTGGGATGCTGTCCGGGCGGAACAGCCAGCAATGTGATCACCTATATCGCAGGAGGTGATGTGGCGCTTTCTGTGGGAATGACTATAGTTTCCACACTGGCAGCACCGTTGATGACACCGTTTCTTGTATATGTTCTGGCAGGAACCTGGGTGGAAGTATCCTTCTGGGCTATGGTGATCTCTGTGGTAAAGGTAATTCTGATCCCGGTTCTCCTGGGAGTTTTTCTTCGGAGTCTTGCGGGAGAGCATGTGGATAAGGTATCCGATGTTATGCCGCTGGTGTCGGTTGTAGCTATTGTTATGATCATCGGAGGAATTGTAGCTGTAAATGCAGAGAAGATCGTAAGCTGTGGAGTTCTGGTGCTTGGAGTAGTGGCGATCCACAATTTCTGTGGTATGATGCTGGGATTTCTGGCTGCAAAAATCTTCCATGTGGAGTATTCCAGAACAACTGCTATAGCTATAGAGGTAGGCATGCAGAACAGTGGCCTTGCTGTCTCACTGGCAGCAGCTAATTTTGCAGCCAATCCGCTTGCAACACTTCCGGGCGCGATCTTCAGTGTATGGCACAATATTGCGGGTTCCATTTTTGCGGGGATCCGCCGTGCAGGTGCAGAAAACCTTGCAGAGCTTGACCGGATCAGGGAAATCGACTGCTGTAATTGCGAAAAGCAATAAGCAGTGAATGCGGATTGCGGATATCCTCCTGACGGGGAACAGCAAAGCTGTGGAAGAATGTCTGTAAAGAAAGATCCCGGGGAGTTTGAGAGATAAAATGACAGATTATGTCGAAAGAAAAAGTCATAAAATGCAGAATTGTGGTTTACAAATTTTAGCCGGTATACTATAATAACCACATGGACGAACAAACGTCCCCAACATATGAAAACAGGGGGGCCCGCTGAAGCGAGCTGAGAGTAGACTGTAAATGTCTTGACCCATAACCTGATTTGGATAATGCCAACGTAGGGACATATGCACGAAGGATTCTTAAAGACACAGAAGATCAGAGAGTACAGAAGAGATCAGAAGTACAGAAGATTTTCATTAAGTACGTAAGAGTAAGAGCCGGTTGCCGTGATGCGTATGCGTTGCAGCAACCGGTTTTTGTTGTATAAACACAAAGAATTTATGGAAGGAGATTTTTTTACATGAGAGATTACAGTACACAGATGGAGGCAGCCCGTAAAGGCATCATCACACCTGAGCTTGAGATCGTAGCTAAGAAGGAACGCATGACAACAGAGGAACTGCTTCCGCTGGTAGCCTCCGGTAAGGTGGCGATCTGTGCAAATAAAAATCACAAATGTATCGATCCGGAGGGCGTAGGTTCCATGCTCCGCACCAAGATCAATGTAAACCTTGGTGTATCCAGAGACTGCAAGGACTACGATGTAGAGATGCAGAAAGTAATGGAAGCTGTAAACATGGGCGCCCATGCTATCATGGATCTTTCTTCCCACGGAAATACCATTCCGTTCCGACGCAAGCTGACATCCGAGTGTCCGGCAATGATCGGAACCGTTCCGGTTTATGATTCCGTTATCCACTATCAGAGAGATCTTGATACGCTGACAGCTAAAGATTTTATCGATGTAGTAAGACTCCATGCACAGGATGGTGTTGACTTTGTAACTCTTCACTGTGGAATCACAAGAAAGACCATCGATCAGATCCGTAATCACAAGAGAAAAATGAATATCGTTTCCAGAGGAGGATCTCTTGTATTTGCATGGATGTGTATGACCGGTGAGGAGAATCCGTTCTATGAATACTACGACGAGATCCTGGATATCTGCCGCGAGTATGATGTGACCATCTCCCTTGGTGATGCCTGCCGTCCGGGATGTCTGGCTGACGCAACAGACGTATGCCAGATCGAGGAGCTTGTACGTCTTGGCGAGCTGACCAAACGTGCATGGGAAAAGGACGTTCAGGTTATGGTTGAGGGACCGGGACATGTGCCGCTTGATCAGGTTGAGGCAAATATGAAAGTACAGCAGTCTATCTGCCAGGGTGCACCGTTCTATGTATTAGGACCTATCGTAACTGACGTTGCACCGGGATATGACCACATCACATCCGCGATCGGCGGAGCAGTAGCTGCTATGTCCGGAGCAGCATTCCTCTGCTATGTAACACCGGCCGAGCACCTTGCACTTCCGAATCTTGAGGACGTAAAACAGGGAATCATGGCATCTAAGATCGCAGCTCATGCAGCAGACATTGCCAAAGGTGTCCGCGGTGCCCGTGAGATCGATGACAAGATGGCAGATGCCAGAAGAAAGCTTGACTGGGAGGCACAGTGGGAATGCGCCATGGATCCAGAAACAGCAAAACGTATCTGGAACGAGCGCAAACCGGAGCATGATGATACCTGCTCCATGTGCGGTAAATTCTGCGCAGTACGAAGCATGAACAAGGCACTTGCAGGAGAACATATCGATATTCTGTAAGAATACAGAATGCATATGAGCATGCAGCATCACAGTAGAACGTGGTGTTGGCAGTATCTAGCCAGAAAACTGGTTGATCGAATGCGGATATGGAAAGAACAGTAATGCTGAAATTGTGGAAAGTCTGATGTTCCGATAATAAAACATAAACCGCTGTGATCTAAAATGAAGATCACAGCGGTTTTTTTGCAGAGTAGGGGACATTATTGCAGCTTGCGAAAAGACAGGGCCGCGTTATAATAAAAACAGAACTTACATATAAACAGTTTACATAAAAAGGAAGGAAAGGTACGAAATGAAATTTCCGAAAAAATTGATAGCATTTGGTCTGTCATTATGTATGTCTGTTGTTCCATGTGGACCGGTGGCGGCCGAAGATTTTACAGACGCACAGACGGATATGACAGACGCCATTGATACTTTTACAGATGATGGGAATTCTGAGGAATCAGAAAATACCGTAAACACAGATCAGATTACAGAAGAAGAGTTTCCGGGATCAGATATCGGAACGGAAACGGATGAAGCTGAAAGCTCAGAGAGTGAGGAAATACAACAGGATTCTGATGAAGGATTAATTCTGGAAGAACCTTCGGCGGTCATCAGAAAAGCAGAAGGAACAGAGGATACAGAGGAGGCTGCGGCACCGGAAGAAATTTTTGGTGACGGAGAAAACCAGGAGCAGCAGGAAGATATATTCACAGATGATATTCCGGCAGCAGGTACTTCCGAAAAAGAAACAGATGTGGAGAGCACAGAAATATATCTGTATGCGATGAATGATACCTATAGCAGTGTGATCTCCATGCCGGATACCATGCAGACATCTTATCAGATCCAGACATCCGGCAAAAATCCGGTATATACGGTTGTTTCCGGTTATACTGCGAAAGTCAGCGAAACCGGTCTTGTTACTCCTAAAATGCAGTATGTAACCTATGTAGACAAAAACGGAAATGACGTAAAGAGCCAGTGGGAATACATGTTTGGAGAGACCCTGATCTCTGTACAGGATGGAAATAGTACCGTTTATTATAAATTCATACTCAAAGATTATGCGGAGTATTACGCAGAACAAAAAATGGATACATTCCTCAAAGAAAATATTACTGCGGAAATGTCCGATTATAAAAAGGTTGAGACAATCGCCAGATGGCTTGCCAACAACTTTAATTACAGTCAGTATCATTCCGGCTATACAGGCCTGATGCTGGATGGCGGCGGAGACTGCTGGGCCAATACCAGCGCAGTGAACTATATGTGCGAAAAACTGGGACTGACCGTGTATGCAAGGTATGCGGCAAATGATCCGGGGGCGGGAAGCGGTCACAGGAACTCCGTAGTCATCATTGACGGCGAAAGATATCTGGTTGACTGCGGATATACGGGAAATGCCCCCAGACATTATGAATTGTCCAAAATGGACTATGACTATTCTTATGAGATCCTGAATGATGGAACACTCAGGCTGTATCAGTATGAAGGGACAGATACAAATATCGTAGTTCCGGATACTATTGACAGAAGAAAAGTAACGGTTCTTGGAAACAGTACCTTCCAGTATTGCACCCAGGCTTCTGATATAGAGTCTGTTACTTTGCCGGATTCGCTTACAACCATCGAAAAGAATGCTTTTTACAACTGTGAGAAATTGAAATCTGTTACGATTCCCCCAAATGTGTCATTTATAGGGCTGGCTGCTTTTGTGGAGGGCTTGTCCGAGTCTAGTCTGACAGAAATTAAAGTAGATCCGGAAAATCCGTATTTTTCTGAAAAAGACGGAGTGGTATTCAGCAAGGATGGCACAAAACTGATCATGTTTCCGTCCGGACGTTCCGGAGATTACCAGATTCCGGATGGAACTGTAAGCGTGGGAGACTATGCTTTTTATTACTGTGTAAATGTTTCTTCCATAACAGTCCCGGGAAGTGTCAGAAGCCTTGGAGAAGGTGCATTCGGAAACTGTTCGTCGCTTACGAAAGCTGTCCTAAACGAAGGCTTGGAAGAAATCGGTGAATATGCATTCCAGAGCAGTTCAGGGATCCGTGATATTATAATTCCCGCATCTGTAAAATCAGTTGGGAAAAATGGACTTCGTCTGTCTTCCGAGTGCAGGATAAGAGTACTGAGCACAGATACTATCTGGGCGGATGATGCGTTCAGGGATTCAGCACTGATCGCGGGAAAAAAGGATTCTACACTTCAGAAATACGCAGAGGACCGTGGCTACATGTTTGTGGAGCTGTCAGCAGACAACCGGATACCGCTTCAGAATGAATGGTTTGAACAGATCACTCCAGAATATGAATATAATGGAAAAAGCCATGAACCTGAAATAGAATCCAGTGAATCCGCACCGGAACTTGAGCAGGGCTCCGATTATGAAGTAACTTATGAAAATAACATCAATGCAGGAACTGCGACTGTAAAGATCACGGGAAAAGATATTTTCTGCGGTACAGTAGAGCGGAGTTTCAAGATTACGCCAGATGAAAATGGAATGTATGTGTGCTATTTTGCGGAAAATAATGAAACATACCTGGAAACCACCTTTAAAGGAAAAAAAGTGGAACCGGAAGTGGTAATTGACGGACTGGTACAGGGAAAAGATTATACGGTAACCTATGTTAATAATGAAAAGCCTGGTGAAGCTCGTGCAGAGCTCACGGGAATCGGCAATTATAAAGGATCGGAAACATTATATTTTACTATTTACGGAAAACTACCGGCTGCGGATCCAATAGCTGATCAGATATATACAGGAAAAGAACTCACACCTGCCATCGTAATTCCCGGATTGAAAGCCGGCGAAGATTATTATATGTACTACGAGGATAATCAGTATCCGGGTGTGGCAACGGTAACCATTTATGGTACCGGTTATTATAAAGGTACCGCAACCATTCATTTCAAGATCATAAAAAAGACAGAAAGGTTTGTCAGCAATGTTAAGCTAAACAGAACCTCTTACACTTGTACGGGAAAAACCATCCGGCCATCAGTAACCGTAACTGTAAATGGAAAGAAGATCGGTGCGAGTGCTTATAAGCTGTATTACAAAAATAATAAAAATTCCGGAATTGGAACTGTGCAGGTCAGAGGGACCGGAAAATACAGTCGTATCAACAAAACGCTTACCTTTAAGATCCTGCCTCCAAAAACTCTGCTGACAGGACTGAAAAAAGCAAACAGATCCTTTACCGCAAGCTGGAAAAAAAATATACAGGCAACCGGCTATCAGATCCAGTATGCAGCAGACAGCAGATTTACAAAAGAAAAGAAAAACGGTCATAGTTGGAAAACAGTCTGCGACCAGATATAAGATATCAGGACTGAAAAACAAAAAAGACCTATTATGTCCGCATCCGGTCATATAAAAGAGTCGGAAAAAAGGTTCTTTACAGTAGCTGGAGTACGGTAAAGAAAATCTGGGTTTGATCATAAAGGAGTGGATCTTAGATTTATATAAATGGAGCAGAATGCTTCTGTGACAGAATTAAGCCTTGTAATTATAAAAAGAGCGCGTTATAATGAACTCATAAAAAGAAAATTTCTTCGGGGCAGGGTGTGATTCCCTACCGGCGGTATAGTCCGCGACCCGCTTTGGCGGCTGATCTGGTGAAATTCCGGAACCGACAGTAAAGTCTGGATGAGAGAAGAACGCGCAGTATTTAAAGAACGTGCTCAGTGCCCCGGGAAGAAGCTCCCGGGGCTTTTTATGTGAAGAAATAGAAATTTTTTTCGCATAAAGATTTCTTGTGGAAATTTTCTTTGAATATTTCTGAAGAAGGAGAGAGAGTTATGAGTGAACAGATATTACAGAGAGGAAATGCCGTGGAAAGAAGCAGAACAAGAACCATCGCGCAGGTAGCCATGCTTGGTGCTGTGGCAGGAGTATTAATGAATCTTGAGTTTCCGATCCCGTTTCTTGCACCGTCTTTTTATCAGCTTGATTTTTCCGAGGTACCGGTTATGGTAGGAACCTTCGCTATGGGACCTGTGGCAGGTATCCTGATCGAGCTTGTGAAGATTCTCGTACATCTTGTGACTAAGGGAACCATGACTGCCGGTGTTGGTGATGTTGCCAATTTCCTGTTTGGATGTGCCTATGTGGTACCGGCCGGCCTGATCTACCGTTTCCGTCACAAAAAGAGCAGAGTACATGCAGTTGCAGGTATGGCAGTGGGAACAGTTTTGACAGCGATCCTTGCATGCTTTGTCAATGCCTTTGTACTGCTTCCGGCTTACGGTAAGGCGTTTGGAATGCCGATCGAGACCTTTATCCAGATGGGAAGCGCAGTACACAGCTCCGTAAACGGACTGCTTACCTTTGCACTGCTGATCATTGCTCCGTTTAATATCTTTAAATATGCACTGACATCTCTGATCGTATTTGTAATTTATAAGAAGATCCGTGTTGTACTGAAGGGTGACTGATCATAAGCAGCTGCCGGAGGATGAAGAAAAGATCAGAAATTGGTGGTTTCAGATAAATATCTGATAATGTGAGAAATGCCATGTAATATATTGCCGATGGGCAGTAAATTACATGGCATTATGTTATAGGAAATTACTCCGTAATGTTCCTATAACATAAAAAGCCCTCCGGGCAGGATCGCACTGCGACGGAGAGGAATAATGTCGCTGAAGCGACCCGTCGCAGGCGGAGAATCCTGCAAGCAGGATTCTTTCTTGTGTCAGGCGTTTTGTTCTGCAGCTTTCATGACTCCAAGCTCACGTCTGGCAAAAACAACGGCCAGCACAAATGCAGAGGTATCTGCAATTGGTCCTGCGTACATGACGCCATCGATTCCGAAGAAGACCGGGAAGATGACGATCAGAGGCAGCAGGAAGAGCACCTGCCTTGTGAGGGACATGATCACACCAAGCCTAGCTTTTCCAATGGAGGTAAAAAAGCAGGCGGACATAGGCTGGATCCCGTTGGCAAAGGTCATCAGCATGAAGATGCGGAGATATTTTTCTGCAAAATGAAAGTACAGGTCGCTGCCGTTTCCGAAGATGCCTACAATCTGATGCGGGAAGAACTGGAAGCAGATAAAAAATATGGTTGCAATCACAGTACATAAGGTTACGGAATAGCGGTATGTCTGGCGTACACGGCTGTATTTTTCGGCACCGTAGTTAAATCCCAAGATGGCTGGGAGCCTGGGAGATTCCGATGCAGATGGCCATAAATACCTGATTGACTTTGGAAATGATCCCTGTACAGGCGATTGGAATATCACTCCCGTAGGCGGAGAGTGCTCCGTAATGGCGAAGTGTATTGTTCATGACGATCTGCACTGCAGCAATGGCAACCTGATTGATACAGGATGCCATTCCCAGAGAAAAAATGGCAGACAGATTGCGTGCCTTAGGAATCAGCATGGAGTGGTCCAGGTACATTTTCCGGAGTCTGGAAAAATAAAAGATGATCAGAAGTCCGGATACGATCTGGCCGATCACGGTTGCCAGGCTGCACCTTTGATGCCCCAGCCGAATCCAAAGATGAAAAGCGGGTCCAGGATGGTGTTGATGGCGGCACCGGCCAGGATGCAGGCCATGGAATAGGTAGGACTCCTGTCTGCTCGGATCAGGTGGTTGCCGCCTGTGCTTAAAACATAAAAGGGAAGCCCAATGGCGGTGATCCCTATGTAATCAATGGCATAGGGCATGACGTCCGGTGTTCCGCCGAAAAAATGAAGAAGTGGCTTCAGGAACAGAAGGACAATGACAGAGAGTATTGTACCGGAGATTATCAGCGCGGAGAGTCCGGTTCCTGCAATGGAGCTGGCTTTTTTTTCGTTTCCTGCGCCCATTTCCAGGTTGTAATTGGAGGCGCTGCCGATTCCCAGGAGCAGTGCAGCAGCAGTAGAGATAATGGTTACGGGAAATGCGATATTTGTGGCGGCATTTCCAAGCATTCCTACGCCCTGTCCGATAAAGATCTGGTCAACGATATTGTACAGAGCGCTGACTAGCATGCTGATGATGGCGGGAATGGCGAATTTGGCGATCAGGCTGCCTACAGGGGCGGTTCCCAGAGGGGTTTCGGCCTGGGCAGCATTGGTCTGATTTTTCAATGTTTTTTCCTTCTTTCTTGTCTACAGTAGCTGTTTGGTAATGTAATAAGTAAATTTAAATTTTATAGCAGGGTATTTATTATAGCACTATTGTGAAGGGAGTGTAAGTATAAAAAATTGACCTTTGGTTTTGGATGGGATAAAATGTTTTTAGAAAAAATTTTCGGGAAGGAGTTTTTCAGATGGGTAAGATCAATAGTGTGAAAAAACTTACAGATAATAAGTTCGTGAATCTTTATGGAGTGGATGCGACCAGTGTACATGATACGCCGGTTTCTTATTTTGTGGCCTCCAGGGCGAAGAGTGTGGAGGATATGAAGCTTTCTACAGGGGAGAATCATCCGGATGGGGTGATCATTTACAGTGTTTATGGAGAGAAGCGGGATAAGGTTGTGCTGATCCGTCAGTATCGGTATACGATCGGCGGGTATATTTATGAGTTTCCGGCGGGGCTTGTGGAGCCTGGGGAGGATTTCCATGAGGGTGCTGTGCGGGAGATGTTTGAGGAGACCGGGTTGAAGCTGGAGCCGATCAAGGTTGCGGAGGCTTTTGAGAAGCCTTATTTTACGACGATTGGGATGACGGATGAATCCTGTGCTACGGTTTATGGGTATGCCAGTGGTGAGGTTAGTAAGGCTGCTCAGGAGGATAGTGAGGAGATCGAGGTTGTGATCGCGGACCGGGATGAGGTCAGGAGGATCCTGAAGGAGGAGAGGGTTGCGATCATGTGTGCTTATATGCTGATGCATTTTCTTGAGGATGAGGAGGTGTTTGGATTTCTTGGGGAGATTTAAACGGAGGTAGTTATATGGCGGAAGGGGACGCCAGTGAGGGGCTTCTTTCCAGGCTGGGGCTTCGTCGGGGGCTGGCTTCTAAGGTGCCGGAATTCTGCTAAAAGCGCTTCAAAAAATCTCGAACTCGCGTCTGAAGCCGCTCAAACAGCGAGATTTTTGAAGCAACGCAGATTTCCGCCACCTAAGAATCAGCTCCCCTCCTGCAGAGTCAGTCTGGAAAGAAGCCCCTCACTGGCTGTGCATTGGCCGTGAGACGTGTTAAATCTCGTGGGGAGTGTTGCTAGTGGGGTGGTATGACGGGAGTTGGATGAGCCGTCAGCGCTGCGCTGGACGGCTGGGAGGAAAGGCTGAGATTCCTTGTGGTATGACGGGAGTTGAATGAGCCATCGGCGCTGCGCTGGATGGCTGGGAGGAAAGGCTGAGATTCCCTGTGGCTTGAAGAGGGGAATGGGTCATTAGCGCTGCGCTGGATGGATGAGAAAAACGGGGAATCTGCGGTTGCGGATTCCCCGTTTTGATCAGAGTTCTGTGAGTTTTCCCAGGTCTTTGTTGTATTTGCAGTATTTGCCGTTTTCGGAAATAAATGGCTGGTAGGTGTCGGTCCGGTTGTCTTTGACGTAGACGATTCCGGTGGCGATCATTTCTACCAGGGAGAAGCGTTTGCTTAAGCTGGAGATCCAGCGGTAGGTTTTTTCGTTGCCGGAGTCTGCCATGAGGAGGTTGTAGCCGCTGGGCAGGCTTCCAGGGTGAAGTAGATTTTCTGGGACCGGATGGAGGTGTTGAAGACCTGGCCGGTGATGTAGGTGGAGAAGTTGGTTTCTACAAATTGGCGGAAGGTGTAGAGATCGTAGATCACGCCGGTGGTCTCATCTTTGATCTTGTCGCCGCGTTCGATGCGGGCTTTCAGGAGCTTGAGGACTTCGATGGTCCAGTTGATGAAGGAGATGCTGCTGTAGGTCATGCTTTCCTGAAGTTGATCGACCAGCTGTTTTGACAGGATGTTGGATTTTGATGCTTCATTAAAAAGTTCTTCGTTCATAAGGTTCCCTCCAGTGTTGGATTTTTATATGGTTTTCGCTCTTTTTTTTGTATCTTTTATTATAAGTCTGAATTGTATATAAAGCAATAAAAAATGCGTAAAATACAAAGATGATTACCGGGAAATGATATATAATTAACGATTATGTTTTGAAAATGTCAGTGCTTTTGAGGTCTGGGTTAAATGTGGACTTTAAATATCAAGTTAATTTGGATAACTATAAATAATTATAAGGAAGAGTTTTACCAAATATTCTCATTTTATTGATAAAATTTTGTTGTATATCTCCCTTGACATAAAGCCTTCCTCTGGGTGTATCATAGTGCTGTGTTAAAGGAGGTAGACTATTATGTTTGAGACATTACAGGAGAAGACGGAAGAGAAAGCAATGGTGCAGTTCCTTGAACGCTTTACAGATTATCCATTTCTGGTAAAGTTCAAGAATTCCGAGTATCACATCGGAGAGGGTGAACCTACATTTACGGTGAATTTTAAGAAAGCGATTCCTCTGGCGGATCTGATGAAGAGCACATCCCTTGCACTGGGTGAGGCGTATATGCGTGGGGATCTGGATATCGAGGGAAATCTTTATGAAGCGCTGGATCATTTTCTAGGTCAGATGGGGAAATTTTCTACCAATGAATCTGCTCTGAAAAAGATCATGTTCAGTTCAACATCAAAGAAGAACCAGGAAAAGGAAGTGACCAGCCATTATGATATTGGAAATGACTTTTATAAACTTTGGCTGGATGAGACTATGAGTTATTCCTGCGGGTATTTTATCCATGAGGATGATACGTTGTATCAGGCACAGGTAAATAAAGTTGATTATATCCTTAAAAAATTACATCTGGAAGAGGGTATGAGTCTTTTGGATATCGGCTGCGGCTGGGGTTTTCTGCTGATCGAGGCAGCTAAGAAATATAAGGTTCATGGTACCGGTATCACCTTAAGTCATGAACAGTATGCAGAATTTCAGAGACGGATTAAGGATCAGGGGCTGGAAGATTATCTTACGGTAGAGCTGATGGATTACCGTGATCTGCCGAAGAAGGAGTATCAGTTTGACCGTGTTGTCAGTGTCGGTATGCTGGAGCATGTTGGACGTGATAATTATCAGCTGTTTCTTGATTGTGTGGAAAAGGTTCTGAAGCCGGGCGGACTGTTTCTGCTTCACTTTATCAGTGCTCTGAAGGAGCATCCGGGTGACCCGTGGGTCAAGAAATATATTTTCCCGGGCGGAACTGTTCCGAGCTTACGTGAGATCCTGAACCATATGGCAGAGGACAATTTCCATACCCTGGATATCGAAAATCTCCGTCTGCATTACAATAAGACATTGCTTCACTGGGAGAAGAATTTCCGGGACAATATTGAAAAAGAAAAGACTATGTTTGACGAAGAGTTCCTGCGTATGTGGGATCTGTACCTGTCAGCATGTGCGGCAACCTTCCACAACGGAATTATCGATCTTCACCAGATTCTTATGACCAAGGGTGTGAATAATGATCTGCCGATGACACGCTGGTATTGATAAAAGCCTTTACAAACCTGCCGGAGAGGAATATCATACTTCTATAAAACTATTTATTAAAGCGTATAAGGAGCCTGTGGATTCAGCATATGATTACAGAAATGCTGAATCCGCAGGCTTTGTTTTTTAACCGATAAACCGCGAAGGAGTTATTCGGTCATGAGCAAGTAGCGAAGCGTATTGCGAATATTCGCTTGACTATTCCGTTTACCGATAATTATGGAATGTGCATAAAAACAAAGCTGCAAACTTGTTCAATAAGCAGAATCATAGAAAACTATCTTGACAGATCAGGAGAAAAGAATAATAATGTAATTACTTTAATAAAATAATTAATAAAAGATGATATGCAATAGAAAGAAATTAAAGGAGGAGAATAAGATGCTTCAGCAGGTAATGACAAATCCAGGAGAGATTATTTTCAGAGAGGTTCCAGTTCCGGAAGTGGGAGATGACCAGGTTCTGGTTAAGATCATGAACATTGGTATCTGCGGATCAGATATCCATGTATATCACGGCAAGCATCCTTTTACAAAATATCCGGTAACACAGGGACACGAAGTATCCGGTGAGATCACGGGACTTGGAAAGAATGTGACAGGTTTTAAGGTTGGCCAGAAAGTAACCATCGAGCCTCAGGTATACTGCGGACACTGTTATCCATGCCGCCATGGAAAATATAATCTCTGCGAGGAACTGAAGGTTATGGGCTTCCAGACAACAGGAACAGCTTCTGAATTCTTTGCAGTAGATGCATCTAAGGTAACACCGATCCCGGAGGAGATGTCTTACGAGGAAGGTGCAATGATCGAGCCGCTGGCAGTTGCAGTCCATGCAGTGAAGCAGATGGGCGATGTAAAAGGGATGAACATCACAGTGATCGGTGCAGGTCCCATCGGAAATCTTGTTGCGCAGACAGCCAAAGGAATGGGGGCAGCCAGGGTTATGATCACGGATGTCAGTGACCTTCGTCTTGCAAAAGCAAAAGAGTGCGGCATTGATATCTGTGTAAACACAAAGGAGAAAAATTTCGGAGAGGCACTGGTAGAGGCATTTGGTCCGGATAAGGCAGATGTGATCTATGACTGTGCCGGAAATAACATCACCATGGGACAGGCTATCCAGTATGCGAGAAAAGGCAGCGTGATCGTACTGGTAGCGGTATTTGCGGATATGGCAACCGTTGACCTTGCTGTTGCCAATGACCATGAGCTGGATATCAAGAGTACTATGATGTACCGTCATGATGATTATGTAGATGCCATTGATCTTGTAAATGCGGGAAAGGTTCATTTAAAGCCGCTGATCTCAAAGACATTTAAGTTCGCAGATTATCTGAAGGCTTATCAGTATATTGATGAGAACCGTGAGACAACCATGAAGGTTATCATCAATGTGCAGGAGAAATAATTTCTGAAGATTATAAGTGATATAAGAAAAACTCCCGGATGTTTGGCTGTCCGGGAGTTTTCAGATGGTGGCGGTGTCAGATTATGGGAGAATTTTTGGAACAGTTTTGAGTGATTTGTTTATTGATGTGTGGTATGGTTATTATATCTTATATGATTCTTGTCTGTATGGACATTCTGAAAGCTTCGTATTCTGGAGCGTTTTCCATTTTAAGTTCCTGTAGAGTTCGTAAAAATACGTTTTATGGGGTTTTTATGTTTTGATGATGTGGTATAATTTGGATATACCGGTGGGAGTGATCAATCGTTTGTTTTTGGATGGACGGTCGGATGAAGTGCAGCGTGTGATGACGGATGTAAAATGGCGTCAGAAGCTGTATGATGAGTATGAATTGTAACAAGTGATATGAGTATGACGAGGAGGAATTAGCATGGAGAATATTTTTCACAGAGTAAGTATTCGTAAATATGAAGATAAATCCGTAGAGAAGGAAAAGATCCTTCAGATTTTGAAGGCAGGTATGCAGGCGCAAGCGCGTGTAATCAGCAACCTTGGGAATTTTATGTTGTGACAGATAAGGAGAAGATCCTGGAGCTTTCCAAAGCCACTCCCTATTCCGGATGTGCAGCAGGTGCACCGGTTGTGATCGTTCCGGTATATCGGAAAGAGGGATTGCCTGTTCAGGATATGGCACAGATCGATATGTCTATCGCACAGGAGAATATCTGGCTGGAAACGGATGCACTGGGACTTGGCGGCGTGTGGATCGGAATTGCACCGCTTAAGGATCGTATGGCGCTGGTCCATGATATTCTGAAGCTTCCGGAGAATGTGGAGGTATTTTCTCTTTTTGCCCTGGGGTACCCGGCAGAGAGCAGAAAGCAGCAGGATCGTTTTGATAAGAGCAGGATCCACTTTGTAGAATAAAAAAAAGCCTTCTTTGAGGAAGATAACATCCGGAAACAGAAGAAGTCTGAATGTAGTGAAAAATACCAATAAATCCTCTGAAAATTTGTGCAGAACGCATTTTGCATGACCGGGATTTTTACGATAAAATGTAAGTATAAGAACTGAAAAACTGCATTAAAATGAAAGAGGTGAAGGGTATGAAGGAATATGAGATCATCATTGAAACCATTAATCCTGCGGCGGCGATCGTCATTCTCAGCAGGAGATCATTGAAGCAAATATCGAGAGCCCGGAAGCTTTCGTAAAAGAAAAAGGAAGATTTCCGATCATTGATAAGATCGAGAATCCCGATGGCGGAGTCGTGATCGTAACCGGTGACGGAAAAGGATACATGGTAAGATATACATTTTCTGAATAATGGATAATGCGGCGTATGTGACGGGAAACGGATCGTAAAGCAGAGCTGGGATCAGATCTGGCTTCGTTACATACGCCGTGTTTTGGCTTTTACCTAAAAAATGCATAAAAAAACATATGCAAATTTATAAAATATATATAAATTATTTGTTGAATTTTTATAAAAAAAGGAGTAAAACATTAGATAAATAAAAAAGAGAAATGCATGGAACAGGACAGATCACAAGAAGCAGACCGGATCACAGAGAGCCGCAGCTGGTGAGAAGCGGCAGAAGGTATTTTGTGATATCATTTGGGAGCATCCCGCTGAATAGAAATCTTTAAGTAAGCCGGGACGTAGTCTTCACGTTACAGAAGAGGCTGTTTGATATGACAGTAATAAGTGGTCGCGTTTAGCAATAAATACGATAATACAAAGTGGTACCACGGAACATTCCGCCTTTGTTATCCGAAAGGATAGCAAGGGCGTTTTTTTGATGCAATAACTGTTTTACGGTCATTGTATCATGTATAAAAAACACAAAGGAAAGAGAGTTGATATTATGAACGGAATCACAATGATGATCATAGCCATTGTAGTTCTCGGAGGCGCATATCTTCTGTATGGCCGTTATCTCCAGAACAAATGGGGCATTGATCCGAAAGCAAAAACTCCGGCATACGAAATGGAGGACGGAGTTGATTATGTACCGGCTGATACAAATGTAGTATTTGGACATCAGTTTGCATCCATAGCAGGTGCAGGTCCCATCAACGGACCGATCCAGGCCGCAATTTTCGGTTGGCTGCCGGTTCTGTTATGGATCCTCATCGGTGGTGTATTTTTCGGAGCTGTGCAGGATTTTGCATCCATGTATGCATCCGTAAAGAATAAAGGACGTACGATCGGATATATCATCGAAGCGTATATCGGAAAGCTTGGAAAAAAATTATTTCTTTTATTCTGCTGGCTGTTCTGTATTCTGGTCGTTGCCGCATTTGCAGATGTTGTAGCAGGAACCTTTAACGGATTTGCCGTAAATGATGCAGGAACAGTTACAAAGGTAGCGGCAAACGGAGCTGTTGCAACCACTTCCATGTTATTTATATTTGAGGCTGTTGCACTTGGATTTTTCCTTAAATATACAAAATTCAACAAATGGGTCAACACTGCAGTCGCAATTTTACTGCTGGTAGCAGCAATTGTGCTGGGACTTAATTTCCCCATGTATGTAAGTCTTGGAACCTGGCATATCATCATTTTTGTATACATTCTGATCGCCAGTGTCGCTCCTGTATGGGCACTGCTTCAGCCACGTGATTATCTGAACAGCTATCTGCTCATTTTTATGATCGTCGGTGCGGTTATCGGTGTATTTGTTGCCAATCCTTCCTGTAACCTGAAGGCATTTACAAGCTTTAACGTAGACGGACAGTATATGTTCCCGATCCTGTTTGTAACCATCGCCTGCGGTGCTGTTTCCGGCTTCCATTCACTGGTATCTTCCGGTACTGCATCCAAGCAGATCAAAAATGAGAAAAATATGCTTCCTGTTTCCTTTGGAGCAATGCTGATGGAAAGTATGCTTGCCATCATCGCACTGATCGCAGTTGCATCCTTTGCAGATGGTGAAGCAGCAGCACAGGGACTTACAACACAGCCGCAGATTTTTGCAGGTGCTATCGCAAACTTCCTTTCTGTAGTTGGCCTTCCGCATTCCCTGGTATTTACCCTGATCAACCTTGCTGTATCCGCATTTGCACTGACCTCTCTTGATTCTGTAGCCAGAGTCGGACGTCTGTCATTCCAGGAATTTTTCCTTGATTCTGATACAGATGAGGAAAACATGAGCCCGTTCCTGAAGGTAGTAACAAATAAATATTTCGCAACAGTCATTACACTGGTACTTGCCTACATGCTTACAAAGGTCGGCTATGCTGAGATCTGGCCGCTGTTCGGCTCCGCAAACCAGCTGTTATCTGTACTCGCTCTTGTAGCCTGTGCAGTATTCTTAAAGAAAACAAAACGTCAGGGCTGCATGCTCTGGATCCCGATGGTATTCATGATGGCAGTTACCTTCACAGCACTTGGCATGACCATCACAAAGCTTTCAAAGGCACTGGTAACAACAGGGCTGGATCTTGGAAACACCTTACAGCTTGTATTTGCAGTATTACTGCTGATCCTTGGTGTACTGGTAGCAATCCAGGGTGTGAAGAAGCTGCTTGAGAAGACAGATGATAAAAAAGCAACAGCATAATATTATCGGATGAGATCACGGATTTCTGTTTGGCTGAAGAGGCATGAGTCATATAAATGGCTCATGCCTTTTTACATCCATGGAATTTTGAGATATCTAAAGACGATTTATGACTCCATGCGCCTGCATTCATTGGGAGTCATTCCGAATTGCTTTTTGAAAGCAGTCTGAAAGTGGCTCTGGCTGGAGAAGCATAAAAAGGTGCTGATCGTACGGATGGATTTGTTTGTATATTGCAGCAATTCTTTACCTTCCTCCAGCTTGCAGCGCAAAATAAATGCGCTGACAGAAAAACCAAGGGTCTTTTTAAATAATCAGGAAATGATGGCTGCGATGATGGAAGGAATGCCGCTTCGTCAGTTGTTAAGCTTCGTTCCCGGAATTAAAAGAGAAATACTGGAACAGATGGTTGGTGCTTTAAACGAAGGCGTTGCATATAATAAAAAAAATGTATCAATGGAAATAAAAGCCTTATGCCAGACCAGAAATTAGAGAATCTACTTAATCTTGCCATGAATGCCCTGCCGCAGGAACGGGCGAAATCGGAAAATCTGAATGTGGGATATGATCCCACTACCAGGCTGTGGGATGTGATCGTGAAATACAGCGGTCCGGAAAGCGGACTTGGTGGTGAGAGGATCCAGGTGGTCCCGCTGCTTGGCAGCTATGCAGTAGTGACATTGCCGGAAACGGAAATTTCTGCATACTCAGTTAGAGAGCAGATCGAGTTTATAGAAAAGCCTAAGAGACTTTATTTTGAGACCTTTGAAGAGCGGGAGGCAAGCTGCATTTTGCCGGTGCAGAATGGAGCCGATGGCTTAACCGGCAAGGGGATTTTGGTGGGTATTGTGGATTCCGGGGTGGACTATTTTCATCCGGATTTCAGAAATGAGGATGGAAGTACCCGGATCCTGCGACTGTGGGATCAGAGTGTAGCTGGAAATCCACCGAAAGGCTATGTATCAGGAACTGAATATACGAAGGAAGAAATTGATGAGGCGCTTGCACTCGGGGAAACCGAAGGCAGGCGCCTTGTTCCGTCTGGGGATTTCAGCGGACATGGAACAGCAGTTCTTGGAATAGCAGCAGGAAATGGGAGAGCATCGGAGGGAGTGAAGCGAGGCGTTGCGTATAGAAGTGATCTTCTGGTGGTAAAGATGGGAAATCCACGGGAAAATTCATTTCCGCGGACAACGGAGCTGATGGAGGGTATTGATTACCTGATACGGCAGGCAGTGAAGATGAGAAAACCGATCGTTATAAACGTCAGCTTTGGGAATAATTATGGTTCTCACAGAGGGGATTCTCTTCTGGAAAACTATATTGATACAGTTGCGGCCATGGGGCGGACTGTGATCGTTACAGGAACCGGAAATAACGGCAGCCAGCCTGGCATGCAGGAGGAATCCTGCAGCAGGGGAAAACAGAAGAAATCCAGTTGGCGGTGGGAGCTTTTGAGCCCACATTAAATGTACAGTTATGGAAGGATTATGAAGATGAGATGGAAATTTATCTGGAAAGTCCGTCCGGAGAACGGATCGGTCCATTATATGAAAGGCTGGGTCCACAGCGGCATCTGCTGGAAAATACAGAGCTTTTGATCTATTATGGAAAACCCGGTCCCTATCAGCTGTCCCAGGAAATCTACATAGATTTCATTCCTGAGGGTAATTATGTGGATAGCGGTGTCTGGAAAGTTCTTTTAAGTGGAAAACGTGTGCGCTCCGGACAGTATTTCCTCTGGCTGCCGGGTGGAAATGTACTGAATCGCGGAACCGGGTTTTATTCTCCGCGGGCTGTGGGAACTTTGACGATTCCTTCCACTGCCGGAAAAGTTATTTCTGTTGGAGCTTATGATTCCAGACAGAATGCCTACGCAGATTTTTCCGGAAGGGGAAGTCAGTTCTTGCCGATCCGGAAGCCTGACCTCGCAGCTCCCGGTGTATCCATCTCCGCCCCGGTTCCCGGCGGAGGCTACGCCACTGTCACCGGAACCTCCTTTGCGGCACCCTTTGTCAGCGGAAGCGCAGCTCTGCTTATGGAATGGGGGATCGTGAAAGGAAATGATCCGTTTCTTTATGGGGAAAAGGTGAAGGCGTATCTGAGGAAAGGCGCACAGAGTGTGGGCGGATATGAGGAATATCCGAATGTGGAGGTGGGATGGGGACGGTTGTGTCTGGCAGAGAGTATCCCATACGGCATATCCTGAACATATAGAAACGGACAGGATTTTCAGATACGAGCCTTATGATCCTGACATTGATATGAAGATGAATTCAGTTACTGTCAGAGATGCTAGTGCAAATGGCGAAGCATTCACGCATAATGTAGATAAACAAAAACACAAATATAAAAAGAAGGAGGATTGGGTATGGGATTATTTGATAAGAAGATCTGTGATATCTGCGGAGAGAAAATAGGTTTATTAGGCAACAGAAAACTGGATGACGGAAATCTGTGTAAGGATTGTGCAAAAAAATTGTCACCATGGTTTGAAGACCGGCGGCACAGTACGGTAGAGGATATAAAACGTCAACTGGAATATCGTGAAAAAAACAAAAAAGCCGTAATGGATTTTTGTATAACACGTCAGATCAATACCAGAAATTACAATGTTTTTATTGATGACAATAAGGGGAATTTTACTGTTGCACGGAAGCTGGATGTCAATGAAAATCCGGATATAGTTCCTTTATCCGCTGTTGTGCAGTGCAGAGTTGATGTAGAGCGACAGCAGAACGAGGAAACATATACAACAAAGGATGGAGAAACCGTAAGCTATCAGCCACCGGTATATAAGTATGAATTTGATTATACTATGCGTATTAAAGTAAAAACTCCATGGTTTGATGATATGGATTTTCGTTTGAATACTTTTTCCATAAGCAGCGATAACAGAGGTGAATTGATGGAAGTGGAGCAGACAGGTCATCAGATCATAGCCGCCCTGACACCAAATGCGGCTGGAATGCAGCAGCCCGGAATGAACATGAACAGCGGAATGCAGCAGTCCGGGATGTACATGAACAATGGAATGCAGCAGTCCGGAATGAACATGAACAGTGGAATGCAGCAGCCTGGGATGAATATGAACAACGGAATGCAGCAATCTGGAATGCAGATGAACAACGGAATGCAGCAGCCCGGCGGTTTGTGGAAATGTCAGTGCGGTGCAGAGAATACCGGAAGATTCTGCGAATACTGTGGCCAGCCAAGACCATTTTGAGTGATGATAGACAGAGTGGACAGAATTGTTCACTCTGTTTGTGATAACAGGGGTTGAGAATGGATGGTTTCTCTGAAAACTATATAATAAAATAGAACTTTATAGTATACTTATCACAGAGGTGTATTGATGAGAGAGGAATTTTCATGACATACAATAAAAAAAGGGCACTGTCGTATGGAGGAATCCTGATAAGTGTATTTCTGGCGTATTTCTGCAGGCTGGGAAGACCGGAAAATGTTTTTATGAGAAATCTCGCAGATCAGTGTCGTAACTGTATTTATCTGGGAATGTATTGTGCCTGGGTGATTTATCTGGAAAAGCATGTAGTGCATAGAAAAACGCGCAGATGTCTGACTGCAATTGGCTGTCTGATGGTCTTCTGGTTTTTTGTACGGACAGTAAAATTTCATATTTTTCATGATCGCTTGGAGAACATATCTGCTGGTATCTGTATTATATCCCGATGATCCTGATCCGGTCCTTGGACTGGCAGCAGCGATGTTTCTAGGGGAAAAGGATGGAGAGAAAACAGTCAGAAAAATTATTGCCTTGCTTGCTTTTGCGGTGGTTTTGATTATCAGTGTTTTTACAAATGATCTGCATCAGCTGGTGTTTCGGTTTTCCGGGCGGCCGCCGCTTTCAGATAGAGATTACAGCTATGGTATTCTTTTTATAGTAATCCAGGGATGGATCATATTTTGCCTGATATGGATGGAAATCATGCTGATCAGAAAAAGCAGGATTCCGGGAAGAAAGCAATTTTGGCTGCCGGTTATTCCGGGAATATTGCTTCTGGGATGGAATATCGGGAATTTACTCCGTCTGCCTCTGATCAAAACAATTGCCGGAGATATGACAGCGGTATGCTGCCTTTTGATGGCGGCAATTTACCAGGGATGTATATTATGCGGCCTGATACAGACGAACAATCGATATTTTGAATTATTCCAGACCTCCGGAGGACTGGATGCAGAGATTACGGATGATTCCTTTCAGCGTTATTATCATTCCGGTGATTTTCCTGAGCTGTCACCGGAACTGCGTAAAATTGTAATAAACAGATCAGCTGTACAGGAACAGGGAATCCGGATCAACCATATTCCTATAAGAGGAGGACATTTGTTCTGGTCAGAAGATATTTCGGTGCTTCTGGATCAGTATCAGGATATCCGGGAACAGCAGGAGGAGCTGACTGCCAGAAATCGTCTGCTGCAGAAAACCTATCAGAAAGAAGCTGAGCGGAGAAAAACAGAAGAACAGAACCGACTGCTGAACATGATACAGAATCAGACAGCCGGGCAGCTGGAATTGCTGTCACAGCTGATGGATGAGCTGGAAAGAACGGAGTCAAGGGAACACTATGACCGGATCCTGGGAAAAATCGTGGTTGTTGGTACATATTTAAAAAGAAGAAAAAATCTGGTATTGACACAATATGCATCAGACGGAAATCTGCTTACAATGGAGGATCTCAGACAGAGTCTTGCGGAATCTTGTGACAGCTTAAAATTATGTAAGATCCGGGCAGCTTATTATGTCGAAAATGGTGAAGTGCAGCTGAAGGCAGATGATATACTAAAATGCTATGATACCTTTGAATGGCTTGTGGAACGATTGTTTGATACAATGCAGTCTGTTTTTTACCGTGTGTCGCAGATCGATGATGCTTTGCGGATCTCGGTTCATATTGTAGCAGAAGCAGATCTTCGGGGATTAATGTCAGAAAGACGGAATTAAATGTGCAGCAGGAAGATGAAAACGAATGGTTTATCGGATGTATCGTATTCAGAAAGAGAGGCGGAAGATGACTGATTTTGCGGAATGCAGTATGGCAATGCAGGATTTTTTGATGATCCTTCTTGAAATCTGCCTGATTCTGGAATTGATCCTTCTGTTGATCAGGATAACCTGTTTTTACGGGAAAAAGAAAATTATAACAGCAGTGACTGTTTTTGCAGTTTCTTTTATGCTTATGGGGTTCCTGATGAATGATCACAGATATTGCCAGGGGGAAAGCGCATATCAGCTAATGCTCCGGATGTGTCCGGTCAGTGTTTTGATGGCAGCGATGGTGGTATTGTTGCTTTATCTTTGCTGGGCAATCTGGAGAGAGAGACGCAGATATCACCATTCTCTGTCTTACTGGTCTGTGAATGAAGCTGTTGATGATGTTCCCTGTGGGGTGTGTTTTTCGGATCCTCTTGGAAGGATCGTTTTATGCAACACCAAGATGCATGAACTGAGCAGGATAATGATAGGCTCCTATCTGCAGGATTATGAGGCATTGCGGAAAGTAATAAATGGAGGATCCGAAGCAGAGGGACTTCGCAGATTAAACAGTGACAGTAATGTATTTTATTTTCCGGATGATTCCGTCTGGATGTTTCAGGAATATCGTCTGCAGGAGCCGGATTGTGCAGGATATCTGCAGACAGTGGCAGTTAATGTATCAGAAATTTATTACAATGGTGAAAAGATCAGAGCAAATAATGAAAAGCTGGAAATCCTGAATCATAAGCTAGAGGAAATGTATGAAAAAATCGGAGATAAAATAAGAGAGCAGGAGACACTTGCCATGAAAATGCAGGTTCATGACAATTTTGGCCGAAGCCTTCTGTCAATACGCAGGATATTGGAAAGAAAAGAAAATCAGGATAAAATGGATGAACAGCTATCTGCATTAAAGCATCTGGTCTATATTCTTACAGATTCTTCTGTTGAGAATATGGAAGAATTATGCGCGGATACGATCAGGCATGCAGAAGAACTTGGAATTTATGTTCAGATCAGCGGGAATTTTCCTCAACATCCCTCCTACAGGCTGCTGACAGACAGAGCGATCCGTGAATGTGTGACAAATTGTGCCAGACATGCCCATGGAAGTACAGTTCTGGTGAAGATAGAAAAAGGTGCAAATGAATACAGCATCCGGATAACGAATGATGGAGATGCACCTGAAAAAAATGCAGAAGAAGGTGGTGGTCTGTCTGCACTGAGAAAAGCTGCGGAGTCAGAGAAATGTATTATGCAGGTTTCTTTTTCGCCGGAGTTTTGTCTGGTGTTGAAAATGCCACTGACAGAAAGGATGGGAGTCTATGGTACGGATACTGATAGTAGAAGATCAGAGGATCATGCAGAAGTATTTTGAAAGTATTATTATGCGGGAACCGGAATTCCGACATGTCCAGACAGTTTCGGATGCCTGTGAAGCTGTAAAGATCTGCTCTTACTCGGCAATTGATCTTGTGCTTATGGATGTGCAGACATTTCATAATCATGATGGGCTGAGTGCCGGAAAGATCATCAGGGAAAAATATCCATATACAAAGGTATTGGTTGTTACTTCGCTGATCGATCCCAAGGTGCTGGAAAGAGCAAAGAGCGGATGTGCAGACAGTCTATGGTATAAGGATCACGGTGAAGAGGAAATACGGAGTGTGATCTACAGAACGTTAAATGGGGAGCATGTATTTCCGGATGTGGCACCGGAGGTGGAACTTAACTGGATCACAAGCGGTGATATCAGTCCCAGACAGCTGGAGATGCTGCGCCTGTATATTCACGGGATGTCATATTCCGAGATCGCAAGGAAAATGGACTGTTCTGCTTCTGGGGTGAGATGGAATTTTCAGGAAATGATCGCCAAGGCGGGATACAGCTGCAAAGAGGATCTGATAGCAGCTGCACTGGAAAGTAAACTGATCGTAACCACACTGAAATAGAAGATCCACAGAATGCAGAAACATATTCGGACAGAGGGAGTTTGGCGTGAGCTGACGGAGCATTCACAAATATAGCATAAGATTTTGAATAATAGGAAAGAGGAAATAGACATGAGCGATTTTTTGACAGAAAAAAATAAAAAAACAGGAATACTTGGGAAACTGAAATGGGTTCTTTGTGGCTTTTTTATACTTTTTTCCCTGGGAGCTATTGGCGCATCGGAGAAGTATATTGGTGAAGGGCGCTGGGGAATGGCAGCAACAGAGATCATACTTGGATTGCTGTTTCTGTATCCAACCTTCCGGGAAATTCAAAAAGCATTAAAGAAGAAAAAAGCTGGAGAAATTGCCTGCTGGTTTGAATCCTATGCCCAGAATACTGTCTCATTTGAAAAGTTTGAGCAGGAACTGGGAAAAGGTGCAGTGAAAAAGCTGGAAAAATTTATTGCGGGGGGATATATCCGGAATATCCAGATAGACAGAGAAGGAAATTATATTATGATCACTGCACCGAACAGACGCGTAAATGAGAAGATCTATATTACAGTTACCTGCCCCAGCTGCGGTGCAAAGAATCAGGTAATAAAAGGTCGTCTGAGCACCTGTGAATATTGCGGACAGCGTCTTACCCCATGACAAAAGACACCTGTCGGATCTGCCCTGTTAAAGATAAAATCCTTGTGCAATATGCTCAATGCATAAAAAGGATATTTTATAAACAAAATTATATAAGTTGCATATAACTAACGCATGCAGCATAACAGAAGTTGTACAAATATCCGTACATCCATAGACGATTGGGATGAAATCATAGAATAAATTTATAAAAATAGCTAATAAAACTGGATAATATGTTCAAATTATGGTACATTTATTGTAGCGGTCAGAGGAAATACTGCGGCCTTTTTTGGGACCGGGATTTTCGAAGGGCTGAACAAATAACAAAGAACTTATTTATTTGGTTTTATTGTTTCTTTCCTGGGAGTGCAGAGAAGGAGGGAACGGATAAGAGCAGATAATCATAAGGATATAATCTTTATAAGGAAGGTGAGCAATTGGAAAACTATACTAAGTACAAGCTGAAAAGCAGTGATGAGCTTGCATCAGTGCTGAACGGCAGGGACAATCTGTTTGTAATCGCCTGTAACAAGTGTTTCAAGGAATTTGAGACCGTTGACGAACCGGATTGCGAGGAATTCCTGAAATTTGCTGCGGAGCAGGGAAAAACCGTCACAGGCAGTGCGAAATTCGATTTTCTGTGCAACAAGATGCACACAGAAAGAAAATTACAGGATCTGCTGCCGGAAGGTACAGAGAATGTAGTTGTGATCTCCTGTGGTCTTGGTATCCAGACTGTTGCAGATCTGACCGGTAAGCCGGTGATCGCAGCAAGTAATACCCTTAACTACAGAGCCATCACGGCATGGCACTTACCAAAAAGAGCTGTGATGCATGTGCACAGTGCTATCTGAACATTACCGGAGGCGTCTGTCCTATCGTCGACTGTTCCAAGAGTCTTGTGAATGGACAGTGCGGCGGAGCAAAGAACGGGAAATGTGAAGTGGATCCTAACAAGGACTGCGCATGGGAGAAGATCTACCAGAGACTGGCAAAACAGGGTCGTCTGGAAGAGTTCCTGAATCAGCCGGTACAGGTACGTGATTACTCCAAGGTTAACTTTAAGGTGATCAATGATTACGTGAAGTCTATCAGAGAGGATAGACTGAACGGATACTATGGTGGCGTTCATCCGTCAGAGCATAAGGAATTCAGCGAGCATATCGATCTGAAGAAATTCCCGGATCCGAAGACGGTTGTGATCTCCATGTCCCAGCATCTTGGTGCACCTGCAACCGATCGTGGAAGTAGGCGACACAGTAAAGGTTGGACAGAAGATCGGAGAAGCTGCCGGATTTATCAGCGCACCGGTACATTCTAGTGTAAGCGGAACCGTAGTTGCTGTTGAGCCACGTATGCATGGTACAAGAGGCAGTGAGGTGATGGCAGTTGTCATCGAATCCGACGGAAAAAATACTCTGCACGAATCCGTACAGCCACATAAAGCCCTGGACGAACTTACACCGGATGAGATCATTGAGATCGTAAAAGAAGCCGGAATCGTTGGTATGGGTGGTGCAGGTTTCCCGACCTGTGTCAAGCTGAAACCTGCAAAACCGGTTGATACCATCCTTCTCAACGGATGTGAGTGTGAGCCATATTTAACAGCAGACCATAAGGTTCTCCTTGAGTTTGCTGATGATATTATTTTCGGTCTGAAAGCGATCCTTAAGACAACAGGTGCTGAGAAGGGCATCATTGTCATCGAGGATAACAAGCAGGATGCGATCGAATTAATGCAGGAAAAAGTTGCCGATATCGGAAATATGGAAGTTTTTGTTGCAAGAACCAAATACCCGCAGGGTGCTGAGAAAACTCTCATCAAGCGTGTCATGGGCAGAAAGGTTCCAAGCGGCGCCTTCCGGCAGATGTTGGCGTTATCGTAGATAATATCAGTACTGTAAAAGCGATCTCCGATGCGATCCAGAAGGGTATGCCGCTGATCGAGCGTGTTGCAACCGTAACAGGCGAGAAGATCAAGAATCCTGGCAACTTTATCATCAAGATCGGTACCAGCGTAAAAGAGCTGATCGATTACTGCGGTGGATTTACAGATGACGATGTTCTGGTCAAGATGGGCGGACCTATGATGGGATTCCCTCTGAACACTCTGGAGGTACCTATGATGAAGGGCTCCAACGGTATCATCGTCATTGATACAGACGAGACCAAAGAGCAGCCATGTATCAAGTGCGGACGCTGTGTGGACGTATGTCCGATGGAACTTTCTCCTCTGTATTTCGTAAAATATGCGAAAGAAGAGAACTGGCAGGGCATGAAGGACATGAATGTCATGGACTGTGTTGAGTGCAGATGCTGTCAGTATATCTGTTCTTCCAAGATTCCGATCATTAACAGTATCAAAGCCGGAAAAAATGCAGTAAGGGGGATGAAGTGATATGTTGATTACCCAGTTAAAAGCAAAAGAAACCATCACATCACTGACAGCTGGAAAGAAAGTTTTTATCATTAACTGCCACG
>ENA-OQCS01000124-OQCS01000124.1-human-gut-metagenome-genome-assembly--contig:-NODE-124-length-37122-cov-3.727882_pt1 | contig 37122 bp, 44 predicted proteins | sample MGYA00242757_ERZ504575 | MGnify/ENA primary metagenome ERZ504575 (study PRJEB26092, sample SAMD00036297) | human gut metagenome | host: Homo sapiens | study: EMG produced TPA metagenomics assembly of... | reverse complement strand
GGTCAGGTTTTTCTCTGTCAGTTCCCTCAGCATATTATCAGACTGATGAAAAACTTCCGTCAGATGAGAAACACTTCCTCATAAACAGTTTTCGACACAAATCCAAAATATCGGAAAACCATCAAAGCAATGCACACAAAACCAGCTATAAAGACAGCTATCTTTAATCGTTTTCACAGCACCGGGGTTCCACCTCTTCCCATTCCGAACAGAGAAGTTAAGCCGGTCACGCCGATGGTACTGCGTAACAGTGGGAGAGTAGGTAGTCGCCGTTTTCAGAAGAAGCCTCCGTGTCTGATAAGGATACGGAGGCTTTGTTCGTTTATATACCTCCGGAACTGCTCCCCTTAATCCCTGTCATGCGTTGTTGCATACGTATTTTTCTGCTTCTTTTGTCATTCTTTTGTTATCATTACAGAACAAAGTTGGTGTAAAATGAGTTTTTTTGGAAGAGCAAGAACTTTCTTCCTTTTCTTTCTTATTCAATATCAAATGGATTTTTGTAAATTTGGCGTGAATCTATAGGAAGGGAAAAAAATCACGCAATTAATATTGTAATATAAATCATAATAATAACTCCTGCAAATATGGAAAACAAGATTCAAGAGCTGACCGATAAGATCTACCGCGAAGGCGTAGAGAAAGGAAACGAAGAGGCACAGAAACTTATCGCAAAAGCTCAGGAAGAAGCCAAGAGAATTATAGAGGATGCTCACAAGGAAGCGGATTCTATCGTGGCTACCGCTCATAAGTCTGCCGATGAACTGGCAGAGAATACAAAATCTGAATTAAAGTTGTTTGCCGGTCAGGCTGTGAATGCTCTGAAGTCCGAAATCGCTACGTTGGTGACGGACAACATTGTGAATGCCGATGTAAAGGCATTTGCTGCAAACAAGGATTATCTTAATGCCTTCATCGTTGCATTGGCGTCCAAATGGAGTGTGAACGAACCAATCGTTATCTCTACTGCCGATGCGGAAGGCTTGACAAAATATTTCGCAGCGAAGGCGAAAGACCTGCTGGACAAGGGTGTGAAGATTGAGCAAGTGAATGGCATCAAAACCTTGTTCTCCGTATCGCCTGCCGATGGTTCGTACAAGGTGAACTTTGGCGAAGAAGAATTTATGAATTACTTCAAGGAATTCCTGCGTCCGCAATTAGTGGAAATGCTGTTCTAAAAACTCCCACAGGATTATGAGTAAATACTATTACTTGGTAGCCGGTTTGCCTGAACTTACTCTGGAAGACAGTAAACTGAGCTATACAGTAGCCGATTTCAAGACGGAACTATATCCTGCCTTGTCGGAAGATGATAAAAAGTTGATAGATTTGTTTTATCTGAAATTCGATAATGCGAATGTCTTGAAACTATTGAAGGATAAGGATGCTGCCATCGACCCGCGCGGAAACTATTCGTCGGAGGAACTGGTGGAATATATCTCACAACTGAAGGATGGCGACGAAGTCTCTGACAGTGTATTCCCATCTTATCTCTCTACGTTCATTTCCGAATACTTCAGCCTGCCTGCCGAGGACGGTTTCTTGTATGAAGACCGCCTGGCAGCGCTCTATTACGCCTATGCTATGGAATCCAGGAATCAGTTTGTGTCTTCCTGGTTTGGCTTCAACCTCACTCTCAATAATATATTGGTGGCGCTCACAGCACGTAAGTTCAAGCTGGACATTGCTCCGCTGATTGTGGGTGATACGGAAGTGTGCGAGGCTCTGCGTACTTCCAATGCCCGTGACTTCGGTCTGGGTACTGAGGTGGATTATCTGGAGCAGCTGGTGAAAATCAGTGAGACGGAGGAACTGGTGGACCGGGAAAAGAAACTGGACCAGCTTCGCTGGGACTGGATGGAGGAGGCCACATTCTTCGATTACTTTACCGTGGAACGTCTGTTTGTCTTCCTGCTACAGCTGGAGATGATAGAACGGTGGATTTCGTTGGATAAAGAGAAGGGTAACCAACTGTTCCGCAGCATTATCGCTGCCTTGAAAGACGAGGTGCAGATACCCGCAGAATTCAGATAAAATAAACAACTAAAAATATATGGCAACAAAAGGAACTGTTAGTGGCGTAATAGCCAACATGGTGACCCTCGTCGTCGACGGACCGGTAGCGCAGAATGAGATTTGTTATATCTCGACCGGAGGAGACAAGTTGATGGCGGAGGTGATTAAGGTAGTAGGTACCAGGTCTACGTGCAGGTATTTGAGAGTACCCGCGGACTGAAAGTGGGGGCCGAAGCTGCGTTTACCGGACATATGCTCGAAGTAACACTGGGGCCCGGTATGCTTTCGAAAAACTACGACGGTCTGCAAAACGACCTCGATAAGATGGACGGTGTTTTCTTGAAACGCGGGCAATATACCTATCCGCTGGATAAAGGAAGCAAATGGCATTTTGTGCCTTTGGCAAAGGTGGGCGACCAAGTGGAAGCCGCTGCCTGGCTGGGACAAGTGGACGAAAACTTCCAACCTCTGAAAATCATGGTGCCTTTTGAACAGAAAGGTGTGTGCACCGTGAAATCAATTGCAAAGGAAGGTGATTACAGCATTGAGGATACCATTGCAGTGCTGACGGATAGCGAAGGTAATGACATCCGGGTGAACATGATACAGAAATGGCCCGTGAAGCGCGCCATGACCAACTATAAGGAAAAACCGCGTCCTTTCAAATTGCTGGAAACCGGTGTGCGTGTAATCGACACCGTAAACCCGATTGTGGAAGGTGGTACGGGTTTTATCCCCGGTCCGTTCGGTACTGGAAAAACGGTGCTTCAGCATGCCATTTCAAAACAAGCGGAAGCGGACATCGTAATCATCGCTGCTGCGGTGAGCGTGCCAACGAGGTTGTGGAAATCTTTACAGAATTCCCCGAATTGGTTGACCCGCATACGGGACGGAAGCTGATGGAACGTACGATTATCATTGCCAATACTTCGAACATGCCGGTGGCTGCCCGTGAGGCATCTGTCTACACGGCTATGACGATTGCAGAATACTACCGAAGCATGGGATTGAAGGTACTGCTGATGGCGGACTCCACTTCACGTTGGCGCAGGCATTGCGCGAGATGTCCAACCGTATGGAGGAGTTGCCCGGTCCCGATGCCTTCCCGATGGACTTGTCCTCCATCATCTCCAACTTCTACGGCCGTGCGGGTTATGTGAAGCTGAACAACGGCGAGTCCGGTTCCATTACTTTCATCGGTACGGTATCGCCTGCCGGTGGTAACTTGAAGGAGCCGGTAACCGAGAATACGAAGAAGGTGGCACGCTGCTTCTATGCCCTTGAGCAAGACCGTGCCGACAAGAAGCGTTATCCTGCCGTAAACCCGATTGACTCGTATTCCAAATATATAGAATACCCTGAATTTGAAGAGTATATCACCAAGCACATCAATGGTGAGTGGATTGGCAAGGTGAATGAAATCAAGACCCGCCTGCAGCGTGGTAAGGAGATTGCCGAGCAAATCAACATCCTGGGTGACGACGGTGTGCCCGTAGAATATCACGTGACTTTCTGGAAATCGGAATTGATTGACTTCGTTATTCTGCAGCAGGATGCCTTTGATGAAATTGATGCCGTGACCCCGATGGAGCGTCAGGAGGAGATTCTGAATATGGTAATAGAAATCTGTCATACTGAATTTGAGTTCGACAACTTCAACGAAGTAATGGATTACTTCAAGAAAATGATTAACATCTGTAAGCAGATGAACTACTCGAAGTTTAAGTCGGAAGAATACGACAAGTTCCATAAGCAGTTGCAGGAACTGGTTGAGGAACGTAAAGCCTAAGGATGTACTATGTGACTATTTACAATTTACTATTTGCCTTGCGGATGCAGGTGTACGGAGGTTGTAGATAGGAAAATAGTAGAATAGGATGGCAGAGATTTAAATAGTAAATAGTAAATTGCTAAATTGTAAATAAATAGATGGCAACAAAAGCATTTCAAAAAATATATACCAAGATTACTCAGATTACGAAAGCTACGTGTTCGCTGAAGGCAACCGGAGTGGGGTATGACGAGTTGGCGACCGTAAACGGCAAGCTGGCCCAGGTGGTGAAGATTGCCGGCGACGAAGTGACTTTGCAGGTGTTTGAGGGTACGGAAGGTATTCCCACCAATGCAGAGGTAGTATTCTTGGGCAAGGCTCCTACAATCAAAGTGAGCGAGCAGCTTGCCGGACGCTTCTTCAACGCCTTTGGCGACCCCATCGACGGTGGTCCGGCCATTGAAGGCGAGGAGGTGGAAATTGGCGGTCCATCCGTGAATCCGGTGCGCCGTAAGCAGCCCTCGGAACTGATTGCAACCGGTATTGCAGGTATCGACTTGAACAATACGCTGGTGTCCGGACAGAAGATTCCGTTCTTTGCCGACCCCGACCAGCCCTTCAACCAGGTGATGGCGAATGTGGCTCTGCGTGCGGAGACTGACAAGATTATCCTTGGCGGTATGGGTATGACGAACGATGATTACCTTTACTTCAAGAACGTATTCTCCAATGCCGGTGCGCTCGACCGTATCGTCAGCTTTATGAATACCACCGAGAATCCTCCGGTAGAGCGTCTGCTGATTCCGGATATGGCACTGACGGCGGCCGAGTATTTTGCTGTAAACAATAATGAAAAGGTGCTGGTGCTGCTGACGGATATGACTTCCTACGCCGATGCGCTCGCCATCGTGTCCAACCGTATGGACCAGATTCCTTCGAAGGACTCCATGCCGGGTTCCCTTTATTCGGACTTGGCGAAGATATACGAAAAGGCGGTGCAGTTCCCAAGCGGCGGTTCCATCACGATTATTGCGGTGACGACTCTGTCCGGTGGCGACATTACGCATGCCGTGCCTGACAATACGGGTTATATCACGGAAGGCCAGTTGTTCCTCCGTCGTGACAGCGACATCGGTAAGGTTATCGTTGACCCGTTCCGTTCCTTGTCCCGTCTGAAACAGCTTGTGACGGCAAAAAGACACGTAAGGACCATCCGCAGGTGATGAATGCCGCTGTACGTCTGTACGCCGATGCCGCCAACGCCAAAACCAAGCTTGAAAACGGTTTCGACCTGACGAACTACGACGAACGTACCCTTGCCTTTGCCAAGGACTACTCCAACCAGCTACTGGCCATCGATGTCAACCTCGATACCACAGAGATGCTCGATGTGGCATGGAGTCTGTTCGGCAAGTATTTCCGTCCGGAAGAGGTGAATATCAAGAAAGAGCTTGTGGACCAGTTCTGGCCGAAAGCAAACTAAATAAATGTACGATTAGACGATTTACGGTTTACGATTGATATTACTGAAATTGTAAATCTGTAAATTGAGAAATTGAGTAGCTTCAGTCGTCTAATCGTAAATCGTTAAATCGTAAATAAAATGGCTATTAAGTTTCAATATAACAAAACCTCGCTTCAGCAACTCGAAAAGCAACTGAAGGTGCGCGTGCGTACACTCCCCATTATTAAGAATAAGGAGAGTGCCCTGCGTATGGAAGTGAAGCGCTGCAAGGGAGACGCTGCCGCGTTGGACGCGAGGTTGGAAAAGGAAATCCAAGCTTACGAAGCCATGTTCGCCCTTTGGAATGAGTTCGACGCTTCATTGATAAAGGTCAGCGATGTTCATCTCGGTGTAAGAAGATTGCCGGTGTACGGGTGCCGTTGCTCGAGAATGTAGATTTCGAGATACGCCCTTACAGCTTGTTCAATGCGCCCAAATGGTATGCAGACGGGCTGCATTTGCTTAAGTCACTGGCACATACTGCCATCGAGCGTGAATTTACTGTTGCCAAGTTGAACTTGTTGGAACATGCGCGTAAAAAGACCACCCAGAAGGTGAATCTTTTTGAGAAAGTACAGATTCCGGGTTATCAGGATGCTCTGCGCAAAATCAAGCGGTTTATGGAAGACGAGGAGAACCTTTCCAAGTCATCGCAGAAAATCATGAAATCCCATCAGGAGAAAAGGAAGGAGGCAGAGGCATGATTACGAAAATGAAGAAGCTCACGTTCCTTGTGTATCATAAGGAGTACGAAGCATTTCTGGCACAAATCCGGAACTGGGCGTGGTGCACGTTGTGGAAAGGCAGTGCGGCGAGATGGACGACACCTTGCAGCAATTCATGCAGAAGCGTACGCTCTACAAGAATATGCTTCAGAGCATGCACACCCTGGCAGACAAACAGCCGGAAGAAAAGGTGCATAAAGAGTTGTCGGCCGATGCTCTGGTGAAATTCTACGAGGACTTGCAGGCGCGGATACAAGACTTGAACCAGCAGATTCCCGCCATCGACAAGGATGTGGCGCAGATGGAAGTCTGGGGCGATTTCGATTGGAGAGCCATCCGCAAGCTGGAAGATGCTGGTTGGTTCGTGCAGTTCTATACCTGCCCGGAGAAAGACTATAACGAAGCGTGGGCAGAGGACTACAATGCCATCGTGGTGAAAGAGAACGGCGGACATCTTTATTTCGTGACCGTCACTCCCCAACCGGTAGAACTGGATGTGGAACCGCTCCGTCTGCCTTCACTCAGCCTCTCCGAACTGAGCCGGAAGAAAGCCGATACGGAAGAGGCCCTTGTGCAGGCACATGCCGGATTGAAAGAATTCTGCAAAGCGAATTACTGCACGTTGGAGAAGTACAACCTACAGCTCCAGGAAGAGATAGACCTGCTGAAAGTCAAGCTGAACAGCGAACATATGGCAGAAGGTGCCGTAGTGTTGATGGAAGGCTGGATTCCCGAAGACTGCGAGGCGGATGTGAGGAAACTTCTCGATGAAAGCGGCACTTATTATGAGATAAGGGCTGCCAAGCGCGAGGACAATGCTCCCATCAAGCTGAAAAACAACGCCTATACACGCATGTACGAAGTGCTTACCAAAATGTACGGTATGCCCGAATATGCCGAGTTCGACCCGACACCGATACTTGCGCCATTCTTCTCGCTCTTCTTTGCTTTCTGTATGGGAGATGCGGGCTACGGTCTGGTACTGATTGCACTCGGGTTCATTTTGAAAAGGAAGATGTCCAAGTCCATGAAAGGCATGATGAACCTGGTGATTACGTTGGGTATATTTACGTCCGTCATCGGTGCCATATTGGGAACCTTCTTCGGTGTAAGCCTCTTTGACCTGGAGATACCCGCCAAACTGAAGGAATTCATGATTGTGGGTAAGATAGGTGAGACTACCTATGACAAGCAAATGCTGCTGGCGTTGATTATCGGTGCGGTGCACATCTGCATTGCCATGACGGTGAAGGCCGTGGGACAGACCGTTCGTTTCGGCTTCAAGGAGTCGCTCAGTGCCTGGGGATGGCTGTTGCTGGTGGTGGGATTTATCTGCACCGGCGGACTTTCCTTCTTCAAGATAATTTCGGAAGACGTGTCTACGTGGGCATTTATCGTGATTGGCGGTGTTTCCGCCATCGGTATCTACCTGCTGAACAATATCCACCGGAATGTATTTGTCAACATCGGTGCCGGAGTATGGGATACCTATAACATGGCAACCGGATTGATGGGCGATATACTTTCCTACATCCGTCTCTATGCCTCGGCTTGGCAGGCGGTATGCTTGGAGCGTGTTCAACCAGCTTGCCTTCATGGTGAACGATGCTGCAGGTCCGGCCCTGGGATGCTGTTCTGCGGTCTGATACTGATATTCGGGCATACGCTGAACATTGCCATGTCTTGTCTGAGTGCCTTTGTACACCCGCTCCGTCTGACATTTGTGGAATACTTCAAGAATTCCGGTTACGAAGGTAAGGGCGAAGCCTATAAACCTTTTACAGTAGTAAAGAAATAAACAAATTAAAAAACAAATAAAAATAGAAACATTATGAATGAAATTTTAGGTTATCTCGGTCTGGGCCTGATGTTGGCCCTTGCAGGAATTGGCAGTTGCTTCGGTACAACTATCGCCGGTAGTGCGGCAGAAGGTGCGTTGAAGAAAGACCCTTCCAAGTCAGCAAGTTATATGATTTTGTCGGCCCTTCCGGCTACGCAGGGACTTTACGGCTTCGTGGCTTTCCTGATGTCCATGGGCAAGGATTTTGCTACGGACGGTCCTTTGATGCTGGGCATCGGATTGGGTGTCGGACTGGTATGTCTGTTCTCCGCTATCCGTCAGGGACAGATTTGTGCTAGCGGTATTGTGGGTATCTCCCAGGGACACGACGTACAGACCAATACAATGATTTACGCCGCGCTTCCTGAATTCTACGCTATTTTGGCGCTGGTAGCTGCATTGATGGTATAATCCGGATTATAAGAAAATAAACCCCAGGGATTTACAATTGAAATCCCTGGGGTTTTTTGTTTAAATTCCTGGGGCTTCAACTGAAAACTCCAGAAATTCTTTTTTGAAACTTCGGGAATTTTAGACGAAAAATGCATGGATGGGCGAGTCAATGGGGCTTTTGTGGCTAAACTATGACATTCCGCAAACGATTGTTTATGCATATTTAATCAGTTTTTTCGATTAAAAGGCTATTTTTCAAAGAATAATACGTACTTTTGCAGCCGTAATTAAGATAAAGAGATTATAACATAATATGACTAAAGAACTACTTACCCCCGATTACATCTTCGAAGCGAGTTGGGAAGTGTGTAATAAAGTAGGCGGTATCTATACAGTTTTGTCTACAAGGGCAAATACTTTACAGACTAAATTTCGCGATAGATTATTCTTTATAGGGCCGGATTTCTGGCAGGGAAAAGAGAACCCTTTGTTCATTGAGTCTGATAACCTTTGTGCAGCGTGGAAAAAACATGCAGCGTTGAAAGACAATCTTTCCGTCCGCGTAGGTCGCTGGAACATTCCGGGAGAACCTATTGTTATATTGGTTGATTTCCAACCGTTCTTTGCAGAAAAAAATGAGATTTATACAGAAATGTGGAACCGCTATCAGGTGGATTCACTGCATGGATATGGTGATTATGACGAAGCATCCATGTTTGCTTTCGCTACCGGCAAGGTGATAGAGAGCTTCTATCGCTATAATTTGACGGAAACGGACAAGTGGTGTTCCAGGCACACGAGTGGATGACCGGCATGGCCGCCCTCTATCTTCAGTCTGCCGTTCCCGAGATAGGGACTATCTTCACCACCCATGCCACGTCCATCGGCCGCTCCATAGCTGGCAACAACAAGCCGCTTTACGATTATCTTTTCGCCTACAACGGCGACCAGATGGCGGAGGAGCTGAACATGCAGTCCAAACATTCCATTGAAAAGCAGACGGCCCACTATGTGGACTGTTTCACCACTGTGAGCGAAATCACAAACAACGAATGCAGGGAATTGCTTGACAAGCCTGCGGATGTTGTGCTGATGAACGGTTTTGAAGATGATTTTGTACCGAAAGGCGCCACCTTTACCGGCAAGCGCAAACGTGCCCGTTCCACCATGCTGCGTGTGGCAAACTGCCTGCTGGGTGAGGACTTGGGCGACGATACGCTGATTATCGGTACCAGCGGACGCTATGAGTTCAAGAACAAGGGTATAGATGTGTTCCTGGAATCATTGAACCGGCTGAACCGCGATAAGGATTTAAAGAAGAAAGTATTGGCGTTTGTCAACGTGCCCGGCTGGGTGGGAGACCCCCGCGAGGACTTGCAGAAGCGCCTGAAGAGCAAAAATAAGTTCACCGAACCGTTGCAGTGTCCTTTCATCACCCACTGGCTGCACAATATGACGCACGACCAGGTGCTGGATATGCTGAAATACCTCGGTATGGGCAATCGTCCCGAAGATAAGGTGAAAGTGATTTTTGTACCTTGCTATCAGGATGGCCACGACGGTATCCTCAACAAGCATTATTACGACTTGATTTAGGCGAGGACCTCAGTGTCTATCCGTCCTATTATGAACCGTGGGGATATACCCCGCTGGAGAGCGTGGCTTTCCGGGTGCTACCATCACCACCGACCTTGCCGGTTTCGGACTTTGGGTGAACAGCCTGAAAAACCAGCATGGCATAAACGACGGAGTGGAAGTGCTGCACCGTTCGGACTATAACTATTCCGAAGTGGCAGACGGCATCAAGGACACCGTAGCCTTGTTCTCTACCAAGACGGAAGCTGAAATTAAGGAAATACGCAAGCGTGCAGGCCAGGTGGCAGAGCAGGCTTTGTGGAAGCACTTTATACAATATTATTACGAGGCTTACGACATTGCACTGCGCAATGCCATGAAGCGTCAACTAAAATAAAAGAATTATTAATCAATTAGTTATCATACAATGAAGATTAAAGTTAGTAATGTAAACACTCCTAACTGGAAAGATGTGAATGTGAAATCGCACATTCCCGCCGAACTGGAGAAACTGTCTGAACTGGCACATAACATCTGGTGGGCATGGAATTATGAAGCCACCGAACTGTTCAGAGACCTTGACCCTGCTCTCTGGAAAGAAGTGGGACAGAACCCCGTACTTCTGCTGGAACGTATGAGTTATGCTAAACTCGAGGCACTCGCAAATGACAAAGTTATTCTGCGCAGAATGGATGACGTATACTCCAAGTTCCGCACATACATGGATGTGAAGCCTGACAGCAAGCGCCCGTCCGTGGCTTATTTCAGTATGGAGTATGGTTTGAGCCATGTACTTAAGATATATTCCGGCGGTCTGGGTGTACTTGCCGGTGACTACCTGAAAGAAGCTTCCGATAGCAACGCCGACTTGTGTGCAATCGGTTTCCTGTACCGCTACGGTTACTTTACACAAACATTGTCTATGGACGGCCAGCAGATTGCCAATTACGAGGCACAGAACTTTGGCCAGTTGCCCATCGACCGTGTATTGGATGAGAAGGGCGAGCAGATGGTAGTGGATGTTCCTTATCTGGACTACTACGTGCATGCTTATGTGTGGAGAGTGAACGTTGGACGTATCTCTCTCTATCTACTTGATACTGACAATGAAATGAACAGCGAGTTCGACCGTTCCATCACTCACCAGCTGTATGGCGGTGACTGGGAAAACCGCTTGAAGCAGGAAATCCTGCTCGGTATCGGTGGTATTCTGACGCTGAAGAAGCTGGGCATCAAGAAAGATATCTATCACTGCAACGAAGGACATGCTGCTTTAATCAACGTACAGCGCATCTGTGACTACGTGGCCGAAGGTCTGACTTACGACCAGGCTATCGAGCTGGTACGTGCTTCTTCTCTCTATACTGTACATACTCCGGTTCCTGCCGGTCACGACTACTTCGACGAAGGCCTTTTCGGCAAGTACATGGGCGGCTATCCTTCAAGAATGGGTATCAGCTGGGACGACTGATGGACCTCGGACGTAACAATCCGGGCGACAAGGGTGAACGTTTCTGTATGTCTGTATTCGCTTGCAACACTTCTCAGGAGGTGAACGGTGTGAGCTGGCTGCACGGAAAGGTTTCCCAGGAGATGTTCGCTTCCATCTGGAAGGGTTACTTCCCCGAAGAAAGCCATGTGGGCTACGTTACCAACGGTGTACACTTCCCCACTTGGAGCGCTACGGAGTGGAAACATCTCTATGCTGCGCATTTTGATGAGAACTTCCTCTACGACCAGTCCAACCCCAAGATTTGGGAGGCTATCTATAACGTGTCCGACGAAGAAATCTGGAAGACGCGCATGGTGATGAAGAACAAACTGATTGACTATGTTCGCAAGCAATACCGTGAAACTTGGTTGAAGAACCAGGGTGACCCTTCACGCATCGTTTCCCTGCTGGACAAAATCAATCCGAACGCTCTGCTGATAGGTTTCGGACGCCGTTTCGCTACCTACAAGCGTGCACACTTGCTGTTCACCGACCTCGACCGTCTGGCCAAGATTGTGAACAACCCCGACTATCCGGTACAGTTCCTCTTTACCGGTAAGGCTCACCCGCACGATGGTGCCGGCCAGGGCTTGATTAAGAGAATCATCGAGATTTCCCGTCGTCCGGAGTTCCTGGGCAAGATTATCTTCCTGGAAAATTATGACATGCAGTTGGCACGTCGCCTCGTTTCAGGTGTGGATATCTGGCTGAACACTCCGACACGTCCGCTCGAAGCATCCGGTACTTCCGGCGAAAAGGCGTTGATGAACGGTGTTGTAAACTTCTCCGTACTCGACGGCTGGTGGTTGGAGGGCTATCGTGAAGGTGCCGGTTGGGCATTGACCGAAAAGCGTACTTACCAGAACCAGGAACATCAGGACCAGCTCGATGCCGCTACTATCTACAGCATTCTTGAGCAAGAAATTCTGCCGTTGTTCTATGCACGCAACAAGAAGGGATATTCTGAAGGTTGGGTGAAGACTATCAAGAACTCCATCGCACAGATTGCTCCCCACTATACAATGAAGCGTCAGCTGGATGACTATTACGACAAGTTCTACATCAAGGAGGCCAAACGTTTCAAGATGCTGGCTGCCGACGGTTGTGCAAGGCTAAGGAAATAGCTGCTTGGAAGGAAGAAGTTGCCGAGAAGTGGGACAGCATTGAAGTGGTGTCTTGCGAAAAGACCGAAGACCTGGTGAAAGGCTCCATCGAGAGCGGTAAGGAATACACCATTACTTACGTTATCGACGAGAAGGGCTTGAACGATGCTATCGGTCTGGAACTGGTGACTACTTATACGGCTCAGGATGGCAAACAGCATGTTTACTCCGTAGAACCGTTCAATGTAGTGAAGAAAGAAGGTAACCTTTATACTTTCCAAGCTAAGCACAAGATGGAAAATGCGGGTAGCTTCAAGGTTTCTTACCGTATGTTCCCGAAGAATGCAGACCTGCCTCACCGTCAGGACTTCTGCTACGTTCGCTGGTTCGTATAAGAGCATAAAAAAGATAATGTGCCTGCGGATATGGCGGAACACATTATCTGTTCAGATAAAAGATATCATCTGCATGATGCAGGCAGACCATCCGTTTAAAGTAAACGATGGTCTGTTTCTTTTCTAGAGCTTGCTTTTTATTTCGGCTGTCCAGGCGTCAATGCGTTCGGCGGTTTTGTTACTTTCGTTCACTTCGTCGAGGGGAAGTCCTACGAATGCACCGTCTACCACGGCGATGGAAGAGGAGAAGGAATACCCGTCCGTGCTGACTTTGTTGCCCAAGAAGGTACACCCGCTATCCTTCAGGTCCTCGTAGAGTACTCCGATGCCGTCGCAGAATGTGTCGCAGTAGGATTCGGAGTCACCGCAACCGAATAGGGCTACGAACTTCATGGAAAGGTCGCGCTCTTCAGTACTTTTACACCGTCATACCAGTCGTCCTGCAGTTCGCCGTCTCCCCAAGTGGAGGTACCTAGAACCAGCACTTCATATTCCTTGATTTTATCGGCGGTCATCTTGTCAACACTATGTACGTCGGTGGAGGAAACTCCCAACTTTTCGGCTATCTGGTTAGCCAACTCTTCGCAGGTTCCGGTACTGGAACCATAAAAAACACCAGTCTTTTTCATTGTAAATAAAGTGATTAAATTGTTTGCTGCAAAGTAAAGGCTTTGCCGGAGAACGTGAAATACCTACATGTAGGGCTTTTAGTGTTGTGCCGCTCCCCATTTCGGGTTAGCTTGTGGCGTGGTTTATAGAGGTCGCGGCTACCTACTAATTGGATGGCAGACTCTCTTTTTGATGAAAAGTAGGTATTGCCGGATTGTTAAAAATGAAGGACATTTGTACCGGTAATAATAGACAAGTGTTTATGGTTAGATTCGTACATTCCACTCATTCGCAATTCCATCCTTCCGTGGCTGGTAAGTGGCTGGTGTGGGGGACTTTGATGATGCTTCTTGCGGGGGTGGCTATCATTGTTTTTTCGGTATTCTCGCATGATGCACTCGATGCGTGCTGTAATTGCATAATCTGTACTTTCAACCGTGTCCCGAAGGAAGGGGAATATTTGTATAACTGCTACCTGCCGGTCATCAGCATGGTGTGGGTGGCGTTTCTGATACTTTTGGTATATGTGGTCCGCTATTGCATGAACAAGAGGAGGTAGCCGGGTGTTCTATAGGTAAAACTGAAAGGAGACTATATGAAAAAGATTGTTTTGCTTCGCCACGGCGAGAGTGCATGGAATAAGGAAAACCGCTTCACGGGGTGGACGGATGTTGATTTGACAGAGAAAGGTGTTGCTGAAGCTGTAAGGGCGGGTGAGCTGCTGGCAGAAAAGGGATTCCGCTTCAAGAAGGCGTATACTTCCTATCTGAAGCGTGCCGTGAAGACACTGGATTGTGTGCTGGACCGCCTCGACCAGGACTGGATTCCGGTGGAGAAATCGTGGAGGTTGAATGAGAAACACTACGGCCAGTTGCAAGGGCTGAACAAGGCAGAGACGGCTGCCAAGTACGGTGACGAGCAGGTGTTGGTATGGCGCCGGAGCTTTGATGTGGCTCCGCATGCATTGGCCGAGGATGACCCGCGTAATCCGCGTTTTGAGGACCGTTATCAAGAAGTGCCCGATGCCGAACTGCCCCGTACGGAGTCGTTGAAAGATACGATTGAGCGTATCATGCCTTACTGGAAATGATGTCATCTTCCCGAATCTGAAGACGGCCGACGAATTGCTGGTAGTGGCTCATGGCAATAGCCTGCGGGGTATTATCAAGCATCTGAAGCATATTTCGGACGATGAAATTGTGCATCTGAACCTGCCTACGGCGGTGCCCTACGTCTTTGAGTTTGACGATGAGCTGAACTTGACGAAAGACTATTTCTTGGGTGATCCCGAGGAGATAAAGAAATTGATGGAGGCTGTGGCCAATCAGGGAAAGAAGAAATGATTTTGGCGCGCGGAAGCGCGCTATTTCTTTATCCTCTCATCCCATGGAGCAGCGTCATGCTGAGCAGTACCCCGACCACTATACAGATGAGGATAAGGAACCAGTTCATGAGCCGTGCGCCCAGCTTGGTTTCCTTGTGCAAGTTCTGTTCAAAGTAGTTCTTGAAGAACAGATAGATGGCAGGCACAGTGGCGCTTGCCAGTAGCAGGTCTTCGGGAATCTTGTAGATGTAGACTTTGGAAAAGGCGATGAGCGCCCAGTGGCAAAGGAACAGAATGACGAGCAGGTTGACCCTGCGCGAGAAAGCCAGCAGCAGCCCGATGGTGAAAACTGCTACCGAGCAGGGCATCACGGTGGTGGTCATCATGGGAAATTCCATTCCGCGTGCCCACGAAAGGAGCGGGTAGAGGAAAGGCATTGCATAGAGTCCCCCCACCAGTACCTTGTATTTCGGGTTGCGCTCGAACGGAGTGTAGCCGGTAAACAAATCCCATAGCCACAACACTGCAATCACTCCCCAGAAGATGGCGAGTATATGGTGGTGTCCGCGCGCTCCGCAATACATCATGTAGTACACGATGGATATCCACCCGTTCAGAAATACCATGTAGATTTTCATGGAGCGTTTTGCCCATAAGGTCGGTTTCCAGTAGAGTTGCGTGGTGAGCAGGATACCTGCTGCGGTGATGAGGAGCTGTGTCCACCAGGTGGCCTCGTTGTATTGTGCGATAGTATTCCAGAATATTTCCATTTGTGTCCATTAAAAAAACGGCTGCAAAGGTAGAGTTTTCTGCCGAAAGAATGAAATCGTTTTCTACATTTTGCCTATCTTTTGTGCCTCCAAAAAAAAAATAGGTAAAAAAGATTCATGGATAAGACTTTGACTGAACAAGAGATTGCCCTGCTGCGCAGGAAACTCGATTTATTGCTTCGTACCGGACAGCTGCTGGTGGAGAGTGCGGCTGATACAAACCGTGTTGTTCGTAACCTGAACCGTGTTGCCGCCTATCTGGGGCTGCCGGAAGAAAAGCTCCACATCGACGTAAGTTATACCATGCTGGTGGTGAATGTGAGCGACGGCCTGCATTCGTTCTCCAAATTCCAGAAATGCGAAAAGCATGGCATCAACATGACTGCCATTTCCGAAATCAGCAAACTGTCCTGGCGGGCTATTGAGAATGACTATTCCCTCGACCAGTATGAGGAGGAACTGGAAAGAATCAAAAACAAGAAGCGGAACTATGTGCCATACGTTGTTGCCATCGGTGCCGGCTTTGCCTGCGGAGGTTTCTGCAAACTGTTCGGTGGTGACTGGATGGCGTTTCTGTTTACCTCTATCTGCGCTTTTGCCGGTTTCCGCGTCCGTGCCCGTTGCATGGAGTTCGGCATCAATCACTATATGAGTATTGCCATTGCCGCATTGATTTCTACCTGCCTGGCCTATGTGTCTTCGTTTGCCGGGCTCTCGGAAACTCCCTATCATCCGTTGTTGGCGTGTGCACTGTTCATCGTTCCGGGGGTGCCGCTGATAAACTTTGTGGATGATATGATTGACAATTATATCCAGGTGGGCATTGTGCGGGCTGTGAATACGGTGCTGATGGTCTGTGCAATGCCTTCGGCATTGTAATAGCCATGCGCCTGCTGACGGTGGAGGATGTCGTGATTGACAAGAAGTTCAGCGAATTGAGTATGGTGCCTCATGACAGTTATCTGGTGTATGCCATTGCGGCGGCGATAGCTGCCATGGGATTTTCCATGATATTCAACATACAGCGGCGTTTGTTGTGGGTTGTTGCGGTGGGCGGCATCATTGCCGTTTGTACACGTAACTTTGTCAATTTCGAATTGGGTTACGGACCGGTGATAGGTTCGTTCATGGGCAGCATGGTTGTCAGCCTGATAGCGTGAAGGCAGTGCATTGGTTCCATGTTCCCAATCACGTACTGACGATTCCTTCTGTCATCCCGATGATTCCGGGAGTGCTGATGTATCGTGCACTTTTGGCTTATCAATATGCACGGTGTGGTAGGCGAGGTGACGGCGGTTGTTTCCAACGGCATCACGGCTTCACTGATTATTCTCTGCATAGCGCTGGGAGTGGCGGTGCCCAATATCTTTGCCCGCCGGTATATTGCCAAGGATAGGCAGCGCTTTCTTCAGGAGGAGCTGCAGAAGCGCAGGGAAAGAGGGAAATTTTATAGAATGGTGATATAGGTGGAGGGTGTCAAAAAACTCTTAACACTTTCTTTTAGGCGCGGATTATCGCGGATTTCACGGATTTAGTTTATTGAATCCGCATTATTCCGCGTAATCCGCGCCTAATATTATAACATTATAAAAGTGCTCATATATTTTTGAAAACTTCTCTTCTTTTTTAAATGCCCTTTTTCGGATTATAGTGGTAAATGACGGTTTCGCCTTTTTGCAGGGATGTTTGTACGTCAATCAGACGCTGGTTGCGGCTTCCCCGGAAATAGAGTTCCTCATCCCTCAGTTCTTTCTTGAATTTGCCGTCCACCAGTACGTCGATGTACTTCAGCAGTTGGGCTTGGCGCGGGTTGCGCAGTAGTTTTTCGAAAGTATAGCCCGTATAGCACCAGATGTTTTTCCGGCTCCGCTCCTTGATGGCATGTGCCAGTTGGGTGAATCCTTCCGGCTGGAACATCGGGTCTCCACCACTGAAGGTGACGTCTGCAAAGTTGTCGGCAAGGACTTTTTCCAGAATCTCTTCCGTACTCATCCAGTGCCCGCGGTTGATGTCCCACGACTCCGGATTGTGGCAACCGGGACAACCGTTGGGGCATCCGGCAGCATAAATGGCGGTCCGGAAGCCCGGACCGTCTACTGTGGTATCTTCTAAAATATCGAGAATAGAAAGCATGAGTAGGGAATTAATAATTAAAAATTAAACATCGCAGGTAGGAAGCTGAACATTAATCATTAAAAATTAAACGTCAACCATTAAAAATGAAGCTCCGCTTTGCACTGCGCAGCCCTTTAATTTTCAATTTTTAATTATGAACGACCCTGTCGTTCAACTCTGCCAGCTTGGCATTGTTCCAGCGGTCGGTTGTCCCCACCAGGTAGCCGGTGATGCGTTGCAGCTTGTCGATATGCTTGCTGCCGCACTTCGGGCATTCTTCCAGGTTTGGGGTGGAGTTTTCGTGGCCGCACTCCAGACAGCGGTTACGGTTGTGGTTTACCGAACCGTAGCCGATGTTGTATTGGTCCATCATGTCCACTACACGCATAATGACTTCCGGATTGTGGGTGGCGTCACCGTCTATCTCCACATAGAAGATGTGTCCGCCGCGGGTCAGTTCATGATAAGGAGCCTCCACTTCCGCTTTGTGGCGGGCGCTGCATTTGTAGTATACGGGCACGTGGTTGGAGTTGGTGTAGTAGTCACGGTCCGTAATGCCCGGCAGCGTGCCGAACTTCTTACGGTCTATGCGGGTGAACTTGCCCGACAGCCCTTCGGCAGGAGTGGCAAGCACGCTGTAGTTGTGCTGGTATTGCTCCGAGAACTGGTTGGCACGGTCGCGCATATAGGTCACGATTTTCAGTCCCAGCTCCTGGCTTCGCCAGATTCGCCGTGATGTTTTCCGAGCAATGCCACGAGACATTCTGCCAACCCGATGAAACCGATTCCCAGTGTTCCCTGGTTGATGACGGAAGCAATCGTATCGTTCGGTTTCAGCTTCTCGCTGCCTATCCACAAGGCAGACATCAGTAGCGGGAACTGCTTGGCGAAGGCGGTCTTTTGAAACTCCATGCGCTCGTGCAGCTGGCGTGCGGTCACTTCGAGCATACTATCCAACTTGGCAAAGAACCGGGCGATGCGCTGTTCTTTGTCTTCGATGTTCATGCACTCAATGCCCAGACGGACGATGTTGATGGTAGAGAAAGAGATGTTGCCGCGTCCGATGGAGGTCTTCGGTCCGAAACGGTTTTCGAATACACGGGTACGGCATCCCATGGTAGCAACTTCATGCTGGTAGCGTTTCGGGTCATCGGCTTTCCAGTCCTCGCTTTGGTTGAAGGTGGCGTCCAGGTTCAGGAAGTTCGGGAAGAAACGCCGTGCCGTCACCTTGCAGGCCAGTTGGTAGAGGTCGTAGTTGCGGTCTTCAGGCAGGTAGCTCACACCCCGTTTCTTTTTCCATATCTGGATGGGGAAGATGGCGGTTTCTCCGTTTCCTACCCCTTGATAGGTGCTTTTCAGCAGCTCGCGGATGATGCAGCGCCCCTCGCAGAGGTGTCTGTGCCGTAGTTGATGGAGCTGAACACCACTTGGTTGCCGCCGCGTGAGTGGATGGTGTTCATGTTATGGATAAACGCCTCCATGGACTGGTGCACGCGCGATACGGTCTTGTTGACAGCATGCTGCACGATGCGGTCCTCGTCCGTCAGTCCGTCCAACGGCTGTAGCAGATAGTCGGCCAGTTCCTTCTGAGTAGAGATTGGGAATAGTCTTTTCCATTCAGTTCTTCCAGGTTCTTGACTTCCTCGATGAAGCTGTTGCGCACATAGGGGGCAAGGTAGAAATCGAATGCGGGGATGGCTTGTCCGCCGTGCATCTCGTTCTGGGCTGTTTCCAGCGAGATGCATCCCAGGATACTGGCAGTCTCGATGCGTTTGGCCGGGCGCGATTCGCCGTGTCCGGCAGAGAAGCCGTATTTCAGAATATGGTCCAGCGGATGCTGCACGCATGTCAGGCTCTTGGTGGGATAATAATCCTTGTCATGGATGTGCAGATAGTTCTGGGTGACAGCATCCAGCACTTCTTCACTCAGCAGATAGTCGTCCACAAAAGGCTTGGTGGTTTCGCTGGCAAACTTCATCATCATGCCTGCCGGGGTATCGGCATTCATGTTGGCATTTTCGCGTGTGATGTCGTTGGACTTGATGTTGATGATTTCCAGGAACATGTCGCGCGTCTTTGCTTTGCGGGCAATGCTTCGCTGGTTGCGGTAAGCGATGTATTTCTGGGCAACGTCCTTGCGGCTGCTCTTCATCAGCTCCACTTCCACCAAATCCTGGATGGCTTCCACCGTCATCTGCGAATCTCCCTTGAAAGAGATGCGGTCCGTAATCTGGTGTATCAGTTGCAGGTCTTCCCCCTTGTCTGTATGCAACATGGCTTTGCGGATGGCCGTTGCTATTTTTTCTTCGTTGAATCCGACGACGCGCCGTCGCGCTTGAGTACTGTCTGTATCATAACCTTTTATGCTTAAATGTGACTGTCTTTTTTAGTTTAATTGCGGAAACAAAGATATTATAGTTATTGATAGGTTTTGCTTTTTGGAAAACTTTTTATGATTTAAAAAGTGTTAATCTATTGATTGTTAATGATGTAATTGTTTAAAGTGGAAAACTTCTAATGAAAAATAACTTTTAAAGTTATTCATTACTGACTATTATTGCATGCATAAACATCATCTGATTTCGAAGTGTCAAATGAAGATAAATCTTTTGGGCAGATTGTGAATCTTCGATTTTTTTAGTTATATTTGCAACGAATTGGTTTATTTAAGGTTTTTAGTCCTTGATAATACTTCTTGTTGCCATTCGATTGTATTGCTTTGCTGCTCATGGTATTGGGGCAAAAGTATCATTATTATAATAATCAAAGAAAGGATGAACATGGCAAATGTATTTCCTCCGTTTAAAATTGATATAGCTGGGGCTTTTTGTGTACCTCGTGCATTGAAAGATGTCCGCGAGAATATCAGAACGGGCAGGTGAGCCGGCAGATATTGCAGGCTGTTGAAGATGCGGAAGTGCGCAGTCTGGTGGAACGGCTGGAGCTGGGAGGCATGAAGGTTGTTTCCGATGGTGGTTTCCGAAGTCGCGATTTTTTGGAAAGCTGGGAGGGTATTTGTTCCAAAGACGGCCGGCCTTTCTCCGAAGGCTCTCCTTTGGAGATTACAGGACGGCTCAGTTTGCTACGGCATCCTATTCTGGAAGAATTCGCATTTCTTGATTCCATTGTGGACGGAGGGGTGATGAAAAAACAGCATATCCCTTCGCCGGCAGAGGTTATGACCCAGATTATTCAACGTGTGGAGCGGACTCAGATAGAAACCGTTTACTCCGACATCCGGCTTTTGACGGATGATATTGCTTCCTGCTACAAATTTTTGCTTACCAAACTTTATGATGCAGGCTGCCGCTACGTCCAGTTCGACGGGGTACATTCGGTGATAATGGAAGATACCATCCGGCTCAACAACCGGGTTTTGCGTGAGCGTCCTGCAGGGATGTATGTTGCATTCCATGCACCGACGGACATGCTGGTGCAACTGCATGGGGCCGATGCTTATTTCCTGAATTACGACTGTGGCGCGTGCGACCGTAACCGTCTGCTCTGGTTCATACACGAGAAGGAAGCGGTGTTCGGTTTCGTGCTGTCCCATTATCCTCAGGAGGACGAGTTGGATGAATTGCAGGCAAAAACTGAAAGTGTATTGAACTATATTCCTTTGAAACGTTTCACTTTATGTCTGCCGGATGCCAATGCGCTTCTTTCGCCTTCGGAGGCCGATGAGGAGAAACAGTGGGAAACCGTAAGGTTGGGGATGGAAATGGCTGCGCGTATCTTCTCTTGAAAAACGCCGCATTCCATCATTCCGAATGCCACACTTCAGCAAGGGAAATGCCACACTTCACAGAGGCAAATGCCATTGATTGGGCCTCGTGAAGTGTGGCATTTCGATTGACGAAGTGTGGCACTCCTTTTTTAGTCTCCGGTGTGTCCGGTTTTATTATTTGACAGCTTCGGCTATCTTTTCCTGAAGCTCGTCACCGTGCAGTCCGCGTGCAAGGATAGTTCCTTCACCGTCAATCAACACAGTGTGGGGGATGCTGCTTACGGCATAAAGCTGTGCGCTTCGCAGTTCCAGTATTTCAGGTCGGACATTTGCGGCCACGTGATGTTCAGCTTCTTGATGGCTTCTTTCCATGCGTCAGCACTCTGGTCCAGAGATACGCCTACAATCTCGAAGTTCTTGTTCTTATATTTGGCGTAAGCTTCCACCAGGTTGGGCATCTCGCGACGGCAGGGGCCGCACCAGCTTGCCAGAAGTCAACAAGGACAACTTTGCCCTTGCCTACGTAGTCGGACAGTTTTACCGTTTTTCCTTCCGGCGTCTGCATCTCGAAGTCTGTAAACTTCTGGCCTACGGCAGTGGCTTTCATCTTTTCAACGTTGTTCTTTATCTTGACGATGGCTTCGTCGTTGTCGTAAGCTGCAGGGATTTGGGGCATCAGCGGGTCGAGGTCTGCCACATCCATGTAGTAGTAGTTCTGCTTCAGCAGGAGTACACCCACCGGGTTGGTGATGTTCTTGTTGATGCCGGCTTTGATGGCGGATATCATGCTGTTTTCCAGATTTTCCATCTCTTTGCCTTTAGCCTCGCGTTGTTCGTCGGTCAGTGTGGTGTCCGACATGGATTCGTAGATGCTCATCATTTGTTTGTTCAGACCGTTGATTTGGGCTCTGATTTCCTGGTAGGCATCATTGTTGGCAGTACCGGTGGCAGAGTTGTTTTCCTGCGACAAGTTGATTTTAATCTTGCCGTTTTCCAGGAAGAAGTCGATGGCTGCGCCGTCTTTTCCTTCGGCTTTGTAGGAGATGTAGCGGTTGACAGCAGTATCTTGTGTACCCTTGAAGGTAAATGTTCCATCTTTGATGACAGCAGAGTCCAATTTTACGAATTGGCGTCCTTCCACGGTTTCCAGATATACGGTGTCGCCGTCGGCTGCACCCTCTACAGTTCCGGTTACGGTGTAACCGTTGTTTCCACTGTTACAAGCTGTAAATACAGCGGCTACAGCGAGCAGATAAGTAAACTTTTTCATTGTTTGTTTTTTTAATGAATGATTATAGCTGCAAATATAGTAATAAAAAATCCCCTCCGATATGAACCGGAGAGGATTTTTATAGTTTTAATCCCATTTTTAGCGATAACGCTGTGCTTACTATTATTCGGCAGCAGCTTCTTCAGCAGCAGGGGCTTCTTCGGCAGGAGCCTCTTCGGCCGGTGCTTCGGCAGCGGCTTTTGCAGCAGCTTCAGCAGCTTTCTTTTCAGCCAGTGCTTTTGCTTTTTCTTCGTTTATCTTCTTTTCAGCTTCCAGACGTGCTTTTGCTTCAGCTTTCTTAGCTTCGTCTTCCTTAGCCTTCAGAGCAGCCAAACCGCTTTGTTTGTTGTTCTTCCAGGCTTCGAACTTAGCATCAGCTTCAGCTTCGCCGAATGCGCCTTTCGCTACACCGCCCAGCAAGTGCTTCTTCATGTAAACACCTTCGCGAGAGAGGATGTTACGAACTGTGTCAGTAGGTTGTGCACCCTTCAACACCCAGTCAAGTGCGCGGTCGAACTTCAAATCTACTGTGGCAGGATTGGTGTTAGGATTGTAAGTACCAATCTTCTCAATAAATTTACCATCACGTGGTGCTCTTACGTCTGCAATAACGATAGAGTAGAAAGCGTAGCTTTTACGTCCATGTCTTTGCAATCTGATTTTTGTTGCCATTTAATTAAAATGTTTTTAGTTAATGATTTGAATTATGCTACTATCTCGTAATAGCGAGTGCAAAGGTAAGAAAAGATTTTGAGTTTTGAGTTATGAGTTATGAGTTATTTGTTGGCACGAGGGGGGTTTTTTTTTAAATGTTCACACAACGTCACCCATAACTCATCACTTGTCACTCATCCTTCTCCCGAGTATTTCCTGGGGTATCTCAGCAGAATGGCGAGTATGGCGCATGTTCCCATGCAGAAGGGGTAATACAGGTTTCCGATGATGCTGATGGGTGAAATGCCGGCAAGTCCGGAGGCTATCAGCATTTGCGCTCCGTAGGGATGATTCCTTGCACGAGGCATGAGAAGGTGTCCAGTATGCTGGCTGTTTTCCGGCGGTCCAGGTGGAAGCGGAGGGCGATGTCCTTGGCTATGGGGCCGGTGGTGATGATGGCAATGGTGTTGTTGGCGGTACAGAGATTGGCGATGCTGACCAGGGCAGCGATGCTGAATTCGGCTCCCCGCTTGCCGCTGACGTGGCGGGTCAGCCGGGAGATGATGAAGTCGATGCCGCCGTTGTAGCGGATGGTTTCGAGCATGCCTCCGGCCAGCAGGGTGATGATGATGAGCTCGCCCATGCCGGTGATGCCCGTTCCCATGGCTCCGAACCAGTCGAAGAAGGCGGTGCCGGTATAGATACCGATAATTCCAGTAGAGAGGATGCCCAGCAGCAGTACCAGCATGACATTGACGCCTGCTACGGCCGTACCCAGTACGATGAGGTAGGGGATTACTTTTATCCACTCGATGGTCTGTACTTGTGGTGGGGCAGAGACGGACAGTCCTTGAAAGATATAGATGCCCAGTATGATAAGTGCTGCCGGTACCACAATCATAAAGTTGACGCGGAACTTGTCCCTCATCACGCAGTCCTGCGTCTTGGTCGATGCAATGGTGGTGTCGGATATGAAGGAAAGATTGTCTCCGAAGAACGAGCCTCCCACCACGATGGCAACCATGTAGCAGGTCGATGCCCGTCTTTTCCGCCAGCCCCACGGCTACAGGAGTCAGTGCGACGATAGTTCCTACGCTTGTTCCTATCGAGAGGGAGATGAAGCAGGCTGCAATGAAGATGCCCGCCAGCAGCAGGTTGTCCGGCAGTATATGTAGGGTCAGATTTACGGTCGCATCAATGGCGCCCATCTGCTTGGCGCTTTGGGCGAATGCTCCTGCAAGGATGAATATCCATACCATCAGCATGATGTTCTTGTTGCTGCGCCTACGGAAAACTGATAGATGCGCTGTTCCAGATTCAGGCCGTGCGTGATGGCGATGGCATAGCAGGATGAGGCGAGGAAGGCTACCGTGATGGGGACTTTATAGAAGTCGTTCACCAGGAGCGAGGTCACCAGGTAGAGGCAAAGGAACACCGCCAACGGCTGAGTGCCCACCAGCCGCCTTTGGTTTTAGGGGTTGTATCGGTTGTTGCTGACATAGTTGTATTGTTTGGTTGAGATTAATGTTTCACCACAGATTTCTATCTTTCAATCAATTCCATGTTAATCGGTGTTATCTGTGGTGAAATCAATTCCGCCGCAAAGGTAACAAAAAACAAAGGGCGGCACAAAATGGTTTTGTCCCGCCTCCATCTATCAGCCCTTAATTTTCAATTTACAAAGTTACTCCGGTCTTGAAGATGGCTATTTCCTTGTAGCCTTTCTTTTCGTTGTTCACGAATTCACCGCTTGCTACTTTGATGATATATTCGATGAAGCGTTCGCAGGTTTTCTCCATCGGTTCGTTCTCGACGATAACTCCGGCGTTGAAGTCTATCCAGCCCGGCTTGTTCTTTGCCAAAGTGGAGTTGGTGGAAATCTTCATGGTCGGCACATAGGTTCCGAAGGGCGTTCCGCGTCCTGTGGTGAACAGCACCATGTGGCATCCGCAAGAGGCAAGGGCAGTGGCGGCTACAAGGTCGTTTCCCGGAGCAGACAGCAGGTTCAGTCCCTTTACTTTCAGGCGTTCGCCATACGGAAGTACCCCTTCCACGTAGCTTGTGCCGCATTTCTGTGTGCATCCCAAGGCTTTGTCCTCCAATGTCGAGATGCCTCCCACCTTATTTCCCGGAGACGTTTTCACCTACCGGTTCACCGTGTGAAAGGAAATATTCCTTGAAGTCATTAATCAGCTTCACCGTGTCCTCAAACAGCTCTTTGGTGCGGCAGCGGTTCATCAGGATGGTTTCTGCACCGAACATTTCCGGCACTTCCGTCAGTACGCTGGTACCGCCTTGTGCTACGAGGAAGTCGGAGAACATGCCCAGTAGCGGATTGGCGGTGATACCGGAGAAACCGTCCGAACCGCCACACTTCAGGCCTACGCGCAGTTCGCTTAAGGGAATATCCTCGCGCTGGTCCTGGATGGCTTTGGCATAAGTTCGCGCAGCAGTTCCATTCCTTCTTCGTATTCATCACCCACTTTCTGGGTCACCATAAACTTTACGCGCTCCTGGTCATAGTCTCCCAGGAACTCGCGGAATACATCCGGCTGATTATTCTCGCACCCCAAGCCTACCACGAGTACGCTCCCGCATTGGGATGCAGCACCATGTCGCGGAGGATTTTCTTTGTATTCTCGTGGTCGTCGCCCAACTGGGAGCAGCCGTAGTTATGGGGATAAGCCATGATGGCATCCACGCCCTTTCCGCCCGTTTCGCGGCGCAGGCCTTCGACAAGCTGGTTGATGATTCCGTTCACGCAGCCCACTGTCGGAATAATCCATATCTCGTTGCGCACACCTACGTCGCCGTTCTTACGTTTGTACCCTCTAAAGGTTAGGTTTGGCGCGCCAGTATTGAGGTTTAGGGTTGTAGTATTGAGGTCTACGTTGACGGGGTTGTAAGTGTATTCCAGCAACCCGGACAAGTTGGTCTTGATATTGTTTTCATTCATCCAATCCCCCTGCTTCTGCGCTTTCCGGGCGTGGCCGATGGGATATCCGTATTTAATGACGTTTTCGCCTTCCGCAAAATCTTTCAGTGCAAATTTGTGTCCGGCAGGAACATCCTCGTTCAGGGTGATTCCCTTTCCGTCCACCGTGAGTTTTTCACCGGCCGGGAGTGCTGTGATAGCCACTGCAACATTGTCGCAGGGTTGATTTTCAGGTACTTTGTTTCCATCATGTTATTTACGATTTAGCTATTTACGATGTACGATTGAAGTTTGCTTTGTTTTACGGTTGCGATAGTTGCTTTTTCTTGCGGGCATGGCATTTTCAATCGTACATCGTAAATCGTCCAATCGTACATCGTAAATCGTCCAATCGTACATCCTTATTATTTATTGTAATAAAACTCTATATTCTCCTTCGTCAGCAAGTCAATCGGCATGAAGTTCTCCCTTGTGATTTCCTTCTTCAGAATCAGGTATTCGCACAAGGCCTTGATGCCGTCGAATCCTTGCAGGGTGGGCTGCTGTGCTATGAGGAAGAAGATGCTTCCTTGTTTCAGGCAGTCTACGTTGCGTTGCAGCAAGTCATAGCCCATCAGGTTGAAGTCTTTTTTCTGCTTCTTCAGCAGGTATTCCCCGATGATGTATGCTTTGGAGTTGAAGGTGATTCCGTTCTTTACGGTAGGATGCTCTTGGAAGAACTCGTCCAGCATCAGTGTGTCCTCGCTGTCGCGCTTGGCATGCAGGTCCAGTTCCCAGATGCGGCAGGCGGGATGATGCTCCTGCATGTATTCGCGGAAACCTATTTCGCGGCGTTCCTGCTGGTTCGACCCCACGATGCCTTCATTTATCTTGCGGAAGATGACGATTTCCTGCGCGTCTTCTCCGGCAAGCAGCATCAGCATGCGGGCGGCAAAATATCCGCTCTGGTGCGAGTTCTGCCCGTAGAAGGAGAGGGCGGGCTCTTCCTTTATGTTGGAGTCTATATATATATAAGGTATATTATGTTGCGTCAGCTCATCCGTGAAGGGCTTGGTGTATTGCGGAACGGTGGGGGCAAACATCACTCCGTCCGGCTCCAGTGCCAGAATCTGTCCGGAGGCTTCCGCGAATGAATGATAGTCATACGGGTCATAGTAGGAGAGGTGCACGGCCACGTTGAAGTCAGAGTAAGTCTCTACGGCGTTGTGTATGCCCGTCTCCACGTCTGTCCAGTATTCACCTTTCTCGTGCAGTGGCAGCAGGCAGGCAAATGCGTACTTCTTGTTCGAAGCCAGTGCACTGGCATACATATTGGGCTGGTAATCCAGTTGTTTCAGGATTTCTTCCACCCGCTTCCGGCTGGACTCGGACACACCGCTACGCCCGTGAATCACACGGTCGACGGTTCCCACGGATACATCGGCCATCTTGGCGATATCCTTTATTCTGACTCTTTCCATCTGTATATTTACGATTTAACGATTTACGATGTACGATTGATGTTGCTTTGGCTACGATTCTACAATGTAATCTCAATCGTCTAATCGTAAATCGTCCCATCGTACATCTTCTTGTGCTCGCACACAATTATAATCTTTAATTATTTTCGATACAAAATATATGATAAATTTTTTGTATTTCAAAAATTGTTGTATCTTTGTGCCCGTACACGAAGACTGTGAAGAACGAATATTATTTTGATTTACTCTCCATAGTTTCAGGTGTTTAGGTTCTGTTTATACCTCGAAATGATAAATTGAAAGGAAACAAATTAATTTCATATTAAAATAAAACATAGAAAGATTATGGGAAAGAAAGTAGTTACATTAGGTGAAATCATGCTGAGGCTGTCTACTCCGGGAAACACCCGTTTTGTGCAGTCCGACTCTTTTGATGTGGTATATGGCGGCGGAGAGGCCAACGTGGCTGTCAGCTGTGCCAACTACGGACATGATGCTTATTTTGTAACCAAGTTGCCGAAACATGAAATAGGCCAGTCGGCTGTCAACGCATTGCGCAAGTATGGCGTAAAGACGGATTTCATTGCGCGTGGTGGTGACCGTGTAGGTATCTACTATCTTGAGACCGGTGCTTCCATGCGTCCCAGTAAGGTAATCTATGACCGTGCACACTCTGCCATTGCCGAGGCAGATGCGGCAGACTTTGATTTCGATGCCATCATGGAAGGTGCAGACTGGTTCCACTGGTCAGGTATCACTCCCGCCATCTCCGACAAGGCCGCCGAGTTGACCCGCCTGGCTTGCGAGGCTGCCAAACGTCACGGCGTTACGGTGTCGGTAGACCTCAATTTCCGTAAAAAACTCTGGACCAAAGAAAAAGCCCAGTCCATCATGAAGCCTTTGATGCAGTATGTGGATGTCTGCATCGGCAATGAAGAGGATGCTGAACTCTGTCTGGGCTTCAAGCCCGATGCAGACGTGGAAGGCGGCAAGACGGACGCTGAAGGCTACAAGGGAATCTTCAAGGCGATGGCGAAGGAATTCGGCTTCAAATACGTAATCTCTACGTTGCGCGAGTCTTTCTCCGCTACCCACAACGGTTGGAAAGCAATGATTTACAACGGCGAGGAATTCTACGAGTCAAAGCGTTACGACATCAATCCTATCATCGACCGCGTAGGTGGCGGCGACTCTTTCTCAGGTGGTATCATCCACGGCCTGCTGACAAAGCCCAACCAGGGTGCCGCCCTCGAATTTGCAGTAGCGGCTTCTGCCTTGAAGCACACTATCAACGGTGACTTCAACCTTGTTTCCACAGAAGAAGTAGAAGCGCTGGCAGGGGGGGATGCAAGTGGACGAGTACAACGCTAAGCTCATTTACGATTTGACGATTTACGATGTACGATTGAAATTACTTCTACAGTGAACTCGGAGGAATTGAAAATACGATTGAAGGTGTTCTCTTTGAGAATAATCAAGATGGTAGATTGTATGCCTAATCGGATTTCGTCAATGGCTATAGCTAAACAAATAGTACGTTCAGGGACTTCACCTGCTGCCAATTATAGGGCAGCTTGTTTGGGAAAGTCTGATAAGGATTTTCTGAATAAACTGAAAATGGTAGAGGAAGAACTGGATGAAACTATACACTGGTTGGAAATTATTGCTGAAAGTGAGATGATTCCTGCTAATAAACTGCTTGGGTTGCAACAAGAGGCGCATGAATTGTATAAAATAATAGTGAGTTCTATTGTCACTACAAGAAATCGGTTAGCAAAGGAAGTTGAATCGTCAAATCGTAAATAAAAAGAATAGATATAAAGTAAAGTAATATTAATCGTAAATCGTAAATCGTCAAATCGTAAATAAAAAGATGAGTAAATTTGATAAAATCGCAGTATTGAATAAGATTGGTTCTACCGGAATGGTGCCCGTCTTTTATCATAAGGATGCAGAAGTTGCAAAGAAAGTTGTAAAGGCTTGTTACGATGGAGGTGTTCGTGCGTTCGAGTTCACGAACCGTGGTGACTTTGCCCACGAGGTGTTTGCGGAAGTTGTGAAGTTTGCGGCAAAAGAGTGCCCGGAGATGGCTATGGGTGTAGGTTCCATCGTTGACCCTGCTACTGCGGCGCTGTATTTGCAGTTGGGTGCATGTTTCGTTGTAGGCCCGTTGTTCAACCGGAGATTGCTAAGATTTGTAACCGTCGTCTGGTAGCTTATACTCCGGGGTGCGGCAGCGTTTCAGAGGTAGGTTTCGCGCAAGAAGCAGGTTGCGACCTCTGCAAGATATTTCCGGGCGACGTGCTTGGCGCCAAACTCGTGAAAGGTTTGCTGGCTCCGATGCCCTGGTCCAAGCTGATGGTGACCGGTGGAGTGGAGCCGACTCAGGAAACCTGACCTCCTGGATTAAGGCGGGTGTGTTCTGCGTAGGTATGGGTTCCAAACTCTTCCCGAAGGATAAGGTCGCTGCTGAAGACTGGACTTATGTTACGGAAAAATGTAAAGAAGCGTTAGGTTATATTGCCGAAGCAAGAAAATAAATAAGAAATTCATTTTGTTTAAAGGTGTTTAAAGGGGACAGCCATCGAAGCGTTTCGGCGCTTCGGTGGCTTGTTTTTTACTGGAAAGTATACTCCCGATGAACAACAAACTGTTTATAAGTGTAAACTATACCCTTAAACTCTAAAACAATGTTATAAAACGCGCGAAAAATGTGCTGGCGTTTTGTGCGTGCGGATAAAACACTTACCTTTGCAGTGCAGTTGGGAAACTGCATTTGGATTTGATAAATAATAAAAACAGTTTTCAATAAAGGATATTAGTTGTTAGGTAAAAGGATTGAAAATAGATTTTTTTCATAAGCTAAATGTTTTGAATAAATAGGTAAATTAGGTAAAGGTAAAAATTGGATTTTGAAGTTTTCAGAATAGGTAATTGAAGTTTTATTTTTCAGGTAAAGAGAAAGATTGATTTTAGGTAACATTGACGCAGTTTAAAAGAAAAGCCTTTAAGGCTTTTCTTACAGGGGCGAGGGGTTCGTGAGAGCTTGCTCGTTTTTTATTCCTATATTCTTCGCATTTTTTGTATATTTTGTCCGGACTCTACTTCTTTTTTGTATCTTTGTGTCGGATACCCATTAAAAACAAGCAGCAACTCTAAAGCTTAAATAGCTCTGAATTTGGAACATATATTGAATATATTCGATTGGCTTTTATACATATGGTTTGCAATAAACATACTGTATCTATTGGTTTACAGTCTGGCGTCACGCGGCGTGACCTGCCTCTGCCCCCTCCAGCCAAGGAACACAAGCGTTTTGCCATACTGATTCCTGCCTACCGCGAAGATGCCGTGATACACGAGTGCGTCCATTCATGTCTGGAGCAGGATTATCCCGCCGACTGTTTTGATACGGTTGTCATTTCGGACCGTATGCAGCCCGAAACCAACGCTTCCCTCGCTGTGCTTCCTGTCCGCCTGGTTGAAGTGCATTTTGAGAAAAGCACCAAGTCCAAATCTCTGAATGCCGCCATGGCTGCCATCGGCAATGACTATGACATCGCTTTGGTGCTCGATGCGGACAATGTCATCCCTTACGATTATCTGAGTGATATTAACGACCTCTTCGCCAATCCGGAAGTCGAGATTGTGCAGACCCACCGGAGTGCCAAGAACCTGAACAATGACATGGCCCTGCTCGATGCCATCAGTGAGGAAATCAACAATACCATTTCCGTCTGGGGCATGCCAAGCTGGGCTTGTCGGCTGCCCTTATCGGTTCCGGTATGGCGTTCCGTTATGACTTGTTTCGTGATACGATGGCTGACATCAAGGCTGTGGGCGGTTTCGACCGTGAATTGGAGCTGACCCTGCTCTATCGCGGCAAGCGTTTTTATTATCTGCCCGAAACCTTTGTGTTCGATGAGAAGATACAGAACACCGGCGATTTCTCCCGTCAGCGCCGCCGCTGGCTGTCGGCACAATGGCACTACTGCCAGACTTCGCCAAGTTTCTGTGGAAGGCGCTTGTTGCGCGTAACTGGGACTTCTGCGACAAGCTTTTCCAGCAGCTTTCCATTCCCCGCCTGCTGTTGATGGGCTTCACGTTCCTCTTCTCCGTGTTGTTTACGGTTTATCGCTGGACATGGGGCTGAAGTGGTGGCTGCTCTTGGTGTTGCTCGCTGTCGCACTGCTCGTTGCCGTTCCCAAAAGGTTCTGCACCAGCCGCCTGGCAATGGCCCTGCAAAAGATACCCTATACATTCCTGCTGATGGCAGGAAACATCTTCAAGCTGAGGGGAGCAAACAAGACCTTTATACATACCAGGCATGGGGTGGCGGAAAAATAGAAAGGGATACACAATAAACAAGTCTATAAGCAAACAAATGATATACGGAAAAATCACTTTAGAAGATTGGCGTACAGTCTGTGTAGAGGGAGAAGAGCCGGAATCTTCTTTTGAAAGTTATAATCTGAGACTTTTCTTTTTCGGAACTTTGTATAATCGGGACACCTTGCAGGCAACTCCGGATGATACCAATGCCAAGCTTGCTGCTGATGCGTTTCTATCCGATCCGGCATATGGCTTTTCACGCCTGGACGGTTCGTTCACCATAGTATATTATTCAGAAAATGAATGCGGAGTGGTGCGCGACCATCATGCACGCATTATCCCGTCTATTGTCACATTGATGGTAATTTTGCCACTTCCTGGCAATTTTTAGAGGACCAACTGGAAGAAAATTTCGAGCCTAATCTGGTTTCATTGAGTACATTCCTTCAGCGTGGCATTTTGAAGAAGAATAATTTCGCCCTATTCGATGTTCATTCTTTAGGTGCCGGCGAAAAGTTCTACATGTTGACAGAGCTTGGTTATCTGATGCCGGTTTGGGCTTCTGTAAAGTTAGAGACACAAGCGAAAGTACATTCCATGTTTGATTCGCTGAAGGAAAGAAATCCCAGCTTATATGAAAAGGTGGCAGATGACATTTATTGTCTGAAGCGCGACAGCGTTTTTGAGCATGAACCAAGGTGGCGACTGAACGGAATCCGGATGTAGAAACCTACTCCCGCCGTTATGGAGAATTGCATGCGCAAGCCATCCGCCGGCGTATCGGCCATAGCCGCAGTAGGTATCCTGCTGAGTGGCGGCTATGATTCCGGTTCAAACCTTGCTGCGCTGCGCAGCATTTACGACGGCCAGATTGACTCCTATTCCGTGGGCTTTAAAGGAGATGCCTGGACGGAGCTGCCCATGGCCCGTCTGATGTCTGAAACCTTTGGTACCCGCCACCACGAGTACGAGATTGACGGTACGGAAACCAGTGCCTTGCCCGACATTGTCCGTTTTCTGGGTGAGCCTTTTATGGAAGGCGGGCTGATGGTAAACTATTGTGCCATGCGCATGATAGGCGATGACAAGCCCGACGTGATTCTGGGAGGTGACGGCAGTGACCAGTATTTCGGTACTTCCGGTCGCGAAGTGGCGTTGCATTATCTATCCGCCCGCATAGGATTGCGTCCCTTGCTACGTGGCATCAGCCGTCTGCTGGAGCATGAAACCTTTGATACCGGTGGAAAGCTTTCCCGCATCAATTTCCATTTGGATAAGATACTTCATATTCTGGAAGGGGAGCGTTTCGGCTTCTCCGATTCTGCCTTGTGTGCCCTTCTGCAAAATCCGAAAGAAGATTTTGAGCCGGTAAAATCACTACGGCCCGATATCCACAGTTTCGAGCATCTTTATGCGCAGCATGCCATTCTTTCCGATTTGGAGACTGTAATCAACCGTATCATTCTTTTCAAGGCTTCCAGCATGGCACGCATGTTCGGTAACAATCTGACGTATCCTTTATGGACCTGGAGCTTTTCCATTTCCTGCAGGAGCTACCGGTAGGGTTGAAGTGCAGGGGCAACAGTGTACTGGACATTGCGCGGGGTCGTTCCGTTTCTAAATATCTGTTAAAGCACCATTATAAACCTTTACTTCCCAAGGCCATTACCTTGAAGAAGAAGCAGGGCGGTTTTGCACCTATGCCACTGTTCTTCCGTGATAGGGCCCGACGTGCTTTCTTTAAGGAATTCATTCTTGCTTCCGGCATTATGGACAACTATCTGCGTCGTGATGCAGTGAAGAAGTTTCTTACAGATTATGAACAAGTTGCAGAGAAGGAGGGCGGTTGGTTCTGGCATAGGCAGAACAAGGCTTTGCAATATTTCAATCTGTTGACGCTTGTTGTGTGGTGGGAAGAGTTTGTGGAAGGCCATGAGGTGAAATTCTGAAAATATGATTGAAAGTATGAAAGTTTCCATTATTGTTCCGGTTTATAATGTTGCCAAGTACATAGAACGGTGTCTGCTGTCTGTGTTGAACCAGACCTGGCCGGATTTGGAAGTTATTCTTGTGAATGACTGCACTCCGGATAACTCTATGGAGATAGTCAGACGGGTGGTGGCTTCGCATCCGCGCGGAGCGGTGGTGAGATGTCTGGAACATGAAGAGAACAGAGGGCTTTCTGCTGCAAGAAACACCGGTATTTTAGCGTCTGTTGGCGATTATCTGTACTTCTTGGATAGCGACGACTATATTTCTGCGAATGCAATAGAGCTTTTGGCAGATGCAGCGGTGCAGAAGCGACCGGATTTGTGATAGGCAATTACGAGGTGACCGGTGCCAGACGTTGGGCTCCTCCTTTATCATTAGGCACCGGGTTTTATGAAGGGAATGCTCTTGTACTTTCCACTTATGTGCAGGGAAAATGGTATGTCATGGCATGGAACAAACTGGTGAGTCGTCCCCTCGTTTTGCAGCATAAACTCTACTTCCAGGAGGGCATTGTACACGAGGATGATTTATGGTCATTTAAGTTGGCATGTATGGCTCAAAGTATGTATGTCGTCGGTGAGACACTTACTATTATTCTATGCAGCCAGACTCCATCATGCGAGCGCCGTCTATGCGTAATTTGGAATGTCGTGTGCTGGTGCTTGGTTATATCTACGACTTTATCCGGTCTTCCCGGTGTTTGCAGGATAACCGGCTGATATATATATACTTTGAGAGTCTGAAGGCGAAATATTTTGACCGTATTCTGTATTTCACGAAAGACACATCCTTTCATTATCAGAGTTATTTGGTATTCAGGAACAAAAAGTATGCGTCTTTGTTGGAGATGACGGGCCTGCGTCCCGAATGGAAGCTGATGCTGCAGAACATCCATTATGTGCTTCCTACGTATGCCGGCTATCTGTATTTTAAGGCTTTTGTAAAGTCAGCCTACTATTTGTTGGTGTTGTCTATAAAAATGAAGGCAGTGTTTCATGCAAAATGAGCGAATATGAATAATCTTCCGGAAATATCCGTTATAGTACCCGTTTATAAGGTAGAAGAGTACTTGCCCCAGTGCATTGACAGTATTCTTGCACAGACCTTTACGGATTTTGAGCTGTTGCTGGTAGATGACGGGAGCCTGACCGTTGTGGGGAGATTTGTGAAGAGTATGCCGGGAAGGATATGAGGATACGGGTGTTCCATCAACAGAACAGTGGCGTTAGCGCTGCGCGTAATATAGGATTGCAACATGCTAAGGGTACATATATTGTTTTGTGGATTCAGATGATTGGGTTTCCACGGATTATTTGTTGCATTTATATAAGAGCCTGCCCGATACGGGTATTGGTTTGGTGATGGGAGGAGCTTTAAAATATTCAATTGATGGTAAGTTAATAGGAAAGATTGCACTTCCGGAATATTAATAGGAAGTAATATAGGTGAGGTTTCGCGGAGTATGGCCTTGACCGTTTTGGATTTTCTTGTTCAAAACTATATAGTGCGGATTGATTCGTGAAAATAAATTATGTTTTGATTGTAATGTCCATTGCATGGAAGATTTGATTTTTATGATGGATTATATATTGCTTTCAGATTATATCCGTCTTTGCAATTTCATGGATTATAATTATAGGATAGCCTATTCTGCAGAAACTCTTTCTTCCCGTATGAATACATACAGCGATGAATACAATCTTTTTTCAGCTTATAGAGGCAGAATGGAAAGATTTGAGGATATTTATTATTTGTCGGATGAGCTTACCTACTATTTGAGGCACTCCGTAAGTTTGGTTTTTCAGCGTGTATTGCTATCCCTCCATGCTAATTGCTATCCATTTAGGCAACGGATATCTTGTTTGGAAGATTTATTGTCCAAGGAAAAGGAATGGATAGAAGAAAGATTCATGCCAGATTATAAAGCGGATTGCATAGCGAAATATCTTCTTTGTCACATGGGAGGCGGTTTCTTTGATTGCTGGATTTCTTTGTTACGTTTTCTCCGGTTCAAAAAAAGTTTCGGAGTACATTGACATAAATGGATAAAAACATGAAAGAAGTTTTGACTACATCTGTTACTATTCCTTTTGAGTATACTTACACTATCATTATACCTCATAAGAATATTCCGTTGTTGTTGCAACGTTGTTTGGACTCTGTTCCTTTGCGTAATGATGTCCAAATTATCGTGGTTGATGATGGCAGTTCCAGCAATGTGGTAGATTTTACTAACTTTCCGGGTACTGACCGTGAGAATGTAGAAATTATCTTTACCAAAGATGGAAAGGGAGCCGGATATGCTCGTAACTGTGGATTGCTTCAAGCAAAAGGAAAGTGGTTGCTGTTTGCTGATGCTGATGATTTCTTTCTTCCAGATTTTCTTAAAACATTGGATCGTTATTGTTCCACAGATTATGATTTAATAACTTTTCGGGCTACGAGCGTTGAATCAGATACATTAACTTCAGTACATTCGCGACAATCTGATTTTTAGGTTTCGACGTAGCTGAAAATATTGATGTGGAGAAGTTAAGTATAAGAATGATGTACCTTGGGCAAAAATGATTTCCGGAGCTTTGGTTCGGAAATATTCGCTTCAATTTGATGAAATACCGGCTGGCAATGACATAATGTTCTCTTTTTATTTGGATTATTATGCACAGCATGTAACTGTATGTTCAGATGCTATTTATTGTGCTACGATACGTAAGGACTCTTTACAATATGGCGTTGTGCTGGATAATTTGCTGGCAAGAGTTCGAGTGGTGTGCCGCTGCAATAGTTTTTTGAGAAGAATAGGACGTGAGGATAAACTCTTGAGCAGCTATTACCGTGTAATGCAATGTAGAAAGTATTTTGGAAAGCGAGGATATTACAAAGCTTTGTGGATTTTTGTATGTAATGAACACCGGAATATGGTGTATGCTACTTTTAGGGGAATTTTAATGAATAAGGTGAAAAATATTTGTGAAAAGTTAACATCATGGTAGAGTCTCGTCTTAAAAAAAGCTATTTGAATGCCCGGGTAAACGTGCTTTTCTATTTATTACCCTATTCATTTCTTTTTTTCCCGCAAGATATTCCTGGATATGTTGGGAGCGGATTTGTAGGTCTTAT
>ENA-OQCS01000123-OQCS01000123.1-human-gut-metagenome-genome-assembly--contig:-NODE-123-length-37157-cov-2.821361_pt1 | contig 37157 bp, 45 predicted proteins | sample MGYA00242757_ERZ504575 | MGnify/ENA primary metagenome ERZ504575 (study PRJEB26092, sample SAMD00036297) | human gut metagenome | host: Homo sapiens | study: EMG produced TPA metagenomics assembly of... | reverse complement strand
CCCATTCCGAACAGAGAAGTTAAGCTCACTTGCGCCGATGGTACTGCAATGCAATGCGGGAGAGTAGGTAGCCGCCTTCTTTTATCAAAGCCTCAGATTTCGAAAGATTTCTGAGGCTTTTTTGTTTGATATACGTCAAGAATCTATGTTATAAAGTGTTTAAAATATTAAAAAAGCGCTGATAATCAGTCTATTACTTGCATATCTCGATTTTTTTTTGTAATTTTTGCAAACGATAAGAATAAGGATAACATGTTTATGCGTTTTCGCATAGATTGATATCCGTTAAGGTATCTAACGGAACTGAGGTGAGCAGCCTATCTTTTTCTCACAAGTTGCCACCGCGAAATCACTGATGTTGTAGTTCAGCTTTTCAGGTTCCATAAAACAAAAAATATGAAGAGAATAACAATGGTATTAGTCAGCATCTTGATGCTGATGATGAAGGTAAGTACAGCGTCGGCTGATACGAATGTAAATGTATCCTCTACTGATGATTTCGATTGGACTCCAGTGATGGAAGCGATTATCCAAGTAGAGAGTGAGGGTAACCCCAAAGCAAAGAGTGGAAGTTCTGTTGGTGTTATGCAGATTACTCCTATCTTAGTGGCAGAGTGTAATGACATTTTAAAGAGACGCAAGAGCAAGAAGCGTTTCACTTTGGCTGATAGATTCAGCATTGCGAAGTCTAAGGAGATGTTCCTCCTGATTCAGTCTGTCCACAATCCTCTGAATAGCATCGAGCACGCAATTCGTGCTTGGAATGGTGGAAACCATTATAGTGTGAAGAGAACACAGCGCTATTTTGAGAAGGTCATGAATCTTTTGAAAAAGTAATTGATTTTTGATATGTCCGATCTACCTCCAGGATGGATCGGATTTTTGTTTGTTCTCTATAATCATTCTCTTTTTCCACTTTTATTCCAGTTTCTGCTTTTTATCATACTTTTTCTCTATTTTTATCTGCCAAATCGAACTTTTTTGTCTCTAAATGTTAAAAACGTGTTAAAAAGATAACTTTTTGCTAGAAATGTTTGGTAGTTAACAAAAAAGTAGTACCTTTGCACTCGCAATTCAGAAATGAGTTGATGATATCGCGGTGTGGAGCAGTTGGTAGCTCGCCAGGCTCATAACCTGGAGGTCGCATGTTCGAGTCCTGCCGCCGCAACCAAATATAGGAAGTGATTAGATAATCATTTCCTTTTTTGTTTTCTTCATATTGTGTTTATCACCTTTTCTCCTCCATTGTTCTTTTTCTCTTATCCCTCTTGATTATCTAGAATTTCTTTAGTTTTCTCATTGATTTCCCTTCATTTTGCTTTATATTCATTTGAAATCCAACATATTCTATTTTTTTAACACTAAATATTTGCGTATATCGAATAAAACCACTACTTTTGCACATAGATAAATTTATGTGCAACTAATAAAATAAAGGAAGGGCTTCGATATGTCAGTATCCAAAACAAGACAAAAACTGGTAGATGTTGCAAGACAACTGTTTGCCAAGAATGGTATAGCCAATACTACAATGAATGATATTGCTGTAGCATCTGGTAAGGGGCGTCGTACGCTTTATACCTATTTCAGTAGAAAGGAAGATGTCTATTATGCAGTCATCGAGTCGGAGTTGGAGCGTCTTTCTGATAAATTGGATGAGGTAGCCAACTGTAAGATGCGTCCTCAGGACAAGATCATAGAATTGATTTACACTCATCTCAGTATGATCAAGGAAACAGTGTACGTAATGGCAATCTTCGTGCTGAGTTCTTCCGTAACATCTGGATGGTAGAGAAAGCTCGCAAGAACTTTGATGAGGATGAAATCGAAATCTTCCGTCGTGTCTATGCCGAGGGAAAGGAAGATGGGGAATTTGACATTGACAATATTGATTTAGTTGCTGATATTACCCACTATTGTATCAAGGGGCTGGAAGTACCTTTCATTTATGGAAGATTAGGCCATGGTATGAATGTGGAGTCAAGTAACCGCTGGTTGCAAAGGTTGTTTATGGCGCCTTGGGTAAATCAGGCTTATAACTTTAAATAAGATATTCATAATAAACTGATTATTAATTAAATAAGAAAGAAATGGGATTATTAACAGGTAAAACTGCCCTTGTAACAGGTGCAGCTCGCGGCATCGGTAAGGCTGTCGCTATGAAATTTGCTTCTGAGGGTGCTAACATCGCATTCACAGATCTCGTACTCAATGATGATATGGCAGCTGGCTTGGAGGCTACTCGCAAGGAGATTGAGGCTCTTGGTGTAACATGCCGCGCATATGCTGGTAATGCTGCTGACTTCGAGGAGACTGAGAAGACCGTTAAGCAGATTCACGCAGATTTCGGTTCTATCGATATTCTCGTTAACAACGCAGGTATCACTAAGGACGGTTTGATGCTTCGTATGACTGAGGCTCAGTGGGATGCAGTTTTGAACGTAAACTTGAAGTCTGCCTTCAACTTTATCCACGCTTGTTCTCCTATCATGCTCCGTCAGCGCAGCGGTTCTATCATCAACATGGCTTCTGTTGTTGGTGTTCATGGTAACGCTGGTCAGTGCAACTATGCTGCTTCTAAGGCTGGTATGATTGCTTTGGCTAAGTCTATTGCCCAGGAGTTGGGTCCTAAGGGTGTACGTGCTAACGCAGTAGCTCCTGGTTTCATCGAGACTGCTATGACTGCACAGTTGCCAGAGGAAATCCGTAAGGCTGGATGAAGAAGATTCCTTTGCGTCGTGGTGGTCAGACTGAGGATATTGCAAATGTTTGTCTCTTCCTCGCTTCTGATATGTCAAGCTACGTAAGCGGTCAGGTAATCCAGATTGATGGTGGTATGAATATGTAATCTATTGGCATCTGTTTTAGATAAAACATGCAGGTAGTTTACGAGGACAACCATATAATTATCGTCTCTAAGAGAAGTGGTGAAATCGTGCAGGGCGACAAGACCGGCGATGAGCCTCTCTCAGAGACGGTAAAACAATATATCAAGGAGAAGTACCAGAAACCAGGAAATGTATTCCTGGGAGTGGTGCATCGACTTGATCGTCCTGTCTCAGGACTCGTGGTATTTGCCAAAACCTCCAAGCTTTGAGCCGTCTGAACAATATGTTCCGTGATGGCGAAGTTCACAAGACCTATTGGGCTATCGTGAAGAATATGCCACGTGAGACTGAGGCAACATTGACTCATTGGATAGTAAGAAACGAAAAGCAGAATAAAAGCTATGCTTACGACTATGAGGTGAAGAATTCGAAGAAGGCGATATTGAAGTATAAGGTGATAGGGCATACTGATCATTACACCCTTTTGGAAGTGAACCTGATGACAGGCCGTCATCATCAGATCAGATGCCAGTTAGCTAAGATGGGATGTCCGATCAAGGGCGACCTGAAATACGGTTCTCCTCGCAGCAATGCCGACGGAAGTATCTCTCTTCTTTCGCACAAGATAGAGTTTGTGCATCCAGTATCAAAAGAAACCATTGTAGTGGAAGCTCCTCTGCCAGATGATAATCTATGGAGAGCTATTGCTCCATAACAATTTAATATCCATGCTTATGAAGAAGTATGCGAAATGGGTGGGGATCGTTGTTATTACCCCATTCGTGCTCATATTATTGTTAGCTGTTTTGCTTTATTTGCCTCCAGTACAGAACTGGGCAGTAAAGCAAGTTGCTTCTTATGCTTCAGAATCGACAGGCATGGATATTTCCGTAGAGCATGTACAACTCGTTTTCCCTCTCAAGCTGGGAGTGGAAGGCGTGAAAGTACTGCAACCTGTCGATTCTTTGAAGAACAGCAGAAACCTTGCTTTAAGAAATAAAAAAGATACCGTAGCCGACATCCAGAAGATGGTGGTAGATGTGCAGTTGCTGCCCCTTTTCAGCAATCAGGTGATGGTGGATGAACTGAACTTCACGAAGATGAAGGTGAACACCACCAACTTTATCCACGAAGCCCGAATCAAGGGAGATGTGGGCAGATTGCAGCTGATGGCGCATGGTATAGATCTGGGTAAGGAGCATGTGAATGTGAACGATGCCTGATATCAGATGCCAGATTGTCTGTGGAATTGAGCGATACCGTTCCGCCAGATACGACTCCGAGCACCAATTACTGGAAGATTCACTTACAGAAACTGAAACTAAAGAATACCGATTTTACCCTACACATGCCTGGAGATACCCTTCAGGTGAATGCTTATTTCGGTGATGCGATCGCCCGCACCACCTACCTTGACCTGTTCAAAGGTCTGTATCAGGTCAAGCACTTGGACTGGAAGAACGGCAGGGTGAACTACGACCAGAATTTCGAACGCTCGGTATCCGGTCTGGACTTCAACCATCTTGCCTTCCACGATATGGCATTGAAGGCCGATTCCTTCTATTTCTGCGATTCCAGGATTGATGTAAAGATCAAGGAAGCAAGGATGAAGGAGAAGAGTGGACTGAAGATAGATCAGCTTAATGGCAGATTTGTGATGGATTCCGTGAAGTTGCAGTTGCCGGATCTCTATTTCCGTACTCCGGAATCTCATTTACAGGCTACTGTAGATATGGATATGAATGCCTTTGCCGAGAAGAATCCTGGCAAGGTAATGGCGCGTGTGAAGGTGCTTGGGGCGTTCTGATCTATTCCTCTTCATCGGTGATGCGTTGCCAAAACAGATGAAGAGCCGATGGCCTTACTATCCGATGAAGGTGGAAGGTTCGCTGAAGGGAAACATGCAGCGTGCCTCTTTCTCGGGAGTCAAGGTGAATCTGCTACCGTTTTCGATTTAAGCACGGATGGCATGGTAGCTAATATGACAGATATGAATCGTCTGAAAGCGAATATCAATCTGAAGGCACGAACCTATAATCTCGGTATGGTAACAGCCATGCTCGATCCTGCCTTGACACAGGAAATCCGCATCCCTAGCGGCATCGGCATTCAGGGAAATGTGAAGATGGATGGAACGAAGTATGCCACCAGACTGGCTCTTACCGAAGGTAAGGGAAGCATGAAGGTGGATGCTACCATGATGCCAAGACCCGTAGGGATGGCAGCATCGATATGAATCGCCTGGCTTATCAGCAAAGTTGCAGGCACGGCAGATTCAGGTCCAGCATTTCCTGCCTCACCAGAATCTCTACACCTTTACGGGAGAGGTAGAGGCAAAGGGCGTGGGTACTGATTTTCTGTCGCCTCGAACCCGACTGATGCGAAAGCCAAGGTTAACCAGGTACATTATGACAAGTATCAGTTGCATGACATGGTGGCTGATGCGCAGGTTGCCAACGGTAGAATTCATGCCAAGCTGGATAGTAGGAATGATCTGCTGAATGGTAACATCGCCGTGGATGCCTGGCTAGTACCAAGAAGTTGCAGGCTACACTGGTAGCAGATGTGCGCCATGCCAATATGTATCAGTTGAAGATTACCGATAAGCCAGTGGATGTTTCGCTATGTGGTCAAATCGATGTTCATTCCGATCTGAAGGATAGTCACAAGGTATGGGCTAACCTGGATGATATCACCGTAAGGACAGAAAAGAAAGTCTATCGCCCAGTAGGTGTGAAGGTAGATATCCTGACCGATAGAGATACCACCCATGCCATAGCAGAGTGTGGAGATTTCCGTCTGAACATGGATGCGCATGGAGGCTACGAGAAACTCCTGCACAGAGTTACCGGTTTGCAGAAGGAATTATGGAAGCAGCTCAAGAACCGTCGCATCGATCAGGTGATGATTCGCAACAGTTTCCCTAGCGGACATATCTACCTTTCTACAGGTAAGGATAACTTCATTTCCCGATTCATCGAATATATGGGTTACCATTCAAGTCGGTGGAGATGGAGCTGAATGCTTCGCCTGTGGCGGGACTCGAAGGATATATGAACATCGACTCCCTGGTAGCGGGTGGCATGCAACTGGATACCATCCGTGCCTTGGTCCATACGCAGGGAGATACCATCCGCTATTCTGCCCGTGTTCAGAACAACCGTCATAATCCGCAGTATGTGTTCCGGGCTTTGGTAGATGGCGAGGTTCAGGAGCATGGTTCCAATATCAAGGCTCGCCTCTATGATGCATCCAATAAGTTGGGTGTGGATGTGGGACTCGCTGCCATGTTGCAGCCTAATGGTGTGAAAGTGTCTCTGATAGATACCCATCCGATATTGGGTTATAAGGAGTTCGTAGCCAATGATTCCAACTATGTGATGTTGAGTGATGACGGACGTGTATCTGCCGATCTGGTGCTGAAGGCAGCAGCGGGCAATATGGGTATGCGTGTCTATTCCAACGATAAGAACGAGGATGCCCTGCAGGATATCACCGTCAGCATGAGCAGGTTCAATCTGGACAAGGTGCTGAGTGTGATTCCGTATATGCCGGATATCACGGGTATCATGGATGGTGACTTCCACTTTATCCAGACCAAGGAAGAACTCTCTGTTTCTTCTAATCTGAAGATAGATAATATGACCTACGAGAAATGTCCGATGGGCAATGTGGGCTCGGAGTTTACCTATATGCCAAAGAGTGACGGTTCTCACTATGTAGATGCCATCCTTACCTATGAGGGTGATGAGGTGGCAACTGTTACGGGTACATACAAGTCGGAAGGTGCCGGCGATCTGGATGCAGAGGTAGGATTAGAGAAGCTTCCTTTGCACTTTATCAATGGTTTTGTACCTGATCAGCTCATCGGTTTGAAGGGATATGGCGAAGGTGCCTGAAGATGAAGGGTGCCTTGAGTAATCTTGATATCGATGGTGAGGTATATCTCGATTCTGCTTATCTGGTAAGTGTGCCATACGGTATTTCCATGCGATTTGCCAACGATCCAGTGCGCATTACAGACAGTAATCTGCTCTTCGAGAACTTCATGATGTATGCCAACAACGAGAGTCCGCTCAATATCCAGGGTGCCCTCGACTTCACGGATGTGGAGAATATGAAGCTGAATATCCGGATGAGAGCGCAGGACTTCCTGCTGATTGATGCAGAGGAGAATGCCCGCTCAGAGGCATTCGGCAAGGCGTATGTCAACTTCTTCGGAAGCATGCAGGGCTCATTGTCTAATCTGAAGATGATGGGTAAGCTGGATGTACTGGGCAAGACCAATATGACCTATATCTTGCGTGAGTCGGAACTCACTACCGATAACCAGCTGGAGGAACTGGTGAAGTTTGCCAATTTCAAGAGTGGCAAGGAGGTTGTGGTTCAGAAGCCTACGCTGGATGGTTTCGATATGTTGCTGAGTATGTCAATCGATGAGTCGGCGCGTATTCTCTGTGCCTTGAATGCCGATAAGACCAATTATGTGGATCTGATGGGAGGAGGCAATTTGCAGATGCGGTACAATACGGCTGACGGTATCCGGCTGACGGGTCGATATACCCTGAATGATGGTGAGATGAAGTACTCTCTGCCTATCATTCCATTGAAGACCTTTGATATCCAGGATGGAAGCTATATCCAGTTTACGGGTGATCCGTTGAATCCTACCCTGAATATTACGGCAACGGAGGATATCAAGACTACCGTCAACGAGGGTGAGGGTAGTGGACGCTCGGTGGATTTCATCTGTGGTGTGAAGCTGAGTCAGACTCTGGAGAAACCGGGTATCCAGTTTATCATCTCGACATCCAACGACCAGACCATCCAGGATGAGTTGAATTCGATGAGTGTAGAGGAGCGAGGCAAGATAGCCATCACGATGCTGGCTTCGGGTATGTATCTGGCGAGTGGAACCACCAGTTCGTTCTCGATGAATACCGCCCTGACTTCATTCCTCAACTCCGAGATCAATAACATTGCAGGTACAGCCATGCGAAGCATCGGACTCGATGTGGCATGTCGGTGGATAACCAGACCAATGCCTCTGGCGGAACGCATACCGACTACAACTTCAAGTTCGCCAAGCGATTCTTCAATAATCGCCTGAGTTTCTCTGTGGGTGGACAGGTTTCAACCGGTGCAGAACTGGAGAATGCCAACAAGAATGAGTCTTTCTTCAACAATGTGGAGGTTCAGTATCGTCTCAACGAAGGAGCCAGCATGTATGTAAGAGCCTTTTATAATGCCAACACCTATGATTGGCTGGATGGTCAGATTGGGGAGTATGGCGGCGGTTTCACCTGGCGCAGAAAACTCTCCAAGTTCTCGGATATCTTCAGATGGAAGACTGAGAAGCAGCAGGTGCCTACAGACTCTCCGATGCTGCGGACCCGTAAGGATTCAGTGATGCTGCGGACCCGCAAGGATTCTGTTATTAGAAACAACGAAAAATAAGCTAGTGAATATGAAAAAGAAGAATCGACTTCACCTTATTATATATATAGCGGCAGCGGTGATGCTGTTCAGCTTCCTGTTTACAGGGTGCTCTTCTACGAGTGCCCTGAAGGAAGACGAGCAGCTGTTTACCGGTTTGAAGCCTATAGAATACTCCAACTACGAGGCGAATACCTATGCCGACTCGGTGAAGGAAGAGATGGAGTTTGCTCTTGCATCAGCCCGACGGGAGCTTTTATGGGAAGCAGCTATTTCCGTACTCCGTTTCCTGTCCGCTTATGGATATGGAATGCCTTCTCTCCGTCGGATGATGCTCTTTCCAGATGGATTACCAAGGTGTTCGGTTCGAAACCTAAGCTGATGGAGAATGTGAATCCGAAGTTGAGAGCACAGGTGGCTGAGCATCAGCTCGACAAGTTGGGCTATTTCAATGGCAAGGTAGATTACGAAGTGCTCACCCAGAGCAATCCGAAGGAAGCCAAGGTGGCTTATAAGGTGAATATGGGACATTTGTGGAGATTGGATTCCGTGGCTTATCTCAATTTCCCGGAACATGGCAAGCAGCTCATCGATTCTACGATGTCGCAGGCCGTTATCAGAAAGGGAAGCCCATTCAATGTCTCCAATCTGGAGCAGGAGCGTCAGCGACTCACCCGTCTTTTCCGCAACCATGGCTATTACTTCTATCAAAATGGCTATGCTTCTTATCTTGCAGATACCGTGAATACGCCCGGCAAGGTGGACCTCCGTCTGTCGATGGTGGACAGCATTGAGCCGGAAGCAACCCGACAATGGTATATCGGCAATATCAACATCAACTTCAAGAAACAATTCATAGAGGAGATGACCGATAGCTTTGTGCGCCGCTATCTGAGTTTCAGATATGCAGGCAAGAAAATGCCGATTCGTGCCGGAGTAGTGCTCAGGGAGTTGAAGCTCCGACCACGAAAACTTTATATGGTGGATGATGAAAATACGGCAAAGGCAGGATTGCAGTCGATGGGACTCTTCAGTTATACCAACCTGCAGTTTGTGCCTAGGAGCACTCAGGTTTTGGACAGTCTGGGAAATGTGCAATATTGCGATACTCTGGATGCCAACATCGATCTGGTGTTCGACAAACCATACGATTTCTATGTAGAAGCCAACGCCAAGGGCAAGACTACCGGTAGGGTAGGTCCGGAGCTGGTGGTGGGTCTGACCAAGCGCAATGCCTTCCGGGGTGGAGAGAAGCTGGACATCAACTTCCATGGCTCTCATGAGTGGCAGACCATCACGGGGCAGGGGGAAGTTCCAATAAGATCAATTCCTATGAGTCGGATCGGATGTCACGCTGTCGTTCCCAAGCATCATCACTCCTTGGAATGCTTTCCGCACGATGGCACAGAATGAGCGCAGATTCCGCAGAGGTCATATCCCTCGCCGTTACTACGGTACGCCGAATACCACCATCAAGGCATCTATGAACATCCTGAACCGTGCCGGCTATTTCCGTCGTCATGTGGTTGGAGGAGAGCTGACTTATGATTGGGCAACTTCTTATCAGCATCGCCATTCGTTCAGTCCGCTGATTCTTTCGTATGAGTATATGAACTATACTTCTCCGAAGTTCGACAGCATCATGAATAACAATGTGTATGTGGCAACTTCGATGGCCGACCGTTTTATCCCGAAGATGAGCTATACCTACACCTATCGCAGTGCGCAGAAATACCGCAGTCCTATCGTGTGGTCAACTACGGTGAGCGAAGCCGGCAACATTCTGTCGCTGGGCTATCTCCTGGGCGGCAGAAAATGGAACGACAAGGATAAGACGATGTTCAAGAACGAGTATTCTCAGTTCTTCAAGCTGGAAACAGATTTCGTGAAGTATTGGAAGCTGAATGAAACATCCACCCTGGTGGGACATCTGAATGCCGGAATGATCTGGAGTTACGGCAATTCGAGTCAGGCACCTTACACGGAGATGTTCTATGTAGGTGGAGCCAACAGTATCCGTGCCTTCAGTGTGCGAGGTGTCGGACCAGGCGAGCAAGACTACAGTGCCTGAGTAACAAGTATGCCAACATCCTTCGTACGGGAGATATCAAGTTCCAGGCGAATCTGGAATACCGTCCTAAGATCTGGGGCGATCTTTATGGTGCCCTGTTCCTGGATGCCGGTAATGTCTGGATGAAGGATGCCGATTTTCCTCTTTCGAGGCCTTCAAGTTTGATAAGTTCTACAAGCAGCTGGCTGTAGGCACTGGAGTGGGTATCCGCTACGATATGGGAATGTTTGTGGTTCGAGTGGATTGGGGAATCGGTCTGCATCTGCCATACGATACTGGTAAGAGCGGATTCTACAACATTCCAAGCTTCAAGAAGAACCAGAGCTTGCATTTGGCTGTGGGCTATCCGTTCTAGCATCATTTGTCAGTGGGCTATCCGTTCTAGCCCCGGTTTTGGGGGATGAAGCTCCATAAATCATTCAAATATTGATGTAAATCAAAAAAAGTAGGAAAAGATGCCGTTAGGTGCATTTTTTTTATTACTTTTGCAGGTGATTAAACGTAAATATCAACTATTAAATAAAAATATAGATTATGAAACCTACATTATTGCTTTTGGCTGCTGGTATGGGTAGCCGTTATGGTGGTTTGAAACAGCTCGATGGTCTGGGCCCTAATGGTGAGACTATTATGGACTACAGTATCTACGATGCTATTCAGGCTGGTTTTGGTAAGATCGTTTTCGTTATCCGCAAGGATTTCGAGGATCAGTTCCGCGAGAAAATCCTCTCTAAGTACGAGGCCATATTCCAGCAGAGCTTTGCTTCCAGTCTTTGGATGCACTCCCAGAAGGATTCAGCGTACCTGAGGGTCGCGAGAAGCCATGGGGTACCAACCACGCAGTGTTGATGGCAAAGGACGTTATCAAGGAGCCTTTCTGCGTAATCAACTGCGATGACTTCTACAACCGTGACTGCTTCATGGTTATCGGCAAGTTCCTCTCTGAACTTCCAGAGGGTAGCACCAACAAGTATGCTATGGTAGGTTTCCGCGTAGGCAACACCTTGAGCGAGAACGGTACAGTAGCTCGTGGTATCTGCTCTAAGGACGAGAACGAGAACCTGACAACTTGTGTAGAGCGCACCGAGATCATGCGTATCAATGGTGAGGTTTCTTACAAGGACGAGGAAGGCAAGTGGGTTGCTGTAGGCGACAACACTCCTGTATCTATGAACGTATGGGGCTTTACTCCAGATTACTTCGCTCACAGCGAGGCTTACTTCAAGGAGTTCCTGAGCGATCCTAAGAACATGGAGAACAAGAAGGCTGAGTTCTTTATCCCATTGATGGTCAACAAGCTCATCAACGAAGGTACATCTACCGTTAAGGTACTCGATACCACCAGCAAGTGGTTTGGTGTAACTTATGCAGCCGACCGTCAGAGTGTAGTAGATAGAATCCAGAGTCTCATCGACGAGGGTGTATATCCTAACAAGCTCTTCTAATTCTATTAGATGGATATTCAATTAGATATTTTAAACGAACAGGAAGCCGCTATTCTCCGAGAGACGATAGCGGCTTCTCAGCATATTGTCATCTGTGCCCACAAGTCACCTGATGGCGATGCTATTGGCTCATCTTTGGGATGGGCTTATTTTTTGCGCTCTCTGGGTAAGAAGCCTGTTATCTGTGTGCCTGATATGATACCGGATGCCCTTTCCTGGTTGCCTGGTTGTGATGATATCGTGAGATACGACAAGTATCCCGACAAGGTGCTGCAGGCTTTTGATGAGGCTGATCTGGTATGCTGCGTGGATTTCGGCAGCACTGGCAGACTGGATGAGATGGATCATGTGCTTGCTGGCTGCAAGGCCCAGCGTGTTGTCATCGACCATCATCTGGCTCCTAACCTGGAGGCTAAGCTGATGATTTCGCAGCCTCATGCCAGCAGCGCCAGCGAACTGGTGTTCCGTGTGATATGGCAGTTGGGTGGTTTCCCTGAGTTGGATAAGACCTGGGCTACCTGCGTATATTGCGGTATGATGACCGATACGGGTGGATTCACCTATAACTCTACCAATCCGGACATCTACTACATCATCTGCCAGCTGCTTACCAAGGGTATCGACAAGGATAAGATTTATCGCAACGTCTTCAACAACGCCCGTGTCTCTGCGGTCCGCTTCCGCGGTCATCTGATGAACGAGAAGCTGCAGGTCATCGAGTCGCTCCATGCCAGTTACTATACCGTAACCCGCAAGGAGATGAAGGAGTATGATTTCATCAAGGGCGATCTGGAAGGATTGGTGAACGTGCCTCTTACCATCAGAGGTCACAAGCTCTCCATCTCGCTCCGAGAGGATACCGATATCGACAACCGCATATTGGTGAGTCTCCGTTCTGTGGATGATTTCCCATGCAATAAGATGGCGGAGCAGTTCTTCAATGGTGGCGGTCATCGCAACGCATCAGGCGGTAAGCTGCTTTGCAGTATTGAGGAGCTGAGAAGATTGCCCAGAAGGCAATTCTTGCCTTTGCCGATTTACTGAGATAAGGAGCCTTTGCGCCTGAAAAAACAGAAAAATAAGGAAAAACAACCCCGAAAGAGGCATTAGGATGATAATAAGTGATAAATAATAATAAAATCATCCTATACTTCTCGGTGTTGTCTTTTCTTTTTTGTACCTTTGCCCAATAAATTAGAATTTAGTAAAAGGAATGAAGAAATTTTTGTTTGCCATCATGGCTATAGCAGCACTTTTCTCGTTTGCTGCATGTAACGATACTGAGACATATAAGGATTTGCGTGACCGCGAGTTGGACTCTATCAGTTCTTTCTTGCGTCACGAAAACGTGAAGGTCATTTCAGAAGAGGAATTCAAGAGTCGTTGGGAGAAGAAGCAGAAGGACAACAGCGTGTTCTTACTGATACTTCCAAGAACAACAACGAGTATGTGCTCTTCAACAGTAACGGTATCTATATGCAGGTATTGGAAATGGGTTGCGGCGACTATATCAAGATGGGCGAGACTACCGACGTGCTCGTTCGTTTCTCTGAATACAATCTGAATACCGCAGCAGAGATGAGTCTTAACTCTTTGCAGTTGAGCAATAATCTGAAGCAGTATTCTTACTATACAGATAAGATGACCGTGACCAATACTTCCGGCACTTTCACCGGTACTTTTGATGTGAATAGCAGCTTGATGGCAGCCACTTACAACAAAAACTACTCCGGCGGTTATAGCGGAACAGTACCTAGTGGCTGGCTGGTTCCTTTCAGTTGGGTAAAGATTGGTCGTGGTAATGCCGAGGGCGAGAGAATAGCTCACGTTCGTCTGGTAGTTCCTCATACCTATGGTACTACAGCGGCATCAGGAAGCGTATATGCCTGCCTCTATGATTTAACCTTGCAGAGAGGCAGATAAGATAATTTCATTTTAAAAAGATATTATTATGACACTGATTAAGTCTATTTCTGGTATCCGTGGAACGATCGGCGGTCCAGCGGGCGATACTTTGAATCCGCTCGACATCGTCAAGTTTACATCTGCTTACGCTACATTCATCCGTCGTAGCGGTGCTTCTAAGAGCAACACCATCGTGGTTGGCCGTGATGCACGTATCTCAGGCGAGATGGTAAAGAATGTGGTTTGTGGAACTTTGATGGGTATGGGTTACGATGTATTGAACATCGGTCTGGCTACTACTCCTACTACAGAGTTGGCTGTAACCATGAGTGGTGCTGCCGGTGGTATCATCATCACAGCTTCTCATAACCCACGCCAGTGGAATGCTCTCAAGCTTCTCAACGAGAAGGGTGAGTTCCTGACTGCTGCCAATGGTAGCGAGGTATTGAGTATCGCTGAGAAGGAAGACTTCGAGTATGCTGATGTAGATGCTCTCGGAAAATATACAGAAGATAATACATTCAATAAGCGCCATATCGACTCGGTGCTTGCATTGAAGCTCGTGGATGTTGAGGCTATCAAGAACGCTCATTTCAAGGTTTGTGTAGATGCCATCAACTCTGTAGGTGGTGTTATTCTCCCAGAGTTGCTCGATGCACTCGGCGTAGAATATACATTCCTGAATGCTGAGCCTACCGGTGATTTTGCTCACAACCCAGAGCCATTGGAGAAGAACCTCGGTGGCATCATGGATGAGTTGAAGAAGGGTGGCTATGATATGGGTATCGTTGTTGACCCGGACGTGACCGCCTGGCATTCATCTGCGAGGATGGTAAGATGTTTGGCGAGGAATATACCTGGTAAGTGTAGCTGATTATGTATTGAGCAAGACTCCAGGTAACACCGTCAGCAACCTTTCTTCTACCCGTGCTCTCCGCGATGTAACCGAGAAGCATGGTGGTTCATATTGTGCTTCTGCCGTAGGTGAGGTGAATGTAACCACCAAGATGAAGGATGTTCATGCAGTGATTGGTGGCGAAGGCAATGGTGGAGTTATCTATCCAGAGAGCACTATGGTCGTGATGCCCTCGTAGGTATCGCTCTCTTCCTGAGCAGTCTGGCTCATAAGGGTTGCAAGGTAAGCGAGCTTCGTGCCAGCTTCCCTAACTACTTCATCGCCAAGAACCGCATCGACCTGACTGCTTCTACCGATGTAGATGCTATCCTCGTCAAGGTGAAGGAGCTGTATGGCAAGGAGAAGGATGTAACTGTTACTGATATCGACGGTGTGAAGCTCGACTTCCCTGACAAGTGGGTTCACCTTCGCAAGAGTAACACTGAACCAATCATCCGCGTATATAGTGAGGCTTCAACCATGGAGCAGGCTGATGAACTTGGTAAGAAGCTCATGCAGGTAGTTTATGATATGCAGTAAGATACTGTATTATATATGAGAACACTTCTCACAATTATAGGCAGCAATGCTTATAAGTGTGAGAAGTCGTTCTCGTTTATAGTAAAAGTTGTCCGGATATTACTTATTTATTTTCGGAACAGTCAGCTTCTAAAGCCGCACAACAGCTGTTGTGCGCTTGCATATCATCTGTTGTGCGCTTGCATATCACGTGTTGTGCGCTCGTTGCCCAGCTGAAGTGCAGTTATTTTAGTTCCGGTATAATTTGATGGAAACTTATTCCTCTGCCAGCTCTTTCATCGCATCGTTTAATGTGTTGAAAAGAACATTGATGTTTTCCTCTTGGTTCTTGCACGCCTCCTTGAAGAGAGCGACAGGATCTTCTGAATCGCCCTTCAGCGGAGCCTCGTTCAGGAGAATGTTCACATTGTTTAGTAGCATGCCGTGCAGGGTAGGCATGTGTAGCTGCTGCTGGGTACCTTCCTTGCTGCCACACTTCAGACCGGCAGCGTATGCCTTCACGATGATGCGCACCAGCAGATGGATAGCCATCGGTTCGTCGGCAAGGCTGATGAGTACACCGTGGGTATAATCTCGTACGTGCTCCTCTATGCTTGTAAACTTACCCTGCAGGAGCCAGGTGAAGTTGCGCTTGTATTCAGCTTCCATAGCCTTGTACAGCTGGTTCGATTTGCAGGCGATGCGCAGATAGTCGAGCATGGTTGGCTCGAAGGTAGGATCGGTCTTCTTCATGCTCTCAAAATTCTTCTGCATGCGCTCGTTAGCCTCTTCCGCACTCTTGTAGTTGAGTCGTACGAGGGTAGAGAACATGATGTCGAAGAAGTACTGGTTCACTTCTCCATAGTGTTCCAGCATCATCTGCTTCACCTCTTTGGGGTCGTTCTTCTTCTGGAAGTCATCGCCGCCAACCGCAGCATCCATGATGCCGCGTGCGTATGCCTCGAAGAATCCTCTTACGAAAGAGGCTACAGCCTGATAACTATTGATTCTCTTGCTCATTGTCTTTTGAATGTTTTAATCAAAGATGATTTAATCAAAATGTTTTAATCAAAGATGATTTAATCAAAAATCTTAAATTCATATCCCTGTTCCATCAGCCATTCTATGGATTGTGGAAGTGCCGTCTTCAGCTTGTCGATGCTCTTCAGCGAGTCGTGGAAGGTGATGATGCTGCCGTTGCGGGCATATTTCTTCACATTGTTCACCACATCTTCTGCCGTCATCCACTTGGAATAATCTCGGGTCACCACATCCCACATGATTACCTTGTAGGTGCGGTGCAGCCACCAGTACTCGCTCTGTCGCATCCAGCCGTGAGGTGGACGGAAGAGATGGGCGTGGATGATGTCATTCGCCTTGTTGGTGTTGAGCACGTAGGAGATGACACGATGCTTGAAGGCACCGATATGATTGAAGGTATGGTTACCTATCTGATGCCCCTCTGCTACAATCTGGTTGTAGAGATCGTGGTTGCGCAATACGTTTTCGCCCACCATGAAGAAGGTAGCTTGATATTGTACTTTCTCAAGGTTTCCAGGATGAATGGGGTGGATTCGGGAATCGGACCATCATCGAATGTGAGATACACCGAATGGTCGTTCTTGTCCATTCTCCATATTGCTTTCGGATATAACCATCTGAGCCATTTGGCAGGTTGCTCTATGAACATAGGAATAACTTGATTAGGGGATGATACAAAAAGGGAGACCTAGCAAAAATGCCAGGTCTTCCTTGATATTCTTTATTTTACTGATTGCCTCGTGGCTATGTTTTATTGACAGCCTTGTGGCAATGCTTCAGTTTTTACTGGTTGCCCTGTGGCATGCTGCCGCCTCTGCCGCGATAGAGTGTATAGAGAGCATTGAGCTGCTTCTCATAACTCTTCTGCAACTGAGGGCTTACCATACCTGCCACATCGCAGATGCTCTGCATAATCATGATCTGACGGATGCAGTCGTTCTGGCTCTGCAGGAAGCGGTCGTTGGTCAATGAGAGGTAATAGTCGAGATACTGGTGAGCATTCTTCCAGACAGCCTCTACATATTCCTTACCCTTTGCTTTCTGACCGGTGAGCAGCCAGCCGCGAGCCATATCCAGACCACCGCTCATATAATCGAGGGTGACATTGTATGCAGGAATTTCCACATCAGCCTTCTTCAGGATGTTGATAGCCTTCTGGTTCTTGCCGTCGGCGATGAGCTGGAGGGCTGTCTGGGCGAGCAGGCGACGGTGGGTATAGCACATACGCATGGTAGTCTCGTCGATATAGAGTCCCTTCTGCTTCAGGTTACCGAACTTGAATCGGGTCATGATGTTGTGATAGGTCTTCTCTGCATCGAAGTTCTTCGCACCTGGCTTGTTGGTGGTGAATGGAGTGATACGGTTGGCAAGACCCTCCTGTACGAAGTTGTCGCCAAGGTTCATATAGTTCTCCTGTCCCACGGTAAGAGCCACGTAGATAGGACGTGTCCAGTTGCACTGTGACAGCATTTCGAGCATCATCAGGTCGCCCTTGTAGAGAGCATTCTTGCCTGCGAGTGAAATCACCATCTTGTCTGGGATGGTATCAGAAGCCATCATCATGCCGCTCTTCTTCACAGCCTCCTTGTCGATTGTTACATAGACGGTGTCTGTAGGGATGAAGTGCATATCTGAGTTCTTGCTGCGTACCCAGTACTTCAGGATGTTCTTGAGCTCGAAAGGCTCATCACCAAACTGCTTCTTGGCATTCACTGGATCCTGCTTGTAGAAGTCGAGAATCTGCTGCTTAGCCTCTGGCTGGATAGAAACATACTCGTTGGTACCCGAACAGAAGTCGAGACGTGGCCAGGTGATTGGCACGGATGGTGAGTTGTATGCAGGACGCATCATCTGGTCGATATACCAGTCGGTCTGCAGATAGCTCAGGTTGCATACGCGGGCATCTGTACCTACGCCTTCTACCTCCTGGTTGTACCAGAGTGGGAAGGTATCGTTATCACCATTGGTGAAGATGATAGGGTTGCCTTTCTCCTGGAGCGACATCAGATAGTTCTGACCGAAGTCGCGGCAGGTGTAACGTCCTGAACGGTCGTGATCATCAGGTCTGTGATGCCATCTGGATAGGAACGAGCAGGGTTACCACAGCCACGATAGCTGTTACGGCAGTACCGCTGAGCTTCATCTTCTGCTTCAGAAGGTCGATGATGGCGAGAACGCCAAGACCGCACCAGATAGCGTATGCATAGAATGAACCGGCGTAGGCATAGTCACGCTCACGTGGCTGCATAGGAGTCTGGTTCAGATAGAGCACGATGGCAAGACCTGTCATGAAGAACAGGAAGAATACCACCCAGAACTGCTGGATACCTACAGGGAGAATCTCCTCTGTCTCCACGCCGTTCTTGATGACCTTGCGCTTGCGGGTGTACCAAGCCTGCCAGAAGAGACCGATGAGACCGAGAATCAGCGGCATGCAGTAGAACACGTTGTGTCCCTTGTTTGCCTTCAGGTCATCTGGCATTTTGCTCTGGTCGCCATAGAGAGCGTTGTCGATGAATGGGAAACCGGTAATCCAGTTACCGTGCTCAGGCTCACCGTTGCCCTGGATATCGTTCTGTCGTCCGGCGAAGTTCCACATGAAGTAGCGCCAGTACATGAAGTTGCACTGATAGGAGAGGAAGAAACGGATGTTCTCCATCTGTGTAGGAACCTTCACCATCATGTTCTCGCCACAACGGTCGTAAGGCACCTGGTTACCCTCTACGCCACCCATCCAGTCTTCGTATGCCTGGGCATGAGCCGAACTGTGCATACGTGGGAAGAGCATATTCTGTGCATATACATACTTGTTCTTATGGCTTACTACGAAGTAAGAGTCCTTCTCATCGGCAGAAGCCTTCTCCTTGCGCTGATAAACAGGTGCACCTTCCTTCGTTACAGGCTTGCACATGTTGCCGTCAGCTTCGAGAGCCACCTGAGAAGTGTAAGCCTGACCATAGAGCAATGGAGTATCGCCATACTGGTCGCGGCTCAGATAACTGCCCAGGGTGAAGATATCCTCAGGAGAGTTCTGGTCCATAGGAGGGTTGGCGGATGAACGGATCACGATGAGCGCATAGCTTGAGTAACCGATCATCAGCATCAGCATGCAGAGCAATGCTGTGTTCTTGATGCGTGCAGAGATGAGAGGCAGCAGCTGCATCTTCTTCTTCTCGATGCCTGTAGCCTGGTCAACGCCGGTTACTACTTCCTTCTTGCGCTTGTAGTTGAGTACAAACCAGAGGATAGCCAGGATGATGATGCCAGTGATGACTGCGCTCCATCCATATCCGAAGAATGGGATGCCGAGCATGCCGAAACCGAGAACGAAGGCGATGTTCTGCTTCTTCTCGTTCTTCTCTGATGCATTGTAGGTCTCGTAGATACCCCAGATAACAGAGGCTACGAGGCAGATGATATATACGATTTCACCGGTATTGAATGGGCAGCCGAGTGTGTTGACGAAGAACAGCTCAAACCATCCGCCTACGGTGATGATGCCAGGAACACACCATAAAGTACGGCTACTACCACCAGGAATGAAAGGAAGAGCGCCATGAGCGAACCCTTCAGGTTGGCATGAGGCACCTTCTTGTAGTAATATACCAGTACGATGGCTGGGATGCAGAGCAGGTTGAGCAGGTGCACACCGATACTCAGGCCGGTCATATAGGCGATGAGCACGAGCATCGGTCGCTATGAGGTTCGTCGGCATGGTCTTCCCACTTCAGAATCAGCCAAAATACCACAGCGGTGAAGGCAGAAGAGAAGGCGTAAACCTCACCCTCTACAGCAGAGAACCAGAAGGTATCGCTGAAGGTGTAGATGAGTGCGCCCACCATACCTGATGCCTCGATGGCAATCAGCTTGCTGGTGGTCATCTCCTTCCAGTCGCCGATGATGAGCTTACGTGCCAGATGGGTGATGGTCCAGAAGAGGAACATAATGCAGACAGCACTGAGGAGTGCGCTCATCGTATTCACCATCTTGGCTACCTGCGTGGTATCACTGGCGAAATGTGTGAAGAAATTGCCCATGAGCATGAAGAATGGTGCCCCAGGTGGGTGACCGATCTCCTGCTTGTAGGCAGTTGTAATAAACTCAGGACAGTCCCAGAAGCTGGCTGTCGGTTCAATTGTGGAGCAATATACGAATGCCGCAATGATGAATGCGACCCATCCGAAGATATTGTCCACTAATCTGTACTGTTTCATTATTGTTTAAACTTTAATGTATTATATTTCTATGTTTCCTATTTATATAATGTGTATAAAACGTTGCAAAGATACTAAAAAGTAAAGAGATAGCGTAGGATTGCTTCTCTTTTTTAGGTTATATTAAATTTAAATAGGTGATGTTGTAGAAAAATAAGCATTAGGATGGGATATTTATTACGTCGCCACGTATGAAATATTACGTCCGACGTAGGAATTCCTGCGTCGGGACGTAATAAAAAGGGGGTAAAATGTAATTGAAAGCTGTATGTATTAAACATTCAGGAAATGCTCTTCCAGTTTTTCTCTTGGCATATCTGCCGTATCGTGATAATGCAGGTGCTGGTTTACGCAGGCGATATGCTTCACGTTGTTGAGCACTTCGGCTACATCGTGACTGACGATGATGATGGCGCACTCCTTGTTGATCTGCTCCAGCATCTCGTACATCTGCTTTTGGAATCGGCGGTCGATGTAGGTGTTAGGCTCATCGAGAATCACGACATCGGGCTTTGATACGATGGCACGGGCGAGGAGCACTCGCTGAAGCTGACCGCCGCTGAGGGCAGCGATGTGTCGGTCTTTTAATTCCGTCAGCTGCATGCGTTCCAGGGTATCGAGCACCTGCTGGTGCTGTGCCTGGGTGTATCGTGAAAAGAGACCTTTGGTCTTGCTGAGTCCGGCAAGTACAACTTCATATACAGAGATAGGAACTGCTTGTCGAGCTGGTTGTATTGTGGGAGATAGCCCATCGAAATCTCCTTTGTTTCCTCAACTTTTGCTTCGCCGTTTTCATCAAGAACCGTTTTTCCGTTCTCATCCTTTACTTTTCGGAAGTATCTGATGGTTCCTTCCGTAGGTTTCTTCAGTCCCAGAATGAGGCGCATGAGAGTAGTCTTGCCACCACCGTTTGGTCCGATGATGCCAAGATAATCGTCTTGATATACTGTGAGATTTACGTTGCTGAGCACCTGCTTGCCGTCATATCCGGCAGATAGGTGCTCTATTTTTATGATTGGAGTCATATGATTGTAGTTTTTACTTCCCAACAACGATTTTCTTGCCCTGTACCGCTGCTGCCGCTTCCAGCATCGCCCTGTTCCAGTCGCCCTGCAATGGATTGATATTCATTGGCTTGGTGTGGCTCTCCTTGATGAAGGTTGTGGTGTTGCGGTTGGCAAATTCTGCCTGTATCAGGCAGAACTTGATCTTTTCTTTTCTGGCTCTCTCTATGAGGCTCTTCAGCTGGGAGCACTAGGCTCCCTGCCTTCTTCCTCTATGGCAAGCTGCTCCAGCTGGTAATCACGGGCAAAGTAGGTGAGGATAGGGTGATAGATCACAAACTTGCGTACCAGGTCTGGATCCTTTTTGAAACTCTCCTTGATGGTGCTGTCTCTCTTGTCGATGATGCTGAGCAGCGACTGATAGTTCTTCTCGAAGAATGTCTTGTTCTTTGGCTCCAGTTGGCAGAGCGCTTTGAGGATGTTGCTCGCTATGATGCGGGCGTTGCTGCAACTCATCCATACGTGTGGGTCGATGTTGCCACCCGGAGTCTTGGCAGGCTTGATGCCCACGGAAGTATCTATCACTTTCATATCCGGAGCATTGTCCTGCAACTTCTTCATCCAGGTCTGCTCAAAACCGATGCTGCCCACTTTCAGATAGAGGGCACTCTTCGATAGTTCCATCATCTGCTGGGCGTATGGTTCGTAAGTCTCCGGGTTGTTGCCATTCGATACCATCACGTTGACATCCACCTTGCCTTTGGCAATTTGATCTACGAAATACTTGTAGGGGGAAATCGTAACTGTAACCGTAACCGCAGGCTTCTCTGTTCTTGAAGCCTTTCCCGAATCTGCCTGTTTCTGAGGTGTACCCTTACATCCGGCAAGAATAACACATAATATAATAAGGTATTAGAAATCTCTTCATATATTAAAATCTTCTTGTGTTATAAATCTGCTTATATGTTTATACGATGAAGCTGAGACCATAAACCAATAGGATATATCTCAGCACTTTTCCGATGGTGATGCTGATGGTAGAGATGATGATATTGGCTCTTGTCAGCCCCAGCACGATGGTGATGGCGCTTCCCAAAATCGGGATGAAGGCGAAGAAGCCCATCCAGGCACCTCTATCAGCCATGAATCTTTCTGCCTGATCCAGTTTCTCCTTCTTCACGTGCAGATATTTCTCTATCCATTCCATCTTGCCCAGTCTGCCCACACCATAGTTGAACAGCGAGCCCAATACATTTCCTATGCTGCCATATATCACCAGAGGATGGGATCCAAACCTGCTGCCTGCAAGCCCGACATCACTACCTCGCTGCTGAAAGGAAAGAAACTGCCGGCAAGAAAGGCGGAAACAAGCATGCCCCAATAGCCCCAGTTGATTAAAAAGTCTATTATGTAACCCATTGAATATTATTTGTTTAATATTCTTGATGCAGCGTTTCGCTGCATCAAGTCTATCTCTGAATAACTCTAATCCCAGAATCAATCTTATCCCTGAATAGCCTGCAGCAATACCGTTTCCGGAATGAAGATATTGTATAGCAATATCAATACCATGATGACCAGCGCCGAGATAAAGACGATGTTCGCCAGCTTTCCCTTAGTATAGGTGATGAAGTGAGCGGTGAGTGGTGCCGTATTTACAATCATGATGCTGCCCAACTCCTTGATGTGGTGAGGCTGCAGGATGATGAAGGCAAGACTCACATAGTTGATCAGAATGAATGAATTGTAGATCATTCGGGTACGGATCTTATCAGCATAAGAGGTATGCAGGAAGTGTATGCTGCCCAATGTGCTCAGGATGATGAGGAACAGAAGATTCACCACCTCGTGGTCGGTAACCTGCGAATAATCGAACAGATCCTGATAGTTGATAAATTCTGCAAAATGACTGATCAGTCCATTGATGTTATTGGTGTAGGCGAAGTAACCCGCTGAGAACCAATACGGCATGATGAGACCGATGATAGATGCAAAGAAGTTTCTGAAGCTGAAGGAATTGGTGAATACCATCATCATCAGCCACAGGAAGGGCAGGAAATATCCCACCTGGATGAACACCATTGAGGCGAGTCCTACGCAGAAGAAGGCATAGAAGGTCCATCCTGCCGCCCGCTTGTCCTGGTAACTGTTCCAGATGATGAGGTAGAAGGCGATGGAGCACATCGTCACGATGCTTGCCTTAAAGGAGGGTGTAGGCAGAGAGGTCATGGTGATGAACACCAGGAAACTGCAGGACACCATTCGGCTGTAGGTTCGCATCAGGGAATTATGGTTGTTGAGCTCCACCATCAGCAGGGTAGAGAGAATGGTGAAGGCGAACTGCACCCAAATGTTAGCTACTAAAAACCTACAGCAACCCATACCAAGGCGGCAAGGGTTGCTGTTACAGGTAGAGCGTAGCGGCTAGCCGCCACTTTATTTTGAAAAGTTTTCTTTCTTAACATCTAAATCAATGTTGAATGCTTAAAACAATGTTGAATGTCGAATGTTAAGTGTTGAATTAGGCTAGCGCCCTTGAGTCCGTTAGGCAATTCAACATTCAACATTCAACATTTAACATTAAAAACTAAAGATCCTGTCCGATATCAGAGCGGAAGTACTTGTCTGTGAACTGGATCTTCTGAGCCTCGGCAAAGCTCTTCTTCAGAGCCTCTTCCTTATCCTTGCCGTAGCTGCTTACGCAGATTACACGGCCGCCATTGGTTACAACCTCTCCATCCTTCATGGCTGTACCTGAGTGGAAAACAACAGAACCTTCCACATCATTGATACCATGGATAGGATAACCCTTCTTGTAAGCCTCTGGATAACCACCGCTTACGAGCATCACGCAGACAGCAGCACGCTCATCAAACTCGATGCTGCGCTTGTCAAGATCGCCGCAGCTACACCCTCGAAAAGATCCACGATGTCGCTCTTCAGGCGGAGCATCACGCTCTCAGTCTCTGGGTCACCCATACGGCAGTTGTACTCGATAACCATTGGCTCGCCCTCTACATTGATCAGACCGAAGAAGATGAAGCCCTTGTAGTCGATGTTCTCCTCAGCCAGACCCTTTACGGTAGGACGGATGATGCGCTCATCCACCTTCTGCATCCACTCCTTGGTTGCGAATGGCACAGGGGTAACGCTACCCATACCGCCGGTGTTCAGACCGGTATCGTGCTCGCCGATGCGCTTGTAGTCCTTAGCCTCAGGCAGAATCTTGTAGTTCTTGCCATCGGTCAATACGAATACGGAGCACTCGATACCGCTGAGGAATTCCTCGATAACTACGCGTGCAGAAGCGTTGCCGAACATACCGCCGAGCATCTCCTTGAACTCCTTCTTGGCCTCTTCCAGGGTAGGAAGGATGAGAACACCCTTGCCGGCGCACAGGCCGTCAGCCTTCAATACGTATGGAGCCTTCAGAGTCTCCAGGAACTTCAAGCCTTCTTCTACGTGCTCGCCGTCGAAAGTCTCATACTGAGCTGTCGGAATGTTGTGGCGCTTCATAAACTGCTTGGCGAAGTCCTTGCTTCCTTCCAGCACGGCACCAGCCTTTGATGGACCAATCACAGGGATGTTCTGGGTGCGAGGGTCAGCCTTGAAGTCATCATAGACACCCTTTACCAGTGGGTCTTCCGGACCTACTACCACCATATCAACACCGTTCTCGACAGCGAAGTTCTTGAGCGCCTCGAAGTCGTCAGCCTTGATATTCACATTCTCGCCGACATTCTGCGTACCGGCATTGCCAGGAGCGATAAAGAGTTTCTCACACTTCTCGCTCTGAGCGATTTTCCAAGCTAAGGCGTGCTCGCGGCCACCGCCTCCTAACAATAATATTTTCATCGTAGTTACGTTTAATAATTCTTCTATTACATGTTACAATCAGGATATTGGTCTTCTCCTTCTTTTACAATCAGGATAGATATTTACTCCTTTTGCATCCAAATTTCTAATTTGCTGCAAATTACTAAATTTCAGCGAACTATACAAGCAAAAAGCCTAAAATCTTTATCGCATATAGTTCTTATAGATTTCATAATAGATATCTGGCCATCCGTAGATGGCTATCCTCTCCAGTTCCTTGTAGAGTTCCGGTATGTCATCTATCAGCTTCACCAGGTCGGGATTGTATCGGGTTCCTGCGCCTTCTCTCAGCTCTCCCATCACTTTTTCGAAGCTCTTTTCCTGCTTGTAGTTTCTGCCTACTCGTTCGGTGGCAGCCTGCATGCAGTCGCACAGGGTTATGATGTCTATCATGAAGCGGTAAGGCGACTTGGTGTTGTCAAAGTCGTTTGGATAGCCTTCCTTGCCGTTGTACCATTTATGATGTCCCAGCGTGGTATCGTGGTAGTATTTCAGCTTCTGCGATATCTTCAGGTATTTCAGTCCCATTCGTGGATGCATTCTGATGATTCTGCGCTCCTCATCGCACAGCTGTCGATAGTCGTTGTTTACCACGCTTACGATACTGTTCTTGCCAATGTCGTGACAGAGTGCAGCACGGGTGATGAAGTGGATGAGCTGCTGCTGATGAAGCCTTACCTGCCATTTGCTGCTGATGCCCAGTTTTCCTACCAGCAGTTCCCGCCGGTGCCTGATGATGGCTTTCATCATGCTTCTGCAAGTTGTGCCACGTGAGTAGAGTGGGCGTAGGTGGTAACCTGGGTTGCCACGTTCAGTTCCATCACGAATCCTATTCTTTCTTCATCGCTCAGGTATTTGATGAGTCGGGGATAGGTGCTCACATTTTCCAGTGTCTGATTATACTGCGTGGAGTTCTGCTGGTCTTTGCGATGTCTGAACATCCTGATAATATCTTCACAGAAAGTCCTGATGTGCTTTTTTTTGTAATTGGTAGAAACCCTTGCCGTATCTACGATAAACGCCAGATTGGTGTAGTGATTCATCAGCGAATTGAAGGCACCTTCTCCCAGAACTTTTTGTTGTGTAAGTGGTTTGATCAGCGTTCCGTATATTTCCTCAGCCTCTTTCAAGGCTGTTCTTGTCCGGATTTCTCCAATTCTTAGCTTCATGACGATGAGATTGAGCTTCGATGAGATGCTGAGTCCTACGGTATCCGGATACTGTCTTATCACTCGTTTTACCAAAGCGTCTCCTTCTTTCTTTTCTATCAGTTCCGGATTGGTGAGATAGATACCTCTAACTATCTCCAAGTCTCTATTCTTGATTCGGTTAATCCATAGCTGCCTTCTCTTTTCGGGTACTTCCAGTTCGTCTGCCGTATGATTTCTGGCTAAAATTTCCAGCTTTTCGTATCTTTCCTTCAGTTTTTTCAGGGGTTGGATATGGTGGAGTGTCCATGCGGATAGGCACAGATCCTGTAGGGCATAGCCGTACAGACCAGTTCTTCAAGTGTATGGCAGTGTGTACTGTCGGCTACGTATGCGATGCAATCGTATGCTTTTTTCAATGTCTCGTTGTCTCTGTTCAGTCTCCATATCTGGTAATAGGATGAACCCTTCCAGCTCATGGCTCTCAGAAATTCGTAGTTCCTTTCCGGGCGTTTTCTGAAATTTCGAATCAGAATATCCGTAACCCTGTTTGTGATGAATGGATCCGTCAGGGCATAGGCATAGTTATGAAAGAAGTTTTTGTCCAGACTGTCGTAGGTACATCTGCAGAATGGTCTCCTTCGTCGTATCTGCCATATCGGTTTCGAAATAATCTGCAATGCTATTCAGCAGCTTCTCGTTCTCGTGATAAATCAAATGGTTCTTCCGGCTTCTTGTCATGAAGAATCTTACCCATTCGTCGTGGTTGTGGATGCTGAAGATGCTGTCGTTGTAGCGATTGTAGGTGATGCGGTTCTGAGATAGCTTGTCGAAGATAAATTTAAAGTCGGGGATGCTCTGCTTAGAAACAAAAAACTCTTTACCTGCCACTTGCAGGTGGCAGGCAAAGAGTATGGTGGTAATTAATAAAATTACTTTTCTTATCTTGTTAATCATCTTTTTGTTCCGAAGATTTTTACTTCAGATAGACTCTTGGATATATTGCCATCCGAATTTTCTTCAGATAGAGTCTCTTATACATTTAAAATTTTTCTTTTTACTTCAGGTAGTCGAAGAAGTAGTTGCTGATTCTTTCGTGCAGGTGAGTGCTCTGATGACCTCTCATGTTGTGAGGCTCACCTGGATATACGAAGAAATCTGGCTGGGTACCTGCTGCGATACAAGCCTTCAGGAAGGTGAGGCAGTGCTGTGGCACCACGGTCACATCGTTCAAGCCCTGGATAATCTGCAGTTTACCCTTCAGGTTTTTAGCCTGATAGAGCAGGGATGTCTTCTTGTAACCCTCTGGGTTGGTCTGTGGGGTATCCATATAGCGCTCGCCATACATCACCTCGTACCAGTGCCAGTCGATTACCGGACCGCCTGCTACGCCTACCTTGAATACGTCTGGATAGTTGGTCATCAGCGAGATGGTCATGAATCCGCCGAAGCTCCAGCCGTGAACACCAATCTTGTCGGCATCTACGTAAGGCAGGGTCTTCAGATACTCTACACCCTTCATCTGGTCCTTCATCTCCACCTGACCCAGCTGGCGGAAGGTTGCCTGCTCGAAAGCCTTGCCACGGTTCTCGCTGCCACGGTTGTCGAGGATGAAGAGAAGATAGCCCTTTTCTGCCATGTAGGTTTCCCAGCCACGGCTAGAGTAGTTCCAGCGGGCATCCACGTTGTGGGCGTGAGGACCGCCATATACATATATAATAGTAGGATACTTCTTGTTGGGGTCGAAGTTCACTGGTTTCACCATTCTCCAGTAGAGGTCGGTTACGCCGTCATCAGCCTTGATGGAGCCGCAGCTGTACTCCGGCACGTTGTAGCCCTTCCAAGGGTTCTCGGCTGTGAAATAGGCGGTGCGCTTGCCGTTCTCGGTGTTTACGATGGCAATCTTGCGAGGCACGGTTGGGGTAGAGTAGTTATCATAGATAAACTGACCGTTCTCGCTCAGGGTAGCGTTGTGCCATCTTGCCGCAGTCGTCCATCATGGTGCGCTTGCCGGTCTTGGTATCCACCACGAAGATGTTACGCTGGATAGGAGAGCACTCGTTGGATGCGATGATGATGCTCTTGCGCTTGGCGTTGAAGCCGAGCACTTCCATCACTTCCCATTTACCGGAAGTCAACTGTTTGATTTCGAGTGATTCCGTGTTGCTTGCCATACGGCTGCCATGTTTGCCCAGGGTGCAGAGATAGAGGTGGTTGTAGCCATCCTTGCGGCTCTGCATGATGAAGCTGCTGTTGTCCCAAGGCAGGAACTGGATTGGGTGGCAAGGCTCTACATACTTCTCATCGGTCTCGCGATAGAGCTCGCCGGTCTTCTCGCCAGTCTCTGCGCTGTAGGCAGTGAGGCGACAGTCATTCTGGTCGCGGTTCAACTCAAACATATAGATGGTCTTGCTGTCCGGGCTCCATGCGATGTTGGTGAAGTAGCGGTCTGTTGGGTCACCAGCCTTCAGATAGATGGTCTTGCCGGTCATGCAGTCGAACACGCCCACAGTTACCTTGTGCGATGTCTCGCCTGTCATCGGATACTTGTCTGGTGCAGGCTTGGCGCAGCAGGTCTCTGTCTCAGGATGATTGAAGTAATCAATCTCCGGGATATCCGCTTGTGGATAATCAGACACCATGCTCTGGTCCATGCGGTAGAAGCGAGCAGTTCGCCGTTAGGGCTCCAGAAGGTACCCTTGCTGATGCCGAACTCATCGCGGTGAACACTCTGACCATATACGATTTCTCGGCTGCCATCCTTTGAAATCTGGAAATCGTGAGACTTCTTCTCTCTTGTCATGGCATTGTTGGTTACGTCGAAGGTGCGCACATAGAGGTTGCTGCCCTTCAGATAGGCGAATGCATTCTGCTGCGCGTTAGCCTCGAGGAGGTTCTCGCCATCTTCAAACTCCATCTCGCTCAGCAGCTTATGCTTCTTGAAGTCGATGGTGTAGGTCTTGCTGCCGTTGCTTACCATCACGATGCTCTTGCCTGCGAAAGGGAACTGAGCGTTGTAGAGGGCTCTTACCTTGATGTCCTTGGTAGGAGCAATCCACTGGTTGATATCGTTGATACCGAAGAGTTTTGTCTCCTTTCCGGTAGTCTTGTTTACGAGATAGCATGCTTCGATGTCCTGATGGATGAGTTCATTTCCCCACCAGGTGCACCAGCGGTTCTTTGCCACCATGTTGCGGTAGTTGTTGCCACCGAAGTTCAGGTCTTCCAGTGTGAAGGCTTTCTCGCCCTTCTGTGCAGGAACTACGCCCTGAGCCTGTATCTCGGTTGCATTCATTGCCATCATGGAAATCATAGCTGCAAAAGATAATTTATAAATTGAATTCTTCAGATTCATCATTTTTTTTCTTGTTTTTTTATTTCTAGCGACATAGTGTTTTGCTATGTTGCTAGATTTATTTGTCTGATAACTAGGATTTGTTTCTTATTTCTAGTGATACCGCGTTTTATCAAGAACGCAAGTCCGCTAGGCGTTCCGCCGGATTTGTAATCCGGCGTTAAAAAATGTCCTAACCTATTTCGGCTCTGCGGATTTGCAATCCGCAGCAAAGGAGAATGCCTTTCCTTTTGTTGGGGGATTACAAATCCCCCGGTTTTAATAGGTCGAACCTTTTTTTACGGCGGATTTCAAATCGCCGGGACGCCTGACGGACGACGTTTTAAATCCGCCGGGAATCTTAGCTACGTAGCGTTTCGCTACATTGCTAGAATTCTTAGCAATACGGCGTTTCACCGCATTGCTAGAAATCTTTAGTGACGCACTGTTTTAGTGCATTGCTAGAAAATCTTAATCCTCGTCATCAAAGTCGGTGTCGAAGCTTGGCTTGCCGCCACGCTTTCCTCCGAAGTTCTTGCCACCTCTGCGGTCTCCTTTGAAACCGCCACGCTTGTTGTTACGGTCGTTACGGTCGCCTCCGCGCTTTCCTCCGAAGCTGCGGCCGCCCTTGCGGTCATCATCATCGTCGCGTCTTCCGGCAGCACCCACACGTGGACGTCCGCCACGCGAATCTCATTGCGGCGCTTCTCGAAGTCCTCCAGGCGATGGCTGTGGAACTGGAAGCTGCGGATATCTGCATCCTCGTTCTCAATCTCCTCGGTCACACGCTTCTTGAACTCGCGCTCCTTCTTGAAACGGTGCTTCTGCGCCATCTCGCTCTTCTCGCGCTCAGTCTTCACGATACCGCCCTCAGAACGGAACTCCTTCATCTTGCCGTCGAACATCACATACTTGCGGAACTCGCACTCCAGACTTCCGTTATACACCGGAATCTTGATAGATGGCTTCAGGCCGATCTGCTCGAAGCACTCCTCGCGGTAGCTCAATACCCAAGCCTCGTTGCCTGCGAAGGCACGCTTGAATCGCTCGCCTATCATCTTATAGGTGTTCAGCAGGTTAGGAGTAGAGATACGCTCGCCGTATGGAGGGTTCATCACGATGATGCTCTTCTCGGCAGGCTGTGTGAAGTCCTTGAAATCCTGCTGTGCGATGGTGATATCCTTGCTCAGTCCGGCAGCACGCACGTTGAGGTTGGCAGTGTTCACCGCCTTCATATCTACATCATATCCGTAGATGTGGTGCTCGAACTCGCGCTCCTGAGAGTCGTCGTTATAGATCATATCGAAGAGATCCTGGTCGAAATCGTTCCACTTCTCGAAGGCAAACTCCTTGCGGAATACACCTGGAGAGATGTTGCGGGCGATGAGGCAGCCTCGATGGCGATGGTTCCCGAACCGCACATTGGGTCGATGAAGTCGCATTCACCCTTCCAGCCGGTCATCAGAATCATACCTGCAGCGAGAACCTCGTTCAGAGGTGCCTCTACCTGCTCCTGACGGTAGCCGCGGCGGTGCAGACTCTCACCGCTTGAGTCGAGACTCAGGGTAGCGTTATCCTCTGCGATATGGATGTTGAGGCGGATGTCTGGGTTAGACACGCTGATGTTAGGACGTGTGCCCTGTTTCTCGCGGAACCAGTCCACGATGGCATCCTTTACCTTGTAAGTCACGAAGCGTGAGTTGCGGAACTCCTCAGAATAGACTACTGAATCTACCGAGAAAGTCTTCTTCACGTCTAAGATGTCATCCCACTTGATCTTCTGAACCTCGTCGTACACCTCTTCGGCAGAACGTGCCTTGAAGTGCTTGATAGGTTTCAAGATGCGGATGGCTGTGTGTAACTGGAAGTTAGCACGATACATCATTTCCTTGTCGCCTGTGAAAGATACCATGCGGCGACCTATTTGTACATTGTTAGCACCCAGTTGGGTGAGCTCCTCAGCCAAGACTGGCTCCAGACCCATAAAGGTCTTGGCAATGAGTTCAAATTCCTGTTCCATTATTGAATTCTATATCTAATAAACTTTGTTTTTCTTTTCTATATTTCTTTGTTTTCGGCTTCATGTCCTTGGTCACCCACACGTTGGCTCCCACGATGCAGCCTTCTCCGATGGTGATTCTGCAGGATGGTGGCGTTGGCATACACGATGACATCGTCTTCCAAGATAGGGTGGCGAGGGATTCCCTTGATAGGATTGCCGTCCTTATCCAGTGGGAAACTCTTGGCTCCGAGGGTAACACCCTGGTAGAGCTTCACGTTGTTGCCGATGATGCAGGTGGCACCGATAACCACACCCGTGCCGTGGTCGATGGTGAAGTGGTGGCCGATGGTAGCCTCCGGATTGATATCGATACCCGTCTCCGAGTGTGCCAGCTCCGTCATCATTCTTGGGATGAGGGGCACGCCGAGCTTGTGCAGAACATGGGCGATACGATAGTTGGTTAAAGCCTTGATCACGGGATAGCAGGAGATGATTTCTCCGTGCTCATCGCCGCCGGGTCGCCGTTGTAGGCTGCCTCTACGTCGGTGGCGAGAATCTTGCGGAGCTTGGGAAATTCCATGATGGCTTTGGCGGCGATGACGCCTGCCTTGGCACGCTGGTGCTGCAGTTCTGTCTGGGTTTCCGATTCGCAGTCGTTGGCGAAGCAGAGTCCGGCGAGAATCTGTTCTGCGAGCATCTCGTAGAGTTTCTCAACTCTTACTCCGATATGGTATTTGATGGTAGAGATATTCACGGATGAGTTTCCGAAATATCCCGGAAAGAGGATGGATCGAGACAGATTGATGATGTCTTCGAGCGCCTTGCCCGAAGGAAGTGGATTTCCGTCTCGATGCTGATGGAAGAGACCCTTCAGCGATTCGGCACTTGAAAGCTCGTCGATAGTCTCTGTCAGCTGATGAGTTAGTGTATCTTTACTCATTTTCTTAATGTCTCAATAAAATTTTGAGTGCAAAGATACGATTAATTTCTTGAACTGCAAAGAATTCGTTCTTGTTTTTTGTGATTTTTTTAGCGTTTCTGAAATTTCATATCCCTGAATGCACTCCAGCTATCGGTACCGCCACGAGGAAGGAGCAGATATACTGCCACGCCTGACACATCTCCACGCCCCAGTAATCCGAAGAAATGAGGGAGGATGAAAATGAGCGGAATGAAGAACAAGCCGCTACGTGCTGCTGCCACGATATTCGCACGTACGGGCTTGCGGATGGTCTGCATCAGCATATTCGTCAGCACGATGGTGGCTACCAGAGGGAAGCTGATAACTTGCCACTTCAGAGCAACGGAACCCACGGCTACCACGCTGGCATCATCGCGGAAGAGTTCGATGATGGGTTCGGAGAAAAGGAAGCCGAAAACGGCACAAACCGCCAGGAATACCGTGCCGCATTTGATGCAGAAAAAGAAAGCCTCCTTCACGCGGTCGTACAACTTGGCTCCATAACAGAAACCGCAGAGCGGCTGGAAACCCTGACCCAGTCCGATGACCACGGCATAGGTGAAGAACGAGATTCTCGTCACGATACTCATACCCGCAATGGCTGCATCTCCATAGGCTCCGGCAGCCACATTCAGCACCAGCGTGGCGATGCTTCCCAGACCCTGTCTTGATAAGGAAGGCGTGCCGCCAAAGATAATCTCCTTGAAGTAAGCCTGGTTGGCGTGAAGTTGTGCAGATGGATTCGGATGTTCTGACCCTTGTGTGACATCCAGAAAAGCATGGCGCAGCCGCAGCACTGGCTGATGATGGTGGCAATGGCGGCACCCGTGATGCCCATGGCAAAATAAAGGATGAGCAGTGGGGCTAGAATGAGGTTGAGTAGCACTCCTGACATGATTCCCTTCATCGCATACATCGTGTTGCCCTGGAAACGCATCAGGTTGTTGAGTGTCAGAGAGGTCGTCATGAAGGGAGCGCCCAGCAGAATGATGCCGAGATAGCGCTCGGTATATGGCTGGATGGTGGGAGTGGATCCCAGAAGAACGCAGAGTGGTGTCAGGAAAAGTTGTCCAAGAATGGCGATGAAAAGTCCCGTCAGAAAGCTCAGTATGAAGCCCGTAGCTGCCATCTTCTTCGCCTTCTCCACCTCCTTGGCTCCCAGCATTCGGGAGATATAGTTTCCGGCACCATGGCCATAGAAGAAACCAACAGCCTGGATTACTGCCATCATAGCGAAGGAAACGCCTACTGCTGCCACGCTTTGGGTATTGATGCTGCCCACGAAGTAGGTGTCGGCGAGGTTGTACATACTCGTCGATAACATGCTGATAATGGTAGGAATCGCCATCGTAAAAATCACCCGATGCACCGGTGCATGGGTTAGGAATGTATAATTATCTCTTGATTTCTTCATATCAGCCTGCAAAGTTACTGCTTTATTTCCGAAAGGGGGGAAATATTCGATGATTTTAACGCTCGGCAGGAAAAAAACAATGATTTCGTTTGCCATCTCGGAAAAAACTCGTACTTTTGCACCGTTTTTCTGATGATACATTATTATAAAAAGAAAAATCAGAGCAAAAAGTTTTAGAAAAAATCAGATCAATGAGTGATATTAGAATCATACCCGTTACCACCAAGAAAGGATTGAGAACTTTCATACAGTTCTATTACGACCTTTATGAAGGTAGCAAATATGCCGTTCCTTACTTGCGTTTTGACGAGTGGAATACATTGAGCAAAGACAAGAATCCTGCCTTCGATTTCTGCGAAGCGCAATATTTCCTGGCTATCGATTACAGCCATCCCGAAGGTGGTAGGCCGCATTGCCGCCATCATCAACCATTGTGCCAACGACCAGTGGAACAAGAAGCAGGTGCGCTTCGGATGGTTCGACTTATCGATAATCTCGAGGTTTCCGGTATGCTGCTGGATGCCGCAGCCCACTGGGGCAGAGAGCGTGGCATGGAAGAATTGGTAGGACCACTTGGCTTTACCGATATGGACCGCGAAGGAATGCTCATCGAAGGATTCCACGAGAAATCTACCATGTATATCAACTACAATTATCCTTATTATCCCAAGCACATGGATGCACTGGAGCTCTTCCAGAAGGACAACGACTGGCTGGAGTACCGCATCAAGGTGCCTGAGGTAACCCCTCCGAAATTTGCCAAGACAGCCCAGTTCATCGAGAGCCGCTACAATCTGCACGTGCGCAAGTTTACCAACACGAACTGGTTCAGGGCGGTATGGGAAAGGAGATTTTCCACATCGTCAACGAAACCTACAAGGATCTCTACGATTTCCAGCAACTCACCGACCGACAGATTGACGGGTATGTGGATTCGTATATCAAGATGGCGGATATGAACCTCATCACCGGTGTGGTAGATGGCAACGACAACAACCGCCTGATCGGTTTCGGCGTATCCTTCCCATCCATGACCGAAGCGCTGCAGAAGAACCGCAACGGCAAGCTCCTCCCTTGGGGATGGCTTCGGCTCCTGCGGGTGATGAAGTGCCATGCCACTGATACCGTGGATCTGGTGCTCATCGGTGTGTTGCCGGAATACCGCAGCAAGGGTGCCAATGCCCTCATCTTCGCCGACCTCATCGAGCAGTACCACCGCTATGGTTTCAAATGGGCGGAGGCGATGCCGCAGATGGAGAGCAACAAGGGAGTGCAGAGCCAGTGGCAGTATCTGGAAGGCGTGCAGCACCGTCGCCGCCGCTGCTACAGAAGAAAGTTATAGGAATTTGAATAAAAATAATTAGAAATAGATAGAATGAGATTTGCAGTTATAGCCGCGGGCGAGGGAAGCCGATTGGCACAGGAAGGCGTGGAACAGCCTAAACCCCTGGTGCCGGTATGCGGCGAACCGATGATAGAGCGCCTTCTACGCATCTTCGTAGATTGCGGTGCTACCGAAATCGTAGTGATAGTCAACGAATGGAGCACGGCGGTGCGTGAGCATCTGGAGCAGATGAAGCTGCCGGTGCCTCTGCGTCTGGTGGTGAAGACCACTCCTAGTTCCATGCACAGTCTGCATGCCCTCTCGCCATATCTCCGTGGCGAGCGCTTCTGCCTTACCACCGTGGATACCATCTTCCGTGAGGAGGAATTCAAGAAGTATATCCGTCACTTCCAGGAGGCAAAGGATATTGACGGCTGCATGGCTGTCACCCCATACGTGGATGATGAAAAACCGTTGTGGGTAGGCGTGGAGAAGCAGGAGGATGCCGAGGGTGCCAGTCTGCTCGACAAGCAGGGTTCGCACAAGAAGCCCCGAATTACGGGCTTCCATGACAAGCAGGAGGGCGATGACCATCTGATTTCGGGTGGCATCTACTGTCTGGGCGACAAGGCGCTCGATGTGCTCGACCACTGCATGGAGCAGGGCATGAGCCGCATGCGCAACTTCCAGCGCCAGCTGGTGGTAGAGGGATTGAAGCTGGAGGCTTATCCTATCAACAAGATTCTCGATGTAGATCACAAGGAGGATATTGCGAAGGCCGAGGCTTTCATCCATCCGCTGGAGGGTAAGACCTGGTGGGTGTATGCCGCGGCAACGAGTTCTCGCCTAATTGCGTGGATAACGATGCTGCCATCATGAATGCCGTAAAACAGCAGCTGGAGGCACTCGGTGCGAAGGTGATGCTGATGTGCGAGAAGGAATTCTGCCGCAAGGCAACTGTATTGGAGAGAGCCTACGGATGGCCTCGCTGCCGTGTGACTGTGGGAGTGGATGGCTTCTTCTCGATGGCACGCAGCAAGCAGGCACTCGATATTCTCGGCAGAATAGAGGAGGAAGGCGTATTGGTGGTGAACTCCAGTCTGGGTGTAAACCGCTGCATCCGCCGCATCATGACCGAGCGTTTCATCGCCGGAGGCATCGCTACTCCCGAGAGCCGCATCATCGGCAGAAATGAAGAGATGGTGAAGGATATCCACTATCCTTGCTGGCTGAAGCGTGGCGACGGCTGTGCGCAGCAGAAGGAGGATACCTGCTATGTGCAGAACGAGCAGGAGGCTGAGGCGCTGCTGAAGGAATTCTGGCTGCGCGGCATCACATCGGTGGTAGTGAATGAGCATCTGAAGGGCGACCTCATCAAGTTCTACGGCGTATCGGGTACCGATTTCTTCTATTGGTTCTATCCATCGAAATGCGGCCATCGTTCCAAGTTCGGACTGGAGGTGATCAATGGCGAGGCTCAGAGCATTCGCCTTCGATGCCGAGGATCTGAAGGCTGAGGCTGACAAGCTGCCGACATGCTGAATGTGCCGGTATATGGCGGCGACTGTGTGGTCAGCGAGGATGGAGCATCCGCATTATCGATTTCAACGACTGGCCTAGCTTTGCGCCATGCCGTGATGAGGCTGCCTTCTATATCGCCACAAAAATGGTTTGCACGCCCTGAAAGGGCAGAAGCTCCTAGCCAGTGAAGGGATAACATCCATACGCCCTGAAAGGCAG